>Ga0210406_10000358_pt1 | contig 64081 bp, 54 predicted proteins | sample IncBWC30MmetaG_FD_155454 | JGI IMG/M metagenome (GOLD analysis project Ga0210406, IMG submission 155454) | Forest soil microbial communities from Barre Woods Harvard Forest LTER site, Petersham, Massachusetts, United States - Inc-BW-C-30-M | ecosystem: Environmental > Terrestrial > Soil >...
TCCATCCAGGCGGCGACGAAGTCTGGGCCTGCCCAGGTATTGCCGGTGTAGTTGCCCATCCAGCCTTCGCCTTGGTAGCCGTTGTCGTTCGGGTTCGAGAATGCCGTGGTGAGCTGCACGTTGGGAAAGGTTTGGCCACCATCGGTCGAGATGGCAGCGAAAGCCTGATAGTCGATGTTTGCCGGATCGTTGCGGCGGTCGAGCCAACTCACTCCCACCAGTCCAGTCGGACTCACCGACAACCAAGGAAAAAACTGATCGTGGATGTCGCTCACTGGCGCTACGGGCACTGGCTTCGACCAGGTATTGCCGCCGTCCGTCGAGCGGATGACCTGCACTTGCATATACGTCCCGGTCCAGGTCCACATTGCCGCGTAGAGATTTCCGGCGTGCGGCCCGTTGCTGTTGTCCACGCCGATGACCGGGTAGAAAGTCATGCCGACCTTCGTGTTGGGCAAGGAGTCGGGGCCGATGCTCACGGTGGCCATCAGCGTCGGGCTGGACCAGGTGTTGCCTCCATCGCTCGATTTCGAGAACACCGCGTGGGCGATTTCCTTGCTGCCGCAGTAGCCGCTGCCAATGGCATCGCAGTACATCCACGTCAAATACACGGTGCCGTCCTTGCCGATCGTCAGGTTGGTGTATCGGTCCAATTTTGGGAAAACCTGGCTCGGGGCCACGGCCACCGCCTGCCAGGTTGCGCCGCCATCGCTGGAGTGAGAAACGTAGAGACGGTTTATGTTCTGAGATGCGCCGCTCACTATAACCGCCGAAATGTAGAGGTTGTTGAGGTAAGGGCTGCCAACGTTGGTATCAATTGCCAGCCAGGGATCAGCGGGGAATTTGCCTTGCTTCAGCGCTGTGACCGGCTTGCTCCAGTTGATTCCATCGGTCGAACTCTGGATGCCCACCAACCCATTGCCGTAGCCAGAGTGAACATAGACTGCGGCGATGTAGGCTACCCCCTTGCGGTCGTAGCCAACCATTGGCTCATCGGACGGTCCGTCTAGTCCGATTCCTCGCGTAAGGCAAGTCCGATTCCAGGTAGAGCCGCCATCCGAGGAAGCGAAAAAGCCTACGCCATACTGGCAGTTGAAGTCTGTGCTGCCCAGCAGCAGGTGCGCCGGATTCAACGGATCGGCAACGATAGGCGCGTCTGCCACCTCATATCCGCCCTCGGAAGCTTGCGTTGGTGGCAGGACACACGGCGCGGGCGAACAGGTAATCGCGGCCTGGATCGGCAACCTCGCCGCAGTCTGCCCTTGCGCCGCACCGCTGGTCGAGCAGCAGACTAAGACTACGAAGATCGCAAACAGCACAAGAGTTCGAACTTTCATTGTCACCTTCCAAACGCGAGAAGGAGATACGGAGAGAGACGCGTAGGACCTCCACGGCGGGAAGACTCGAACTGGGCCGCTTTACGGAAGATAAAATATCCCCGAAACCAGCGGCTGTCAAGGCCAACTAATCACGAGTTATAGATAGTTCTTAAGGTAAAGTCGCAGTCGTTTGGCGCCGGATCAAGGGGAGCGATATTAATCACTGGACAAATCCGCAGCCGCCGCCCGATCGACCATCCAAATCAAATTTCCATCGGTCGGACCAACTTTTTGCGAGGGCAAATCAGCCCGTGGGTTTTCCAGCACTTCGCGAAGAATGCCAGCCTTGTCTGCGCCACTCGCCAGAAACAGCACGTACGCCGCATGATTGAGAACTGGAAAAGTGACGGTGAGTCGGTAGGTCTTGAACTTCTCCACCCAATTCGCCACGACAAGTTTCTTATTCTCGGCGAGGGCGAAGGTTCCAGGGAACAGGGAAGCGGTGTGGCCGTCGGGCCCCAGCCCGAGCAGGACTAAGTCGAAGCGTGGGAACTCGTCTGGTCGCAGGCCAAAAAAACTCCGTAAAGTTTGTTCGTAAGTGCTGGCGGCAGCGTCGGCGTCTTTCATCTCGGCAGGAATGCGAAAGACGTTCGCGGCGGGAATTGGAACCTTCGATAGCATGGCTTCATTCGCCATCCGGTAATTGCTGTCAGGATGGTCTGGTGGGACATGGCGCTCGTCGCCAAAGAAAAAGTAAGTCTTGTCCCACGGAAGGTGCGGGAACGCGCCACTGGCCAGCAATTGATAGAGGCTCCTGGGCGTGGAGCCGCCGGAGAGCGCGACAGTAAATCTACCGCTTCTCTGAACTGCGTCCGAGGCAAGTCTTGCAAATTCTGCCGCCGCCGCTTGAAACAACTCGGTGGGAGCAGCCAAAATGCGGATCTCGGTCGAAGAGGACATATCTAAGTCGCCCTCGCGACCGCGCAGCGGGCTGCGCCCATCAACGCAGTTTGTTCATTGGTGATAACTTTCACCGGCATGGCCTCAAGCAGCGGTTGCATGCGACCCTTTCCGACAAAAGCCTGCATAAACAGCGGCCCTGCCAATTTAGATATCAGCTTGGGAGCGATGCCGCCGCCGAGATATACGCCCCCGGTTGAAAAAAGCTTCAACGCCAGGTTGCCAGCCTCAGCTGCGTAAATGGAAATAAAGATGTCGAGAGCCTGCTCGCACAGCGGACACTTATTGTCCATTCCGGCCCGCGAAATGGCCGCGGCCGGCGCCGTCTTTTGCATTTCCTCTCTGAGCCAGGCCGGTTCTTCGCCGCGCCCGGTATCACGCAGGAATTCAAATACATTGACCAAGCCCGGACCGGAGACGATCCGCTCGTAACTGACGTGGCCGTAACGCTTGGAAAGGTATTGCAGCAGTTCAATCTCGAGGTTGTCGCGTGGCGCAAAATCCGAATGCCCGCCTTCGCAGGCGAAGATGTGGTGCTTGGTTCCGTCCCAATACATGCCCGCTTCGCCCAAGCCGGTACCAGCTGCAATCACCGCCTGATTTCCCACCGGACGGCCTTTCACCTGGTTGAGGCAAAGTACGTCCTTGGCATCGAGCGCAGATATACCCCAGGCATTCGCTTCGAGATCGTTAATCAGCACAGCGCTTTTGATCTTGAGTTCATCGGCGAGCCGCTTGCTTTCGATGGTCCAGGGAAGGTTGGAGGTTACTACGCGGCCATTGCGGACCGGGCCGGCAATTCCGAAGCAGGCAGCTTCCGGGGCCAGCGCGGAAGAGTCTACAAATTTGGCGACGATTTCATCCAGCCCGGAATATTCGCGGCTGGGAAAGATGGACGCTGAGACCAGGCGGAAGTCACCGTTGCTTACGTCAAAAAAAGCCAGCCGCGAGTTTGTGCCGCCGATGTCGCCGGCCAGAATCATTTTTCGAAGTTCCTCCAGCGGCGGCCGTCGCGCTCCAGCAGTTCATCGGCGTCTTTGGGGCCCCAACTGCCGGCAGCATAGTTCGGAAAGTTGCGCGGCGGAAGCGCCTTCCACACGTCCAGCGCCGGACTGACCACGCACCATCCCGCTTCCACCATGTCAGCCCGCTGGAACAGCGTGGCATCGCCGATCATGCAATCGTGCAACAGCCGCTCGTACCCGGTGCTGGGTTGGGTTCCGAAGTAGTCAGCATATTCAAAGTTCATGTCCACTGCTCCCAAGCGCATGATGGGGCCGGGAACCTTCGCGGCGAATTGCAGGGAGATGCCTTCTTCCGGTTGGATATGAAGCACCAACTGGTTGGGCATCAGATTTTCCACCGGAGTGTCCCGGAAAAGAACAAAAGGCGCTCGCCGGAACTGGATCACGATGTGGGTGTTTTGAGCTGTCAGCCGCTTCCCGGTTCGCAGATAAAAGGGAACATCGGCCCAGCGCCAGTTGTCGATCAACAACTTCATGGCCACGAAGGTTTCAGTCTTGGAATCGGGCGGCACGTCGCTTTCTTCGCGATACCCCGGCGCCCGCTGACCGTCGTGAGTTCCCGGACCATACTGTCCGCGCACGGTCCTGGTCAGCACTTCTTCGGAACTCAAGGGCTGGATGGCGTGCAGAATTTTGTTTTGTTCATCGCGCACTGCATCCGCCTGAAAGGAGACGGGAGGTTCCATCGCCGTCAGGCTGATGAGTTGCATAATGTGATTCGGCACCATGTCACGTAGCGCGCCGGCAGTGTCATAATAACCGCCGCGCTTTTCCACGCCTACGGTTTCAGACACTGAAATCTGCACGTGATCGATATAGCGGCGGTTCCAGATGGGTTCGAAAATCCCGTTCGCGAAGCGAAACGCCAGAATGTTCTGCACCGTCTCTTTGCCCAGATAGTGATCGATGCGGTAGATCTGTTTCTCTTTTGCAACCTTCAGCAGTTGCTGGTTCAGTATCCTGGCGGAGTCGAGATCGTGGCCAAATGGCTTCTCAATAATGACCCTGCGCCAGTGTTGATTGGCTTCCTCCATTAGTCCCGCCGCGGACAGTTGCTCGACCACGGGACCGAAGAAGCGGGGCGCAGTTGCCATGTAGAAAAAATAATTCTCGTGGGTGGTGTGGTCGCGGTTGACTTGTTCAAGGAGTTCTTTCAGCTTCACATAGGCATTTTTGTCGTCGAACTCGGCGGAGACGTAGTACACACGCTTCAAGAACCACTCCACAATGTCAGCATCTACGTTCTTGCCCGCGTATTGCCTGATGTCGTCCGATATCCATTTGCGGAAGTCGTCAGTGGACATGGCTCCGTGAGAGAGTCCGACGATAGCGAATTCGCGCGAAAGCAATTGTTCCTTGGCCAGGTTGTAGAGAGCGGGAAACAGTTTACGGCGGGTCAAATCCCCGGCTGCGCCAAAGATCACCATAACGCAGGGATCGCCGGGCCGGCCGACAGGATGTGTTTGCGAATTGGGAATTGCCGCAGTGTCGAGCATGGGGTTCATCGTTGCGTCCTTCCGGCGCAAAGGCCTGATTGTCTACGCCGTTTTCTTGCTGGCTGTCGGTTCCACATGTCCGCCGAACTTCTGCCGCATGGCGGAGAGCATTTTTTCCGCGAAGGTATGTTCCTGGCGCGAGCGGAAGCGGGTGAAAAGCGCCGCCGAAAGTACGTCCACCGGGACGGCTTCGTCAATCGCCGCTTGAATTGTCCATCTTCCCTCGCCGGAGTCCTGCACAAACCCGCTGTATTCGGAAAGCGTGGGATTTTCTGCCAGCGCCATCGCGGTTAGATCAAGCAGCCAGGAGCTGACCACGCTGCCTCGCCGCCAAACTTCGGCAATATCTGCCAGATTCAAGTCGTAGCGCTGATTCTCAGGGATCTGCGGGGTGGTTGCGTTGCGGAAGATGTCGAATCCTTCGGCGTAAGCTTGCATCATTCCGTACTCGATGCCGTTGTGCACCATCTTGACGAAGTGTCCGGCTCCGGAAGGGCCGCAGTAGATGTAGCCGTCTTCTGCTGTGCCGGACATTTTATCGCGTCCCGGAGTGCGGGGAATATCACCCCGGCCGGGCGCCAGTGTCCTGAAAATTGGGTCAAGCTGCTGGACGATTTCTTTGGGGCCGCCAATCATCATGCAGTAACCGCGATCCAGACCCCACACGCCGCCACTGGTTCCCACATCGACGTAGTGAATTCCCTTGCTCTTGAGTTGCTCTGAGCGGCGAATATCATCTTTGAAGTAGGAGTTGCCCCCATCGATCAGGACGTCACCGGGTTGCATCTTCTGCGCCAGGGCCTGGACGGTTTGTTCCGTTGGCGTTCCGGCTGGAACCATCAACCAAGCCACGCGCGGTTTGGCCAGTTTGTTCACGAAATCATCCAGGGAGGCGGATGCAGCGGCGCCTTCGCCGACAAGTTGCTTCACATTCTCCGCGCTGAGGTCGCTGACCACCATTTCATGGCCACCGCGCAACAGCCGTCGCGTCATGTTCGCGCCCATCCTTCCTAGACCCACCATGCCCAATCTCATACCTGCTCCTTATGCAATATTAAATCGTTTCCATGCGTCGTCGCAGAAATAACCCAGACAGAACGCCCGCGGAAAAGTCTCACGCCAGCGCTTCCCGAAAAGCACTTGCTAGCTTGCTCAGTCCCGGCTTGAGATCACTGTGCAGATGTACTCGTAAGGCCCGTCGTCCGCGTTCAGCGAGAACCTGAAAGTCTCCGCGGGCCTGAGCGGCCTTCACCACGCCGAAAGTGTATTTTTGCCCAGGCACAGGAAGATCGGCAGCGTCGTTGCACGTCACCTGGAGGAACACGCCCGAATTTGGCCCGCCCTTGTAAGCCTGCCCAGTGGAGTGCAAGAATCGTGGCCCGAAGCCGAGGCATGTCGCCACACGCTTGCGGTCGCGCATCAGCATCCGCATCTGCTGCAACTGCGCCGCATGTGCGTCATTCATTTCGATGTAAGCCAGCAGGGCAAAATAATCGTCAGCCATGACGCGGTCAAAATGGGCCCGAAGATATCCCGCCAACGATTTCTGGTTTCCGGCAGTCTTGGCCAATGCATCGGCGTTCCTGGCGTCGGTAAAGAGCTGAATGTCGCCGTCTTCCCATACCGGCGTTTCAGCGGGAAGAGAACCGTTCTTTTCATACTCTGAAGTCAAGGCGCGGGTTACGTTCTTGCTGGCCTCGACGTCGGGCTGATTGAAGGCATTGATGCCGATGATTGATCCCGCGACGGCAGTGGCGATCTCCCAACGAAAGAACTCCTGACCAAGGTCGTAAACGTCGTGCATGGCAATACGGACAACCGGCTGACCGGCGCGCTCGAGTGCGGCGACGCTGGTGTCCTGAGCGGAATCAGGAGCCGATTCCAGCCGCACGTAGGCAAACATGCGGTCATTGCCGTAAGCTTCCGGCGCGGCAATAGTTTCGCGATCCACGGGAATAATTCCGTGCCCTTGTTTTCCCGTGGACTCAGCAATCAACTGTTCCAGCCATGCTCCCAGATCAGAAATGCCGGGGGAAGTAATGATCGTGAGCTTGTCGCGGCCGCCACTAGCAGCTGTGCCAAGAATGCATCCCAGCAGAACTCCGGGATTTTGTTCAGGGGCCCTCGATCCGCAGGCAGCCACCATCTGCTGGGTGCGATCAAGAAACCTGGCAACATCCAGTCCCATCAGCGCGGCAGGCACCATGCCGAAATTCGACAGCGCCGAGTAGCGTCCGCCGATGCTGGGGCGTCCGGGAAAAATGTGCAGAAAGCGGCCGGCTTCCGCGACCTGTTGCATCTTCGAGCCGGGATCGGTCACGGCGATGAAACGGCCTCCGGCTTTGTCGGCGCCGATTGTCTGCGTCACGCGGTCGAAAAAATACTGCTTGAAAATGTTGGGCTCAAGGGTTGTGCCCGATTTGCTGGAAACTACAAACAGAGTTTTCGCCAGATCAATGCTGCGTTCCACCGTCTTGAGTTGAGCAGGATCGATGGAGTCAAGAACGTGCAGTTGAGGAAAACCAGCGATGTGTCCGTAAGTCTTCGCCAGCACTTCTGGGCACAAACTCGATCCTCCCATTCCAAGAAGGAGAACATCGCTGAATCCGCCCGCCTTGGCTTCCTGCGACAGGCCACGCAAGTGGCTCAGGTGAGCGGCTTGCTCAGTAACAATGTCGAGCCATCCCAGCCAAGAAGCCTCGTCGGTCCCGGTCCACAGCGAGGCGTCGCGGTCCCACAGGCGCGTGATCTTGTTTCCAGAACGCCAATCTGCGAGGGTCTTTTCAACTGAAGACGCCAAGGCCGGAGGCAGCTTGTAGGTTGGCTGGCTCACTTTGGCTCACTTGGCCTGCGAGCTCTTATCGACGGCTTTCAACAGCTTGTCAAAGGCTTCCGCGAACAGGCGAACGCCGTCATCGGTCAACTTATCGGTCACTTCCTTGATGGAGATTCCGAGCCGTGCCAGAGTGGACATGGTGTGATCTGCCGCGCCTACATCCGCGGCCAAACTGGCCTGCGGATGGCCATGGTCACGGAACGCATCGAACGTCGCCGGAGGAATGGTATTGACCGTGTCGGGCCCGATCAGTTCCTCAACGTACATCACGTCACTATAGTTGGGATTTTTGGTGCTGGTGCTGGCCCAAAGAACTCGCTGAGTTTGTGCGCCCTTTGCGGCCAACTTTTTCCAACCATCGCTGCCGAAGATTTTCAAGTAGGTTTGATAGGTTTGCTTGCCGTTGGCGACTGCCACTTTGCCCAACAAGCCGCGGAGGTCGGCTTTCTCGCGGTCATCCTTGGCCGTTTTCAGCCGGGCAGCTATCAGGGCGTCTACCGACGAATCGATGCGGCTGATGAAGAAGCTGGCCACGCTGGCAATCCGGCTTACATCGCCGCCACGAGCCGCGAGCTGTTCAAGCCCCGCAATGTACGCTTCCGCGACTTTTTCATACACTTCCTGGGCAAATAGAAGTGTGACATTGATGTTGATGCCTTCGCCGATCAATTGTTGGAAGGCGGGGATGCCTTCCTTCGTGCCGGGAACCTTGACCATCAGGTTGTCCCGACCGACGGCTTTCCACAGTCGGCGCGCTTCTTTCAAGGTGCCTTCGGTATCGCGGGCGAGATATGGTGACACTTCGAGGCTTACGTACCCGTCGCGTTTCTTCGTGCTGTCATAAACTGGTCGGAGGGCGTCAGCCGCCGCTTGGATGTCGCGGATCGCGAGAAGCTCATAGCGGCCTGTGGCATCAAGATCGGTCCGCGATGAGAGTTGCCTGAGCATGTCCGCATAGAGAGCGCTGTCGCCGATGGCTTTTTCAAAAATGGCTGGATTCGAGGTCATCCCCCGAAGGCCGTCCTCATCGATCAGCCGCTTAAGTTCTCCGGTGGTAAACAAGTCACGGCGAATGTAGTCCAGCCAAACGGACTGGCCAAAGTTCTGTAGATCTTTCAATGGGTTGGTGGCTTTGGCGGTTTCGAGAATTCCAGTTGGCTGCATAGACACCTCGCTGTCGAAGAACAATTTGGAACGATCGCGCTTATTTGGATTGCGCGATCGCTTCGTGCGCTGCTTCCACTACGTGTTCCACCGTAAATCCGAACTTTTTCTGTACGTCTTTCGCCGGTGCCGAAGCCCCGAAGCTGTGCATGCCGATCATCTTGCCGGCAGGGCCGACGTACCGGTCCCACCCTAGGGTCGAGGCTTGCTCCACCGATACTCGCGCTTTGACCGCTGGAGGCAAAACCTGGCTCTTATAATCGTCGCTTTGTTTTTCAAAGATGTCCCACGAGGGCATGCTCACCACCCTGGTCTTGATACCCGCAGCTGTAAGCTGTTCGTACGCGCTGATGCAGAGTGAAACCTCGCTTCCCGTCGCAAGCAAAATGACGTCGGGCCTGCCACCGGGCGCATCTGCCAGAACGTAGGCTCCCTTGGCCACTCCCGTGGCTGGGGCATACTTCGTACGGTCAAACGTCGGCAGAGCTTGCCGCGTGAGCACCAGCACCACCGGCTGATGAGTGAGCGGCATGATTACTTTCCATGCTTCCACGGCCTCGTTGGCGTCCGCGGGTCGCAGCAGAACCAGCCCGGGCATCGCGCGCAAACCCGCCAATTGTTCGACGGGTTGATGGGTTGGACCGTCTTCGCCCAAACTGATTGAGTCATGGGTGTAAATGAAGATGCTGGGAATTTCCATCAGCGCCGCCAGACGAATCGCAGGTTTCATGTAGTCGCTGAAATTGAAAAACGTTCCGCCATAGGCACGAATCTTTGAAACCACCATGCCATTTACTGCCGCCCCCATGCCGTGTTCGCGCACGCCGAAGTGCAAGTTGCGTCCGCCGTAGCTTCCGGGCTGAAAGTCTCCTGCGCCTTCGAACTTCAGGCGCGTGCGGTCTGAGGTTGCCAGATCCGCCGAGCCGCCCATGAGCCAGGGAACGTTCTGTGCAATGGCATTGAGCACCTTGCCTGAGCTGTCGCGGGTCGCAATCCCCTTCGCGTCAGCGGGGAAGGAAGGCAAGTCTTTGTCCCAGCCGTTCGGCAATTCCCGTCGCTGCATCTGGTTCAATTCTTCAGCCAGTTCGCGATATTTCTTTCCGTAGTCGTCGAATAGTTTGTTCCACTTCTGCTTCAGGTCGTGACCACGCTTACCGATACCGAGCTGAAAATGCTCGAGCACGCCGTCCGGAACCAGAAAAGCAGAGTCTTCAGGCCATCCGTAATTCTTCTTTGCCAGCCGCGCTTCTTTTTCACCCAGCGGCTCACCGTGGGCTTCGTTGGTATCTTGTTTTCCGGGCGATCCATATCCGATGTGGCTGTTTACCACGATGAGCGTCGGCCGGTCGTTGGTCTCCAGGAAATTGTGGAACGCCTTTTCGAGCGTGGGGAGGTCATTGGCATCCGGCACATGAGTTACGTTCCAGCCATACCCGCTGAAACGCACGGCCACATCTTCCGTGAATGACCAGTCGGCAGGTCCATCAAGCGTGACCCGATTGTTGTCATACATCCAGCACAGGTTGGAAAGTTTCAAATGGCCGGCCAGTGAGGCGGCTTCGGAGCCGACACCTTCCATCATGTCGCCGTCACCGCACATGGCATAAGTGTTGTAGCTGAACAGTTCAAATCCCGGTCGGTTGTAGCGCGCCGCCAGCCACCTGCTGGCAATCGCCATACCTATGCTGTTTCCCACACCCTGGCCAAGCGGCCCGGTGGTAGTTTCAATGCCGGCCGCCGCGCCGTATTCCGGATGTCCGGCAGTACGGCTTCCAATCTGGCGGAACCTTTTTATTTCGTCCAGGGAGATCGCAAGCTCGCCGGTCGGCTGACCGGAGGAGTTCACAGCATGAACTCCACTCAGGTAAAGCATCGCGTACAACAGCATGGACGCATGACCGTTGGAGAGCACAAAACGGTCGCGGTCAGGCCAAGTAGGATCGCCGGGATCGAAGCGTAGAAACTGCTGAAACAAGGAGTAGGTGACCGGGGCCAACCCCATGGGCGCGCCGGGATGGCCGGAGTTGGCTTTCTGCACCGCGTCGATCGCCAGAGTGCGAATGGTGTTGATGCTCAGAAGGTCCAACTGTTTGCCGGTTAGAATCTGCTCGCTCGCCACCATAGAAAAGAGTTCTCCCTTCAGGCACAGATCAGAGTTTCGATTCCTCGACTCAGGCAGTTTATCAAGTTCTTAAAGCACGTGGGTGATGGACCACACCGGCTCAGCTAGGAAACCACCTTCTCATCTATCTGAGATGATGTGTTTTTTCGGAAGGATTCAATGCGTAGAAAAATATGGGAAGTCAGCGCTTGATTTGAGCCAGATAGCCGTGCTCATAGTGGTAGCCCTTGGTAGTGTTTTCCACAAACCTAAGGAATTCACGCAGGCGTTCGCGTTCCGAGGCTTCCATCTCGCCGAATTTGATGCGCAGGCCGAAGGAATTGCTTCGCGTTACGGTTCCGTTGATGATCAAGCCCTTGACCCAGATTTTCCCGTTGGCGACCCAGAGCCCGATCTCCAGCTTGGCGCCATCGCCGAGCATAGTGGCTGTCTCCACAAAGCATCCTCCACGGCTGGTATTAGAGAGGTTGCCCCAGACCGGAGTAAGGGATCCGTCCACCCGCAGTTCGACTGCGACAAAGCACTTCATCCGCGGATAGTGTCTGCGATCTTCTCCCCATGAGGGGGTAAAGATGTCAGGTTCAAACGGCGGACTGGCGGCGGGGTCCGTGACAACTACCTGTTCAATCGGATTGGGATGAGATGAAGGAACAGAGCCGGCCGTGGTCCCTGCGTGGGTTGGTTCACCTTTGATCTTGCGCATGGCTTCAAGCAGTGCGCGATCGCGCTTATCGGGCGGAGCTTCGCGATAGGCCTGGAGCAGTTCGCCGAGGTGGCTTGCAATCTGCGGGTCGGTGAGAAGCTTGGTCCAGTCCGCGCCGGGTGCGGCTGCTTCAGGCTTGTTCATTTCTGGTCAATTGATCCGCGGTTCAGCAAGATTTCTTACAAACTCTAGAGTGAAGCAGGTTGGCGGGTTGAGCAAGATGACCGTGGTTACCATCGTCAGTAACCAGGCCCTGGTTACCGGGAGAAGAAAAAAGGGCCGCTGTCCGGGGAGGGCGGCAACCCTTCCTGCTCACTGTCTGGTTCAACGACGGTCTGCTCAGGCCTGCACGTTGATCGCGGGCCCTGACTGATTTTCGCTGCTCGCCACAGCCGCACTCGGGGTAGGTGAGTTTTGCAGGCTTTGCCCCGTTACGGCCCAGTAGTCCCCCTTCAGATTGGCCAGAGCCTCTCCACCTGCGGGATTTCCGGCTTGCACGTCCTTTTCATATCTGTTGAAGTCCTTGGCCAGTTGTTGGCCGGCGATTTGGCTGGCTTCCTGTTGAGCGCCGCTTAGATCTCCCGCCTGAAGCGACTGACCCAGGCTCTTGAATTCGGCGGCTTGTGTGGGATTGGAGAATGGACCAGAATTGTTGGGCCCAAACCCAGCCAGCGTTGCGTAGGCCTGTTGCGCTCCAGCCAGGTCTCCGGACTGCAGCCCCTGTTGTAACTGCCTCCAGGCGACATCTTCCTGTTGTCTGCGTGAAGTGGGCTGCGGTTGTACCGCTGCAGGACTGGCGTTGCTAACACTTGAAATAGACATAGACTCTCCTGTGATTGTGTGTTGTCCGATCTGAACGAGTTCCTTCCCCGGTTGACTGATCGGCAAAATGCCAAATCGCTTTAGTGCCCGGACTTTTCCCAATGCACCTGTCTTCCAGTGCCGGTATTGCAAGTCATTCGCCAGACAGATGCTGGCCTGGCCCGTCGATGAAACTTGCTGATTCTTGGTGAATACTCGCAGAGCCCTCATCAAAAACCGGCTCTTGCTAGTGCTCTCACCGGGAAACCCCTGCCGCTTCTCCGGAACCCCCCGGCAAATTGTGCCTGACGCAAGCGCCAGCCGCAGCGCTGCTACTCGTGTGTCCTTCCGGCTGGGCGGCTACAATTAATGTTCGACTGGGTGCCTCTACGTTTCTTGATTCGCCCGGCGGAGTCGAAATCAAGTAGGCTTCCATGGTGCTGAAGGAATCGGAAGCAATTGTTCTGCGAACTTATCCGTTGCGGGAAGCCGACCTGCTGGTCACTCTATTTACCCGTGCGGAGGGCAAAGTCCATGGCGTGGCCCGCGCGGCCAAGAAGTCCCGGCGTCGATTCGGAGGCGCGCTCGAACCTCTTACTTACGTGCGGGCTCACTACGAAGACCGGGAGCGCCGCGAGTTGGCTCGAATGGATTCCTGCGAAGTGCTGGAATCTCCCCTCGCGTCGGAAGTTACATATCCTCGCGCCGTGGCGCTCGCGCATGTGGCGGAGTTGCTGGATGAACTGCTGCCCGACCGTGAACCCAACGATGCGGTTTTCCGGCTGGCGTTGGCTGTCCTGTCGGAACTGCGCGGGCCCAGCCTGTGGTTGCCGATTACTTACTTCGAGCTTTGGATGACCCGTCTCATGGGTTATCTACCGGAGCTTTCTGAGTGTATGACGTGCGGACGCGTGCTGAACGGCAGCCGGGCTTTCTACCATGCCTTGGCTGACGGATTGGTGTGCATGGATGACAAGCGGCTGGCGTCGTCAGAGATTTCTGTCGAGTCGCGTGTCCTGGCGGCACGGATGCTCCGCGCGCCTTTGGAGAGTTTCGGCCCCACGCCTTGGCCGAGGGCCCAGGCGGCCGATCTGCGCAAGTTCTTGATCCAAACCCTGCAACGGCACATTGAGAAAAAACTGGTGACCGCAGGGATGCTGGACAAGGGAGGGTTCTAGGGGCAGTCAATCTGCCTCGTCAGGCCGAGCCGGTCTCCAGATTGCAGCTTAGGACTTGCCAAAGACGAGGGCCTGACGGGTACCTCCAAAACGGATTTCAATAAGCAATCGCGATCCGTCGGCATTTCGCCTGTACACATAGGCATCCCGCGAGTACTTGACATCGCGTTTCACCCATCTCGCGTTGCCGCTCGCAACCACGTAATCATTGTGCAGCAGTTTTACGCTGGCGTCATCAAGGGAGGATTCCCAACTGATGATGTAATCTCCCGCGGGCGTGCGCGCACCATTCAGCGTCACCGTGGAACCTAGTGTGAAGGGTCGGGAACCTCTTTCGAAAGGTCGTGGCTTGAACCCGCTGGATAGCAGATTCTGATGTGTTACTTTGGCCCGCTCCTCATCGCTGTAGGGGCCAACTAGTATGTGGTAGGAATTGGTCCAAAGGAAACCCTTCTGGACGGCAGTTGTGGGGAACCCAAGCTGCGACAGTTTGTCCATCTGCACGTGAGCCTGCGACTGGTTCTTGAATTTCCCGACGTCGAAATACATCTGGGAGGTCGAGGCAGCATTCTCGGCCGCGGAAGTCTCTGTCTCGAGTTCAGGCGGCTTCGCCTGTTCGATTTTGGGTGCCTGGGCGGCCTTGCTCGAAGCCGGACTCGAACCGGGCGCGACCGGAGCCGGTGCCGAGACCGCTGTCAGAGGTGGCGATGAAGAGGCCGGGGCGGAGGTCAGGACGGGAGCCTTCACGGCGGCGACAACCGTGGTCGATGCCTCCGTGGGAGCAGCCTTGGCGGGCTCGAGCTTTACCGGCTGGGGCGGCGCTGGATTTGCCGGGGGCGGTGACGAGATCTTCTCGGGTTGCCTTGCCGGCGGGTTGGGCGCTGTCACCAGCTTTTTAGGCTCTGCTGAGCTCTTAGCAGGCGCAGCAGCCAGAATCGGCGCTGCCGGCAATACTCCTTGCGGCGCTGGCGAAGGCGACGCAACCGCCCCTGTCGTGGCAGCAACCGGCAACGGTGCCGGTGCAACGACGCTCTGCGTTTGGGGTTTTGCCGCAAATCGTTCACCTAACCGGATGAGCGTTTCACCCAGCTCACCACGATAGGCTTGAAATAAGAATGCAGCCGCCACCACCGCCGACACCAAGACCCCGGTGAGCAGACCGCGGGAAAACCCGCTCAGTTGCGTGCGAACTCGTATCTTTGTCGAAACCACTCCGAGCGGGGCATGATCGGGCGCGACCTTTGTCTCTGCGCCGCCAACTGGGGAGGGAAACGCGCGAGGAGGCAGTAAATTCGAGGGCGCGGCGCCTGCGACCGGGGTCGCCGATTGGAGCATCCATTTGCGGATCTGTTCGCGGCCCTCAGCGGGCAGAGCGGTGAATTGCAAGCCTGCCTTCTGTGTCTCATCCGTCCACGCCAGCGTGGCTTGGGCCTCGATCCGCCGGTTGCGGTCCGAAAACCAGAAGCGCACTTTCCCATTCCGCTGAACCGGATCAAACGAATGGAAGCAGAGTCCTCCATCGGAAACATTCAATACGATCCCACCATTGTTCGGCTCGATGTTGACGTAGGCATGCCCCGTAATGGCTGTTCGTGGACTCTGGCGGCGTTCCAGGTTTGTCATGGCTGGCACTGTTGGGTTGGGAGAAACCATATGGGTAATTTGTCAACCGTGCAGCAGTCAAGTCCGTTCAATCAGCGGCGAACTGACCTGCAAGAGGGGGCCGCACGTCGGAATTCCGTTTCGATTTCCGCCCGTGGGGCATAGCCGGAGTCTTTCTCCGGCTTCAAAAAAGTGCACCGATTCTACACCACTCTGCTTTTTTCGCAAGAGGAGAAAATGAGCATCTGCTAATGCCGTTAACGCGACCCGTCCCCAGCCACTTTTCCCCGGGGTCACTCTTCTAGCCGCCATAACTCAGCTTCTGGCTCATCTTGTTCGTTTCTTTCGCCTGCTTCTCAGGCTCCCGGCCGATCCGGCCAGATGGTTCGCTTTTCGGGGGTCGGCTGACGATCTCTACGTGCTTCCGTTACAATCGTTGCTTAATTCACACGTTGCTAAACGAGCTTTGAACCCACCCACTCCCAAGTCGCTGACGTTTCAGGAGCTTATCCTGCGGCTCCAGACCTTCTGGGCGGAGCGCGGTTGCGTCTTACAACAGCCCTATGACGTGGAGGTCGGCGCCGGCACCATGGCGCCTGAGACCTTTCTGCGAGTGCTCGGGCCGCGACCTTATAAGGTTGCCTATGTGCAGCCCTCGCGCCGCCCCGCCGATGGCCGCTATGGTGAGAATCCCAATCGTCTTTATAAGCACACCCAACTACAGGTCATCCTGAAGCCGCCGCCGGAAAACGTGCAGGAGCTTTACCTGGAATCGCTCGCGGCCATCGGCATCGAACTGCGCCAACACGACATCAAGTTCGAGGAAGACAACTGGGAAGCGCCTACCCTCAGCGCCTGGGGCGTTGGCTGGCAGGTCATGCTCGATGGCCTCGAGGTCACCCAGTTCACCTACTTCCAGCAGTGCGGAGGCGTCGACCTCGATCCGATCTCGGCGGAGCTGACTTATGGTCTCGAGCGCATTGCGGCTTTCTTGCAGGATGTCGATTCAATCTACGATATCGTGTGGACTCGCGATCCCGAAACCGGGAAATCCGTGACCTACGGTGACGTACGCCTGGCTGATGAACAGCAATTTTCGGTTTATAACTTTGAAATGGCAGATGTCGATAAGGCCTGGAAGCACTTCGACCTGTGCGAGGCCGAGTGCAAAGCCTTGCTGGAGAAATTTTCTGCCCAGATCAAAGACAAGACATTCGGGGACGGCGCTGCCTGTAACAAGAAACGGTTTCCTATCCTGGCAGCCTACGATCTCTGCCTGAAGTGCTCACATCTGTTCAACATACTTGACGCCCGAGGCGCGATTTCTGTGACGGAGCGCGTGGGTGTAATCGCGCGGGTGCGGGCATTGGCTGTTGGCATCGCCCGGGCATACGTGGATCAACAACAAAGCGACGTAGTTGCCGCTAATTCAGATATAGAAAAGAAGCCAAAACCCAATAGCAAATTGGAAGTTGCCTCCTCAAGCTCGTGACTGCGAGGACGGAAGTGTTATTAAATGCCTGACTTTCTGTTAGAAATCGGTTGCGAAGAAATCCCCGCGCGGATGATTGACGCCGCGTCGCTCGACTTGCGTGATCGCATTCACAAATTGCTCGAGCGGGAACGTCTGCCCGGAGCATCGGTTACGCAGCTCGACTCTCCACGCCGGCTCGCGGTTCTCGCATCGACCATCCCAGCGACTCAGCCTGACGTTACGGAACAAGTGCAGGGTCCGTCTGCGGCAGTGGCATTCAAAGATGGCCAGCCCACGCCCGCTGCCCACGCATTTGCCAAGAAAGCCGGAATCGATGTTTCCCGCCTGGAGCGCGTCACGACTGCCAAAGGCGAATACCTCTCCGCGAAAATCACTAAGAAAGGGCGATCGGCATCCGAAGTCCTGGCCGAATTGCTTCCGAAAGAGATCAACTCGCTGTATTGGCCCAAGAATATGTATTGGCGCAAGCCTGGGGAACTCTTCGTGCGTCCGGTACGCTGGCTAGTTGCATTATTGGACAGGGAAGTAATCCCACTCGAATTCGACGGTATCCGCGCTGGAAGCCAGTCGCGAGGACATCGTATCCTTTCTCCGAATGCGTTTGCGATTCCAGCTGCGGGTTCGTCCTATGTCGATGCTCTGCGAGCAGCGAAAGTCCTCGGCCGTGGCGAGCGCGAACAGCAGATCCGCAAAGCCCTCGATGCCGTTACCCGTACGATCCCCGGAGCCCGCTGGCGTGAAGACAAGAACCTGCTTGACACAGTTGTCAACCTGACTGAGTGGCCAACGGCGATTCTCGGCAGCTTCGATCGCGAGTTTCTGGAATTGCCGGAAGAAGTCCTGGTCACGGTGATGCGCGATCATCAAAAATATTTCGCCGTCGAAGATGAGAGCGGCAAGCTGCTGCCGCACTTTCTTGCAGTCCTGAACACCGACGGCGATCCGCAAGGCATCATTCGCCACGGGCACGAGCGCGTGCTGCGTGCACGCTTCAATGACGCTCGCTTCTTCTGGCAAACCGATCAGAAACATCCGTTGCGCGAGCGAGTGCAGTGGCTAAAACATGTAACTTTCCAGAAAGACCTCAGCAGCTACTACGACAAAACGCTCCGCGTGCAACGATTGTGCAGTTGGCTGTGCGAGATCATCCGGCAGAGTGGGATGACGATTCGCCCCGGTGTTGTCCACAAAGCTGCTTATCTGGCCAAGACCGACCTCACCACCGAACTGGTGAAAGAATTCACCGAATTGCAGGGGATCGTTGGCGGCTTATATGCCAGGGTCCAGGAACTCGATAACGAGATTCCGGACGCAACTCGCCAACTGATTGCGCAAGCTATCTACGATCAGTACAAGCCCGAGTCAATGGAGGATTCAGTCGCCCGCACGCCGGGTGGTGCGGTGCTTTCGATCGCCGACAAGGCCGACACCATCGCAGGGATGTTCGCGCTGGGATTGCAGCCCACGGGTTCGAAAGATCCGTTCGCTCTCCGCCGCCAGGCGAACGGCATTGTGAGGACGATTGCGGAGCACAGGCTGCCACTGAATTTGAGCGGTTTGTTTCGCGACGCGCGCGAAATCTATCGCAGGTCGGAGGCGGAACACAAGTTTTCTAAAGAGATTGACTACGAGCGTGCGATCCGTGAGTTCTTCCGCGAGCGCCTGGACTTTTACTTGCGGGAAGGCTTGGGCTTCAAGTACGACGTGATTAATGCCGTCCTGGCTTCCGGTTCGGACGACGTGGTGGATGCCGTGTCGCGCGCCGAAGCGGTCAAGAGCGTCCTCCACATGCCTGAATTTCAGGCCATCGCGGCAGCTTGCAAGCGTATGCGAAACATCCTGAAGCAGGCGGAGGAGAAGGGAATCAGGCCAGCGGCCGAGTTCCAGGACCTGCCGGAATCGTCGCATGAGGAAAAGAACCTGTCAGCTTACCTCGAGCTCAACGCATCCAGGATTGAGGCCAATCGGCAGAAGAAAGAATACCGAGATGCGCTTCACTTGCTCTCGACGGTAAGAGTGCAGGTAGATGCCTTCTTCGACAAAGTCATGGTAATGGTAGAGGATGAGAGCATTCGCGCCAACCGGTTGGCGCTGCTACAGACGCTGTTAAGAGAATTCACCACGATTGCCGACTTCTCCGAGATCGTCACCATCTCGTAATGTGTCGCCGCCTATTGCACTTTCTGCAGCCGGGCAATGAGTTTCTGCGCCAGGTTCTCTTCCGACTCTGACCATAGCAGACGCCCGCTCGCGCCTGAGTTCTTCTCTACAGCAGTGGTGAATGCAACCAGCTTCTGAACATTCGCACGCACCTGCATCTCGGTTTCATCCGTGAGTTGCACATGCTCCTGTAAGAACGGTGAATCGGGGCCGAAGTCAACTTGAATGTGTCCCTCCTCGCGATACGATCCGTCGTCAAATTCCTCGCCGCGAACTACCAACCTCACCAGCGACGGCTTGAGGAGCCAATGCTCCTGCCCCTCCTCGAGCATCCACAAGTCCCACGCCGCCTCGAACACGTAGGCGTAATCTTCGTGCAGCAGATCGGACGCCACCAGCACCGCCGCCTCAGGCTGAATCCCGTGTGGAAAGGATTGTTCCAGGATAGTGGCTTCGTCCCACGAAACCGGATGCAGGGCCAGATATTTGATCCCCGGCCGCTCCGCGGAAGACGGAAACTGCCGCATCACCGACAAAGCCCGCGGCAGCATTTCTTCGACCTCGAAGTCAGAAAACCACAAACTGAGATAAAGCGAATCAGCCACTCTTTTCTCCCGTGGGTGAGATGCGGCAATCAGCAATTAAGGAGCAGCTATTGTATATGGGTTTCTCCAGTGTGGGCGCTTTGACAGTGCGGAAGACGCACTGCTACCATCGAAACTGTTCCGTCATAGGTTCTCGTCTCACCTCGTCCCCGTCGTCTAGCCTGGCCTAGGACATCGCCCTTTCACGGCGGTAACACGGGTTCAAATCCCGTCGGGGACGCCAAGCATTCAAAAGAGGCTCAACGGTTTGACCTCTCGGCTGCCCTTCCACGTGATTCCGCAAGGTCGATCTGCCGCAGTAACCAGGCGTCCCCGGTTGGACGCCTCTCTCACCAATAGGTAAAAGTGAAGTTGTCCAAATATGTCGTATTCGAAGACTGCTGGAAGTTTCCGTCCATCTGGTAGTTGACCGTGACGCCCCACCAGTTATTGGGAACCGAACCCGCCTGATAGTACTGGTTTATGTTACTGGTCATGCCATTGAGGGTAATCGATTGGAAGAGCAACCAATTGTCAGATTCCCGCTGCACTTGAATCGTTACATGGTTCCAGCCGTTGTTTACGGGATTACAGCCGACACCAGTGGATACCCATTGCTTGTTAACGTTGTCCCAAATGTCCCACACTTTTCCGCCTCCGATGTTGCACTGGTTACCCCAGATCAACCCCAGCCCATCAAAGTACATATTGATGTCGAACTCCAAGGCTTGTGTCACATCGAGGTTGGTGACGTAGAAGTGGGCATCATAAGTGAAGTTGTGCAGGGTCGGGAGCAACGTATGACCGGAGTCGGGTAGCTTTTGGGTAGAGCCCTGGCCAATCAACGAATTGCTCCACAAGACATCTCCATAAGCGGTCGTGCCGCCGATGTTGAACTGAGTCGAGTTTCCGCTGAGCGAAGGTGTTTTGATTCCTTGCGACATTGACCAAGTCACTCCCGGACACGGATACGGACAAAGGCCATAGTCTGGAGGCAACTCACCCCAGCTTTGCCATCCACCAGTGGACTGCAGATTCGATATAGAAGTTCCGGGCGGCTTCACCGCGACGGTAGTGGACGCCTTGGCCGAGCCGCCTGCTCCTTGCGCTGTCGCCGTATAGGTGCTCGTTGCGTCCGGCGTAACGTTCGTCGATCCGGTGGCTGGGAAGGTACCCAATCCCGGAATGTTTACCGAAGTTGCGTTGGTCGTCGACCAACTTAGAACCGCTGTAGCGCCGCTGCTGACGCTACTCGGTTGAGCTTGGAATGAAATGGTGGGCGCAGGATTCTGGGGCGCAGGATTCTGAGGCGGTGTGACGGTAACTGTTGCAGATGACACTGCCGTTCCTTCTCCACCTTTCGCCGTCGCTGTGTAGGTGGTGGTAGAACTGGGCGTGACTTTAACCGATCCGTTCGTCCCAAATGCCCCCATTCCCGCGATGTCCACTGAAGTAGCATTATTGGTGGTCCAGCTCAGAACTGCGGTGGTCCCGGAGGTAATGCTGCTGGGCTTGGCGCTAAACGCAATTGTGGGAGCCTCCTGGCCGGTTGAATTCTGTGGCGGGGTCATCGATCCTCCACCACATCCAATGGTGGCAATCAGGCCTCCAAACAAAAAGGTGAACGCTGATATGCCCAGTACAAATCGCATAGAAATCCCTTCTTTTGAAAAGTTGTCAGACGAAGCGGCTAAGGTCAGTCTTGGATTGACTCGAATCCTACGTGGCTGTAACTTTTACCCGCAAGAACACGCAATCAAAATATTCTGAGATGTATGAAATTAAACTCGTCTTCGAAAGCACAAGTCAAGTCGGTAGAGCAATTGTTTTGTAAAAATGTTGTCCTCCTTACAGCTTTCCCTGTAGTTCTGCGACTCTTGGCGGGCTAGCTTTAGTGTCCGGTGTGGTTGGCCATCACACCCGGTTGCAATCTTCAGGACGCACACGATTGTCACTCTTGCGAGTGAATACTGCTATGGAAGAGATTGTTTTGCTATACATGTTCACGAAGGCGTAGTCTAAGGGCGTCTCTTCTAGCATGCTTCCGCCGCGCCCTTCAGAGCGACGGTTCCTTGCAAAATCAGACAGCGTTTTCGCTGTGCAAGGAGCCATTGTGGCGAAGAAGTATTCTTCCGTCCGCCCAAAAATCACCTTGCCGCCCTCCAATCGAGATGGCGACGGGAACCATATCTACAACGAAATCCTGCGCAAACTTCCTCCTAAGGAAAGGGACACACTGTTGCCAAAGCTGGAATTCGTGCGGCTTAAACTTCATCAAGTGCTGCATGAAGCTGGCGAGACGCTGAAATCCGCCTATTTCTGTAACACGGGCATGTTTTCGGTGCTAACCGTCATGCCCGACGGCAGCACTGTAGAAGTCGGTCTGGTAGGCAAAGAAGGATTTTCGGGCATACCGCTGATTGCGGGCTTTCGCACGAGTCACACCAGAGTCGTTGTTCAAGCTGAAGGAACGGCATTCAGAGTGGATGCCTCAATCTTCCGCGCCCTCCTCCCTCAGTGTCCCAAGCTGGCGCGTCAGCTACAGCGGTATTCCCAGATGATGGCAATGCAAGTAGAGCTGATTGCATCCTGCAATCGGCTCCATGGGGTGGACGAAAGATTGGCGAGATGGCTACTGATGACCGCAGACCGAGTCAGTTCGGATGCTCTTCCGCTGACGCAAGGGTTTCTGGCGCAGATGTTAGGAAGCACCCGCTCAACAGTCACGATATCGGCTGGAACTTTGCAGAAGGCAGGATTGATTGCGTACACGCGCGGAAACGTAAGCATTCTGGACAGAAAAAGTCTCGAAGGCGCGGCGTGTGACTGCTACGGGTCACTCCAACGACAGACCAAGGAGTGGCAGGGCCAGGACGAGTAGATTTCTGTGTGCTACCGCACATTGGTGTATGTGGCATCAAACTGACTGATTGGCCTTGTCGCGGTACGATTTGGGATCAACAGCACATTTAGAACGAGGAGCGTGCCAGTATGGCCACTATCCTCTGTATCCGGCGCGACTACCGGCCACGGTGAACTCCTCGATCGCAGACGGTGCGCCGATTTCAGAAACCCCGACTGCTGCGGCATGAAGGGGAACTTGTGCAAAACCACCAAGAAGAGTGGATAGAGCTTTGCGCGTCTGGCAGGCCGGGCCAGCCTGGATGTTTGTACTTGAATCGCGATCATGCAGTGTTGAGTAGAGTTTGGGCGGTGTTTAGCAGTTGACCTGCATCACTCTTGGAAATTGACGCGGAAAACCCCGAAGATTCGAGGGCGTCCGTACTGAGAAGAACGCCGAAGGCAGTGAAGAGTATCAAACGGGTTCCGGGCAAGGTTCGTTTCAATATGCGCCCGGCGGTGAGACCGTTCATCTGGGGCATCTGGAGGTCGAGGACGACAATATTGGGTCTAAGCTCTTGAGCTTTAGCAATGGCCTCCTTACCGTTTGAAGCTTCGCCGCAGACGCTCCAGCCCGCTTCCTCGAACATCCGTCGCAAGCATCTCCTCACCACTGCACTATCATCGGCAAGGAGAATGCGTTTCACATAAGCCAGATTTCAAAGCAACCTTCCTGTGTTGACATTGTCGGCCCGGACATCCTAGGAGGCAATACAGAGGACACTGTATGCGGGCGAACAGTATTAGGTTCGATACCGTACAGAGGCGATCAGACAAGACCAATCACCCCAGCCATCAAACTTGCCTAAGGTCCTACCTACGATGGGCCTGAGCCGCACGGCAAGCCTGAATGTCACTTGAGCTGACAGGAACTTGAATCGATCTGCCCTCACGCGTAGCTGTGCCTCCCTTTACGACTGGGTCAAAGCAATCTCTCCAGAGGCCGTTATCCTTCTTCCACTGTCCCTGAATGAAACCCAGCCTCTCGCATTCGCTGACGATTCTTTGGCAAGCCGGGTTTCGTTCGATGCCAGCACGATTCTGCCCGCCATTTGGATGTTGACCTGGCACGCCCGGACTGCTGAGCTGTGCCGCAACATCTGCCCCGCTCATCACCAATGCGAGAAACATACCCGATACCAAGATCTGGCTCGTTATCGTTCTGCTCATGAGCTTCCTCCGCTTATATTCACCCCACGTAGTTGACCATGGTGCGCCCATTTTCCACCCTGCAGCGTTCGGTCGTGGATTCTGCCGGGCGAGTTGGTTGCTGTAAATGCGGACGAGTGGCTCTGGACATGATAACCGACACACCGCCACCCATTGAGTACGGACAAATCGGATTCGTTGCCAATATTTCCTGCCTCTACTCAACCTGTGTGCGCGGGGAGGCATACTTGGGAGCCGGACAGGCAACTGCCGCTGCCGCCGAGTTTCAGAAAGATCATCGACCACACAGCGGCATCGTCTGGAACTGCTGGACGGGAGCGCTGGTGCATCTCAGGGCGGCTCGTGCCAACGCTCTGCAAGCGAAGACCTCGCGGGGCGTGGACGCCGATGCTGCCCGCGCACCCTTGGCCTACAAGGTCCTCACGCTCTGGAAAGACGCCGGCCCCGATATCCCCATCCTCAAGCAGGCCAAGGCAGAACGCGAAGCTGCATAGCAAGCGACCCTAGAGAACCGAGCCGCGGCTGAACAGGCAGCCGAAAAGCCTGGGCAGCCCGGTCGATCCGTCTCTCCGACTCAATTGGGCATTAGCGACACCCGGCAAACTTGAACGATGTAATACGAGTACTCCAGTTCGTCTGTTGGCCGGTTTTGTAGTATTGGTTGGTATACCAAAACGTGCAATCGTCGCTGGGATCGACTGAAATAGTGTCGTAGTCGCCCCACATCGTGTCTGTGGTTGAATTACGCCCGTTCAAGAGGATCCGCTCGCCTTCCATGGTTCCCAAGGGATCAGTTGCCACCCGTCCGGTATATCCAATCGAGGGATACATGGTGCGGCCGGAAATTCCATAACCCAACGCGATATCGCCCGCACGATCCATCGCCGCGCTGCCCATCCAACGGAAGTTCAGGTCTGGCGCGTAAGTTCCCTGCTGGAATACGGTGAAGTTCCCGTCTTCAGGGGCGCGCAACTCGTACCAGCGCACGCCCACCGATCCCGTCCTTGAGGTCGTTCCGACATCCACCGAGTGCGTCACTACAATGGCTTCGTGATCTGAGAAGTTGCGGTACGCCGCTCGGTACATTAGCCGATCGCTTAGCGTTTCAAGCGTGACCTGGTTTCCCTTTTGTGGGACGCAGGCCCGGTAGTAACCGCTCGCCGGACAGGCGGGCTCATAAGCGGCAACCGTGATTACCGCCGGTCCGCTGAAAGTCGAGTTCTTGGGATTCTTAAAATCCGCGTGGAACTTGAAGAGCTGAATCGCATTGGGTACGGAATTGATTCCGCCCAAGAAGTAATCAGGAGCACCGACTGGCGGCAGCGTGCGCCCGTCGAGATCGGCTGGCAGCAAAGTGTGCAGACCCTGCACGGTAAAGCAAACGGCTGATGCTTTGTCACCCTGCAGCATGGCTGCGCGGTCAAGCGCACACGAGATCGCCGACGCATTGAATAGGCCGTTCATCCCCAGGTAGTACGCATCCGGCCAAACTCCGAGTTTTTGATAATCGATGGCGTCGAACTTCATCGCGTATCGGTTGTACGCACCCGTAGCATCGGATGTCTGAGAGACCGCAACACAGACGTAGCCAAATGCTTCACCTGAAGGCAAGCGCTGCGCCTGGCCGACGATCACCCAGCGGCCGGCGATCTTGTCGTACTGCGCGACCGGGTCGGCAATCAGGGTGTTCTCGCAGGCTCCACCAAATTTCTGCCAGATCGCGTTGATGGCAACCGGGCCCATCAGGAGTTTGCCGGACTTGTCAAACACGCCGAGCGACGAATTGACAACCTGCACGTACTGCGTCTTGCCTGCCGCACCCGTCGGGTCGGGCGCAGCACTGATGTCGTGAAAACCGTAGTCTCCTTCACCGATACCCGCAACATTGATGCCGGCGACTATCGCAAGCGTGGTCTTAGCCGAGCTTTGGACGACCGGATCTGGAAAATTACTCGCTGGCGCAGGTCTGCGGGCTTCCTCGCCCGGAGCCTCTTCGGCGCGAGCGAAGTTGGCTGCGCGAGGCGCGCTCCGCACCATCTCGCTCAATCGAGCCGAACTGTCATGATGGTCCTCTAAAACGAGGACAGGTCCCCTGGCAACGTTCTCAGCGGCTGCGGGCATTAGAGCCACAAATGAAAGGAAAATGGAGCAGAACAAGGGCACAAGTTGCGTTCGGGGTTGTGACATTTGAAGACCCTCCCTAAGAGTGCTGCAGAACAGCAGCATGCTATCAGAGAAATGCGGAATCGACTATCGGAAATAGTTGGTCGGCGGCGCCTACTTCGTCAGAAAAAACCTATCCGAGAATGATAGCCGGGGCAAAACCGCAGGGAGGTCTATCAGAGGGGGCTCTGACGATACTCCTACGCGCAGTGCTCCTACTCTCCTTCGTCACGGTCTGCAGGCAGCGGGATCACTCTACGACTCGGATTTCGGCCGATCACCTTTCCCTTATTGTGCTTGCAACTTGGCGATTCGGTCCCGCGCACCATAGTTCTTGGGATTCAATTGAAGCGATTTGCTGTAGTTCTGAATCGCCAGTTCCTTGTCGCCGCGATCCATGTAAGCCTCTGCCAAGCTGTCCCAAGTATTGAAGGACCGGGGATAGATCTCCGCATTCAGCTTCAGCACAAGAATTGCCTGATCGAACTTCTTCGCGTTTAGGAGGACGTAACCCAACTGGTTGATGTCCGCCTCCGCGGTCGCATACTTGTGCACTGGATCCTTGATAAAGGTCAGCATGGCTGTCTTCGCTGCGGCATAATCGTTTTTCTCCGCTGCCCCATCCACGAGTTCGACGAGGCTAGCCGCCGGTTTGTAATGCAGGATCGCCTCCATGGCGGGATCGTGGCCGGCCCGATAATCAGCGAAGGTCAGCTCCGTTGAAAGATCGGGAGCTTGCCACACCCGCGTGTCACGCGGATCCATATCCTGCCACCATAAAGTTGAGAGGCGCACTGTCAATCTGCTATTTGGCAAGACCACTGGCGCGTTGTCGCCGTACTGGTTGGGGCTGGAACCTGTTGGCTCTCCGACAAAAAGGGTATTGGTGTTCAACTTCATGCGGTTCACGCAGTTCATCGCTGCTGAGAATGTTTGGCGTCCGATAATGGTGAACAACTTGCCCTGCTGGTTAACCGTGTCGGAGCGGATAAATGCATGGATGATCGGCCGCAGCAGGTAGTTGTTGCCTCCGCCGTTCAGGCGCTCGTCAAGGACGAAGCGATCCACCGGATGAGTGTCTGCGAACGCCATGACACCCTTGAAGAAAGTCTCAATCGACTCGTCGGGTTTCTGCGCCACAGCATTGAATTGAACATAGAGCGTCCGCGACTCGTTCAAATACTCGAACCAATAGTGGTTGGCGGGATCCTTCTGCCATAGAGGCAGAGCTGTCGCCGGATCACGAGCATCTACCCAGTGTTCGGGTAGAGCAAAGTCATGGGCCGATAGCTCTCCTGCTTCAGGCCTGAGAATGATCGTGGTTTGCCCACCATCCTTCTCGACGGTCAGCGGAACCGCTTCCAGATTGTCTACCAAGCCGAGTCCATCAAGCACCTCAGCCAATGACATATAGAACGGCGTCATCCATTTGATTTGAGATTCATTGTCGTGCGGGACGATCTTGCTCACCGCCTCGTAAGCGCCCTGACCGGACACCTTGCCTAGCTTGACCACGCGCCCTCCAACGACGGTCGAGTACTTTGAATCAGCCCGCAATACGTAGAGTCCGTCCGGAAACCAATAGAGCTTCAGCGGATAGTGCCGGAAGCTGGTCGGAGGTTCCTGGACCGGCATGTAGGTATGTCCGTCACCAATCATTGCGACTATTCGCATGATTTCGACAATAATCTGATTACGAGACAGTGCAGGAATGCGTTCATCGAGGGTCTGGACTGCGGTTTCGAATTGCTCCCGAGTCATGGAATGGAACAGGTTCTTGTGAACTTGTGGCGCTTGTCCGGCGAAGTAATGGAGGTCCTCCCGCCAATGGGCGGCTTCCCCTGGGGTAACGGCGGAGGCACGGCTGAGCAGAGAAACGAGGACGGCGATACAGACGAGAATCGATCTTCTTTGGAACATCGACCCCTCCGAAGCCCGAATAGGAAGCACCCGGTGAACTTCGTAGCAATGGACGGGAGTGCCGGCGGAACGTGAGCACGATTAGAGCAATTTCTCGCTTGCAGTTCCTGCCTCGCTGGCATGGTGCTCTGAACCTTGAAAAAGTCTTACAACCGAGTGAATGTTCTTCACATCTCTATTTGGCACAGAGAGCACGAGCACCATACGCAATGATCGTCTGCTGGTTAGAGCCTCAGGCATCAAAAGGCTCGGCACCTCCGATCAAACCTAAACGAAGGCGGCTTTATCGATGTGCAGTTTGGAGGAAAAGATGTTTGTCAGTCTGACACGGTTGCGAATACGCTCGGTGCGTTTCCTCCCATTCTTTGCGCTCCACGCTTACCGGTCCTTGAAGCAGGTAAAGATTGCTCCAGGTTTCCGACAGGGCTTGCTCCTAGTCGATAAGAAGCGGACGTTCTGGACGATGACAGCGTGGGATACTGAGGAGAACATGCGAGGCTACATGACTGCGGGCTCACATAAGGCTGCCATGGCTCATCTTTTAAACTGGTGCGATGAGGCATCGGTCGCTCATTGGATGCACTCTGAGGAAGCGCTTCCATCATGGCTCCAGGCCGATCACCACATGCGGACAATAGGCCGTGCTTCCAAGGTGCGTCATCCGAGCCCTCAGCATGCCGACTTGGGCTATGCCGCTCCTCGTACATCCGCCAGCACACCTATCACGCGTCCCTAGACAATTAGGGGTCAGTTCGATCACAGAAGCGCGATGCATTCTTTGGTGGTGCATCTCGCGCCGATCCTGATCATAGCGGGAACGCCGCCGCGATGTACGCGAAAACGGTGTGAACGCCTGCATCTTCCTGGTGCGGCGTTCATCTAAAACACCGTGCACTTGCGCAATAATCGCTGTCTAGCCGAACCGAGGAGTTGATGGATGTTTGAGAGCCTTCTCTGCCAGGTCACGGAATATGATGCTGACGTTCTTGAATCCCTGATCGGGCTCGCTGTCGAGATTGCTCGTGAGGGTCGGGAGGGCAGGCGCGTTGGCACGCTATTTACACTGGGGGATGAGGATGCGGTGCTCGCGAGATCCAGGCCGTTAATTTTGGATCCGTTGTCCGGGCATCCTGAGTCTTCACTCCACGTCACCGATCTCAATCTCCGTGGAACCATTAAAGAATTGGCGCAGCTGGATGGTGGGTTCGTTGTGAGTCGCGAAGGAATTGTCCTTTCGGCGTGCCGCTTCCTCGATGCTGTAGCCGCACAAGTGGACGTGCCGCTGGGACTCGGCAGCCGTCACATTGCCGCCGCCAACATGAGTGCCGTCACCAATGCGGTGGGGATAGTGGTTTCTGAGAGTTCGGTGGTGCGCCTTTTTTGTCATGGGCAGCTGGTGGGTGAAATCATTCCCGAGCTTTGGATGATGGATCATGCCGCCCACCTGCGCGTTGGCGCGAAGAGAGAACAAGTCGGCGAACTCACGATTCTGACTCCAAGCCTGCCGTCAGCCTCGATCGCGAAATAAAGATGGCTTGAAACAGTTTCGCGACGGCCAGCCTGGCCGCGGCTACTCGTCGCCCCGCACCCGCCACCAATCCATCTGCTCGAACTCGGCCATCTTATCGACGCCGTGATCGTCATACCAGCGTTCCCAAGCGGAAGCATCGGCAGGCAGGCGCTCGTCGGTGATTTCGGTCAAGGCTAGAAAAGTCCAGTTGCGCATTTGGGGCGTGGTTTGAGGATCCCCCGCCAATGCGATCAGCTTGGGCGCCATACGCATGCGCTGTTTGCGCATGAAATTTCCACAATCGGAGATGTTGCATCCGGCGCGGTCGCGGACCGCATTTGAGGAATCGTGAGTGAACGCATAGAAGAGTTCATCAAGCGCTTCATCGGTGCCGAGATATCGCATTCCTTCGACGGCCCATTGCCGGACATATGGATCGGGATCGTTCTTTGCGTAATCGATCAGTACGGGATATATCAAGTTGTAGCCAACACCGCGGCCAGCCAGCATTCCCATCTGATATACCGCCGCGGCGCGTGATTTCTTGTCAGTCTGGGCTTGCGTGATCAGAAGGTCGGCGGAATGTTCATCTTTCACCCAGCCGTTCATCGCCAGATTCAGATCGGCGTTGGCGTACCGTACCCGCAGATCGGTGGAGAAACGGGAACGCCATTCGAGCTGTTTCATAGTGTCAGTGAGCTTGATGTTTCCCTGCCACATGACAATACCCTGTTCGAACAAGTCCCTCGCCCGGTCATCGTGATGAATTGCACGATCCAGCAATTCTTCCGCCTGCGCCTGCTCGGGCAGTGAACTCAGACGCTGCGCCTCGATGTCTGTGAGAGGGGTGTAGGTTACGCGTTGGGCACGGGATTTTGCCGTCGTCTGTTGCCTTGTCGCAGATGGGCGCTTGGGCACACCGTGGATCGCAGAATTGAAGTGATAGGTCATGAATCCCATCCACGCCAGGCCGAAGGCAGCGCTGACGGCCATCGCCATGGCCGCGCCGCGTCGTGGGGTCAGCGGTTCGCTCGGCAGCGGTGCGCTTCGCTGTGGCGGCGCGCCATACACACCGTAAAGGTCGTCAACCGCGACGTGTGTGTCCAGCTTGAGGCCAACGAGCCTCTCCAATTGAGCGGCGACCCAGCGCGCTTCCTGACGGCGATCAATGGAGTCGGCCAGCGTGATTTTCTTTCCGTCCTTGGTTTGCAAACGTAGGAGGTAGGAAGCGTTGTTGGGATTTGTGCCCGTCTGGCCGCTGGTGACGGCGAGAATCTTTTCGATCTCTGCGAAAAGAATCTCACGCGTCGAGGATATTCCCAGCAATGCCTGGCTCACTCGAAGTTTGCCATTGGCCACTTCAATGCGAGAAGCGCCCATCGCCGACTGGATGACTCCGTAGATCAATAACAGGTCGATCAGGCCAAATATGACGGTGAAAGGCCACGGAGCCTTGATCGAGTGGAGGCCCAGAGCTGCCGCACCGAATGCCGCTGTGACCAGCAGCAATACCAGAACGCGGCCGGGATTGCGACAGGGCGGGAAGTAGAACTCCGTGCCGCCGGTCGAACCGGGTGAAACCACGACCTTGGGATTCTCGGGCGCCGGCACATCCGAGGCATCACTTTGGAAAGCCGGAGCCGCGTCGGGTTCTGACTCGCCGAAGGTTGTAGCCGCTGCCGTGCCAACAGGCTTCGTCAGATGAAAAACCGGGACTTCAAAGTCGTCGGAATAGTCCACGCCAGGGACGTCGGCCTCGGCGTGCAGCAGCCAGAGAACCTGGTCGCGTGGCTGGTTGTGATTCGTTTCATAGGCATCACTTGGGATAACGAAGTTCACGGGGATGGTTGCATCTCCCATGGGGCCGGGCGTGAGCGCTTGCTGCGACACATTCGCTTGTGCTTGCCAGAGGACGATTCGCTGAGTGTTTTGATTCTTGCCCGACCCGGTGACGACCTCACGAACGCAGGAGAGCGTGAGATCGACGCCGTGCCGCGTGGTTGTGTTGAAGCGCAGATGGATGGTTCCCTTGAGTGCCTTCCCCGGAGAAAAGGGAAGGGAGGCGAATTCAAAGTAAGTTTTGCCGAAGCGTTTTCGGCGGATGGTTGCCCGCAGGGCAGCGCCGGCAAGAATTACGCCTGGAACGCAGAGTCCGACAGCAAACAGGAAACCCGAACCGGAATCCCGCGACGTGCTGCGAGCGGTCAGAACGGCGAGAGTCAGCGAGATGAAAGTCCAGAATCCCGCCAGCAGCCAAATGCCCGTAGCGTTCTTGATGCCCGTGTTCTCGGCGCGGCTGGCGGCCCAATCTTTTTGCCATAGCCAGGGAGATTCCGGGGCAGCCTGCCTTGCCCCAGCCTGTTCCTTCAGCTTACGACTGCCATAGAAAGCGGCGTAGACGATTCCTCCCCCAACCAGAACAAAAAGTCCACAAACCAACACCGCGACCATGGGGTTTCCGTGCACATTGGCGGGACTGGCAATCAAAAAGGCGCCGGCAGCCGCAAAGCCAAGACCTACAAATATCATGCCGAAAGCGACGATCGACGCGGTCGCGGCTTGAGACGGTTTGGCCACACAAAAATTATAGGGTTGTGGGCGCGGATAGCTGAGGCACGAATGCCCCACTTCCGTTACCTTAGTCATATGCATTTTCGCGCGGCAGGCATGGGCGCGGTTTTCATTCGTTTACTCCGCCAGTCCATTTTTCTCTTGAGTGTGGGCTTGCTGTCTGCTCATGCCGTATGGGCCAAGTCACAGCAGCCGTTGCGAATCTACTTCATTGATGTTGAAGGCGGGCAATCCACGCTCATCGTGAGCCCGGCAATGCAGTCCGTACTCATTGACACTGGTTTTCCGGGCGAGCGTGATGCTGATCGCATCGTGCAAGCGGCGAAGGCCGCCGGCATCAAACAGATAGATTACGTGTTCATCACTCACTACCACGAAGATCACGTAGGCGGCGTGGCTGATCTCCTGAAGAAAATCAAGGTCGGCACTTTTGTGGATCACGGTGAGAACCAGGAAGAGTCTGACGCCGCCCGGAAAAATTATGCCAACTATGTGGCGGCGATCGCTCACCTCCAGCGCGTGGTATTGCGGCCCGGACAAGGTGTGCCACTCAAAGGCATCACCTTGCAGGTGCTGACCGCAGCGGGCGATCGCATTACCAACCCATTGCCGGGCGCCGGGGAAGCCAACGTCTACTGTGCATCAGAAAAGCAGGCTCCGGATGACGCAAGCGAGAACTCACGTTCACTGGGAGTACTGATTACCTACGGCAAGTTCCGGTTTCTGGATCTAGGTGATTTAACCGAGCGAAGAGAACTGGAATTAGTTTGTCCCAACAATCTCATCGGCGATGCTGACCTCTATCTGGCAACGCATCATGGGGCGCAATACGATAATCCCAGGGCTCTGGTATGGGCGTTGCGTCCGCTGGTGGCCGTTATCAACAATGGTCCACACAAAGGCGGCAGCCCCGAGGCTTGGCAGATTATCCACGACTCGCCGCACCTCGCCGACCTGTGGCAACTGCACCGCGCACTCGACTCGGACCAGCAACACAATGCCCGTGAAGACCTGATTGCGAACATAGACGAACAGACCGACGGGCACTATATCGAGGTAAGAGCTGGTTCCGACGGAAAATTCAGCGTCACGAATTCACGAGAAGGGTTCGAGAAGAACTACGGAAAGTAGGTCATACTGGAACCATGCGAGGTCGCGCTGGGTTGCTAACCCGATGTATTCTGGGCACTTCGCCGTTCCCGATCACAGTTGCTTCGCGCTTTGAGCGCGATTGTTTACAATAAGGACTTTCGTTTCTCTTGTTAGCTCGAGCGTGCGCGTCTCGGGAATCAAAAACCTTTGAAACCGTCCCTAGAAAATCCTGGCGGCCCCGGCCACGATGACCCCGTATATTGGCGGGTGGAGGGGAGTCTCCTCGAACTGACCACGGTTCGGTCGATCGCCTTCTTCACCTGGAATCTGCAAACCTTCACCGAACGCTGGACCCGTCGCGGCCTGGTTTTTCTGATGGCGGTGTTGCGTCCCTTTCTGTATGCGCTGAACCGCGAATTCGCTACCCGCGTCGTGTATAGCGTGCTTCGGCGTGTCAGCCGCGACCGCCTTGATTTGCTGGGCGAAGAATACTTTCAGTACAACCTGAAGCCACAGCTTAAGCCGGAGGGGGTGCGTCAGCTTCAGGTGCTGATGGATTCGCGGCGGGACGTCGTCTTAGTAAGCCAGGGACTGGACCACATCATGCGCCCGCTGGCCCGGCATTTGGGCGTGCAGTGGATCGTCGCAAACCGGCTGGAGTTCCGCGACGGCATTGCGACCGGGAGACTGCTTGGCCCGGTGATTCGTCCGCGCGGAGCCTTCGCTCGCATCACCGGCGCCGGGCCGAACGGACAGCGGAGTGCTGAACAGCTGATTCGCGATCTTGCCCTTTCCGGTATCGAGGAATTGCGTTTCGCCGTGGTTCCGTCCCGCCGCCAACTGCTGGCTCCACGGCGGCCGATTGTTCACTTTGAACGCAGCCCTCAGCAGACCCGGCCTTTCTCTGTGCGCGCTGCATTTGCCGGGAAACAAATCATGCTGATTGGCGTGACCGGGTTCATCGGCAAAGTTTGGCTGGTAAACACGCTGATGGATTTGCCTGAGACCGGACGCATCTATCTGCTCATTCGGCGGCAGAAATCGAATCCGGGTCAGCGCCGCTTCGAGAAGCTGATAGAGGACTCGCCCGTCTTTGATCCCTTGTGGGCACGTTATGGCACGGGGCTGCCAGGCTTTCTGGCCGAACGCATCGAAGTTGTCGAAGGGGACGTTACCCAGCCCGGCCTGGGACTTTCTCCCACGGCCGGCGAACTGCTGGGCAAGAAACTCGACTTGATCATCAACAGTTCCGGGCTCACCGATTTCAATCCCGATCTGCGAGATGCGCTGCTGACCAACGTCGATGCTGCCGTGAATGTACTTGACTTTGTCCGTCAGTCCGATCATGCAGGCCTGTTGCACCTATCCACCTGCTATGTGGCGGGACGGCAGGATGGACGCGTCAGCGAGAGAATACGGCCAAACTACGTACCAGCGGCTATCGCGGACTACGACGCCGAACGCGAATGGCATGCCCTACGCCAGTTGATCCATGAAGCCGAACAGCGGGCCGAAGGCGGCGAAGTCACCGGAGAACTCCGGCAACAAGCGTTGCACAAGGAGCATGCCGCTAAGGACCTTCAGGGTGCAGCGCTCGAAAACCAGGTTCGCAAGAACCGGGTTCGCTGGCTGCGCAACTATTTGACCGAAGCCGGAAGCAAGCGGGCGCTGGAGCTGGGATGGCCCAATACGTACACTCTGACCAAGGGGCTGGCTGAGTCATTGTTGACCAAGTATGGAGTCGGCCTGCCAATTGCGATCGTTCGGCCAGCCATCGTCGAGACCTCAATTGAGAAGCCGTTCCGGGGGTGGAATGAAGGCATCAACACTTCCGCCTCGCTTTCTTACCTGCTGGGAACGTATTTTCGCCAACTGCCGTCGAACGAGCGCAAGCGGCTGGACCTGATTCCCGTAGATTCGGTTTGCGCGGGCATGACTTTGATTGCGGCCGCGGTCATGGAACGCCGTCACGATTCGGTTTATCAGCTTGCGGCTTCGGTGACCAATCCTTGTGATATGCGGCGGTCCATCGAACTCACGTCTCTTGCCCATCGTAAGCACTATCGTGCCCAAGAAGGCCTGGAATACTGGCTGCGGCTGCGTTTTGATGCGATCCCAGTCTCGAAGGAACGTTATCAGCGCATGTCGGCGCCGGCTCAGAAAGCGATCATCAAGTCGATCCAGCACATTATGTCGGCGTTTCCGCTGAAGAAGACACCACTTGCCCGGACCCAGCGCAATCTCGAGAAGGTTGAGAAACTGATTCAACTTTTTGAACCGTTCATTCTGCTGAACGAGCACGATTTCGTCGCCGAGAACGTCGAAAAGCTGGCGTACGCGCTGGTGCCTGAAGAGCAGGCTGACTTCGGCTACAATACCGCAGCCATCGACTGGTGGGAGTTCTGGATCAACATCCATGTCCCCGCGTTGCGGCGGTGGACCTATCCACTGATCGAGGGGCGTCCGCTGGAAGCTCGTCCGGCGCGTAACTTCCGGCTCGCCGAGGCGGAGAGCGGCGTCGCCGTCAAAACCGGCACCAACGGAGCAACGTGGCGATATTCCTGACCGGCTCGACCGGCTACATCGGCGCCCACGTCGCCGCCAACTTGCTCGAACAGCACGGCGCATCGCTGAATGTGCTGATTCGCGCCCGGGACGCGCATGAAGCCGAACTGCGGCTCTGGCAGGCGTTGCAACTGCATCTCGACTTTCCCCGTTTCTATGACCATCTGCAAACTCGGGTGCGGATATTCCGTGGGGACCTGACCGGAGAACATTTCGGACTCAACCGCGACGACTATGATCGGCTTATCCACACTAGCGATTCCGTGATTCACTGCGCTGCGTCATTGAATCGCAAATCGGAAAAGAGCTGCTTGAATGTGAATCTGCGCGGCACTTTGGAAGTGCTGCAGCTGGCCATGCGGGTGCATCACTATCACGGCATGCGCCGCTTCAGCCACGTGAGCACGGTGGCAGTAGCCGGGAAGCGGCAAGACGAGGTCGTCACCGAAGACAAGTCGATCGATTGGAATCGATCGGACTACGATCCCTATGCACGCACCAAGAAATTCTGCGAGCACATGATTCGGCAGTTGCTTCCCGAAGTTCCGATTGCGATCTTCCGGCCCAGCATCGTGCTCGGCGACAGCCGCCGGGCCGAAACCACGCAGTTCGACATGGTGAGATCTTTTGTTTTTCTGGCCGGCTTGCCGATGCTGCCCTTCCGTCCCGACGACAAGATCGACATCGTAAATGTCGATTTCGTAGCCGACGCTATTGCTGCGCTGCACCAGAAGCCACAAACGCAGTACGACATTTATCATCTCTCTTCCGGCAAGGACTCGCAGACTTTCCGCGAACTGACCAACGCTCTGGCGGCCGAGAGCCAAAAACGCGGGCCGGTGTTCATGCCCATGCTGGAGCGTCCGTTTTCTGCCGCGGTCAATACTCTGGCGAGTTTCCGTGGTCCTATCTCGCATGGCGCTTCACTGATGAAGGTGTTCATGCCCTACTTGTTGTGGAACACAGTTTTCGACAACACTCGCGTGACCACTGAACTCGGCCGCAAGCCGGTGCCATTTTCGCAATACAGCTTTCCGCTGCTCAAGTTCAGCCGTGAGGGCAAGTTTGCCTACCAGTACCGGGAATGGCCCGCGAAGGCCGGGGGTACCGCGGCATGATGGATTTCATTCTCGAAGCCTGGGTCAGCGCCTCGATTGAAAAGTCGAAAGCTGCATGGATGCTCGGTAAGGGCAAGCCGTGGCAGCCGGGCGAGAAGCTCAAGCTGCTGTTCGCCGGATATAACGGTACCCGCAACATGGGTTCCGACGCACGCGTGGAAGAAATGTTGCGGCAGATTCGACACATTCTTGGGGCACAGAACGTGGCTTTCAGCGCGATGACCTTTGACTTCGGGCGCTCGCGCGGATATTTCGAAGGCACGACTCAGGTGCGGCTGCCGGATATTTTCCCGCCTTTTCTGGCCCGCGAGATTCCCAAATACCATGGGGTTGTCGCCTGCGAAGGTTCCATGTTCAAAAGCAAGTTTGCCAATGCACTGACGACCATGATGATCGGATCCCTGGGAATTGCGGCGGCGGAGAACAAGTTGTCAGTGGGTTACGGCGCTGAAGCCGGACACATGGATCCGCTGGTGCGCAAAATGTGCGAGCGCTTCTGCAAGAACTCGCTCATCATCACCCGCAACGAGGAATCGCGGACTATCCTGCGGGAACTGGGAGTGCCCACGGAGTTGGGAACAGATACCGCTTGGACCTTCGAGCCCCATCCTGCCGAGTACGGACAGAAAACGCTGCGCGGCGTGGGATGGGATGGCACGACCCCGGTGTTGGCAGTGTGCCCCATCAACCCTTTCGAGTGGCCGGTGAAAGCATCGGTTGCCAAACTGGCCATCCACAGCTTGACCGGGGCATATAAAGAAGAACATTATCGCGGGCCGTATTTTCACAATTCGGGACCGGACGCGACGCGCGCCTATCAGCAATACCTCAGCGCCATTGCCAACGCAGTTGCCGCTTTTCGCAAGCAGCGCAAAGTTTTCGTCATCATGGTCGCGACCGAACGTCTCGACGCCCGTCCGGCTGGTCGCATCTCTGAACAGTTGGGCGGCGTACCTGTGCTGACCTCCGAGGAGTACAACATCTACGAACTGGTGAGTGTGCTGCGTGCTTGCCATATGATGGCGTCTTCCCGCTATCACGGCATCGTAACCTCCATGCCTGGGCTGGTGCCGTCGGCGGGCATCACCATGGACGAGCGCATTCGCAACCTGATGCACGAACGCGGACACCAGGACTTGTTGATGAACGTCGACGACGCCGACCTTGAGCCCAGGCTGTTAGCGGCGCTGGCGAAGCTGGCCACCGATGGGGAGCGCATTTCCGAAGCCATCGGGCGGACCGTGGTGCGTAATCTGAAAGTGATGTCGCGCATGGGTGTGTACTTTGAGGAAGAAGTTCAGCGGCGCTACCCAGAGTTCCCCTCCCGGACAGGCGAATGGGGCTGGGAAGACTATCTTCCGCCATTGAGCGACGGTTTGAAAAATCTGGTCGAGGCCTACAGCTGACGGTTCCACTGGAATTTTCATCGGTGACTTTTCTAGACCACATTTTCGGGCGGCTTAAGAAAACTGCGGATTTAGTTGTCCTGGAAGAACTGCGAAGCGACCCCGGAGTTCCGAAGTGGGGTTTGACCGCGAATGAACTCCTGGCGCATATCTCGCAGGCACGGGCTTTTCTTGCGGCCCTGGGTCTCAAGAAGGGTGACCGCGTCGCGATCCTTGGTCACAACAGCATCGATTGGGTTGCCATCGACCTTGCCATCATGGCCGAGGGTCTGATCGTAGTTCCGCTCTACGCCCGCCAGGCTCCAGCTGAACTCGCGGCCATGATGAAGGATTGCTCTCCCGCGCTAGTCTGCTGCGGAGACGCGGCGCTGCGAGACGGAATCGCCCGAGAATGGCCCGATGCTCCGGCGCAGTATCTATTTGCCGACGTTCTAGCCGCCCAGCCAAGCAGTCGGGCCGCTCCCCACGTCGAGGAATCCGATCCCGTCACCATCATTTACACTTCCGGCACTTCGGGCGAAGCCAAGGGCGTTGTGCTCACCGCCGGAAACATCGGCCACATGCTAGGGTGCACTTCGGATCGGCTCGATTCGCTCATGGAGAAGCGTCCCGGCCAGGACCATGTATTTCATTATCTGCCGTTATGCTTCGCCGGTTCGTGGATCATGCTGCTGACCTGCCTTCAACGTGGCAGCCAGTTAACATTTAACACCGATTTGACTAGGCTCGCCGCTGACATCCGAACCACCGCTCCTGACTATTTTCTGAACGTTCCCCAACTGCTCGAACGCATGCGCAAAGCCGTCGACGAACAACTTTGGAAGACCGGTGGAGTCGTTCACACCATTTACAGCAAGGCTAAGTCTGCATGGATGCGCAAGCAGGAGCGCAAGTCGAGTTTCGCGGATTCCGTCTGGTTGGCGTGCGCCAAATCCCTCGTATTCCCTACCATCCGCAAGAAAATGATTGGATCGAATCTGAAGGCGCTGATCTGCGGGTCGGCACCGCTCAGCGTCGAAACCCAGCAATACTTCATGATGCTGGGAATTCCTGTGCTCCAGGTCTACGGGCTGACCGAGACGACTGCGATCTGTACCATGGATGACCCGCGTCACGTCGTGCCGGGTTGCGTTGGGCCGCCCATTCGCGGGATCGAAATGAAGCTGGACGAAAACGGTGAGATTGTGGTGCGCGGCCCCAATATTTTCACGGGATACTGGAACCGGCCGCAAGAAACGGCCAAGGCTTTGCGCGATGGCTGGTTTCACACCGGCGATCAGGGTGAAGCAGACGCCAGCGGAAACTGGAAAATCGTCGGCCGCATCAAAAACCTGGTTATCCTTGGCTCAGGCCACAACATTGCCCCTGAGCCGATTGAAGACGACCTGCTGCAAAATCTGCCGGCGGCCCAGCAGGTGGTGCTGGTTGGCAACGGGCGAGGCTATCTGTCGGCAATCCTCACCGGCCCAGTCACGTCCCAGGAGGCGCAGGCCGCTGTAGACGTGGTGAATCATGCCATGCCACACTACAAACAGATTCGTGCATTTCACATTCACGCTGAACCTTTCTCGATTGAGAACGGCTTGCTTACGGCGAACGGGAAGTTGAAACGCGATCTGATAGCTGCGCGATTGCAGGGCGAGATCGACAAGATGTACGCGGTAAAGCAAGCAGTGTAAGTAGCGCCACCGTCCCGGCACGATGTCGGCGCAACACGTGCAAGAGCCGAGCTGACAAATGGATCAATTTAAAGGGGAAACACTCTCGTGGAAGGCGAAAGACGGCGTCATCGAATTGGCGCTCCATCGCGAGCCTTGCAATGAGATCGGTTCGGCCACGATTGTAGAGCTGGAAAAGTTTGTAGCTGAGCTGGCATCCATGGAAGCCGAGGCCCATGCGCTCATCATCTATAGCGAGCTCAAGTCCGGCTTTTGTGCCGGGGCGGACTTGCGGGAGTTGTATCGCCGCTCGCAGGAGATGGCGCAAGCCGACGCCCTCAAAGGCGTGCGCCACCACGTGGAGCGAATTCATGCCGTGATGAACGCGATTGACGCTTCGCCGCTGACCACCATAGCCGCGGTGCATGGCGTCACATTTGGGGGAGGTTTTGAACTGGCCCTGACCTGCGACCTGATCATTGCGGACAAAATGGCACGTTTCTGTTTTCCTGAGCTGCGCCTGGGACTGGTTCCCAGCTTTGGCGGAATTCCGCGGTTGAAGAGAGATCTCGGGAACGCGGTTGTCCGCGACCTTCTCTTGACGGGGCGTAGTTTCAACGCGACCAAGGCGCAGCAAATTGGTCTCGCTAGTCAGGTCGTCGGCGAAGGCGAAGCCTTGAAGGCCGCTCGTGCGACCGCTGCTCAGCTCGGGAAATTCGATCGAACGACGGCCGCTGCCGCCAAGCAATTCATCAAGCCGATTCCCTACGAAGAATTGAAGAGCGAGATCGATCTGTTCTGCGAACTGTTCACGCATCCGGCGGTAGAGGCCGGCTTGCGCAGGTTCGTGGAGAGTACCGACGCGCTGCCATATTTGCCGTGAAGGCATTCAACCATTTCCTACCAAGGACACGACGCACATGACAACTGACAAAACCCTCGACGAAATTCTTACTCTTGCCGCAGCGCACTTCAAAGTGCCGCGGCAGAAGCTCGCTCCCGACGATGACTTTTTCAAGACGCTTGGCATCGACAGCCTTCAGGCCCTCGATCTGCTGACCAAGCTGGAGAACCATTTTCGTATCGAGTTGCCGGACTATGAACTCCAGGGTGTCTCGGACTTTCGCACTTTGGCCAGCCGCATCCAGTCCAGGCTGTGAGCGGAGAGTAGTGAATTGATAACTAGCATTTTTTCGTCCCAACCCGCCTCTGTGTTGAAATAGACCTTTCATGCTCAATTTTGACCAGTACAGTTGCCTGGGCGCGGCCCTGCGCGCCGCGCTCGACCGCTGGCCCAACGAGGTGTGCCTGATCGAGTCCGATCGCAACCGCGAAAAGACAAGGCTCACTTACTCCGACTTCAAGGAAACAGCTAAGCCATTGTCGCGTGCGCTACAAGACGCAGATTTCAAACCCGGAGACCGCGCCGCCATCATCATGACCAATCAGTCCAAGTGGCTGATCTCCGCGTACGGCATTTTTCATGTCGGTGGAGTGCTGGTGCCACTCGACTACAAGCTCACTCCGGTCGAGCACCTGCAACTACTGGGGCATTCGCGCGCGAAATTCCTGGTGGTTGAGTACCATCTGTGGCGTGCCATCACTCACGTCCCGCAGTTCTCAAGCCACCAACTCAAGACCGTTCTGGTGACAGAAGCGCCTCTGGGAGCCGACCTTGCAGGCGCATTCCGCTGGGAAGAATTCCGCCGTAAAGGCGATCCTGAATTCATATCGCGCAAGCGCGAGGACGTCGCCTGCATCGTTTATTCCTCAGGCACCGGCGGCCGTCCCAAAGGATGCGTGCTCACACATGAAAACTATCTGGAACAATGCAAGTCGTTGACCGCCTGGTATCCCTTTTGGCCTGGCGTGCGCTACTTGAGTATTCTGCCTACCAATCACGCCATTGACTTCATGGTCGGATTCATTGGCCCACTGATATGCGGAGCTTGTGTTGTCCACCTGCGCACCCTGCGGCCGGAGTTCGTCCGTGACGCTTTTGTGAAATACAAGATCACCTATGTCAGCCTGGTTCCCATGGTGTTGAAGAATCTGGAGCGCGGGTTGAAGGCCAAGTTCCAGGAACTCTCGCCGGTGAAGCGTTTTTTTCTGAACCGTATGATTTCCCTGAACCGATTCCTGGTGCGCACCCGGCCCAATGTTCAGCGCAGCCGCAGGCTGCTGCGGCAGGTGCATGCGGGGTTTGGCGGGGAACTGCTGGCAATGTTCACCGGGGGCGCCTTCATGGAACCCTCCACGTTGCAATTCTTTTACGATCTCGGCATTCCCGTTGCCAATGGATATGGCCTCAGCGAAGCAGTGGTATCACTCACTCTCAACGACTTCAAGCCCTTCCGCGCCGACACTGTCGGCAAGCCACTGCCTGGAGTCGAACTGCGGATTCTCAATCCTGATGCCGACGGAATCGGCGAAGTGGCTGCGCACAGTAAAACAGTGATGGCTTATTATCTCGACGATCCCGAACTCACGGCGGAAACCATCGTCGACGGCTGGCTGTTGACCGGCGACCTTGGCCGCTTCGACGCCACCGGCCATTTGAAACTCTTCGGCCGCAAGAAGAACATGATCGTCACCGAAGGTGGGAAAAATATTTACCCTGAGGACATTGAGGCGGTTTTCGACGGCCTCGCTGTGAAGGAATATTGTGTGTTCGCCGCCAACTACATCTGGCCGGAGAAGCAACTGGGGCGTGAAACTCTGGTTCTGGTGTTGCGTATGGAGCAGAATCAGGAATTGAACCAACCTCTGAAGGATGAAATCGTGGCGCGAAATCGAGACTTGCCGGATTACAAGCGCGTAGGGGGATATGTGATCTGGAATGAGGATTTTCCCCGCACCGCGTCGATGAAAATCAAACGGAACGTCCTGGCTGAGAACATTGGCCAGCGCTTCGACCGGGCCCATGTGGTGGTTGAACTGTGAACGAGACGTTTCTGGCAGTTGTAAATCCAGCGGCCGGCGGCGGGCGCTGCCGCAAGCTGGTGGGTCCTGCGCTCGACCGCCTGCGAGCTGGCGGCATTTCAGTTGAAGTCGTCGAAACCGCTGGACCGGGCCACGCTGCTCAGATTGCCAGCGCAGCCCATGCGCAAGGCCGTAGTCATTTCATCGCCGTTGGTGGCGATGGTACTTCTTACGAAATCGTCAATGGACTTTTTCCCCAGACCGCGTCGGCTTCGCGTCCCACGCTTGCCTTTCTTCCGCTCGGAACCGGCAACTCATTCCTGCGTGAATTCAGCGATCACGGGGTGGAGCACGCAATCGAAGCTCTACTCGCGCGGCGGACTCAAACTTGTGACGTTCTGCGCATGCGGCATGCGGGCGGCGTAATCCACTACATCAATCTCTTGAGCGTAGGTTTTGCAGCCGACGTGGCCACACTTCGCGCGCGCCGTTTCCGCGCCTGGGGCGAGCTCGGTTATCAGGCGTCAATTTTTATTTCGTTAACCCGCATGCGTCGTCGGCCATTCCCCCTGCGCATTGACGGACAAGGGGAACTCGACCGCCGGCCGTGCCTTTTTTTGACCTTCAACAACAGCAAGTTTACCGGCGGTACCATGATGATTGCTCCCAAGGCGGAGGTGAACGATGGTTTGATCGAATACGTGCGATGGGGGCCAATCGGACGAATCGAGCTCGTCCGCAAACTGCCGACGCTCTACGATGGTACTCACATCAACCATCCGCTGGCAGAGCGGCACGCCGTTAAGCGTATAGAGTTTGAACTCGATGCTGCTGTCGATGTGATGGTGGATGGGGAAGTGACGCGCATCCAGTGTCAGACGCTGGATGTTTTGCCTTCTGCCCTCAACGTCGTGGTATAAAAATTATTGTCATGTCTGACACGCGAAAACAACGCCAGCAGGACCGGAGCCCGAACCCACCGCCCAACCCGCTGGTACTCAAGATCATCATTGTCGTCGGAATCGTCGCCGTCTGCGCCGGGCTCTATTTTCTCCTTCGGCATAAACATGACAGCCGCATGGATGCTTTTGCCCGATGCCTTGGCGCCAAGGGTGCCAAGATGTACGGCGCCTATTGGTGCCCGCACTGTGCCGATCAGAAGGCGCTGTTCGGTTCCTCTTTTGAATACGCCCCTTACATCGAATGCGGAATCAAAGGGTCTCGGAACGAAGCGCAGGTTTGTACCGATGCCGGCGTCAAGCGTTTCCCCACCTGGACTTTTGCCGATGGCGCAAAGGTTGAAGGCGAGCACACGCTTGAGTTTCTGGGCGAGGCGACGGGATGTCCGCTTCCATGAGTAACGTGGTGACGACAGGCGCGCTGACCACCAATGCCGTGCGGCGAGTTTTTGCGGCCATCGCGATTCTGGCATTGGCCGGAATCGTGGTATCGTCACTTTCGTTGCACCACCACTATGGGACCTCTCAGACTACGTATTGTGATTTTGGGGCGAATTTCAACTGCGACATCGTGAACCGCAGCATTTATTCGACGATTCTTGGCGTCCCCGATGCCCTGGTCGGCGTTTTGGGGTACGCTGGACTGCTCGCCTTGGCGACTGTATATCGCGCAAAGGCTGAAGCCCCTGCAATGCTGCTCATCGGTTCAGTGGCGGGGTTGAGCTTTGCACTCTACCTCACCTACATTGAGGCCTTTGTGCTCGCCACGTGGTGCATCCTGTGTCTTTCATCTCTCGCTCTGATTGTTCTGATCACTGGACTCTCATCGTTTTTGGTTGCAAGCGCGATACGGCGTTCCTGATTACTCATGTCCTCAGACCGGCTCACGGAAAAGACTGACCACTCCAATATGGAACAGCCGGTGCCGGTTCGGAGTGCGTCTGTCGTGGGCGACCTTCGCTTGCATGAATTCGCCAGCCGCGTCTATCGCAATACGCGTATGCTTCGGGTCTGGCTGCCGCCCGGATACGATGCGCCGGAGAACGCGGCACGACACTATCCGGTCTTTTACCTCAATGACGGACAGAACTTATTTGACTCCGCGACGGCGTTCGCAGGCGTTGAGTGGAGGGTTGACGAAACCGCGGCCCTAATGATCGGGGAAGGAAAAATTCCACCCCTTATCATCGTTGGGATCGACAATACCGGGAACGAGCGTATCAAGGAATTTCTGCCCTACCGGTCGTTCAGTCCGCCGGTATTGCGTCCACAAGGCAAACGCTACCCTGATTTCCTGATCAATGAAGTCATGCCGTTCGTCTATGAGCGTTACCGCATCGCGCGAGGGCGGGAAAACACCGCCCTGGGAGGCTCATCTCTAGGCGCGCTGATCTCGCTGTACACCGTGCTGGATCGCCCCGGTACTTTCAGTCGCCTGCTATTGGAGAGTCCGTCGTTGTTCGTTTCCAACCGGCGAATATTGAAATATAGCCGCTACTTCCGGCAATGGCCAGAGAAAATATTCCTCGCCATCGGAACCCGCGAAGCCGGGCGCGAAGACAAAGACCGCCAGGTTGTCGAGGATGTCCGCGAATTGCAGCGAATCATGCAGCACGCTGGATTGGGAGATGATCAACTCAGGGTCCGCATCGATGTTGGCGCGGGCCACAACGAGGCGGAATGGGGCAAGCGATTTCCCGAGGCCTTGGGCTTTTTGTTTGGGCAGTAGCTCGTCCTGAAACCTGTTACAACCACTGCTACAATGCGTGGCACCCTATGGCACCTGTGCACCGCACTGTTTTGCGAATCGCAGAATCCCCAGGCGTAGTTTTTCTGGTCGCACTCACCATCAGAGTGTGGGTGCTTTCGCAGCTTCTGCCGCAGAAGGCTTGGGAGTATTTTTATCGCTACAACGAACCCTCACGAATTGCGTGGGCATTGGTATCCGGTTTTGGCTATAGCTCGCCTTGGCCCGATACACCGCTGGCCCCCACCGCCCAACAGCCGCCGGTTTATCCATTTCTCATTGCAGGAATCTTCAAGCTGGCTGGGGCCTACAGCTATCGTTCTCTCTTGATTGCGGTGGGTCTTAACGCGGTTTTATCCAGCATGACCGCGGTAGTGATTCTGCGATTGGGAAAGCGTGACTTCGGTTCACTTGTAGGCGTACTGGCGGCTTGGGTGTGGGCTTGCTGGATGTACGAAGCGGCAGTTGCCGTGCGGCTTTGGGAAAGCAGTTTGTCCGCTCTATTACTGTTGCTTGCTCTGATCATGTTGCCAAAGCTGAAAGGATCAGGCACGCCACGATGGCTCTGTTTCGGTCTGCTGGCGGCCGTGGCCTGTCTTAACAATACCTCCCTCCTCTCAGTATTTCCCTTTTTCTGGGTTTGGTTGGGGGTCAGTTGCCGGCAAAGCACGCGATCATGTCGCCCGCAACTCATCGCGTCGGTTGGAATTTTCGTTCTCGCCCTGCTCCCATGGACGATTCGCAACTATGAAGTCTTTCATCGCTTGATGCCAATCCGCGACAACTTCGGGCTTGAGTTGTGGATCGGAAACCACGCGCGTGTCACCGATCGATATGACAGCGACTTTCCCATTCTCGACCCCGGCGAGTACAACCGGCTAGGCGAGGTTCGTTTTATGGAATCCAAGCGCGATATCGCTGTGCAATTCATCAGCCAGCACCCGGCGAAGTTCTTAAGGTTGTCGGCGCGGCGTTGCCTGCGTTACTGGACTGGACCCGATCCCGTGGTTTGGTCTTTCGTGAGTCTCATAGCCTGGACCGGAACAATTCTGGCTCTACGACGCAAAGGATTGGATGCGTTCCCCTACCTGATCGTCCTTCTTATGTTTCCCCTCGTGTACTACGTGACCCATACCTTTCCAACCTACCGCCATCCCACCGAGCCTGTCATGCTTTTACTCGCGGGATACACAGTTGTAAGCACCTTTGGGTGGCTGAACAAGACGTCGCAAGGCACTCACACTCCGGACCATTGATCGCTAGGGAACAACTTCAGCTGTATATTTGGAAAGCACCGGCGGGGAATGGTCGGGCTCGACCAGCCACACGTTGCGATTTCCAAAATATCGCAGCAATTCCTGGTTATCTTTTTCACCCATGTCCCGCGCCCAAACTACCTTCGAGGCGTCGATGTCGGCCGCATTGTAAACCCACTCATGGTCGAAGTTGTGGGTCTGGCTATATCGAACCACAACCAGGTGCTGTCCTGGCGAATGCTGAAGGGTTTTGAGCACATCGGCCCGCGCAAGATCGCCGCGAGGCCATGGCTGCTCAATCTGTGCGTGGACGACGACGGCGCCGACCCGTAATATGACCATTGCGCAGCACACCACAGGGATCGCGCGCACTAGTGAAGCGCCTACCGGCCTTCCACGCCATTGCCAAAATCTCAGGTGACGCATGCATTGCACCAAAATCAAGTACAAAAGGCCGGTCGCCGGCGCGAAATAGTGCGGGTATGTCCAGATTTCGACGGCAAGTCCGAGCAAAAAAACGCCGCCCGCAACCAAGGGAAAGCGCATTCTGGAGTCCCGCATGACCCAGGGCAATGCCAACAGCGGGATGGTCAATGCCGGACCCAGGAACACCATCCAACACAAGCGTGTCTTGAAGCGCACATGGCGAAGAAATCCCGCAACGCTGCGCCCCTCCCGATAGAATCGAAATTCGTTCTCGTAGAAAGCACGCATTACCGCGTGATGGTAAACCGGTTCAGGCCGTGGTCCCTGCCAGATGAAGTACGCTGCGGGCGCATACGCATCGCGATTGATCTCGTAGGCCATCTCGAAAGGCTTTCCCGTCACTCGATAGTTGTAGTAAGCGCTTGCCGCGCCGCCCAGTGAAAGGATCAGGCCAATGGGGAGCACTAACTTCCCCAGAGAAATCGAAAGCCGAGGCCCATTTCGCCCGACGGGCCAGGTCAGCATGGCCACAGCCACGGTCAAACTCAGCAGCAAGCCTTCGTAAGGACGGCTATTAGCAAGGATGACCAGCCCCGAACCCATCACCACCGCATCCCGGACACGCGCACGACGCTTCAATCGCGCCAAGGCGCCGAGCACAAGCGCTCCGCCCAAGGCAGCTACCGAGGCGCACCAGTAGGTGTTCATCCAATAACTGAGAATGCCCAACCGCAACACGGCCAGCATAGCTCCCAGCAGTGCCCACCCTGGCGGTAACCACCCTTGCAGCATCCAGCAAAGCGCGGAGCACATGGCAGCCGTTACCAGCCATTGCCCAATCCATGGATGTCCGAGGCGTTCTCCCAAAGCCAGCACAACGCCCTCAGCCGGCGGATACATGGACATATAAGTCGGATGTTGGATGATGTGAAAGCTCTCGAAGTGCAGCCACATCGGATGTGGAGGGTTGGTCAAGCGGGCGTGCGCGAAAGTATCGCCTGCCAGTAAATAGCTGAACTCGTCATGCACGGTTGGTTGGGAAATACCCAGGACCGGAATGAGAGCCCCGCGGACGCAAAGTACAATCAGGCCCACGGTCACAATCGACAGGGTTTTTCTTCGCGCCAACTTCGCGAACCACTTTTCGACCGCAAGCAGATGTGAGGGTGCAGGACCGGACGCGAGACGCAGGAAAATCATCGCGACTGCGGCGATGACGATGCCTGACTCGATCAGCCAAAGAGACGAGTTGGCGAACCACAGTTGCCAGGCGGGCGTCGGCGCCAGATATGCAGCGGTCCAACCGTGAGTTGCAACCTGCAGATGCATGTTGAATGCGGTAGTGAACCTCTGATTCTAATGCTTGAAGATGGATTAACGCGATTGCAGAGTCATTTTGCTCCACTGAGGGCAATCGTTTATGCTGTCGCAACGTGAGCAGGCACCCTTCCTCGACGGATGGTAGCAAAGGCTTACTCTTCGTCAATCTCGGGCTCTGGTTCAGTTTGGTCCTGGCCGTGGGAACGGCCCTCAGGCTGTTCCGCTTGGGAAGCAAGAGTTTCTGGCTCGACGAAGCCACCAGTGCAGTATTGGCCCAGGCGGATCCCGCTGTTTTCGTGGGCGCGATCATCCACCGCCAGGCCAACATGGTCCTGTATTACCTGCTTCTTCGCGGCTGGTTACGGCTGGGCAGCAACGAATTCGTCGTCCGTAGTCTCTCGGTGGTTGCCGGGGTGCTCGCGATCCCGGCAATCTATCTACTCGGCAGACGCCTTTTCGGACGAAGAGCGGGAAGAGTGGCCGCAATACTGCTGTCAGTGCATGCCTTTCACATCAGGTATTCGCAGGAGGCGCGCGCCTACAGCTTGTCCATGTTGCTGGCCGTAGTGTCGTCTTTGCTTCTTCTGCGCTGTCTGGAACGGGCTTCGCGAAAGAGCTGGTTGGCATATGTTCTTGTGAGCGTTCTGATGTTGTACGCACAGGTGTTTGGCGGATGGGTGCTGCTGGCCCAGTGGTTCTCCGTACTTCTTCTGCGGCGCGGAATTCATTGGAAACCATTTCTATGCAGTGCGGCGGCGATCTGTTTTCTCCTCTCTCCCTTGGCTTATTGTCTGCTCTTCGTTTCGGACCGGTCACAGCTTTCCTGGCTGGCAAAGCCTTCACCTGACGATCTGTACAGATTTTGTCTCGACATGACGGGAGGCGGTGGTCCGCCGCTGCTGTGGGCGTATCTGGTTTTGGTGGGAGTTGGAATTGCCGTCAACGTCGTTCGTTTGAGGTCTGAGCCCGACCCTGGCGAGATTTGGAAATGTAGGTTCCTGCTAATCTGGCTGATTCTGCCCATAGCTATTGTTGTCGCGATTTCTCTCCGCTGGCCGATGTTTGAGCCCCGTTTCCTGATCTCGTGCATTCCTCCGCTGGTACTGCTTGCGTCGCAGACCTTGGCCCAGATTCGCGGGAGAGTTCTGTTTCCCGCCACGCTATTATTTCTGCTCGGGCTGTCATTGAATGGCATTTATTCCTATTATCATGCCCGCGCGGACGACCAACACACCGACGATTGGAGAGGGGCCACTCGTTATGTCTTATCCCAGGCGCAAGAGTGCGACGCGGTGCTCTTTAGTTATAGTGAGGAGCGACTTGCTTTCGACGAGTATCAACGACTCTTGCAGATGGCCGGTACTTCGGTCCACGAATTTCCAGAGGAGACAGAGTTGGAACTATTGACACGGCGTCCTTCTCGGCCCAGCTCTCAGTTGCTGGACAACATTGCTGCGGGGTACAGGCGGATATGGGTGATCTCCGCCTTTCAGCCTAACCAGACGAGCCGTGCGGCCGAGGCGGTGCTGAGGTCCCATTTCGGTGAACATAGCAATCGGAGCTTCGGTTTCGTGCATGCGGACTTGTTTGCAGATCGGATCGTCCGCTATCCGAATCAAGAAGGGGCTTGCCCCTAGGACGTAGCCCAATGGCTAAATTGTCCCGAATCCTCGCCTGGCTGACGGTCGCTGCCCTCGGCACGCTGGCAGTGGCCACCATCGCACTTCACCGCGGTGAGCAGATCAGCGCCATGTGGCTGGTGCTTGCGGCCGCGTGCACCTACGCCCTTGGTTATCGCTTCTACAGCAAGTTTATTTCCGCCAAGGTGTTGGCTCTGGACGCGCTGCGCGCTACCCCCGCCGAACGTCTTGAAAACGGCCGTGATTTTGTTCCTACTAACAAGTGGGTGGTCTTTGGCCATCACTTCGCCGCCATCGCCGGACCCGGTCCGCTGATCGGCCCGGTGCTGGCAGCGCAGTTTGGATATTTGCCGGGCACGCTCTGGATCCTCGCCGGCGCCGTCTTCGGCGGTTGCGTGCAGGATTTCGTCATCTTGTTGTTCTCAGTGCGCCGCGACGGAAAATGCCTCACTGAAATGGCGCGCGACGAAATCGGACGCGTGGGCGGGTTCGTCGCTTACGTCGCCGTATTGAGCATCATTGTGATCCTGCTCGGCGCGGGCGCATTGATCGTCGTGAACGCTCTTAAGTCGAGCCCGTGGGGTGTGTTTACCATTGCCATGACCATCCCCATCGCAGTGCTCATGGGGTTCTACGTGCGCCGCTTGCGGCCCGGCAAAGTGCTGGAGAGTTCCGTGCTCGGATTCATCCTGGTGATTCTGGCCATTCTAGCTGGCCAACGGATCTCACAGAATGCCACCACCGCACCATGGTTCACCTTCGGCGCCCCAACGCTTGCCATTCTGATCATCATTTACGGATACGCCGCCTCGGCCTTGCCGGTGTGGATGCTGCTGGCGCCTCGGGATTACCTCAGCACCTTCGTGAAGCTGGGAACGATTGGCCTGCTCGCCATCGGAATCATCGCATGGCACCCCACTCTTCACATGCCTCCGCTGACGCGCTTCGTGGATGGTACCGGCCCGGTCTTTTCCGGCAACGTGTTTCCGTTTGCGTTCATCACCATCGCTTGCGGAGCTGTCAGCGGATTCCATTCGCTGATCTCCAGTGGCACTACACCCAAACTCATCCGGCGTGAGACCGAAATCCGCATGGTGGGTTACGGGGCGATGATGGCCGAGTCGATGGTGGCGATCATGGCGACCGTTGCTGCTTGCGTGTTGCAGCCCGGAACGTATTTCGCCATCAACAGCCCGGCGGGGATCGTCGGCAGGACCGCGGACACCGCTGTGGCCACCATCAGCGGATGGGGATTTCCAGTAACCGCCGACGGTATGCACGCCCTCGCCCTCGCTGTCGGGGAGCAGACGCTCTTCAATCGTACTGGTGGCGCTCCTGCCTTTGCGGTCGGCATGGCGCAGATTTTCTCCAACAGCCTGGGCGGCCAGGCGGTGATGGCTATCTGGTATCACTTCGCCATCATGTTTGAGGCGCTGTTCATTCTTACCGTTCTCGATGCCGGCACGCGCGTAGGCCGCTTCATGGTGCAGGATGCGCTCGGCCACCTCTGGAAGCCCCTGGGCCGTACCAGTTGGTATCCCTCGATTCTTGGGACGAGTGCGTTGATTGTCGGAGCCTGGGGATATTTTCTCTGGCAGGGAGTCAAAGACCCGCTTGGGGGAATCAACTCCCTCTGGCCATTATTCGGCATCTGCAATCAGCTCTTGGCGACTGTAGCTTTGTGCGTCGCCACCACGATTATCGTGAAAACGCACAAAGCCCGGTTTGCGTCCGTGACGTTGGCGCCGCTGGTCTGGCTGATTGCCGTGACTTTTACTGCGTCCTGGCACAAGATCTTTGATGCTAATCCACGCATTGGATTCCTCGCCCATGCACGGCAGTTGGCAGCGGGGGCGCCCAGCCACGAAGTCTCCCGCCTCATCTTCAACGATCGTTTGGATGCCATTGTTACGGGAGCGCTGGTCTCGCTGGTTACACTGATCCTGCTCGAGTCGGCCTGGCTATGGATCCGGGTTGCTTCCGGAAGCCAGAAGCCGGTGGTTAGCGAAGTCCCGTTTGCCATAACCAGATTTGCTGAGGAGCAAGGATGAATCCAACGGCTTGGCTAAGGAATGTGGTTACGCTTTTCGTCACCTGCATGCGTGAAATTTTTGATGAATCCGCCTACATGAGATTCCTGCAACAACGCCGTATGCGTTCCTCTCCAGAAGCCTATGCCGAGTTTTCCAAGGACCGGGCTGCAACTATGACGCGTCGGCCACGCTGCTGTTGAGCCCGTATCTCCGTCCCGAGGCCATCGCTGCGACCTTCGCGATATGCTCGAGTGCCATCTCTGCAGTTACCTCAGTTGCCAGCTAGCTGCAAGACTCGGGAAGCGGTACACTGCCCCCAATGCGCGTACTGGGAATTGACTGCGGAACCCAATACACCGGATACGGCGTAATTGAGCTTGACTCATCAGGTGACCTGCTATGCCTCACTTGCGGCGCCATCAAACTTCCCCCGAGCCAGCCGCTTCCCGCAAAACTGGCGACCATTTTCAGCGGCCTGAGCCTGATCATTTCCGACCATCACCCCGACGAGGTCGCGATTGAAGATGTTTTCTACGCGGTGAACGTTAAGTCCGCATTCAAACTCGGGCAAGTGCGCGGAGTAGCCATGTTGGCAGCATCTTCTGCGGGGCTCACAGTCGCTGAGTACGCACCACTCAGCGTCAAGTCTGCCGTGGTTGGCTATGGCCGGGCGGAGAAATATCAAGTGCAGCACATGGTCCAGAACCTGCTTAAGCTCCCAGAGCTTCCCGAGCCTCCCGACGCCGCCGATGCTCTGGCCATCGCCATTTGCCATCTCCACACTGCGGCGACCTTGCGCAGCCAGCGCGCCATATAATCACTAGGTATGCTCTTGCCTTCGTTCCTACTGCGCCGACTGATCTGCTTCGTTGCTTCGGCTCTCGCCATAACGTCCCTGGTTCAAGCTCAACAGGACGTAGCTACGGTTGCCTTTAGCTGCGATTTCCCTGGTTCCAACCCATCGCACTATGGCTTTTCTGTGACTTCGATCGGTCAAGCGTCATACACTTCCGATGGAAGGCTGAAAACCGCCAGGATCGCCACTTCTGACCCGGACTCTGATTCCGTTGCATCGTCCAGCGGAGAGGGAGACGCCCCGATTGTCTTCGCGCTGACAACCGCAACCACTTCTCACATTTTCGTCCTGGCGAAAGCGGCGCGCTACTTCGAAGGCAATATCGACTCCAGGAAGAAGAACATCGCATCTACCGGCGAAAAGATTCTCACTTACCGCGAGGCCGGCAAGACCAACGTCGCCAATTACAACTATTCTTTGATTCCCGCCGTTCAGGAACTCACCACGCTTTTTCAGAACTTGTCCTCTGCGGTTGAGTTTGGCCGGCGCCTGGATTACGAATACCACTATCAAAAGCTGGCGCTCGACGAAGAAATGAAGCGCATGGAAGATACGACAACCTTGCAGGACGTTGGGCCGGACCTTCCCGCCGCCGCCCCCGTGCTGCAAAAGATTGCAGACGATCCCTCGGTCATCAATCTCGTACGGGCCCGAGCCATGCGCCTCTTACAGCGTGCTGGGGCAAACGGCAAATAGGCGGCGGTTATCGTTCCAAGGCATGCTTTGCCGTAAAATCGTTGACAACCTCCTGGACCCGGCTGTGTTCTAATCATGCTAAGAGGTTCCTCCCTCGGGGGTGTATCGTGGCTGGGCTGAAACTGGTTTCTAGGCTGCTACTGGCGGTAGCTGTAGTGTGTTGGTCGGCGGTTCTAATATTTGCCGATTCTCAAGCTCGTATTGTCCGCCTGGGCGACACGCAAGGCGACGTTCGCATCGACCGTAACACCGGACATGGCTACGAAAAAGCCTTCCTGAACTTGCCCATCACCGAGGGCATGAAGATCCAAACCGGCAGCGACGGCCGCGCCTCGCTTGAATTGGAAGACGGCAGCACCTTGCGCCTCACGCCAAGTTCTGTACTCGAAGTCGCTCAACTGTCTCTTCGCGACTCGGGCACCAAGGTTTCGACCTTTCACGTGCAAGAGGGGATCGCCTACGTCAATTTTCTTGGCGCTAAGGACAGCGAGTTCACCCTTACCTTCGCGCGGGAAACCGTGAAGGTCACTCAGCCTGCTCGTCTCCGCGTCGAGATGGGCGACACAGACGCCGATGTCGCAGTCTTCAAAGGGACGGTGGACATCGCCGCGCCATTCGGAGCCGTGGACGTGGGGAAGGGCAAGACAGCACGTTTCAGTCTCATGAATGACAGCCACGAATTGACTGCTGAAATTGAGGAACAGCCTTTCGATTCATGGGATAAACAACAAAGCCAGTACCAGCAGGAGTACAGTAGCAAGTCGTACACGAACTATTCGCCGTATGCCTATGGTACTAGCGATCTTAACTACTACGGCAGTTTCTTTAATGCGCCGGGGTACGGCAACGTCTGGCAACCCTACTTCGCAGGCCCAGGGTGGGACCCGTTCATGGACGGCGCTTGGGCTTTTTATCCCGGATTCGGCTACGGATGGGTGTCCGGGTATCCCTGGGGCTGGACTCCGTATCACTACGGTTCGTGGAATTTCCTTCCCGGCAATGGATGGGTCTGGCAGCCGGGTGGCGTATGGACGGGATCGAATACCGTTCCGGTCGTGTCGCACGCTCCGCTACACTTTAACGGGCCACAAGCTCCCACTACGCCCGGCTTGCTGCTTCAATCGGTCAATCATGGTCCGCTAACGACTCAGATAGGGAAATCGCTCAATCATGTGCAGATCCCCAACAATTCCGCTGGGTTGGGAATTCCGCGCGGAAGTGTCGCGAACCTGCGTGACCTCTCGCACACTGCTCAACAAAAGGGAATGGCCACCACAACTCTCCACACCGGGCCCACCGGTTTCTCAGGTTGGTTAAGCGGCGGATCTGATGGCCCAAGAGGCAGCGTCGTCGGAGGTTCGCGCGCCAGCGCTGGCCAGGCTGGCACTGTCAGCCATTCCAGTGGACACGCGGGCGCACACCGCTGAAAGCCGTTTCCAGTAGCGTAGCGACAGTTGCCTGGGCTCCGTTGTCCGCCGTAACCGAGGATCCAATCTACGATTTCGGTTTGGCTGGCGCTTCCTGCTTTTGCGGCTTCTTGAAATCATCTGTCCACGGCGGCACCACACCAATCATGCGGGCATAGGCGATCGATTGTCCCAGATGTTCTGCTCCGTGCCGGACGATGAAAATCAGCACGCCACGCTCGGTATTTTTCCCTCCAAACCAGTCGAAGCTCTTTTCCAGGTCGGCGTCAGACATGGCAGTGATCGCCTTGCGAGCATGTGCGTAGGAATCTTTCAAAGTGGCGATCACTTTTGCTTTGTCGGAAGTCGACTTCTCCAGGTTTTGAATGTCGATTCCAGCGGGCGGCGTGCCAACCAGCTTGTAGAGGTTGTAGTTGGCGGTCGCAACATGCAGAAAAACTTCAGCCACCGAGCGCACATCGGGCGCAGGACGCCAACTGTACTTGTCGGCCGGTATGGCGTCCGCCAGCCGCTCAAACTTATTTTCCTGAATCATGACCTCGGCCAGCACTTCCGATCGGTAACCCGTGACGCCGGGAGTTCCATCTTTGTAGGGGTTTACCTGCGAGTGGACAACAATTGCGGGCGCCAGGATCGACAGCCCACACAGACTCAGCCAGATGCTTTTCATGATGCCTCCTGCGAAGAGTGACTGTGGTTCGAGGGGAAGGATAGCAGAGGTCAATATGTCTCTCGGCCACGCAAAAGACATTTTGCTGACAAGTTTCAGCGGTAAAGTTTACACAGGCTTTACAGCCCCGTGACTTCTGCTGCACACGAAAAGCCTCTAATCGACGAGTGCAGTTGTGAGGTCAATATGAAGGGAATCTTTCTATTTGTTCTGTCGGTCAGTGTCGCGGTTGCAGCTCTAACTTCAAGAAGTCTGCTGACAAAGGCCGCCTTACCTGGAAACACAATGGTGAGCCAGGCCGGTAACGCGGCGTTTCGCGATGGTCTGCATTTAGGCAAGTTCGACGCTGCCACCGGCAGAACCCGGCACCTGAGCGTCGGCCGCTGGAGCTCGGACACGAATCGAGCCTGGTTCATCGCCGGCTATCAGGCCGGCTATCGGCAGGTGAACTCCGCGAACGCCGTCGAGGAGTAACCGAGGTTGTGGCGCACTGGGCTGCCCTTACCGCGTCACCACGCCAGCATATCCCACTACCGTTTCGCGGTCGCCGGACACATCGCCGGATGTCGCGTACTTTATCAGTTCCGCCGACCTGGCCCCTAATTGCTTGGCCGCAGTAAGCATGACCACAGTCGGGCCAAAGCCGCACATGCTGATCTGCTCGCGCATCACCACGTCGAACAGCCCGCGAGCGTCCATTTCCAATATTTGCTCGATGGCTTTGCTGTCCTTTTCCCGCGTGATACGGTCGTTCTCGTAGTGGTTCATGTCGCTAGAGGCAACTATAAGGACAGGCTCGGTTTGTTGCTTGAGCACACCTGCCACCGCCTTTCCGAGTTGCTCCAGAACCTCAAACTGGCCGGTACCCAACGCAATGGGCACGAAAGTGATTTGCGGATTTCTTCTCAGAAGAAACGGCAACTGCACTTCGATGGCATGTTCGCTGCGATGTGCCTCGGAGTCTTCCGTAAGCAGTGGAAACTGTTTTTTCAGGGCCTCTGCCAGCGAGGCATTGATCGGTACCCGGCCGAGCGGGGTTTCCCACGCTCCCGTGCTCATGATCGCCAGCGGCTGCCCCTTGCCGGTGTGATTTGGACAAAGCACCAGACAGCACAGGGGCACTTCAATCGCACCATAAACCGCCCCGGCAACCGCGCCGGAGTACATGTAACCCGCATGCGGCGCAACACATCCCACGGCGGGCTTTGATGCTCCGCTGCCCGGCAAGAACGCGTTCAATTCGCCGAGAAGAGCCTCCCGATCCCGCGGATAAAAGCGTCCCGCAACAGCTGGATGGCGGACAGGCAAATTCACATCTGCTCCTGGGGCTTGAGTAGAAATTGTAATCCTGGGTTCAAGCTGAAGCTGGGACGCCCTGCAACGCCCGAAACAGCGCCGCCGTCTTCTCCAGCGAAAGCGCCTCAGCGCGGGCGTCAGACCTTACCCCGGCTTGTTCCATCGCCGCTCGCAGTGCCTTGGAATCGTATTGCGATTTTAGATTGTTCCACAACGTTTTTCGCTTCTGCCCAAACGACAGCTTGAGAAAATCGATAAATGCATTTTCCGGCACCTGCAAGCCCTCCAAACGGGGTGTCACAGTAAGCCGCACCACCGTCGAATGCACTTTCGGAGGCGGCGTGAAAGCGGTCGGAGGCAGAGTAAAAAGCTTTTCGACCGTGGTGTAGAGCTGCGTGGTGGCGGAAAGCAATCCATATTCGCTGCTTCCCGCTTGTGCCGCCAAACGGTCGGCCACCTCGCGCTGCACCATGAGCACGCTGCTCTCGAAGTATTTTCGGAATGCGAAGAGTCGCAGCAGGATATCCGACGTAATGAAGTAGGGAAGATTTCCCACCACCCGCACTCGTTCTGGCTGCTGATTGATCCCCGGGCGGGTGCTGCCTGGCTTGGGTCCGAAAATACTGTCGAAATCTACGGCCAGAATGTCGCCTTCGATGATCTCGACATTCCCGTAAAGGGAAAAATTCATTCGCAACTGGGCCGCCAGTACGCGGTCAGTCTCGATGGCGATCAGTCGACGGGCGCGCTTGGCCAACAGGGAAGTTAGTGCCCCTCGACCTGGGCCGATTTCGAACACGGTGCTGTGGCTGATGTCTCCCAGGGCGTCGGCAATCCGCCCTGGCGCCATCGGATCGGTCAAAAAGTGTTGGCCGAGTTTTGGTTTTCCACCGCCGGAACGCGCGGTTGATACTTTTGGCACGTTGCCCTCTTTCGTTCGCGCATTTAAACTAGAGATTCACTCGTGCTGCCCGCGGAAGAGCTAAGCGGCCACTTTCTTATCATAGCTTGCGGCAAGCATTGGTGTTCTGGCCTGGAGGGTGGCGTTCATGCATATTGCTTTTGCGGCCTCGGAATGTGTCCCGTTCTCCAAAACCGGCGGGTTAGCCGACGTGGTCGGTGCCCTGCCTCGCGCCTTGGCGGCCGCAGGACACCAGGTCAGTGTCTACATACCCCGTTACCGTCAGACTAGGCTCACCGATGCACGCACCGTGGTGCGCAGCATCACCGTGCCCTTCGACGACCAGTACCGCTTCTGCTCCATCGTCAGCGCGGGCAGCAAGTCTGGGGTTGACCACTATTTTGTGGAATACCCTCCCTTTTTCGACCGTGAAGCCCTCTACGGAACCTCCTCCGGTGATTATCCCGACAACGCTGAGCGGTTTGCCCTATTCTCCCGTGCGGTACTGGAAGCATCGAAAATTATTGGCATCCCGCAGATTTTTCATTGCCACGATTGGCAGTCCGCTTTGATTCCCGTCCTGCTCAAGACCCAATACGCGGAAGACCCCGCGTTCAAGGAAGTGGGCACCGTCTTCACGATTCACAACATGGGGTATCAAGGCCTTTTCCCGCCCGACACTCTGCCGTTGCTGACCCTGCCTTGGGACTTGCTCACCATATCCAAGATGGAATTCTTCGGCAACGTTAATTTCTTGAAGGGCGCCCTGGTCTTTTCCGACTTCATCACCACGGTCAGCCGTAAATACAGCCAGGAAATTCAGACCACCGAGTTCGGCTTCGGCTTGGAGGGTGTGTTGCGCGATCGAGCTTCAACCGTGACCGGAATATTGAATGGCGTCGACTATGACGAGTGGAGCCCGCAGGCCGACAAGTTTACCGCGGCCCATTATTCGCCGCAGGATCTTTCGGGCAAGGCAAAATGCAAGCAGGATTTGCTGGCAGCCTTTGGCATCGCAAACCCTGATCTCAAGCTTCCTGTCATCGGCATCGTTTCGCGCTTTGCCGCACAGAAGGGTTTCGATCTGATCGCGCAAGTCATGGACCGGTTGGCGCGCGAGGAGATGATTGTCATTGCCCTCGGCAACGGCGACAAGCAATACGAAGAAATGTTTGCCCGGCTTCAGAAACAGTTTCCGCACAAGATCGCCATCAAAATTGCTTACGACAATACCATCGCCCATAAGATCGAAGCTGGCAGTGACATGTTCCTCATGCCCTCGAAATATGAGCCTTGCGGCCTGAACCAGATTTACAGTCTCAAGTATGGCACCGTGCCCGTCGTGCGTGCGACCGGCGGCCTGGACGACACTATCGAACCTTGGGATGCCCGCACTGGCCGCGGCACTGGTTTCAAGTTCAGCGATTACAGCGGCGAAGCCTTGTTGCTGACCATCAAAGACGCTCTGAAAGCCTTCCGCGACCAGAGTTCCTGGCAGACACTCATGCGCAACGGCATGGACAAAGACTTCTCCTGGAACAGCTCGGCGAAAGAGTATGGTCGCATTTACGAACGGGTGCGGCAGTCACGCGCTACTCACAACGCCACCGCGTTCGCGACAGTTTAGAGACTGGGGTTCGCGGTTGCCTCGGCGATCTCCGCGAACACTCCGCGATCTCTGCGTTTGAAAGCTTTTTCTGTCGCTCTGTTGTCGACTCTGCCTTACAATCGCACTGCAGTGTTGCAACTCCCTTGCCAGATCACCTCAAAACCATCTTTCACGTCGATATGGACGCCTTCTTCGTGTCGGTCGAAGAATTGTTCGATCCCGCACTGAGGGGCAAAGCTGTTGTCGTCGGAGGGCAACGTGATGAGCGTGGCGTCGTAGCCGCCGCCTCTTACGAGGCTCGCAAGTTCGGTGTCCATTCCGCCATGCCGCTGCGCACCGCTGCCAAGCTCTGTCCTCACGCCATTTTCGTGGACGGCCATCGCCATCGCTATCTCGAATATTCCGGGAAGGTCCATGCCGTGCTGACCACGTTTTCTCCCATGGTCGAGATGGCATCCATCGACGAAGCTTACGTCGACATGACCGGCACCGAACGTCTGCATGGCCCCGCCTTATCCGCAGCTCATCGCCTGCATCATCAGATCAAGTCGGAGACTCAACTCAATTCCTCGATCGGCATTGGCACGTCCCGCCTCATCGCCAAAGTCGCCTCGGCAAAAGCCAAGCCACATGGCATCCTATGGGTGATTCCCGGACAAGAAGCCAGATTCTTGGCGCCGCTTGACGTGCGTGACATTCCGGGCGTGGGCAAGGTCACCGAGCAGAGCTTGTTGAAGCTGGGCATCCAGCGGGTCGGCGATCTGTCGCGCTTCGACGATACATTTCTCGAAGAACATTTCGGCAAGTGGGGACTGGCCCTGGCAGGGAAGTCGCGCGGGGAAGACGCGGGCGGCTGGTTTGTCAACGAAGTTGGCGCCGATATCGGCGCCAAGTCGATCAGCCACGAACACACCTACAATCAGGACACGGCGGATGTCGATCAACTGGAATCCACCCTGATGCGGCTCTCGGAAATGGTAGGCCGGCGCCTACGTGAGCAGGGGTTGCACGCACGCACCATCCAGCTCAAACTCCGCTACAAAGATTTCACCACCATAACCCGTGCCCACAGCTTGCCGGCTCCTACGCAGCTCGATACGGAAATCTTCGAGCAAATCAGGTCCTTGTTCCGTACGAACTGGCGCAAGGGCTCCCAGGTACGTCTGCTGGGAGTGCACGCGTCCTCGTTTGAAAGCCCTAACAGCCAGGGTAATTTGCTTGAAGATGGCCGCCGCAAGCGTTGGCAACAAGCCTTGTCGGCTGCCGACCACCTGCGCGACAAATTTGGTGAAGCGAGCGTTTCGCTGGCCACCGGCCTCGGCGGCACCTTCCGCGAGCGCACTCACGAGAATCCTGTTGGCCTACCGGGAAAGAAGAAACGAGCGTGATTGTTTAGCGCGCCGCCAGCAACGATCCCACTCCAGGCTTGTACCCATAAAAAGACGCCACTTGACGCAGATAGTCGATAATCCGTGCGTCGTTGGTTCTCTTTAACGAGTCTGTTATCAAGTTGTGCTGGGCATCAGGGTCGCGTTCAAGGTCAAACAGAAAACTCCGCGCCGGAGAATCGTAAGTTGTGTACAGAAACCTGCCGTTGTCGGTAAGCAGTCCGTACACCGCCCGCTCGTCGGAGGCAAGAAAGAGCTGGTTTCGCTGGTAGCGCTCCAACTCTTCCCGGCTGTCAACGAACAGCGGATGCCCAAACAGAGAGTTCGAAAGAATCGGACGATGGCCCAGCAGGTAGTAGAGTGACGGGGTGATGTCGGTTAGCGCTGAGAGATGTGTGTCATCGTACACCACCTTGTGGCGGATCTTTTCAGGCAAGTGGATCAACAGCGGCACGCGCATCACTTCTGGAAAAATTGAAAGCGAGTGGCTGCTGCGGCCCAGTTCGCCCGTAGCATCGCCATGGTCGGAGGTCACGATGATGATGCTGTTTTCATAGAGTCCGTGGGCCTTGAGAAACTTGAAGAAACCACCCAGGCATTCGTCCACCTGGTGGACCTCATAAGCGATGCGATTGTTGAATCCTGGCCTCAGCCGCCAGTTGTCCCGATTCATCATGGGCAAATCGTTGCGTGAAAATTGGTGGACGTTCTTCGGCTGCGTATAAAAGAGTATCGGCTGCTTCTCGCCCAGGCCGCTGTCCAGCAATGTTTCGGCCTGGCGGATTGTGGAACACACTTCCAGTTGATTCCAGGACTTCTTGTCGGTGTCGAGCTTTACCTGGTTGTCCGCCGGTGACAGCAGTTGCCGCAGAATCTCGTCGTTACTCACCACCATCTGGTACCCGTCGGCCGCAGCCAGCTTCTCCAGGCTGTTCACTCGGGTGAAGGGTTGAAGGTAGTGTGCATGTAGCAGCAAGGCTCCGGCCCAAATCGCCGGTTCTGAAAGTGAAGTGCCGGCATACTGTGTAAAGGCGTTGCGGATTACCGTGCTGTCCGCCGAGAAGGCATCAAGGTTGGGTGTGAAGTCAACTTTTGTGTTGTAGGCTCCGACGTAGTCCTGCCGCAACGAGTCAACCACGAATATGAAGATATTGGGACGCGTCTCGCGTACCGGAATCAGCTGGTCAACCAGTCGTAGGTCGCTGACCGCGGTGGCATCGCGGACATTGGTATTCTCACGCAGAATGCGGCAGAGGTCTCCGCAGGCTTCTTCCCGCCCATTGCCAAGGAGGTGATCCACCAGTTGAAACGACGCGTCGCCGGAGGCGTAATTGTCGATAGCACGAGCGACCTCATCGTCGGTCGCACCCAGCGGCCCCGCCCAGAAAATCTCCGTGGCTTGCAACGCCTTGTAGCCGAATCCGGCCAGTAACACGATCGCGAGCATCGTCACTGCGGAGTAGCTGGCCCGCCGTGGGCGCAGACGACAAACACAAATACTCAGCCCCACCCAAAAGATCACTGTGAAGGTGCTTTGCAACACTCCATTCCAGTCGCTGCCCGTGACCATAGTGGGCAGAGTCACCGCGAACGAAGACAACGCAAGCCCAGCCGCCACCAGCCCGAACTTGAGGCGGCGAGTTGGCTCCCCATCCCTGCGGGCGAACGGCACCGCAAGCCATGCTGTCCACAAGCCCAGAGCCGATGCCAGGCTTGCCGCGTACAAGTGCGCCTCCCAGCCATCAAAACTGAAGGCGCTTCCCAGGAATCCAAAGAACGCGGCCCATAGGAAAATGAAGGCCAAGGCACTCGCAGCTATGACGTTTACATGCCGCGGACGTGGAGTGTGTCTGCTGGCCAGGCGGATTAGATTGAACACCGACGCCAGTGCCACCGCTAGTAGGACATGGGAGATCGCGCTCCAGAGCGAAACCTCCATCCACGCCGGACCGGATTGCCACGACGCGCGCTCGGCATAGGTGTGCAGCTCGGAGCCAAGGCCGTAGACGAAAGTCACGAGAACGGCGATCAGCACAGCATTCGAATACGAGAACATTTCATCCGAATCGCCGTCTGCAACTCGCCAATTTTTCCAAAGGTCGGCGCCCGCCAGCAGCATCAATGGAACCAAAGCAATCACACTCCACCAGTAAGCCGTTTGGTTGTCCTGGAGAGTTGGCATGAATGGCCGGACCAGCAGCCCAACTCCCGCGAGTGTCAGCAGGCCGAGCAACACCGGGAAGCTACCTTTCCATTCGCTCGACCGCGGCGTCACCGCGATTCCAGCCAGGGCCAGCAGATAGAGTATGGCGTGATGACTCGCAAACCAGGGCATCCACGGATAGGGCGGTTCCTTGATCAGAGCGACGTAGGTATAAGGGAGGAACGCCAGCAGACAATAGATCGACGTCAGGATCAGGTAAATCCCCCAGCCCGCTTTCGACAATGTGGATAACCAGGTTCGCAAGGTAGTTATTGGAACGCCATCACAAGGCTACAGAAACGATTCTCAGCTGGGCCAGCTCATCCTGCAAGGTGTCAGCGGTGCAAAGTCGGACGCCAAAGTGACCAAAGTACTCACAGCAGGAACCGGATCGCCCAGCGAAACCTATGCCGCACGACGCCGGGCAAACGCATAGAAGACTGGAATTCCCGCGAGAATCACCAGGCAGCCCAGAGCAGAGCTTCGAAGATTGTCGCTGAATGTGTAGTAGAGCAGCAGCGCTGACGCTAAGACAAACAGGATTGGAACCAACGGGTATCCCCAAACTTTATAGGGACGCATTGCATTCGGATCGCGGCGGCGAAAGACAAACACTGTGCTTCCGGCGATCATGTAAAACAGCCACTCGGCAAAGATCGCCAGCGAAAAGAACTGCCGGAAACTGCCGCCCAGAAGGAGCAATCCAATCGACAACAATGCCTGCACTACGATGGCCACCGATGGCGTATGAAATCGCGGATGCACCTCGGCCAGCGCGGAAAAGAAATAACGGTCACGCGCCATGGCAAATGGCACGCGCGCACCGCTCATGATGGTCCCGTTCAGCGTGACCAGCATGGAAACAGCCATCGCCACCGCAACCACACCCGCGCCGATTGGCCCCCATATTACGCCGATGGCATCGGAAGCGGGACGCGGCGAAGCCGCAATGGCCGCTGCCGGCAAAACAAACTGTACGGCAGCATTCACCAGCATGTACAACGCTCCGACGATTGCCACTCCCACGATGAGCGCCAGCGGAATGTTGCGCTCGGGCTGGCGAATCTCCTCCGAGACCATATTCAGGTCATTCCAGCCGTCGTATGCCCACAGCGCCGCCACCAGCGCCGCCATGAAACCTGCAATGCCGCCTTTTGCCCCGGAGTACACCGCTGCAAAATGATTCCACGTGCCGGAGGAATAGCTGAAGCCG
>Ga0210406_10000360_pt1 | contig 63919 bp, 63 predicted proteins | sample IncBWC30MmetaG_FD_155454 | JGI IMG/M metagenome (GOLD analysis project Ga0210406, IMG submission 155454) | Forest soil microbial communities from Barre Woods Harvard Forest LTER site, Petersham, Massachusetts, United States - Inc-BW-C-30-M | ecosystem: Environmental > Terrestrial > Soil >...
GCGGGCCGCGACCTACAACGAGGACGTCATTCGGCCGCTAAACAATCCGCTGGTCGCGTCGGACAGCCTCGCCGTCCTGCGCGGCAATCTGGCTCCCGACGGCGCGATCATCAAACCGCCCGCGGCGGAATCCCACCTGCACAAACACGCGGGTAAGGCAGTCGTATTTGAAGATTATAACGACATGGCCGCGCGCATCGACGATCCGGACCTCGATGTTGACGAGAATTCGGTCCTGGTGCTCAAGAACGCCGGGCCGATCGGAGCGCCGGGCATGCCGGAATGGGGCCAATTGCCGATCCCCAAAAAGGTGCTGGCCAAAGGCGTCCGGGACATGGTTCGCGTCTCCGACGCGCGCATGAGCGGGACCAGCTACGGCGCCTGCGTCCTGCATGTGGCGCCGGAATCCTTTATCGGCGGCCCGCTCGCGCTCGTGCGCGACGGCGACGTGATTGAACTCGATATCCCCGGCCGCCGGCTGAGCATGCAGGTCAGCGACGAGGAACTCGACCGGCGCCGCGCGGCTTGGAAGCGGCCCCCGCCTCGCTACGGCCGCGGCTACGGGCGCTTGTTCTCGGAGCATGTCAGCCAGGCGAACGAAGGTTGCGACTTCGACTTTCTGGAGCGGGGCGCGGCGACGGCGGACCCGGAGATCCACTAGGGCGCCTGAGCGGATCATGGAGCCGAAGGAAGCTAGGAGGCTCGGCCAAATTTTGTGAGTGCAAATGCTTGTGAAAAACGAAATCTTGTGGTACAAGCTTTCTATTGGCCGGATCGAGATCTGAGAGTTCGATGTCGACAGAGGAGAGGAGGAGATCGCTTCGCCGTTTCGCGAAGGGCCTGAGGCAGGGATTTCCTTATTTGAATCGGCTGTAATCCATTGAAAAGTCCCGATTCCAAAAAATAAACGCTAGTAAACGCTAGCCATTTTACTAGCGTTTATGCGCGCCTACTGGCGTTTACTGGCGCTTACTTGCCCGCGCGTGCAGGGCGGACGAAGGCCGACCGTCTCGTCGGACGCCGATTGAAGCGGCGAACGAGCGCCCTTACCTAGACAGGGCGATGACCACCCCTTCGGCGGCGCCGGCCAGACCGGTTTTCTTTTCGTGAGCCAAGGCTCCCGCAATGCCTGAGCTGCCCGAAGTCGAAACTGTGCGGCGGGGCCTTGCGCCCGTCATGCGCGGCGCCCGGATCGACAAGGTCGAATTGCGGCGGGCTGACATTCGGTTCCCGTTCCCCGACTCGTTCGCGAAACGGCTGACCGGCCGGCGCATCGTTGAGGTGAACCGCCGCGCGAAATATCTTCTTTTCCACTTGGATAGCGGCGAGACCCTGATCGTCCATCTGGGCATGTCCGGTTCGTTCCGCATGGAAAAGATGGAGGTTTCAACTCCCGGCAAGTTCCATCACGAACGCTCGAAAGATCCAAAGCACGACCACGTCGTTCTCGTTCTCGATAACGATTGGGTCGTCACCTATAACGACCCCCGGAGATTTGGTTTCATGGACCTCGCGCCGACGAAGGCGCTCGACCAGCATCCAAGGATGCGCGGCCTCGGCGCCGAGCCGCTAGCGCCTGAGTTTGACGCGCATTCCCTGGCGAAGCTGTTCGCCGGCGCTCGCACCTCTCTCAAAGCTGGTTTGCTCGACCAGAAGCGCATCGCTGGACTGGGCAACATCTATGTTTCCGAGGCTCTGTTTCGCGCGGGTCTCTCGCCATCGAAGCCGGCGAGCATCCTGGCGAATGCACGCGGCGCCCCGACCAAAGCCGCAGCGGTGGTCGCCAAGGCAATCCGAGACGTGCTCGAGGAAGCCGTCGAGGCCGGCGGTTCGACTTTGCGCGATCATCGGCAGGCCAACGGCGAATTGGGATATTTTCAGCACGTCTTCAAAGTCTACGATCGCGAAGGATTGCCGTGTGCGCGGGAACGTTGCCGTGGGATCGTCGCCAGGATCACGCAGTCCGGGCGCTCTACATTCTACTGCTCGAAATGCCAGCACTGAGCTGCGTCTTACGGAGAGCCCACGATCATTGACAAGGCGAGGCGCGGCTCCTATCTCACTTGGAATTCCCTTTAGCTTGCGCGAAAACGGGCTATTTTTGCCTTTTTCGCGCTTTTTATTGTTGCCGCCATCGTCCGCGCCGCCTTCGCTCGTGTTTGGCCGGGCAAGAAGCGGAAGACCCCCGTCAGCGGGGCGGGTAGGAAAGGTCGAAAATGCTCGGCGCGCTTAAGTTCGACACCGTGATGAAGCGGGTGTTTGGCTCGTCCAACGACCGACGCCTCAAGGGCTATCGGCCTATGGTCGCCGCCATCAATGCGCTGGAGCCCGAATTCGAGGCCCTGACCAACGATCAACTGCGCGCGAAGACAGAAGAATTGCGGGCTGAATTCAAGGCCGGCAAGACACTCGACGATCTCATTCCGCCCGCTTTCGCCGCCGTGCGCGAAGCCGCCAAGCGAACGCTCAAGCAACGCCACTTCGATGTCCAGCTCATGGGCGGGCTCGTGCTGCACGAGGGCGCGATTGCCGAAATGCGCACCGGCGAGGGCAAGACGCTGGTTGCTACCACCGCGGTTTATCTCAATGCGCTCGCCGGAGAGGGGGTCCACGTCGTCACGGTAAACGACTACCTTGCCCGCCGCGACTCCGAGTGGATGGGTCAGATTTACCAGTTCCTCGGCATGACGGTCGGCGTCATCGTGCATGGCCTCGACGACGATCAGCGCCGGCAGGCCTACGCCGCCGACGTAACCTACGGCACGAACAACGAGTTCGGCTTCGATTATCTGCGCGACAACATGAAGTACGATATGGCGCAGATGGTCCAGCGTGGCCACGCCTTCGCCATCGTCGACGAAGTAGATTCGATCCTGGTTGACGAGGCGCGGACGCCGCTCATCATCTCGGGCCCCTCAGAAGACCGCTCCGGTCTTTACGTTTCGGTCAACGCGATCATCCCTGAACTCGCCCGCGAGGAATTCGAACTCGATGAGAAGCAACGTACGGTCAACCTGACTGACGCGGGGAATGAGCACGCCGAGGCCCTGCTGCGCTCGGCCGGCGTGATGAAGGAAGGATCGCTCTACGAGGCGTCAAACGCGACCCTTGTCCACCACCTCAATCAGGCGGCCCGGGCTCACAAGCTTTTCCAACGCGACAAGGATTACATTGTCCGTAACGACGAAGTCGTGATCGTCGACGAGTTCACGGGACGTATGATGCCCGGGCGGCGCTACTCCGAGGGGTTGCATCAGGCGCTTGAGGCGAAGGAGGGCGTAACGGTCCAGCCTGAGAACGTCACCCTGGCCTCGATCACCTTTCAAAACTATTTTCGCCTCTACAAGAAGCTCGCCGGAATGACCGGCACCGCTTCGACGGAAGCCGACGAATTCGCGGAAATCTACAAGCTCGTTGTCGTCGAGATTCCGACCAACATGCCGATCTCGCGTCTTGATGAGGATGATGAAGTCTATCGCACCACGGACGAAAAGACGCGCGCCGTCGTCCGCGAGATCGAAGGCGCCAACGCCAAATTGCAGCCGATGCTGGTCGGCACAACATCAATTGAAAAGTCCGAGCAGCTTGGCGATGTGCTCGAACGGCAAGGGTACAAAAAGATTGATTTCACCAAGCCTGACGCATTGAAGGCGCTCTATGCGGCGGCGCGCGCCGGCAAGCCCTCAAAGAACTTCGCGATCCTGAACGCCCGTCACCACGAGCAGGAAGCCTTCATCATCGCGGAAGCAGGGGTTCCCGGCGCGATCACGATCGCAACCAACATGGCGGGGCGTGGGACGGACATTCAGCTCGGCGGCAATGTCGAGATGCGGGTCAGACAGGAGATCGATCCCACCGCGCCGCCGGACGCGCGCGAGACCCATGACTCGTCAATCCGAGCGGAAGTTGCTGTCTTCAAACAGAAGGCAATCGACGCCGGGGGGCTCTATATCATCGGCACGGAGCGGCACGAGAGCCGCCGAATCGATAACCAGTTGCGCGGCCGATCTGGCCGCCAAGGAGATCCGGGCCGGTCGAAATTCTTCCTGTCCCTGCAAGATGATCTCATGCGCATTTTCGGTGCAGAGCGCATGGACGCGATGCTTAAGCGTCTCGGCCTCAAAGAGGATGAAGCGATTGTCCATCCGTGGATCAATAAAGCGCTCGAGAAGGCGCAGCAGAAGGTCGAGGCGCGCAACTTCGACATGCGCAAGAACATTCTCAAATTTGACAATGTGATGAACGACCAGCGCAAGGTCATATTTGAGGACCGGCGGCGGATGATGGCGTCGGAATCGCTCGAGACGACGATCGAGGATATGCGGACCGGCGTAATCGACGACATCGTCGCCAAACACATTCCGCACGACGCTTATCCTGAGGCCTGGGACATCGCAGGGCTAAAGAGTGAGGTTACGAATAAGCTCAGCCTCGATCTCCCGGTCGACGCATGGGCCAAGGAGGAGGGCATTGCCGACGAAGAAGTCGCGGCAAGGCTCCACAAGGCGGCCGAGGACGCCTATGCGCAGCGGATTGAGCGCAACACGCCCGAGGTTATGCGATACATCGAAAAGCAGGTGATCCTGCAGTCGCTTGATCATTTGTGGCGCGAGCATCTCGTCACGCTCGACCATCTACGCCAGGTCATTGGCTGGCGGGGCATGGCGCAACGCGATCCCTTGAACGAGTACAAATCTGAAGCATTCGAGCTGTTCCGAGAGTTGATCACTCAGTGGCATGAAGGCGTGATCGCGCAAATCTCGCGGGTCGAGGTGCGGTTTCAGCAACCCGAGCCGGAGCCGCCACCCATGCAATATCAGCACATCGATCCCGCCACCGGCGAAAACGAATATACAGTCGCTCCCCTTTCTGCGTCGGCCGACGCCGGTCTTTTGACCGCTACGGCCGGAGTAGCCGAGGTCGATCGCGACCCGAAGAATCCCGCGACATGGGGTCGGGTCGGTCGAAACGAACAGTGCCCATGCGGATCAGGCAAGAAATTCAAACACTGCCACGGCCAGGTCGCTTGACGAACGGCCTCAATCTTGAGGCTTCTACCGCTCGCTCCGAGGCCCTCGCGAGCCTCGAGAAAACGTTCCAGATCTCCGGAATTGAAAACCCGGCGCGCGAGGCCCGCATCAGCCTTTGCGCCGCCTCAGGGCTCTCGCCTGTCGCACTGATTGTCGACCCGGGCGAGCCGCTCGGATCCGCGGCTTGGAAGGTTCAAGAAGTCGCCGAGCGGCGAGCGGTCGGAGAGCCCTTGTCCAGGATCGTCGGCAAACGCGAATTCTGGGGCCTCTCGTTCGCCATCACGCCGCAAGTGCTGGACCCGCGACCAGAAACGGAAACGATCGTCGAAGCTGCGCTCTCGATTCTGAGTGATCGCCGTGAAGACCCAATGCGTATCCTCGACCTTGGCGTTGGCTCCGGCGCGCTGTTGTGCGCCCTGCTGACCGAATTCGGCGCCGCGCGTGGCATTGGCGTCGATGTTTCAGCCGACGCGACAGAGGTTGCGCAGGGCAATCTTCAGGCGTGTGGTTTGTCTCTCAGGGCTGAGATACGAGTTGGCGACTGGACGAGTGGCCTCAAAGGGAGATTCGACCTGATCGTCTCGAACCCGCCCTACATTCCGACGGCTGACCTTCCACGGCTGCCACGCGAGGTTCGCGACTTCGATCCTTGGCTTGCGCTCGACGGCGGAATCGACGGACTCGACGCCTATAGACGAATCCTACCGGAATCGAGGCGCTTACTTGCTCCGGGCGGTTGGCTGCTCGCCGAGCTTGGCGCGACTCAAGCTGCTGACGTGACGGCGATTGCGAACCAATGTGGCTTTACCGACGTTAGGACCTACCAGGATCTTGCCGGCGCCAACCGCGTCATGGCCATTCGGGTCTAAAGCTAGCCAATCGGCGTCATGCCGCGCCGCCCTAAAAATGGAAGACGCGGCCGAGGGGGGCGGCCGCGTCTTCTTTTCCCCGAGGGCTAATATATGGCCCTGGGACTACTCGGCGCCGTCGTGGTCGTATTCGCCCATATGGTGGTGCATCATGTCCATGGCGAACCGGGACCGCTCCGGCATCAGCATGCGTCCAAGCATGCCAAACTTATGCTTCTGCGACTCGTCGAGGACGTCGTACAGGGGCTTGGCGGCATCGGCGATCTTCTTAATGTTCGTGGCGCCCTGCGATAAGCGGTCGGCCATGGCTTCAAGGTGGTCGATGGGCGACATCCGTTCGCCCTGCGAGCGCATCCGCATCATCTGACCCATGGCGTCAATGCGCGACTTGTCGGCGTCCTTGACCGCGGACTCGAACGGGCCCCAGAGCTTTTCCTGATCGGCTGTCAGTCCTAGGCCAGCCTTCATGCCGATGAGCTTGGCGTCCAGCAGCGTCTCGCGATCGGCCGCCCAATGCTGCATGCGCTCCGCGCCTGAAGCCTGTTGCTCGCCCTCCGCAGCCAGCGCAAAGATGGGAGCGGATATGGAACCTGCAACAAGCGCGGCAACGAGTGTGCGTTTCATCACGATCCCTGTCCTTGCTCCACAATGAAGCTGCCTGCTCGCGAGATGAATTTCAAATGAACTCGGCGTAATGAAGGCGTTTGCGCGTCGGCAGGGATTTGTGGTTAGCGCGCGCTTAACGTGCATGGGCTGAGCCAACGTTTTGGTGGGAGCGAGAATGAACGAGTCTGTGCTGAGTATGCCTCCAATCGTCTGGCTGCAGGCGGGCAGGCCTTGTGCGCTTGGGTCACCATGAATGAGCCCGCCGTCGCTGAGGCTCTGGCGCGGGAGGCTTTCGACGCAGTTGTGCTCGACATGCAGCACGGCGCTGTCGACTTCGATGGCGCCACGCGTTCGATCCTACGCGTGGCGCTTGCCGGCAAACCGACTATCGCTCGCGTGCCGATCGGCGCATTTGCCCTGGCGAGCCAGCTCATGGACTCTGGGGCCTCCGGAATCCTTGCGCCAATGATCGACAGCGGCGAGGATGCGCGACGCTTAGTCGAGTCCGTCAAATTCCCGCCGCTCGGGCAGCGATCCTGGGGTCCGCTCGCCGCGCTACCGCTCAGCGGCCTGGATGCTCCCGCCTACCTCAAGGCGGCCAATGCAATGACCCAGGCGATCGCGATGATCGAGACCCGCGCCGCCCTGGACGCGCTCGATGAGATTCTGAGCGTCGATGGTTTGGATGGCGTTTACGTCGGACCATCGGATCTTTCAATCGCCCTCGCCAACGGGGCCAGCGTCGAGCCGCGTGGCGACGCGGTCATGAGCGAGGCGCGGCGGGTCGTCGAGCGCGCCAAGGCGCACGGGAAATATGCGGCAATGTTCTGTTTCGACGGCGCCGACGCACGGGCGATGCAGGCGTTCGGCTTTCAGCTGTGCACCATCTCCAGCGACCAGACGCTGCTGCGCGCCGTGGCCCGGAGCGAACTTGCCGCTGCGCGGGCCGGGTGAACTCAAGGACGGCCGCCGCCACTGGAAAAATCTCTTTGAACACCAATATATTGTAAGCGGAGGCTTCGCTGCGCGCGAGCGCTGCGGAAGAGGCTGAATTGACAGCGCCCGCGCCCGGCAAAGCGTGCATTTGCAGGTCTGACAGGATAGGGTGGCGAAATCGCGAATCGCGTTTTTGCTGCCAATCCAGCCCATCACGAAAAGGCTCTGATTTTGGACGAAGAAGGCAAGGGCCTGGCCAGCGACGCCAAGGCCGCCATCGAAAGCTATGGCGCGGATTCGATCAAGGTGTTGCGCGGCCTGGACGCTGTGCGCAAGCGGCCGGGTATGTACATCGGCGACACCGATGACGGCTCCGGCCTCCACCACATGATCTACGAGGTGGTCGACAACGCCATCGACGAGGCTCTAGCCGGCCACGCGAAGCTCGTCACTGTGACCCTCAATGCCGACGGCTCGTGCACAGTCACCGACGACGGGCGCGGAATTCCGACCGGCATCCACGACGAAGAGGGCGTGTCGGCCGCCGAAGTCATCATGACCCAGCTCCATGCTGGCGGAAAATTCGACCAAAACTCCTACAAGGTTTCGGGTGGCCTGCACGGGGTTGGCGTTTCAGTGGTCAATGCGTTGTCGACGCGGCTCGTGCTGCGCGTCTGGCGCGACGGGCTCGAGCACCTCATCGAATTCGCCGGCGGCGACGCTGTCGCGCCTCTCAAGGTTGTCGGACCTGCGCCGGTCGCCGACGGCAAGCCGAAGCGCGGCACCGAGGTCACGTTCACGCCATCGCCCGAAACGTTCACCATGGTCGAGTTCGACTACGCGACCATTGAGCACCGCTTGCGGGAGCTCGCGTTCCTCAACTCGGGCGTCCGCATCGTGCTCACCGACTTGCGCCACGCCGAGCCCAAGCGCGAGGAGCTGTTCTACGAGGGCGGCCTAGAAGCCTTCGTGCGCTATCTCGACCGCGCCAAGACCGCGCTGATCGACAAGCCCATCCTCATCAAGGGCGAGCGCGACAACATTGGCGTCGAAGTCGCTCTTTGGTGGAACGACACTTACCACGAGAACGTGCTGCCGTTCACCAACAACATCCCTCAGCGCGACGGCGGCACGCATCTTATCGGTTTGCGCAGCGGGCTCACACGTCAGCTCGTTGGCTATGCCGAAAGCTCGGGACTGCTCAAGAAGGAGAAGGTCGATCTTTCGGGTGAGGACACTCGCGAGGGCTTGACTTGCGTGCTCAGCATCAAATGCCCGGATCCGAAATTCTCGTCCCAGACGAAGGACAAGCTGGTCTCCTCCGAGGTCCGCCCGGTCGTCGAGGGCCTCGTCAACGAATTGCTGTCGCAATGGTTCGAGGAGCACCCGCAGGAGGCGCGGGTGGTCGTGGGCAAAGTCGTCGAGGCTGCGCAGGCGCGCGAAGCTGCGCGCAAGGCGCGCGAGCTGACCCGTCGCAAGGGCGCGCTCGACATCGCGAGTCTGCCCGGCAAACTCGCCGACTGTCAGGAGCGCGACCCGGCCAAGTCCGAGATCTTCATCGTCGAGGGTGACTCGGCCGGCGGAACCGCCAAGCAGGGCCGCAACCGCGAGTTCCAGGCGGTGCTGCCGTTGCGCGGCAAGATTCTCAACGTCGAGCGCGCTCGCTTCGACAAGATGTTGTCGTCCGAGCAGATTGGCACCCTGATCACCGCGCTCGGCGCTGGCATCGGGCGGGACGACTTCAACCTGGAGAAGCTGCGCTACCACAAGATCATCATCATGACCGACGCGGACGTCGACGGTTCGCACATCCGCACCCTATTGCTGACGTTTTTCTTCCGACAGATGCGCGCCATCATCGAGGCGGGACATCTGTTCATTGCGCAACCGCCGCTGTTCAAGGTCAAACGCGGCCAGTCGGAGCAATATCTCAAGGACGAGCGGGGGCTTGAGGATTATCTGGTCGAGGCGGGACTCGACAGCGCGACGCTGACGCTCGCCAACGGCGAAGCACGCGCAGGCGCTGACTTACGCGCGCTGGTCGAGGAGGCGCGCGCCCTGCGTCGGCAGCTTGATGGCCTGCACTCGCGCTACAACCGCGCCCTCGCTGAACAAGCTGCGCTCGCTGGCGCGCTCAGGCCCCTGAGCGGCGCCGATGATCCTGAGGGTGAGGCGCGCGCGGGGTTGCTTGCTGACCGCATGAACGCCATTGCCGAGGAGACCGAGCGCGGCTGGAGCGGCCGGCTCGAGGCGAACGGCTATGTGCTGACGCGCGAGGTGCGCGGCGTTCGGCAGGCGGCGGCGCTCGACGCCGGCCTGCTCGCTTCGGTCGACGCGCGCCGCCTCTGCGAGCATGCGCGGCCGCTCAGCGAAGCCTTCTCCGAGCCGGCGACCTTTGCGCGGCGCGGCGACACGACCGCCGTCTCCGGTCCCTCGGAGCTGCTCGAGGCTGTCAACGCCGCCGGCCGCAAGGGCGTGGCCTTCCAGCGCTATAAGGGCCTCGGCGAGATGAACAAGGACCAGCTCTGGGAGACGACCCTCGACCGCGAAGCCCGCACGCTTTTGCAGGTCAAGATCCGCGAGGTCGACGAGGCCGACGATATCTTCGTCAAGCTCATGGGCGACATCGTCGAGCCGCGCCGGGAGTTCATCCAGGAGAACGCGCTGAGCGTGGCGAACCTAGACGTGTGAGGGAAGGGTGGACGCGGCGCGCGCGTCCAGCCCGCCCGTATTGGCGTTACTCGCTTGTCGGCGGCCGGCCGCGACGTTGGTCCGGTCGATCCGTTTGGGTTTTCTTGGGTAGTCGCCGTTTCGCTGCGAAGACCCCGCTGATGAGGGTTGGATTGTCTTGGATTTCCTTGGGTTCTCTCGTCCGAATCGAGACTTTTCAATGGGTTACGCGGCATAAAGCGGGGAAAGTTTTTCCTCGCGGTTTTTCCCTGACGTTAGAAGCGCCGGGAGGGGACCCTGCGGTCTTTGGCATGCGGACTGGCAGGATTGTTCATGGGACAATCTTAACTTGATTTCTGATTTTCTGCAAGAACTTGTCATACGGAAGGCGGATGCGTTTCGCGGCGCCGCGAACACCGAGCCCGGTTCACGGCCGGAGGTCGAGCATGGGCTGCGTCTCCTTCGGATAGGTTAGTCTCCCATCTGGCTCGACCTGAGCTTCGGGCGTCAAACGCGCTTGCTCAACGTGGCCGGGGCCGAGGATGTGGAACACCTCCTCGCCAGCGGCGATGAGATAGTCCGCAATGATCCGGCGATGGCATCGCCACCAGAGGCTCTCCGCGCACATGACGGTCAAGCGCGTTGCGTGACCAAGCGCGCGCAGCTTTTCAAGGCCTGAGCGGAACTCTTCAACTAGCGCATAGTCGGCGTAGTTGTGAAAGCTTGCGTTCTCCCAGAAAGCATTGACGTCGGGCGATACGCCAGGCTGCTTTCCGCGAAGTCCCCCGAGCGCGGCGAAATGCTCATACGCAATTCCATGCGCAGTAAGAGAGGCGGGCAAGGCGTCGCGGTTGAATTGCGGGTTGGTCCGCGAACGTGGAACGGTCCGCACGTCGACGACGAGCTTGACTTCCGCGGTCGTCAAGAGCGCCACAAACTCGTCGATCGGACGGGTGGAATGTCCAATAGTGAAGAAGGGGTTGGACATACTTTTGGGCGCCTTCTCCGTTTCCTACGTCATATCGCCGCCCTGTCTTTGCGAACCAAGTGGTCGTGCGCTTGCATGAACACCGGAAAGGCGAAAGCTCCCCTGGACCTAACCCCGGAGAAGCCTCATGCGCCAGTTTGCCCTCGCCGCGTTCATCGCCTGCGTAGCGCTGCCGTCTTTCGCCGCTGAGCGATGGGAGACCTTGCCGGCGACCCCGGCGCCGATCGCCACGGACCGTAGCGGCGAAGCCGAAGCCAATGGCATCAAGATCCACTACGCGATTTACGGCCAGGGTTCGCCGGTGATTTTCCTGCACGGCGGCCTCGCCAATACCGACTATTGGGGCAACCAGGTTCCAGCTGTGGCGGCGCATCATACCGTGATCCTGATGACAGTCGCGGCAACGGTCGCAGCACCCGCGACGCGCGCCCTTACAGCTATGATCTGATGGCCGACGATGTCGTGGCGCTGATGGACGTGCTGAAGATCCAGAAGGCTGACGTCGTCGGCTGGAGTGCCGGCGGCATCCTTGGGCTCGACCTCGGGATGCGCCACAAGGATCGCGTCGGTAAGGTGTTCGCCTTCGCCGCCAACACAGTCACCTCCCGCGTGGTCGAGGGCGTCGAGAAAAACCCGACTTTCGCCGCCTATATCGAGCGGGCCGGCCATGAATATTCCGAGCATTCCGCGACGCCCAAGGAATACGACGCCTTCGTCGACCAGATCAGCAAAATGTGGGCGGACCAGCCGAACTGGACCGACGATCAGCTGAAGGCGATCGACACCCCCATTCTCGTCGTCGACGGCGATCACGACGAGGCCATCAAACGGGCCCATACGGAATATAGAGCCGCGACCATCCCGCATGCTAGGCTGCTCATCCTGCCGAACGCAAGCCACTTCGCGTTTCTGCAGGACCGGACCAGTTCAATTTCGCCATCCTGCATTTCCTCGGCGACGAATAGAGACGGACCCTGCCCAGGGTGGCTATGGGCCGGCGTTTCGCGGAGGTAGTCGAGGCGTTGACAATCCGGAAGCGATTATTAGATAAAGTTGATAGACTTTGATCACGGACCCGGGCAACCGCAATGGTCGAGATCGCAATCGCCTCGCTGCCTCACATAAAGGCGACTCTGAATTATGTAGCGACTACAGGCGAGAAGCTTGTTTCCTATGCCTACGAGCCCCCCGCTGGGGTTCCGATGTCCAATGTTCAGGTTGAAGGACACGCCACGACGATCCACGACCTTCGCCCCGCGGCGTCGAAATTCGCGCTGGACGAGGTAGGTTTTAAGCTTCTCACGCACCGAAGCGCGGTCAGGGATTTCTGGGACGAAGACGAAATCGAACGGATTTATTATCCCGAATCCGTCGACCTCTTGAAGCGGGTGACCGGCGCGACCGAAGTGCGCGTGTTTGACCACACACTGAGGCGTCGCATGCCCGGGAAGACCGATCGTTCGACCGGAATTCCTCGCCAGCCCGCCAATCTCGTCCATGTCGATCAGACGGCGACATCCGGCGCAGCGCGCCTTCGGGTCGCCTATCCTGACGAGGCCGACGAATTGCTTCGCCGCCGCGTCGCCATCGTCAATCTGTGGCGGCCGATCAAGTCGCCGGTCTTGGATGCGCCGCTTGCCGTGTGCGACGCGCGCAGCGTGATCCCAAACGACCTCGTCGCATCAGAACTCGTTTATCGCGATCGGCGCGGCGAGACTTACAATCTCGTCTACAATCCAGGCCAGCGCTGGTTCTATGCGCCGGAAATGCGCGCGGACGAAGTTCTGCTGCTCAAGTGCTTCGACTCGCGCGATGACGGCGCCGTATCTCGCTTCGCTCCGCACACGGCGTTCACAGATCCGACTGCGCCTCAGGACGCGCCGCCGCGCGAGAGCATCGAGCTGCGCACCTTCCTTATTTTCGGAGAGGATGATAAGGCCCGGCATTGACGCCGAAGCGGCTTCCGCCGCGTTTTCTCCCTCTCCCCATAAGATCAACGACAAGCCGATACGATGGGCCTCAGCAATCAAGCTTGGGGTCGAAGATGAGTGTCATCGCGCGCGTTCAACTCGGAGAAACGATTCAATGCCCACGCTGTTCGACCCGTTGAAGATTGGCGATCTGGAACTTCCCAATCGCATTCTCATGGCGCCGTTGACGCGCAACCGGTCGACCGGTCCCGGGCGTGTTCCGAACGCGATGATGCGTGACTATTATGCGCAGCGCGCGTCCGCCGGCCTCATCCTTTCCGAGGCGACTTCGGTCGCGCCCGCAGGTGTCGGCTATCCGCATACGCCCGGCGTCTGGTCCGCTGAGCAGGTCGAGGGCTGGCGCAACGTCGTCGAGGGTGTGCATGGCGCCGGCGGGCGCATCTTCCTCCAGCTCTGGCACGTCGGGCGCATCTCCGATCCGAGCTATCATGACGGCGCCCTTCCCGTTGGGCCGAGCGCGATCGCGCCCAAGGGCCATGTGAGCCTGCTGCGTCCGCAGCGGCCCTATGTCGCGCCCCGCGCCCTCAAAACCGAGGAGCTTGCGGACGTCGTCGAAGCCTATCGACATGGCGCCCAGAACGCGAAAAAGGCCGGGTTCGACGGCGTCGAGATCCATGGCGCGAACGGCTATCTGCTCGACCAGTTCCTGCAGGACAGCAGCAACAGGCGCGACGACGGCTATGGCGGATCGATCGAGAATCGCGCCCGCCTCCTGCTCGAAGTGACGGACGCCGTGGTGTCCGTCTGGGGGCCGGGCCGGGTCGGCATGCACCTCGCGCCGCGCGCCGACGCGCATGACATGGGCGACAGCGACCTGCCGGCGACCTTCGGCTATGTCGCGCGCGAGCTCGGCAAGCGCAACATCGCCTTCCTTTGCGCTCGCGAATCGACCAAAGCGCCGCGGCTCGGCCCCGATCTCAAGACGGCGTTTGGCGGCGTCTATATCGCCAACGAAGGCTTTTCGCGCGAGGTGGCCGAGTCGGTGATCGAAGCCGGCGAGGCCGATGCGGTGGCGTTCGGCAAGCTCTTCATCGCCAACCCCGACCTGCCGCGCCGCTTTTCGCTCGGCGCGCCCCTCAACGCCTGGAACGCCGACACCTTCTATAGCGATGGCCCCGCCGGCTACACCGACTATTCGGCGCTCGAGGAGAAGGCGGCGGCTGAGTAGAGCGTCCGCCAGGGCCCTCACGACTTCAGGTGCTCGATCTCCATGAAGGCGAAATCGAACGGATTGGCGTTGACCACATTGTGCTCGACGCCCTCCAGCCGCGCATAAGGAACATGCTTCTTGAGCGTCGCCGTGCGTGATCCGCCGCCCGGCTCCTCGAGCAGAAGATCGCCGTCGAGCATGGGCACGACGACATAATCGGCCTCATGGCGGTGCCACCCCGTCTCGGCGCCAGGCGCGAACCGCCACTCGGTGACCCGCACATGCGGCTCCGAGATATGGACATGGGGCACGGCTTGCGGTCGTGACGGCATGGGACCTCCGTTCGCGGGCTCGACTGGTTCGTCAGTCAGCGCCGCCTCCATTCGGTTTGCAAGCGCCGGCGCTGCGGAACGGGCGGCCGGGATACAACCCCTGCGCGATGCTTGAGCCAGACCCAGCGGATAAACGCCAGTAAACGGCCTTAAATGGGAGTAAGCGTTAGTAAATTTGCTAACGTTTACTAGCGTTTATTTTTCCGAATCGGGCCTTTTCAATGGGTTGCGGCCGATTGGAGTAAAAAAAATTTCCCTCCGCCATCTCCGGTTGTGCGCGACGGTTTGAAGTCAGTTTCGGCGACGTTTGTTTTCTCCTCGTTGGAAGCCTGTCAACGGCCGGGTTCGATCCGGCGACTGCCAATGGTATAGCATGGATTTCACATTTTACCAAAGACTGGACGCTTACTTTCTGCTTGTCCGGATTGCGTCTGGGCCGAGGCGGCCGAAACGCCTCGAGGGCGAGGCGGTTGGCAGCCGCCGCAAAACTCGTGTAAACTTAAGTGGAGAGCCGCTGGCAGGAGTGGTCAAAGACGCATCGCCTGCAGGCAATAGCTAGGGCGGGAGGAGAGCATGCCTATTCGCGCACGCGTCGGCCGGCACACGCGATCTGGAGGCGGCCATTGCCAGAACTGGGCTGACGATCAGAAGGTCATCATCGATTTATTGAACCGCGTTCCCCGGACAAGCGGGGGCGCGCAAGGCGGCCTTAATCCGCGCATCGTCGCAGGGATTTGCAGCGATGACCTCTATGCGGCGATATCCGCTTTCGAGGGCAAGTATTTTCCCGGGCAGCGAAGCGGCTTTGTTGATCCAGGCGGCCTGATCTATCAAAAGCTCGCGACGTTGGCGGCTCCCGCGGCGGCGCCCCCACCAGCCCCGGCAGCCCCGCCGCCGCCCGCACCCACGCCTCCGGAGACGGACGGCCCAATTCCCCGTCTCCTGACGTCCCGGGAGAAAGACCTGCTTCGTCCGATTTTCGGCAATACGCTTGATTACGAACACCAGATCGTCGCCAGGAACGATGGCGAAGTGGGGGGTCCAGACAATAGCTACACGCCGGGCTATTTCCCGAACATGGCGGTGAGGCTATGGAGCAAGGATTACAGCCTCAGGAGCGACCACACGGCCTCCATATTCGTCCATGAGATGGTTCACGTCTGGCAGTCGGGCCACGGCAGCCACAACGCCTTGAGAGGCATCTATCTCTGGATCCGGTACGACCACTTTATCGGGGACTACGATAACTCCTACAATTACGATCTCGAATCGTCGAGTTCGCTCAGCTATTTCAATATGGAGCAGCAGGCGCAGATTATTCAGGATTATTACCTGGTGTTTAAGGGGTGGTCGCCAGAAAAAAATGTTGGGACGCGGAAAAGTCTGAGCGATTACCAGCCCTATGTGGACCAACTCAAATCAGCCGGATCGTTCGAGGGGGTCGGCGCGGGGGAAGATGGCCAAGAGGCTCGCGATCGCATTATGCGCCATGCCTGGGGACGGAACGCGCCGTGATCGCGGACGCCTCAGATAACCTGTGTGTGTGTGCGGATCCGGGCTCCTCGAGCAAGAGTTCGTCGTCGGCTCGCGGCTGAATCTTCCCGTGCGCCCGCGATTGGCGAAGCGGTCGCGCCGACCCAAAGCCGATCTGTGGATTGGCCGCACCTTGCGATTCCGCCTCGAGAGAAGGGCACCGTCATTCCTACCGCAATTCCCCTCGCTGGAACTTTCGTCGGTAGCTCATTCGTAATCCATATCATGTTTGTGGATAGGTGGAAATCCCCATAGCTCCCGGACTGTGTACCTGATACCTATGGTTGTGCCGGTCGCTAACACGACAGGAGGTAAGTCATGAAACAGGTTTACTTTTTTGCGTCGGTTGCGCTCTGCGTCTCCCCGGCCTTGGCAGCCCCGGTCTCAACAGACGTGCCGAAGGAAGATGCCGCCTTTATCATGAAGGCTCTGACGGCGGCGCCCGAGGCCATCGGCACGAAGGCCACGATCGTGCGCGTGAACGACGGGTTCGATCAGACAGCCGTCCTGCAGAAGGGCACGAACGGCTGGACCTGCGGAATTCAACCCGACGATGGGATTCCGTACTGCGCAGACGCGAACGCCGTTGCGTGGTACAAGGCCATCTATACGAAAGGCACTCCGCCGGACAAGACTGGCCTCGTATATATGTTGACCGGGGACACCGGCACGAGCAATCACGACCCATACGCAACCGATAAGAGCCACTGGGTCGTCACAGGGCCGCACATTATGGTTGTCGGCAAGGCTGCGGGAGAACTGGCGCCGATGTACCCGCACACAATGGACCCTGACCCCACGCGTCCCTATGTGATGTTCCCCGACACGCCCTATCAACACATGATGATCCCGGTAAGTGTGGGAATGGATCACATGAAGTAACCGAACTCGCGAGCCGCCGTGCTACCGGCCGCGGCGGCGCCTTTTCGGCTTTCGCGAGACCGGATCGCCCCAGACATCGCCAGACGCAATCCTAGCCTGAAATTTTTCCTTCGGTTTCGTTGACCTCGGCGTCTCAAAACAAAAAGTACCTTTGCGCCATTGGCAGCTTGTCCGCTGGCTCGCACACCAGAAGCTCGCCGTCGGCCCTCACGTCATAAGTCTCGGGGTCGATGTCGATCTTCGGCGTCGCGCCATTGTGAATCATACTCTTCTTGCCGATCTTGCCGCGCGTGTTCTCGACCGCGACGAGGCGCCTTTGCATCTTGAGCTTGCGCTCGAGCCCACCCGAGAGCGCCGCGTCGGAAACGAAGGTGAGGGCCGAGCCGTGCAGCGCGCGGCCGTGCGAGCGGAACATCGGCCGGTAGTGGACGGGCTGGGGCGTCGGGATCGAGGCGTTGGGGTCACCCATCAGCGCCGCGGCGATCGCGCCGCCCTTGATGATGCTATCGGGCTTCACGCCGAAGAAGGCGGGCGTCCATAAAACGAGGTCGGCGAGCTTGCCCTTCTCGACCGAGCCGATGTGCTTTGATACGCCATGCGCGATCGCGGGATTGATCGTATATTTGGCGACATAGCGTTTGGCGCGCGCATTGTCATTGCGCGGCCCGTCGCCGTCGAGAGCGCCACGCTGGCGCTTCATCTTGTCGGCTGTTTGCCAGGTGCGGATGATCACTTCGCCGACCCGCCCCATGGCCTGGGAATCGCTCGACATCATCGAGAGGGCGCCCAGATCATGCAGAATATCTTCGGCGGCGATCGTTTCCTTGCGGATGCGGCTTTCGGCGAAGGCGAGGTCCTCGGGGATGCTCTGGTCGAGGTGATGGCAGACCATGAGCATGTCGAGATGCTCGTCGAGCGTGTTCTTCGTATAGGGGCGCGTCGGGTTGGTGGATGAAGGCAGAACGTTCGGCAGGCCAGCAACTTTCATGATGTCGGGCGCGTGACCGCCGCCCGCGCCCTCGGTGTGGAACGCGTGGATGGTGCGACCCTTGAAGGCCTTGATCGTGTCCTCGACAAAGCCCGATTCGTTCAGCGTATCGGTATGGATCATGACCTGGATGTCGTGATCGTCGGCGACGCTGAGGCAGCAGTCGATCGCGGCCGGCGTCGTGCCCCAATCCTCATGCAGCTTGAGCGCGCAGGCGCCGGCCTTGACCTGCTCGACGAGCGCGGCAGGCTTGGAGGCGTTGCCCTTGCCAGCGAAGCCGAGGTTCATCGGATAAGCGTCGGCGGCCTCGATCATCCGCTGAATGTGCCAAGGGCCAGGCGTGCAGGTGGTGGCGAAGGTGCCGGTCGCGGGTCCGGTGCCGCCGCCCAGCATCGAGGTGACGCCGGACATCAGCGCCTCCTCGATCTGCTGCGGGCAGATGAAATGGATGTGGGTGTCGAAGCCGCCGGCGGTTAGGATCTTGCCTTCGCCCGCGATCACCTCGGTGCCGGGGCCGACGATGATGGTGACGCCGGGCTGGATGTCCGGATTGCCGGCCTTGCCGATCGCCGCGATCAGCCCGTCCTTCAAGCCGACGTCGGCCTTCACGATCCCCCAATGGTCGAGGATGACGGCGTTGGTGATGACGGTGTCGACCGCGCCGCGCGCGTTGGTGGTCTGCGCCTGACCCATGCCGTCGCGGATCACCTTGCCGCCGCCGAATTTCACCTCTTCGCCGTAAGTTGTGAAATCCTTCTCCACCTCGATGATGAGCTCCGTGTCGGCGAGGCGGATCCGGTCGCCGGTCGTGGGTCCGAACATTTCGGCATAATGCGCGCGGGGCAGGGAGGTCGGGGGGAGCGAGTTACGGGATGGAGGCATCAAGAGGACTCATGGCACGGAGGAGAAGGCAGGAGAATCGAACGCAGTTCGGATACAGGCCGAAGGAACCATCCTTCAGGGCGCGACGATTCCAAAGGCCCGCCGCCGAGCAGCGCCTTTGTCAAAAGTCAGCGTGTACTCAAGGCCCTGGTCCAGATTCGAAAGACCTACGAGCCAGTCGGCGAAGTCTGACTTCTGCGAACCGTATGCATGCACGGCGCGCTCGAACACCTCTGGGCGAGCGACAACGAATTCTGTCGAGTCTGCGATCGCCTGAAGTCGCCGATGAATCGCCTCGCGCGATTGTTTGAACGCGCTGCGGCAGGTCCAGACGAACTCGGCGAGCACGACATCGTGTAGATAGACGGGTGCATTGTCCTCGATCGCCTTGCGGGCGCGCAAAGATTGCGCGGGGTCGTCTTGCGTCTCGAAAATGCGCAGCAGGATATTGGTGTCGATCCCGATCACTTGCCCCCCTTGCGCCTGCTTGCGCCGTATTTCTCGATCATCGCTTCAGCGACCGAATCGTCGATATCTTTTTGCGTCAAAGGCCGGCCAAGCGAGGGGAGCTTCAGTTCATCGAGTCGTTCAAAGATGCTCCGTTTCCGCCGCGGCTCGATGCGGACCGATTTTCCGCCCGGTGGGTCGAAGGCAATCTGGTCGCCCGGCTTGAGACCCCACGCCTTGCGATGTTGAGCGGGCAAGGTGATCTGACCCTTGCTGGTGATCGTCGCGAGAATCTTGTCGGCCATCGAGGCTCCTTACAAACCGAGGCTCCTTACTTTAGTGTCTGGTAAGGCGGCGCGCAAGCCGTCTCGGGCGCTCACACCTTCCCCATCACCTCCTGGCGAAAGCCGTAGATTTCGCGTTTGCCTGCGATGGCGACGAGGCGCACGGATCGGCTTTGGCCGGGCTCGAACCGGACCGCGGTTCCGGCCGGGGTGTCGAGCCGATAGCCCTTCGCCTTCACGCGGTCGAACTTGAGCGCCGGATTGGTCTCGAAGAAATGATAGTGCGAGCCGACCTGGATCGGCCGATCGCCGGAATTGGACACGTCGAGCGTGACGGTCTCCCGCCCAACGTTCATGACGATCTCGCCAGGCTCGGCCATCACTTCGCCCGGGATCTGCTTGTCGTCCGCCCCACGAATCGGATGGTGGACGGTGACGAGCTTCGTGCCGTCTGGAAACGTCGCCTCGACCTGGATGTCGTGGATCATGGAGGCGATCCCGTCCATCACCTGATTCGCTGAGACGACATGCGCGCCGGCCTCCATGAGCTCGGCGACCGAGCGTCCATCGCGCGCGCCTTCGACGACAAAATCGGTGATGAGGGCGATGGCCTCCGGATGGTTGAGCTTGACGCCGCGCTCGAGCCGGCGGCGCGCCACCATCGCCGCCATGGCGATCAAGAGCTTGTCCTTTTCCCGCGGCGTCAGATTCATGGGCCCTCGTCCCTCCTACTTCAGCAGTCCAGCAAATTTCGCGCCCCTCTCAAGGCCACAGCCGTGGCTTGCGTCCGCCCAGCGCGACAATGGACGCGACAAGCGCTGCGCGCAATTGGTCGAACGACGCGGCGAGAAGGCGAGCGACAATCAGTCCGTCGAAGGCGCTCGCGCCGCTCTCGACGCCCGGGCCGCTGACTTCGAGCGCTGCCCGCAAATCGGGCAGGCGAGCCTCGATATTGGGCGACGAGGCGACGATCGTCGACAGAGCCCGGGCGCCCGCTCCGACTGCCTTGCGCTCGAGAGTCGCGCCGGCGTGGTCCATCCTTGTCTCGTCAGCGAACACGAGCCGACCGTCACGGCGAACGCGCCAAGAGTCTCTCAGGCTGGCGTCGATCCGGCTTTCGCCCATCGCCAAGCGACCGAACACCAGTGTTTCCGCCACAATGAATTCAGCCTCGCCCGACGTGTCGACCTCGAGCCGCCGCTCGAGCCGCGCGCCCTCGAAGATGAGCGTTTCCTGAGGCAGCCAGAAAAGCCGCGCGCGCGGCTTGAGAACGAGCCGGGTCGTGATCGCGGCCGCCGGGCCGTCGCTGCGATAGATCCGTTCCGCCGAAGGCGTGGTCGCCTCGACTTCGGCGCCTTCACTGAGCGTGAGACTGACGGAGTAGGAATCGCCGCCCGCAACGCCGCCGCCGGTGTTGACCATCGCCGCTTCGCAAGGGCTCGACGAGCGCGGAAAACGCCAGCGCAAGCCCCCGGTCTCGAACAGCCGCTCGGGCTCGGTGCGCGCTCCGACGCGAGCGAACGACGCGCGCGCCTCCGCGCGAGCCCGCTGCCGAACGGCCGCATCGCCATACGGCTCGACGGGTAAGGGCGAATCCATCACTGTGACTCTTTCATGACCGACTCTGCTCACCTCAGTTCCGGCGTCTTGGCGGCAGTCCTTGGCGCGGCTGCCCTTCATGCGTTGTGGAATTCGCTCGTCAAGAGCGCGAGCGACAAGTTCCTCTCGTCGGCGGTCGTCGCGCTCTGGTGCGGGGTGGCCGCGATCGTGGCCGCCCTCGTTCTGCCGCGGCCGGCGGAGGCGGCCTTTCCGTTCATCGTCGCCTCTGCGCTCGTCCATATCGTCTATTTTATGCTGGTCGGACAGCTCTATCGCAGCGCCGACCTCTCGGTCGCTTATCCGATCATGCGCGGGCTTGCTCCGCTGATCGCCGCCGTCATCGCGCTCGCGGCGTTGGGCGAAGCGCCGGGGCCGATCGCCAGCCTCGGAGTCGCCGCGCTCGTTGCGGGGGTGCTGGCGATGGGCGCGAACGGCCTCGCGCATGGACGAATCGACCGGCCGACCGTCATTGTCGCGCTGGCCAATTCGGCCGTCATCGCGATCTATTCGGTGATCGACGGGGAAGGCGCGAGGATTTCGGGCGCCGGCGCCTCCTTCGCCTTCGCCTACAATTCATGGGCGGACGCGCTGACCGCCCTCGCCTATCTGCCGATCATCCTTTGTCTTCGCGGGCGCGCGGTGGTTGCCGCCTTCGCGGGGGACTGGCGGCGCGGCTTCATCGGCGGCCTCGCCGCCTTTCTCGGCTATGCGATCGTCATCTGGGCGATGACCCGAGCCCCGATCGCCGCCGTCGCCGCCCTTCGCGAAACGTCGGTCGTATTCGCGGCGATCATCGGCGTCGTGGCGCTCGGCGAGCCGTTCCACGCGCAACGCGCGATCGCTGTGCTCGTGATTCTCGCGGGGATCATTCTTTTGCGGTTCGGCTGATCGAAAGCGGCGCCGCGGGGCCGGATCGAGCCCAGCGGGCGGGTCACGACGAGCATTGCCGTTGAAGATTGACCTCGCCTCGCGGACAGACCGGGTCGCGAACCGGCGCGTAAGGATCAGCGACCCGGTAGAGCTCGTAAGCCTCGAGCGTTCCGCCGGCCTGGCGCCGTTGCAAGAGACCCGCCGGCTCGACCTTATGAAAACGCATCTTCAGGCTCAGGTCGAAACGGCGCCCGGGTTCGCCGAGCGCGAGCCCTGGCGCGGCGAACAGGGCTTCAGGCGGTTGAGGCTCGAATATCCAACGCATACGCTGCTGCGGCTGCACGACGGCGATCGCGGGATCACCGTAATACGTCATCAGCGAAGTCAGCGCGTAGCCCTGGGTCAGCACGTAAGGCGCGTTGTCGGCGTGCGCCCTGGCGTCCAGATCGCGCGCCAGCTCGCGAAAGCCTTCGAGGCGGGCGAGCGGATTAGCCGGCCCGAGCGGGACCGCGCCGGTGATGGCTTCGGCGAAGGTCAGCGCGGCGACGACAAGCCCGATTGGCGCCGCCCATGGGGCCGCTTTCGCGATTCCTGCGGCGAGGCCTGAATCGCCTGCACGGCGAATCTCGGCGACCCAGTCGGCGGCCAGGATTGCGAAGGCCGGATAGAGTGGCGCGAGCCAATTGCCCTCCACGCGGTCGTGAAGCGAATGCAAAAGGAAATAGAAGGCCGCTGGCGCAATTGTGCAGGCGAGAATACGCCGGGCTTCGCCGGGAGAGCGCGGCATAACGGGCGCGCGCCAGGAAATCGCCGCGACCGCAGGGATAAGCGCGGCGACGACGAGCGGGTTGAGAAGTCCGATCTGCGCAACAAGGAACTCGGCCAAGTAATAGGGCGCGAATCCGTTTGGCGGCGCGCGGCCGAGCTGCTTGGCAAAGGTCGCCCAGCCGTGTGCGACGTTCCAGGCGACGAACGGGGCGAATATCGCCAACGCCACAGCAAGGCCCGCAAACAGCGCAGGCGAGATCAGCCACCGGCGTAGCGAGGGCGTCGCGACCAGGGCGAGGACGACGCCGGCGGCCAAGAAGGCGGCAGTGAATTTCGATTGCAGCGCCAGGCCAAGCGCCAAGCCCAGCGCGATCAGCCAGCGCTTCTGACCCGTGAGCCACAGCTCGACCAGGGCGCTGAGCCCAAGCGTCCAAAACACGACCAGCGGAGCATCGGGAGCGACGAACACCGCCCCGATGGAGACGAGCGGCATGGCGATCCACATGAGCGCGGCGAGCGCGGCTTTTTCCGCCGAACCGAACAGGCGCCAGGCGATGAAGACGATAAGGGCTGGCATCGCGCCAACGACGAGGAGCGAAAGCGCCCGCACGCCAAACTCCGAGCCGCCGAAGAGCGAAGTCGAGGCGCGAATGAGGAGCGCGACCATCGGCGGATGGTCGAGATATCCGAAAGAAAGGAAGCGCGACCAAAGCGTATAATAGGCTTCATCGAAAGTGAGCTCGAGCCGTCCGGCGGCCACCGCCTGCACGGCCAAAAGCGCAATCGACGCCGCGCAGGCATAAAGACCGAGCCACGCGGCACGGCGGAAGCCCGTTTCAGTCCGCGAGGCGGCGGCCATGGAATTGCCGCTCACGTCGTCGCCTTCGGCCTCATCGGCGCCATCGAGCCCATCGAGGGCGTCCGTCGCACGCTCTCGCGCTCTTGGTCAATCATTGCGCAAAAAACGGGAAATTAGCGCGAAAGTGTTGCGCGGCGCACACAGTCGCCTCGCCGCTGAGGTCGTATAAGTCCTGGATGGCGACGCGGAAAGATCCGCGCCGCAATCGGGTTGGGAAGCATGGCGGCCGCGGCGGACAGGAAGGGATCGAGAGACGCGGAGCGCGACGACGCCGCAGACGCCTCGCGTTTCTTTTCACGCATCGGCTATCTCGTGCTGGCCGTCGGCGCGCCGGTCGGGGTCGTGCTTCACCCGCTTGGCCTCTACGTGATGTTCTCGATTGGCGTGGGTCTGATTCTCATCGCTGCGGCGCTCGACGCGGAGCCCGGATTTTTCGGGCGCTTCAGGCGGCCTTTTTACGTTCCGGCGTTTCTCGCTTTGCTGGCGGGATTGGTTTGGGCGGCGCTATCCATTCTGTGGACGCCGTATCCAGTTGCGGCGGCGCAACTCCTGCTCAAACTGGCTGTCCTGCTCGTCGCGACAATGTTGGCGGTGGCGGCGCCCCGCGAGAACGCAGCCGCGACCGACCTCTACCTCTTCCCCATCGGCGTGATGGCTGGCATAGCGGCGATGATCGCGCGAGCGCTCGGCGAGACGCTGACTGGAGTGCCGGACGATGGCCGGCTCACGGCCGGCGCTGTCGCGATCGCCGTGCTGCTGTTTCCAGCGATCGGGGGACTTGTGGCGCGCGGGCGCAACGGACTGGCGCGGCTCCTTTTGATCGTCGCCCTGTGCTTCGCCTACATTGCGAGTTATGCGCCCCTTACAGTCGCGCTGTTCGCCGGCTATCTGGCGCTGTCGTTCTCGATCTCGGATTTGTCACGCACCGCGCGTGAATTGAGCTGGGGCGCGGCCGCGCTCATCCTGTTGTCGCCGCTCATCCCCGCGCTGGCGCCGACCGCCGCCGCCTGGATCTTTCATACGCGGCTCTCTTCTTTGCCGGCGCCCTATCCGTCATTGTCCGTAGCGGCGGACATTTTTACCCACGATAAGCTAAGGCTCATCACCGGCCATGGATTTGCGACGGTCGGCCATGGGGTTCAGGACCTGATCTTGCCGGCGCAGACCCCGCGGGCCCTGGCCTTCACCATATGGTACGAGCTTGGAATTGTCGGCGCCGTGCTTGCTGCGGTTGGCGCATGGCTTGCGTTCCGCAGCATTGTCCACGCGCCTGCCCGGCTCGCGCCCTACATGGCCGCGGCCTTCTCGGCTGTCGTTGCGCTTGCCTTTCTCAATGTCGATTTCGCCGAAATGACGCCGCTGACCTTGATCGCGATCGCCATCATTTCGACCGATGTGGCGGCGCGCAGCCAATACCGGACCAGCCGGCCATCGGCGGCCAGGCTGGCCAATCTCTAAGGACGCTCGCCCGCTTCTTGGCGCCGTCCCGCGCGCGTTAGCGCTTGCTGGCGAACGACATCGGTCCGTGACCGATGCGCGGCCGCTTGTACTCGACCACGACCGCGCGCGTGCGGCCCGCGACCAGGCTCGCCCGGCCCCGCGTCCTCGCGGCCTGTTTGGCCGCCAACGCCCTGACCTCTTCGACCGGCACGCCCATCAGGGTCGCGGCGATCTCCGCACGCTGAACCGGATCAGCGGCCAGACTTTCAGCGGCGATCAGAGCCTCTTCTACTGTCGGGGTGTCGCGGCGTACGCGGCGAACGCCCCATTTGGTCTTCCAGGTGGCTGTCACGCGCCCCTCCGAATCCTGACTACGTTCGTTGAAATGGCGTTGTAGCAGAAATGTTGCACCGCAGCAATCTGAATCAAGTTCAATTATATGTTTATCCACACCCGCTCCGCAGATAGGTCGCGCTCACGCAACGTCAATGGGACTTAACTTTCGGGCCTGACGTCCGCGGCGCGGCCCATATCCTGCTTGACAAACGTTGCGCGTAGCAAAACGATTGACCAAACGGTCAGGAATGAGCCGTCTCCACGGCTTTGAGGTTTCGTCATGACGATCGCCGCCAACCCGACGGGCGCATCGGACGTTCGCCCGGGACGCCTGGACGAAAGGACGCTGAAAGGCAATTTCGCCGATCTGCACCCGCTGCTGACGTCCCATGAGGCGAGAGTGGAGGCGGAGCGTTGCTATTTCTGCTTCGACCCGCCCTGCCAGCAGGCTTGCCCGACCGCGATCGACATTCCGCTGTTCATTCGCCAGATCGCCGCCGGCAACCGCTCGGGCGCGGCGACGACGATTTTCGATTCCAACATCATGGGCGGCATATGCGCCCGCGTCTGCCCGACCGAAACGCTCTGCGAAGAAGCCTGCGTGCGCGAGGCGGCGGAGGCGAAGCCGGTCGTGATCGGCAGATTGCAGCGCTATGCAACCGATCCCACGATCGGACATGGGAAATCGCCCTACGCGCGCGGCGCGCCCACCGGCAAGCGGGTGGCGATCGTCGGCGCGGGGCCGGCGGGGTTGGCCTGCGCCCACGAACTCGCCATTGCCGGCGTCGACAGCACGATTTTCGAGCCGCGCGAGAAGGCGGGCGGCCTCAACGAATACGGCATCGCCGCTTACAAAACCGCCGACGATTTCGCGGCGCGGGAAGTCGATTTCATTCTCTCGATCGGCGGCATCGAAATCCGGCGCGGTCAGGCGCTCGGCCGCGACGTCAAGCTCGAAGACCTGCAGCGCAACTACAACGCCGTCTTCCTCGGCATGGGCCTCGGCGCGACCAACAAGCTCGGATTGCCGAGGGAGACCGAACTCGCCAACGTGATCGACGCCGTCGACTACATCGCCCGCCTCCGGCAGGCCAAGGATCTCGCCACGCTGCCGGTCGGTCGCCGCGTCGTGGTGATCGGCGGCGGCATGACGGCGATCGACGCCGCGGTGCAATCGAAGAAGCTCGGCGCCGAGACCGTGACCATGGTCTACCGGCGCGGACCGGAGCAAATGAAGGCGAGCGCTTATGAACGCGAGCTCGCGCAAACGAACGGGGTCGTCATCCGCTATTGGGCGCGTCCGGTCGAGCTTGAGGGTCGCGGCGACACGCTGAGCGGCGTGGTGTTCGAGAGCAGCAATGGCGGCGAGGGCGCCTCCGCCCCCGTAGGCTCGGTCTTTCGTCTCGACGCGGACATGCTGTTTCTCGCCATCGGCCAGCGCGGCGCGCCGGAAGCGTTTGGCGGAGTGCCGATCGAGGTCAAGGACGGCCGCATCGTCGTCGACGCCGAGCGCCGCACGACGCTTGAGGGCCTGTGGGCCGGCGGGGATTGCATCTACGGCGGCAAGGACCTGACGGTGAGCGCCGTCGAGGACGGCAAGCAGGCGGCGCGCTCGATCGCGGCCGCGCTAAGCGCATCGCGCGCCTGAAAGCGAGGATCCCATGGCCGATCTGCGCACCAATTTTCTCGGCGTCAAATCGCCGAACCCGTTCTGGCTCGCTTCCGCCCCGCCGACCGATCGGAAGGTCAATGTCGAGCGCGCGTTCCGCGCCGGCTGGGGCGGCGTGGTGTGGAAGACGCTGGGCGAAGCGGGGCCCCCGGTCGTCAACGTCTCGGGCGCGCGCTACGGCGCGATCCACGGGCCCGACCGCCGGCTGATCGCGATGAACAACATCGAGCTCATCACCGACCGCGATCTCGAAATCAACCTGCAGGAAATCAAGGAGGTTAAGCGCGCCTGGCCGGATCGCGCGCTTATCGTGTCGCTGATGGTTCCCTGCGACGAAAAGTCCTGGGAGGACATTCTCGTTCGCGTCGAGGAGACCGAATGCGACGGCGTCGAGCTCAATTTCGGCTGCCCGCATGGCATGTCTGAGCGCGGAATGGGCTCCGCTGTCGGCCAGGTGCCCGAATATGTCGAGATGGTCGCGCGCTGGTGCAAGGCGCACACCCGCATGCCGGTCATCGTCAAGCTGACGCCCAACATCACCGACGTCCGTCAGCCAGCGCGCGCGGCGAGAAAAGGCGGCGCCGATGCGGTGTCGCTCATCAACACCATCAATTCGATCATGAACATCGATCTCGATCGCATGACGCCGGACGTCGCCATCGACGGCAAGGGCACGCACGGGGGCATGTGCGGCCCTGCGGTCAAGCCGATCGCGCTCTCAATGGTGTCGGAAATCGCCCGCGATTCCGTGTGCGCGGGCCTGCCGATTTCGGCCATCGGCGGCATCACCACCTGGCGCGACGCGGCGGAGTTCATCGCGCTCGGCGCCGGGACTGTACAGGTCTGCACCGCCGCGATGACCTACGGCTTCAAGGTCGTCCAGGAAATGATCACCGGCCTCGCCGACTATATGGACGCGAAGGGCTACGCGACCGTCGAGGACTTCCGCGGTCGCGCGATTCCTTCGATCACCGACTGGCAGTATCTCAACCTCAATTACGTGGCGAAAGCCGAGATCGATCAGAAGCTCTGCATTCAGTGCGGGCGGTGTCACATCGTCTGCGAGGACACGTCGCATCAGGCGATCTTCGCCCGCGTCAACGGCAAGCGCCAGTTCGTCGTCAACGAAGCTGAATGCGTCGGCTGCAATCTGTGCACGCTCGTGTGCCCGGTCGAGGACTGCATCACGCTGGTCCATAAAGTCGCGGGCGTCGATCCGCGCACCGGGCTCGATTATGACCGCCCGCCAGGCAACTGGACGGCGCATCCGAACAACCCGGCCGTCCACACAAGAGCGGCGGAGTGACGGCCGCCGTTCGATCGCCAAAGAGATGGGTCTTATTCCACCGCTGAAAGACCCGCCTCGACCGAACGGCTCGGCTTCGCGCTCAAAATCAAATTGCCGATCGCCGCCCGCAGCTTGCCGTTGGCTACGGGCTTGTGCATGAGCAAGAGGCCGCTGGCCTTAGCTTCCGTCAGACGATCAGGCGCGGTGTCGCCAGTGATAAGGATCGCGGGTATCGACTCGTTGTACTCTGCACGAATGCGTTTGATGACGACGAGCCCGCTTTCGCCCTCGCTCAGGCGATAGTCGCACAGGATCAGCGAGGGTCTCGCCGGGCAGGCCGAGAGACGCAAGATGGCTTCGTCGCCGCCGCCGCACGCGACGACGTCATACCCCCATCCCGTCAAGAGACTCAGCGTCGCGTCACGAATCGCGGGCTCGTCGTCGATGACGACCACCAGCCCTTTCGCGGCAGCGGCGAACGCGATCGCCAGCCCCGGCTCGCCGACCGGCGATTGAGATTCCGCAAGCGGGATCGTCACCTCGAAGCGCGAGCCCCGCCCGGGCTCAGAGCGCAGTGTCAGTCCGCAATCAAGGAGAGAGGTCAATCGCCGGACGATTGCAAGGCCAAGTCCGAGTCCCTTGGTTGAATCGCGGTGAGGATTGCCAAGTTGATAATACTCTTGAAACACACGCTTCTGCTCCTCGAGCGGAATGCCGCGCCCGGTGTCGATCACTTGCACCGCCACCGCGGCGCCTCGGCGCCGGGCGCCGATCACGATCCGCCCGCGATGCGTGTAGCGCACCGCATTCGACACGAGGTTGCGCAGGACCCGCTCGATCAGCACCGGGTCGGTCCAAACGATCGCGCTGCATCGCTTCCAGACGAGGGAGACGCCCTTGGCCTTTGCTTCTTCCCGGTGATCCTGGCAAAGGCGCTCGAGCACCGGGCCGATGGGAAATGCCCGTCTCTCGACGGCGACGACTCCTGCGTCGAGCTTTGAAATGTCGAGAAGCGCCGAAAAGAGGCCGTCCATCGCTGCGGTCGACGCTTCGATCTGCTGGATGATCCGGTGCCCCTCCGACGCCATCGGAACGCCGCGCAGAGCTCCGACAAACATTCCGAGCGCATGGACGGGCTGGCGCAGATCGTGACTCGCCGCCGCGAGGAAGGACGATTTCGCTCGGTTCGCCTCCTCGGCGATCTTTCGTTCCCGTTCGGCGATGTCCTTTTGCTGTTGCAAGTCGAGGGCCATGGCCTGAGTACGAATTCTCAAGCCCACGATCTGCTTGAACGAGCGGTTCGTCGTGTACCCCAAGGCGCCGAACGCTGCGATGAAGACGAGCATGAGCAGGCTGGTCAGGCGCTCGATGGGATTCGAAGAGACGGCGCTCACCAGCGCATAGGGAAGCGTCGCCGGAATGAACAGGGCGTAGAAAGCCGGCAAATACGTGCCGAATGCGACAATCGCCCCCTCCGCGACCGCAGCAGTCACGACGACGACGACAAGCTGCACTTCGAAGCGATCGCCTGTCGGCAGCCCTATTGGGGCCCAACCCCAGGCCATTCCCTCGCAAAGCTGATGACGGCGAACCAGAGCGCCCACTTGCGCCATTGATCGCTCAGCGACCGAGAGCGCCAGTAGGCCCGCCCGAGCGTAATTTGACCAAGCGCGCAGATGACGACGAAGACGCTCCACGCCGATCCGATTCCCGCGTCTACAGATCCAAGGCGGCGCAGGATCGCGAGGAGAACGACAGAGGCGACGGCGGCCGCGCCGACGCCGAGCGGGGCCGCTCGGAACAAGGCGTCAATCTGAGCCGCGCGAATGGCCTCGCGAGCTTCGCCGGATTCCGCAGGCGTCGCCGTCGTCCCGTGTCCGGTCCGGATGAGGCCACGCTCAAAAAGCCGCCGCCACATGTTCAAGCCCGCCCGCCGCACAACCGGGCAATCTGAGGGCAAACACCCGTGCGGCGGAGTGCATTCTAACCGGAGAGGCGCCGAGCGCAACGACCCGCGGCTCGTCTCATCACCGCGAGGCCCAAGGCCGCTCGTCTTGCCGCCGGAGGAAAAGCTCGCGCGGGGGCGAGAGAAAGACCGGCAATCCGCCTACTCGGCTTCAGGCGGCGGCGCCTTCTCCTTCAGCTTTCCGAACACCGAATTGACGTCGACGCGTTCCTCGACCGGCTTGGCCTTGGGCGTCGGAACGCCAAACACTTCGAGCTGGCTCGCGGGAGCGGCTGTGGGTCGGGCGGTGGTGATTTCCGCCGACACCAGCGTCTGGCTACGATCGTCTTCGACCTTGGGCCGTTCCTTCGCAGCGCGATTGACCTCGAAGTCGAGGTCGATCTGTGAACACAAGCCCAGCGTCACCGGGTCCATCGGTTGAAGATTGGCCGAGTTCCAATGGGTGCGCTCGCGGATGGCCTGAAGCGTGTGCTTGGTCGTCCCGACCAGCCGCATGATCTGCGCGTCCTTGAGTTCGGGATGGTTGCGCAACAGCCACAAGACGGCGTTTGGGCGGTCGTGCCGGCGCGACAACGGGGTGTAGCGCGCGCCGCGCGGTTTCTTGAATTCGGGCGTGCGCACTTTCGAGGTCGAAAGATGCAGGCGGTGGTTGGGGTCCTCCTCGCCGGCGGCGATTTCCTCGCGCGTGAGCTGGCCGGTCGAGATCGGATCATAGCCCTTGATGCCCGTCGCCACTTCGCCGTCGGCGATCCCTTTCACTTCAAGGGGGTGCAGTTTGCAAAACTCCGCGATCTGATCGAAGGTCAGCGAGGTGTTTTCGACCAGCCAGACGGCGGTCGCCTTCGGCATCAATGGCGCGTCGCTCATAAACGATAACTCCTTAATGACCGTTTGCGCCCGCTCGCAGGTTTTGGCCCGCAAACGCAGTCTCAAAGGATCAAACTTGAGAGGAAAAGCGTTCTATAAGCGCGCGCAATCCGAATTGCAATGATTGGCCGCGCGAGCGGGGGCTGCCCAAGTGATGTGTTCTCCCTGGACCTTGCCAAGCGGCCTAGCCGAACCCAGATCGCCGGCTGACTTCCCCACTTTGAAACAAAGGAACGCCGTTATGAGATTTGCAACGATCGCCGCCGTGATGCTCGCCTTGATCCCGGCTTCCGCCATGGGGCCCGCCCCCGCTGAGGCGAAGGGCTGCCTGAAGGGCGCGGTCGTCGGCGGCGTAGCGGGCCATTACGCCGGTCATCACGGCGTCATGGGCGCGATCGGCGGCTGCGTCGTCGGCCATCACATGGCGAACGAAAAGGCGAAGGAGCAGGCGGTGCCGCAGGGCGCGCAGAATGCTCCATCCGCTCCTCCTGCGCCGAGCCCCAACTGAGCGAGGCGCGCGCTTCAAGCCTTGTTGTTGAGCGCGGGTTCGGACTTCGGATCGAGCGGCCAGCGTGGCCGACCTGGAGCGTCGAGCCTGTCGATCATCCCGAGCCGCAGCCGCTCCACGCCCGCCCAGGCGATCATCGCGCCGTTGTCGGTGCACAGCTTGGGCGGCGGCGCCACGAGGGGCAAGCCGGCCTCGGCGCAGAGTTGGATCAACCCCTCTCGCAACGCCGCGTTGGCGGCGACCCCGCCAGCGACCACGACCGCGCGCGGAGCCACGCCAATCCGCCTGCGGAAGAGCTTCAATCCCATGCGAATGCGATCTTCGACCACGTCGACAACCGCCGCCTGAAACGAGGCGCACAGATCGGCGACGTCGCGCGGGCGCAAGGGGGCGACGGATTCCGCCGCGTGGCGGACCGCCGTTTTGAGCCCAGATAGTGAAAAATCAGCGTCCGGCCGTCCGAGCAAAGGTCGAGGCAGCGCGAATCGCGTTGGATCGCCGCCTCTCGCCGCCGCCTCGACCGCGGGCCCGCCGGGAAACGGCAGCCCCAGCATTTTGGCGGTCTTGTCGAACGCTTCGCCGATGGCGTCGTCCATGGTCGCGCCGAGCCGATCGTAGTCGCCGACACCCTTGACCGCGAGAATCTGCGTATGCCCGCCCGAGGCGATAAGCACAAGAAAGGGGAAGGCGACGCTGTCTGTCAGGCGCGCGGTCAGCGCGTGCGCCTCGAGGTGGTTGACGGCGACGAAAGGCTTCCCGCACGCCAACGCCACGCCCTTGCCCGCCATCAACCCAACAAGCACGCCGCCGATGAGGCCAGGACCTGCCGCCGCCGCCACGCCGTCGAGATCCTTGGCCGCGATTTTGGCCCGCGTGAGCGCGCGCGTGATCAGCAGGTCGACGATCTCGACATGGGCGCGGGCCGCGATCTCCGGCACAACTCCGCCGAACGGCGCGTGCGCGGCGATCTGACTCATCAGCTCGTCGGCGAGGATTTCGCCTGAGCCATCGGGCCTCAGCCGCACCACCGCCGCCGCCGTCTCGTCGCAAGTGGTTTCAATGCCAAGAACGCGCATGCCTGAGCCCATAGCCCGAACGAGGGCTTGAGAAAACCCGCTTTCCCGAGGCGGGATTTCCCGAGCGGCGCAATCATTCGGTCGCTCTGTTGCCGCTTTTCAAGCCATGGTAAGGTCCGCCGACAGGAGCGAGCGATGAACAGCCCGATCGGGCCAAACGAGATTCGCGTGGTGATCCGGCCGGTCGAAGCCCGCGACTACGATCTTGGGCCGATCCCAGCCGAGCTGTTCAAAAAGACGTTCGATGCGTTCTTGACGGCGCTGCAGGTGACGGACCGCGAACTTCAGCCGAAAGCGCGATCGAGCGAGTTCCTCGTCTCTCAACTGGCGCTCAATCCATATGAGTTCGGAATCCTGGAGAAGCGAAAAGCGCTCGGCCAAAACACGCCGTCGGCGATCGAGTTTTTCCGGCGCTGCGCCGAGGGCATTTACCGCAGCGACTACCAGGCCGTCGTTCGTCATCCCCGGGTGACGAGAGCGTTTATCCGCATCGTCAAGGCGCTCAATCCCTCGTTTCATGTCTTAGCGCAATTCAATGACGCAGAGTTGCCCGTCGACGATTTCTTTCGCCGTCAGGTCGATCGGGTGGGGGGCAAGGACGACGGAATGATTAAGACCGACAACTGGTTTCTCGGCAGCGCGATCATGTCGTTCGAGGGGCGGCTCGACGAGATCGACTACCGCGGCGCCGTGTGGACAGGCGACCTCATGCTTCCGGCAGGCACAACGCACGTCGAATGCGTTTTTGACAAGTCACAAGGCGAAGATGCGCTGAACCCATTCGGCAACAAAAATGTTTGCGTCACAGGAAGAGCAATTTACACTGGGGACAGTCAACTTCCTGAGCGAATAGAAGTGCTCGCCATCGAAGAGAGAGCCCACGTAAACGCGGCGATCGACATCCGGGGCTCGCTGCGTATGACCCCCTCATTGGAAGAGGACAATGACCTTGATTGCGTCGAGTAGCGATAAACATTTCCTCCATTCGAGCGTCGTGCTTCGCCACGCGAACGGACAGTCGGGCGAAGCGGAGCATCACGTCGAGACGATTCTGACCGAGGCGGCCGTGCACAAGCGTCGCGTATGGGTCAGCAGCGTCCTGTTTGCGGAGCTCAGGCCGTCGACCTTCGTTCCAGGGCGATTCGCCACCCTGTTCGACTTGACGCGGTATATCCGGGCGCTGGCGACCCTGGTGACGCCCGACCCCAACGCGATGCTGCGTGTGGCCAGGCTTTGCGACGCCAAATGGCATTCGCCTGACGACGGCGGTGAACCGCAAGGAAAACCACGCACGATGGCGCTCGGCGACGCGATGCAGATTGCCTCGGCCTTATGGGTCAAAGAGGCGATCGGGGTGCCCGACCTAGAATTCCTCACCTTTGACGGCTGGTGCTCTCCCGACGGCAAGCCGAGCGAGCGCCTCTGCCTCCTGCATCTCCAGGACTATGCGGTTGACGTGGGGAGGGATGCGGATGCCAAGGCGGCCATACGGCTGACGCGTCTCGAACCGCTCGTCCGCGCTCGGTCCTATCCCGACCCGGTGCCAGCGGGCTAAGCTCCACCAGCCCCTGGTGTGGCGTCAGCTTTTTCCGAGCCGCGCGAGTTCCGCGTCTATGACTGGCGCGAGGATGGTTCTACGGACGCCCGTCCTTCCGAACTGGCTGTGGGCGCGACGGATGAGGGAACCATCCCCGACACAAGGGCGCGCTTCCCGCGCGAACCCTCACCCCAACCCCTCTTCCGTAGGAGAGGGGGCGGCGCGTTCTCGGGTTGCCCTGTTCCGCGAGCGCGAGGACGCAAAGGCGAGCGCGGCCCGGTTGCGCCGGTTTGGCTTTTCCGTCGTCTGCCTTCCCGTAATCGAAATCCGGACCAGACCCGTCCGGCCACGGCGAGCGCGCTACGATGCCGTGGTCGCGACCAGCGACAAGGCGTTTCATGCCGATGGCCCGTCCGACACATCCTCGCCGCTCTATGTCGTCGGCGCGCGCACCCGGCGTGCGGCTGAGGCGCGCGGATGGCGGCTGGCGTCGTCGCCGCCGGTGCGGGACGCCGACGAATTGGTCAGGACGCTGGCCGACGCCCTGAAGCCTGAGGCCAGCGTGCTCTACCTTGCCGGGCGCGACCGCAAGGAAGTCATCGAGGCTGCGCTTGCCGAAAGGTTCGAGCTTGAAGTCGCCGAAACCTACGCGGCGGAGGCGCGCGCGGCTTGGCGCCCGTCGGAAGCGCGTCCTCTCGCATCTTGTGTCGCAGCGTTGCACTATTCCCGCCGCTCGGCCGGGCTGGCGGCGGCGCTGGCGAAGACAGCCGGCTTAGAAGCGTGTTTCCTTGAGCTTAAGCACGTTTGCATGTCGCGCGACGTTGCAGCGCCATTGCAGGTAATCGGCGCAAACCGCGTCGCGATTGCCGAAACGCCTGATGAAGCGGGGCTTTTCCGAAGGTTGCGCGAAGAGCTCGGCGGGTTCCCTTCGCTCGGGCCGTCCCGTATATAGGGCCCGCGAGAAAACCGAGAGCGCGAGGCGATGGTCGACGAGGAAATAAAGGACGTTTCCGGTGGGCCAACGGGCGCCCCGGTCAATCGTGACGCCCGGCGCGAGCCGGAGGTCATTGAAGGAGAAATTGCAGCGCGCGAATCGGAGGATAGCAACTCGTCTCCCTACGAGACAGCGGCCGAAACCAGGGCTGACCCACGTCCCGCCGCCAAAGCGACTCCGCGCACTGGCGCTCGCAGTCTGCTTGCCGGCGCGGTGGGCGGGCTCATCGTCTCCGCGCTCGGCTTCGGCGCCGGCTATACGCTTTTGACCTCCAAAGCCGACGGGTCGGATACCGGGAATCGATTGGGCGCTCTCGAAGCGCAGGCGCGACAGACGAACGACGCGCTCGGCGCCGAGGCCAATCGCGAGAGCGCCGCCGTCGCTGCGCTCGGGAAGCGGATCAGCGCGCTCGAAGCCAGCGCCGGAGCGTCAAACACGGCGGACCTCGACAAGAGGGTGACCGTGTTGGAAGCGGCCAGCGCTGGGAACAGCGCCGCTGGCGAAGCGACTCAACGTTTAGCGGCTCAGGCCAAAGACTTGCGCGCCGACGTCGACGCGGAGAAGGGCGAGCTCCCTGAATTGTCGGCGCGAGTCGCGAAGCTCGAATCCGACGCGCCAAAGGCGAGCGCCGCCGGCCCCGAGCTCGCCGCTCTCGCTGCTCGGCTCGACAAGGTTGAGAGCGCTCTTGCCGCGCCCAAGAGCGAAACGCGCGTCGCCGCGGAGACGCCGGCAGCCGCCGATAACGCCACCACCATCGCCATCATCGCGGAGGTCGCGGAAGAACGGTTGCGCTCGGGCGCGGCTTTCGGACCCGAGCTCGCCGCTTTGCAACGCATGGGGGTCGATGCTGCGGCGCTGGCGCCGCTTGAAGCCGTGGCCAACGGGGCGCCCACCAACAGCGCGCTGGCTGCCTCGTTCAACGCGGTTGCGCCGCACGTCTTGGCCGCCACGGCCCAACCAGACACGGGCAGCGTGACGGATCGTTTCCTCGCCCATCTCCACAATCTCGTGAAGGTGCGCGAACTCAACGAGACGGCCGGAGACGATCCGCAGGCTTTGGTCTCCCAGATCGAGGCCGGAAGCAGGCGGGGCGATATCGGCGCTGCGCTTGCCGCTTTCGATAAGCTCCCCGAAGCGGCGCGTAAGGCCGCTGGCGACTGGCCGACGCTGGCGCGCGCGAGGCAGGCGGCGGAGGCGGCGCTTCAGTCGATCCGCGAGGCGGCGGTCGGGCGGCTCGCGAGCGGCCAAAAACCGTGAAGTCCGGGCGGACGGGCACCCAGGCGCCTTCCGGCGCACGTTTGGCGTTTTGAAGCGGGGTCACGATGGTTCGCCTGCTGATTTTCCTGGCGGCGTTAGCGCTGGTCGCCGCAGGCCTGACGTGGCTTGCGAACAATCCAGGCGTCGTCGACGTCACCTGGCGGGGCGAGCAATACGAGGTCTCCTTGCTGTTCGCGCTCGGCGCCGTCCTGGCGCTGGGAATCGCGATCGCGATCGTGTGGGGCCTGCTGCGCTTTGTCTTCCGTATCCCTTCGCTGGTCTCGGTCGGCGCGCAATCGCGCAGGCGTGAGAAGGGCTTCCAGGCTTTGTCGCGCGGCATGCTCGCCGTCGGCGCGGGCGACGCGCGAGGCGCCGCCAAGCACGCGTACGACGCGAGCCGGCTGATCGGGCACGAGCCGATGACCAAACTCCTGCAAGCGCAATCCGCGCAGCTTGCGGGCGACCGGGCGAGAGCCGTCGCGGCCTATAATTCGATGCTTGAACATCAGGACACGCATGGCATCGGCCTGCGCGGGCTGCATGTCGAGGCGCGGCGCGCCGGCGACCATACGGCGGCGCTCCAATACGCGATGCGGGCCCACGCGCGTGCGCCGGCGGCCTGGGCCGGTCAGGCGGTCCTCGACGACCGCACGCGACGAGGAGATTGGGCAGGCGCGCTCGCGACCGTCGATTCGAACGCCGGCGCTCGGCTCATCGACAAGCCGACCGCGAACCGCTGGCGCGCGGTGATCAAGACGGCGATGGCCGAGGAAGCGATGGAGCGCGATCCGAAAGGCGCGCTCGTCCTCGCGCAGGAGGCCTGCAAGCTCGCGCCGACGCTCGTGCCCGCGGCGGCGATCAGCGGCCGGCTCACCGCGCAAGCCGGCGACTATCGTCGCGCGAGCCGCATGCTCGAAGCGGCTTACGCTCAGACGCCCCATCCCGATCTCGCCGCGGCCTATCTGCGCGTCCGCCACGGCGATTCCACCGAGGACCGGCTGACGCGGGCGCGGGCGCTTGCGCGCATGGCGCCCCACGATCCCGAATCGCTTCTCACGGTGGCGCGCGCGGCGCTCGACGCCCGCGATGTGTCGGCAGCACGCGCGGCGATCGCCCCGCTCATCGCCTCGGATTCGTCGAACGGCCGCCCGACCCGGCGCGTCTGCCTGCTGATGGCCGATATCGAAGAGGCTGAGGGCAACCACGGCGCGGTGCGCGAGTGGCTTGGCCGCGCAGCGCGCGCTCCGCGCGACAAGGCCTGGGTCGCGGACGGCGTCATCAGCGACCGTTGGGCGCCGGTCTCGCCGTCGGGAACGCTCGACGGCTTCGTCTGGCGCACGCCTGACGAGCGCATCGCCGCCCCAACGGAGAGTGCAGCGACCCCGCCGGCGCCGCCGCCTCCGCCTGAGGCAATCGCCGCGCCCGTTCCTGCGCCAGCGATCACGCCAGCGCCCGAGGCGATCAGGTCGGAGCCTGCGCAAGCGCCAACCATCGTTCCCGCGCCGCGAACCGGCGTCATCATCGATCCCGCATCGATGGCGCCCGATGACCCAGGCCCTGAGGAGCGTGAAGCCAAACGGCGCGGCTTCCGGCTCTACGCCAATGAATGAGATCAGCCGCGTGGATGACGCCCGCGACCTGAAGCCATGAGCGTAACTGCCTACCCCTCCCTCGTCCTGAGGAGCGGAGCCTTGGGCGACGCGTCTCGAAGGACATTTCAGGTAACCCCAACGGCGGCGCAAGCTGGATCCTCCTTCGAGGCCTCCGCTCGCGTGGAGCCGCCTCAGGATGAGGTCCTGGGAAGCGGACCGATTCACGAGCTCCTGCTTCAAGATCCACGATGTCCCTGACCTCGGTCGTCATCGTCGGCGCCGGCCATGCCGGGGTTCAGGCCGCGGCGTCCTTGCGCGAACAGGGTTTTGGCGGTGAGGTCGTTCTTCTCTCTGCGGAGAAGGATCCACCCTATCAGCGCCCGCCGCTGTCCAAGGCGTTTCTCAAGGGCGAATTGGACATCCATGGGCTCCCGCTGAGGGCCGACGCGCATTTCCGCGAACAGCGCATCGACCTGAGGCTCGGCGTCGGCGCAACGCGGATCGACCGTGCTGCGCAGCAGGTGGAGCTCAGCGACGGCGGCGCGATCAATTACGGACATCTCATCCTTGCGACTGGCGCGCGGCAAAGGCGGCTGGACGTGCCGGGAGTCGATTTGCCGGGCGTCTTCGCGCTCCGCGACATCGCCGACGCGACCGCGATCCGCGAGCGGCTTGGCGCCAAGCCCAAGGTTGTCATCATCGGCGCCGGATTCATCGGGCTGGAAATCGCCGCGACCGCCGCCAGCCTCGGGGCCGAGGCGACGGTGGTGGAAATCGCGCGGCCGATGGGCCGGGCGGTCTCGCCGATCATGTCGGATTTTTTCCTGAGAGAACACGCCGCCTTCGGCGCGCGCTTCCGACTCGGCGTCGGCGTCGCCGCGATCAAGGGTCGCGAGCACGCGGAAACGGTCCTTCTCACCGACGGCGATGCGCTGAGCGCGGACATGGTCGTGGTCGGGATCGGCGTCGTCGCGGAGGACGCGCTGGCCAGGGAGTGCGGCCTCGAATGCGACAACGGAATCGTGGTCGACGAGTTCCTGCTCACTTCCGATTCAACAATTTCGGCGATCGGCGACTGCACCGCCTTTCCGCATGCCGCGCTTGGCTTCCGAACCCGGCTCGAATCAGTGCAGAACGCCGTCGATCAGGGGCGCTCAGTCGCCGCCCGTCTGGTCGGCAAACCCAAGCCCTACAATGAACTGGCCTGGTTCTGGAGCGACCAGGGCGACTTGAAGCTGATGATCGCGGGCCTCGCGCATTGCGTCGACCAATGGGTCGTGCGCGGCGATCCGGTGGCGCGGGCGTTCTCAACCTTCGGCTTCCGCGACGGCAAGCTCGCGGTGGTGGAATCGGTCAACCGCGCCGGCGACCACGCGGCCGCCAAGCGCATCATCGGCACGACGAAGACGCTAACGCCGGAAGAGGCGGCCGATCCGGCGTTCGATCTGCGCGGCTTAGCGAAACGGTAGGTAGGCGGCGCCGCGACGACTCGCGCGGCGATGCGTTATCCTTCGAGACGGCCTTCTGGAGACGCCCGACTTGCAAAGACCTTGCGATCAGGCCGCGGCCGCCGTCTTCGCGTGGCGATATCCCATGAAGCCAAGCCCCGCGAAGCCGAGCAGCATCATCGCCCAGGTCGAGGGTTCCGGCGCGGCGAGGAACTCCATGCCGTGCGGCGAATTGAGCCCACTCAGCAGCGCCGACTCGACGTCGCCGTTGCTCGGATTCACAAGCGCGACCTCGTTGAGGCCGCCGATTGCGATGATGGGCGTATTGGGATCGAGCCCGGTGAGCCAGACCTTATCCACCTGATTGGCGCCCGTTTCGGCAACATAAAGCCATCCCGACGTCGCTCCGGGAAAAATCACATCATCAATCCCCTGGACATTACTTCCTCCGTTCGTCACGGGCACGTTGGTCACAGTCTGGTTCGAGGCCCCGGGATGCGCGATGAGCGTGAACTCTCCGACCGGGTCGCAGCAACCGGGCCCGTCACCTTCGGTCGTCAGCACCAGTTCGCCGTTGGGCGTGCTCTTGAGGCTGTCGATGTCGGGTTCGTTGGTGGCAGAGGTCACTCCGGTCTGCGACGCCGTGAGGATACTGGTCGTAGTCAGCGTCGTCGTCGGGTTGTTGCCGTTGTTGAGGGCCTGCAGCACCGGGTCTGTCGGGTTCACCGGGTTGGTGTAGCTCAGGTAGGCGTTGCCGCCGAGGAACGCGACATCGTCATAGCCGCGGGCGAGGGGGCCGGGCGTCGTATAGGTGTGGGGCGGCCCATACCTCAGAGGGGCAGAGACCGTGTGCGTCGTCGGGTTGATGATCGACAGCGTGGCGTTGGCGTCGTTGTTCTGCAGCGCCCAGACCATCCCGGTGGTTGGGTTGAACTTCAACCCGTCGACCAGGCCGGAGATCGTGTAGTTATGTTGGACGGCGCCGTTGGTGCTGTATTGGACGATCGTGCTGGTTCCCCCGGCGCCGGTGGAGTCGGCGGTGTTGCCGTATTCGACCCAGACCGAGCCCCCGCCGATCGCGACGGAATCCGGCTGCGTGCCGCCGACCGGGCCGCCCGTTGCGAAGACCGACGAACTGGCTGTTGGCCCGGCCTGCGCTGATGCGCCGAGCGCGATGAGAAGCGCGGCAGCCGATGGAGCAATGATGCGGAACGTCATAGAAGGATCTCCCTTTGACAGATGGTAATCAACAGCCCCCCGAGCACTATTGAGGAGCGTAATCGCAGTCCATGACCGAGAGTTGACGATTAAGTTGCAGACTGACGCCAGGCTCGCATTTCTATTTTTCTGTTCGCGAACTGACGTGATACTGGTCGTGCTTTACTCTGCACTTACGGCAATTAGAGATTGTACACCGCCTACGGTCGACGTAGCTCATTGTATTATCGGCACGTTTTTGGGCCGCCCTCGTCGGCCAGCCTAAGCCCTACAATGAACTGGCCTGGTTCTGGAGCGATCAGGGCGACTTGAAGTTGATGATCGCGGCCCTCGCGCATGGCGTCGACCAGTGGATCGTGCGCGGCGATCCGGCGATGCGCGCGTTCTCGACCTTCGGCTTCCGCGACGGCAAGCTCGCCGTGGTGGAATCGGTCAACCGCGCCGGCGACCACGCGGCGGCCAAGCGCATCATCGGCACGACCAAGACGCTGACGCCGGAAGAAGCGGCCGATCCGGCGTTCGACCTGCGGGGCTTGGCGAAGCGGTAGGGCTCGGGGTCAGCGCCCTTTGCGATTCGCCTTGGTTTTGGTGCTCCGGCCTACGCAGCTTTGCGCTGCGTCTCGCCGACAAGTTCGATAAGCGCGGATCTTTGCTGTTCTAAAGCGACGCGAATGGGGCCGTAATCGCCGTTTGATTGAATCGCCTTGTCATAGGCTTCAATTATCCCCTCTTCTCCGGAAGCGAACGAGGACAATGAACCTTTGATCAGACCGACAACCGCTGAGCGAACTGAAATGACCGTCTCATGTACAGTTGACATGAACGACCCCTTGTCGTCGGGCGTGGCTCCTCGCGCGCTCAGGATCGCATGGATGTTCGCGTGCGCTTTCTCATGGAGCAACTTTGCTCGCTGGAGCATCGCGACAAGATAGGGCTTTTGAGCGTCCTTGATCGCTTGTCGTACCCATTGCACGCCTCTACCAGCGCCGTATGCAATTCGACTATAGAATCGTTATCCGACATATGGATTTCTCCCGGAACGCGCCAAAAAAACGCGATCTACCAGGTTTTCTTCCGATGATAGGTTTGCCCTATTTTTTTAAGCATTTCATACCTCGGCTCAGTTGATGACGCGGTAGCCAATTCAATTTTCTTCCTCAGAGTTTTATTTTGCTCCTCGGTTTTATTGCACGAATCAGCTAACTCAACATTTTTTTCTTCAATTATTTTAAGGTTATTGTTCAAAAGTTTGTTTTTTAGGATCATACTATCGTTAGATTTGGTCAACCGTGTAAGTTTACGCTCATGGAGTTTAATTTTGTGCTCAGCCTCTGTTAGATCTTGAGATAGTCGCTTAGTCTTAGATCTAGCTCTGGATAGAGCTTTTTTTAGTTTTTCTACTTCTAATTCCAACTCGCGTTTGGTCATGGGAATAATCACTCAAGCACAAGTCTTACCGAGCGGCACATTCGCAGCGAGTCGCGATCACGATCAAGCCCTTCCTCCAAGAAAAGAACAGACCAAGGCGCTGCAAAGCGCCGCTCTGGTGAGGAGCCCGCCAAGACCCAGTGTCATCGGCAAGAGCACGGGCCTGCGGGATCGATCCCCTCAACCGCACTTCGTCGATTAGGTGTCCTTTGCCAGCGGTCTGACAACGGCAAGGCGACCATTTGAGCGGCTACGGTAGTGTTCACTCCGCCAAGAAAAAGCGCACCATAACCCGAGAGGCGTCGAGGCCGACGGTCTGCGTAAAGCTGCCGCGGGGATCGCCGCCGAACCAGGCGTGGCCGCCGCCTTCGACCAGCCATTGCTCCGCGGCGGGTCGGCCGTCGGCGTCTTTCACCGCCGTGCGGCTGACGCGGCCGCCCTCGATTGGCCAGTCAAGGTCGCTTCTCGCGAGCGAAGTCTCTCCGCGCTCGACCTCATCGAAAATGTGTTCGCCGTTGACGGGATCGACTGTGCTATCGGCCAGCCCGTGAAAGATGATCTTTCGGACATGCCGACCGCTTGTGGCGAGCGGCGCGGGGTCGAAGGCCGCCGTTCCCTTCATCGCGGCGAAGGCGGAGGGCACGTCGCCGGCTGACTTATAAGGGAGGCCGGAGTGTATCCCGACCGCTTCGAACACATCCGGGTAGGTCACCGCGAGAATCTCCGCCATCGCGCCGCCCGCGGATAGCCCCGCGGCGAAAACGCGCTCCCTTCGGACGTCGAACTCCTTCGCCAGGGCTTGCGCCAGCCCCGCCAGTTTCGCCGGCTCGCCGGAGCCTCGGTTCTGATGGCGCCGGTCGAACCAATTCCAACAGCCGGAGGGGTTGGCGAGACGCGTCTGGTGCGGATAGGCGACGACGAGGCCGAACTCCTCCGCGAGCTCGTTCATTCTCGTGCCAAGGGCGAAATCTTCCGGATTCTGGGAGCAACCGTGCAGCATGACCACCAGCGCCAGCTCCCGCTGCTCGTGATCGGCCGGGACATAGAGCCGGTAGTCCAGTGAACCCGCGGGCCCATGATAGGTGCGCTTCAAGAACCGTTCGCCGAGATCCGGCGCGGGCGCAGGCTCGGGCGCTTCCGGAGCGCCGGGCGAAATCATCGGCCGCATCCGCAAAGCGCGCAAGGTCTCGCCCAACGGGCGGCGTGGCGGCAGTGGAATGACCTTCGCCGATGGACGGGGAGGGCGCGCTTTCGAATCGCCGTTCTCGCCCGCCGGCGCGCTCTCACCGGAGAGCGCCTTGCGGATCAGAGCGGTCGCCCCGCCAAGATCGGATTTTTTCACCAGCCCCAAAGCCTCGTTCATTACGTCGATAACACGTAATTTCATCGTTTGTTCCTTGTCGGAATGCTCAGCGCAAGCGATCGGCGAGCGCAGCCTTGACCGCCGCCGGCGCATGCAGCGCGCCGAGCACGGTGAGCGATTCGATAGTCTCCCGGGCGAGATCGGGCGTCACGTCGTCGGCGATGACCGCAAGGCCAAGCACCCGAATTTTGAGCCGCTCGCCTGCCGCCTGAACCGCTTCGAGGTCCTGGCGGGCGAAGGTCCGTAGGCCCAATTCAAGCGTCAGCCGCGAAGCCGCCTTTTTTGCGGTGTCGGCATGGGTCGCGAGCTGGTTGCGGATGGCGGTGCGGATGAAATCCGAGCGATTGGAATAGAAGGCGTCACGCACCAGAAGATCGATCGATCCGAGATCGACGAAGCCAAGGTTTATCGTCAGTTTTTCACTGTCGGGTAGTTTGGCGGGCGGCCGGTTCGACAAGAGTACCATCCATTTGGATGCTGTGTGGATGGTATATGGATGGTCGCTTCCCAGGTTTCAAGGGCGATCCCCGAGCCGCTGAAAGGACGTCGTCCCTCGCCGAGCAAGCGGAAGGAAATGGCGCCGCAAAGGCTTGAAAAGATTGAATCCGCGGAAGGAATTGGCGCCCCGAAGGAGCCGAGGTCAGCCGAGCCTTACGGCTTGACCCACTTGCCGTTGGCCTTCGACGACTTAACCGCCGCCTCGACAAATTCAAGGCCCTTGACCCCGTCGTCGATGGTCGGGAAATGCGCGGACTTGAGCGGCTTCTTGCCGACCCGGGCGGCTTTGATGGCCAGGGCAACCTCCGAATAGATGTTGGCGAAGCCTTCGAGATAGCCTTCGGGGTGGCCTGCCGGGACGCGCGTCACCCGCGCCGCCGCCTCCCCTGAATCCGGCCCCCCGCGGGTGACGATCCGGGTCGATTGTCCGAGCGGCGTCCAGAACAGATAGTTCGGATTGTCCTGCCTCCAATGGAAGCCGCCCTTCGTCCCGTACACGCGCAGCATGAGCCCGTTCTCGTTGCCCGGCGCGACCTGGCTGGCCCAGATCGCGCCACGCGCCCCATTGGCGTAGCGCAGCATGATCTGCGCATTGTCGTCGAGCCGGCGGCCCGCGCCGAACGAGGTGAGCTCGGCGGCGAGCTCGGTGAGCTCGAGCCCGGTCACGTAGTCGGCAAGGTTATAGGCGTGCGTGCCGATGTCGCCGAGCGATCCGCCTGCGCCTGAACGTTTCGGATCCACGCGCCACTCGGCCTGCTTGTTGCCGGTGCTCTCGGTCGCGGCAGTCAGCCATTCCTGCGGATATTCGGACTGAACGAGACGGATCTCGCCCAGCTCGCCGGCCCGGACCATCTCGCGCATGCGGCGCACTAGCGGATAGCCGGTATAATTGTGGGTCAGCGCGAATACGAGGCCGGACTTTTCCACCGCGTCGCGCATCTTTTTCGCTTCCGTGAGACTGACCGTCAGCGGCTTGTCGCAGATGACATGGACCCCCGCCTTGAGGAACGCATAAGTCGGCCCGGCATGGACGTTATTCGGGGTGACGATGGCCACCGCCTCGATCCCGTCGGCGCGCTTGGCTTCGGCTTTCGCCATGCTCGCGTAGTCGTCGTAGATGCGGTCGGCGGAGAGACCGAGCGCCTGGCCCGAGCGTCGCGCCTTATCCGGCGTCGCCGACAAGGCGCCGGCGACAAGCTCGTAGTGATCGTCGATGCGCGAGGCGATTCGGTGAACAGCTCCGATAAAGGCGCCCTCGCCGCCGCCGACCATCCCGAGCCTGATCCTGCCGCCCTTGTTGGCGTCGCTGCGTCCCTCGATGGCCATGCTCGCATCCTCCCTGGCGCGGCTTGAAGCTCGCGCTCGATTGCTTTCAAATTGGCTTGTCGTCGCCGCGTCGTCGCCGTCAGTCGAAAACGGCGGGCGCCAAAGCGCGCGTCGAGCGCCGGGGACGGCGGGCCGGTCCGAGCGGAAAGCGGTGCAGAATCCTGAACTCGCCGCCGGGTTCGCCTTGCCCGAGCAGCGTCAGTGCGTCGACGTGCAGGGCGCGGGAGGCGACCCGAAGGCCGAAGTCCCATTCGAGCAGACGCGCGACGCGGTCGGCGTCCGGAATGGCGTTGGTCAAAGTAAAATGCGGGTCAAACTCGTCCAGCACATAAGGATAGCCCCAGGCATGGAGATAGTAAGCCTGACGTGGGGTCAAGCGCTTCGACCCTCGGTATTCGCGGTCGGTTTCGACAAATGGAGCGCGCAGCCGATCAAGACCGCGGACCACGCGGGCCTCGAAGGATCTAAGTTCTTTCAATGCGCCTTCGGGCTTCAGGGCCACAAACGCGAGCCCATGGCCAGCTTTGACGACGCCCACCCTGAGTTCGCCAGCGTCAAATGGCGAGCGCTTGCGCGCGAACTCGGCGATGCTGTCGAACAATCCACCGGGGTCGAGGTCCAGGCGGAGCGAAAACGGCGCCTTCAAGGTCGCGTGAAAGCCGTAGCGTCGCGCGTCGCTGGTCATGCTTCGCCAGGAGTCCGGCGGGTAGCCCTCGAGCGAGAACCCCTCGCGAGACGCGCCAGCGAGCGGGTCGCGGCCGATCACGTCGCAGCCGAAACGCCATAGGTCGCTGTCCGGCGGCGGCGTTAGATAAAGCGCATAACGAAAGTGGTTTTCGGACATGGCCATCCCAGGGCCTTATGCTCGCATAGTCCCGACGAGCCGGGCAATAGCCTTTAGGCGCGCGCTTACAGAACAGTAACCTGCAGGCGTTAAAACAGGTCTGGTCCGAATGATTTGGACCTCCCCGTCGCGTCGCCGCCGCACCGAAGCGCGCCCGCGCCACGCCATGATGGCCGCCCAAAGCGCACTGATCATAGGTCGGCTGGGATGCGTCACACAGAATACGAATCGGTCCTTCGAGTTCCCTCTGGCGTGCTGGCGAGGCCCACGCCGCGCCTTTCCCGCGCGCTCTTCCCAACGGGATCGGCGCGATCATGAAAAACGTGCGCTTCGTCCGATCGCATGCCCACGTGGCCTACGCTCTCGTCGCCGTCTTCCTTGGCGCTGTCGGGCTGGCTGCGCTGGGGTCTTTTGTTCCGGATCAAGCCCTCAGCGGGTTACGGTCCCTGATTCCAGCCGAAACTCCGTTCTTGCAGCTTCTGGTGCTCGGCTCGATTGGCGTTGGCCTCGGCCGTCTGACAGTCAAGGCGACGCCGACCCCGGGTGAGAGCGGGGGCCAAGCCAAGGTGCAGCGAGAGACGGCTGACAAGGATGAAAAGGTCGACCGGGTTCTGCGCCAGGTGGCAAAGGTGCTGCAGACCCATTTGACTGACAGCGAAAGCTTTTCCGAGCGGCTCGATGGCCACAACCAGCGACTGTCGCGGCACGAATCCGTAGGCCCGATCAAGGAGATCGTGTTGGCCCTCATCGAGGACAATCGCGATATGCGCGATAGGCTCGACAACGTCAGGAACCAGCTTGAAGAATCGCGCCTGCAGGTCGTGCAGTTGCAAACGAATCTCGAACGCGCGGAAGAGGCTGGACTGCGCGACATCGTGACCGCGATCGGCAATCGCCGCTTCTTCGACGCCAGCTTCATGGAGGAGGTGGAGAAGGCGCAAAGGCTGGGTGACCCCATGTGCCTTGCGCTCGCCGACATCGACAGGTTCAAGCATGTCAACGACCGTTTCGGCCATCTGGTCGGCGACCGCCTGTTGCGGCTGTTCGCCAACATCCTGGTGCAGCACGTGCGTGGACAAGACAAGGTCGCGCGCTTCGGTGGCGAGGAGTTCGCGCTGATCTTCCCTGGCGCGCGCCTCCGCGAGGCGGTGACCGCGGTCGAACGGATCCGAGTCGTTCTCGAGTCTAAGCAATGGACCATTGAGCGGAGCGGCGAGCGCGTCGGCAAGGTGACCGCGTCGTTCGGAGTAGCCAAGCTGAGGGCTGACGAATCGCCCAATGACCTGCTGCGACGCGTCGATGAACGCCTCTACGAGGCCAAGGTCCAGGGAAGGAACCGCGTCGTGGCCGATGATCCAAATGATGAAACCTCCCAATCGTCGCCTCGCGATAGGCGCGCCGCGACGGGTTGACCCGCTCGCGAGATCGCGCGACCATGTCCGACCGCCGCACCGATGCGTTTCAGCGCGCCCTCGACGAGGCGGGCCGGAAGGATCGCGCGCCGGACGATAACGGCGCGGGCCCGACGGGAGGATTCCGCGTGCGCGGCGTCGCCTTCGGCGCGGCGCCAGGTTCGGGCGGCAAGGCGCGGTTTGGCCTCGCTTTGGACTGGACAGACGAACTCGGAGACCGGCCTACGCCGCCGCCGCAACCTGCGTTGCGTGAACCAGTCGGGCGTTCCGGCGATACGTCGATCGAGATCGCGGCGGAGCTTGGCCTTGGCTCGGCGCTGACGCTGCATCAGCTTACGTCCCGCTGGCGCGACTTCGTCTGGCGCAATCATCCCGATCGCCAGCCCGAGGGCGCGCGCGAGCGCGCCAACGCTCGGGTGGCCATCGCCAACACCCTCTACGATCGGGCGCGGCGGGATCTCGCCAAGGCGCGGTAGTGGTCACGGCATTCGAATAAACGCGAGCAAAACGCCAATAAAAGCGAATAAACGTTAGTAAATTAGCTAGCGTTTTTACTAACGGTTACTTTTCCGAATTGGGACTTTTCAATGGGTTACAGCCGATTCAAATAACGAAATTCCCCTTCCCGTGTCACACTGTGTCCCAAAAGTCACAACCGCTGTTCTCCCTCTCCTTTCGCCTGCCACTCCGAGCAGCCCCAAAGCGGCTGGTCTCACGAGTGGAAGAGGTATAGCACGAATTCTTCTTTTCCCCAAGATAAATTCGACTCCGCTGGAATGCCCGGGTTCGCCTCCTGAGCTGCCGATTCGTGGTCATCAGTGCGCTCAGTGGGACGCTTCCGCGATTCGCTTGAATGAACGGGCAAAGTCCTCTGCTAGACCCTTCTCATCACCGTTGAGTACGAATTCGATCCCAAAAGAGCGATCGCGCCCTGCCTGATGGATTTTGTCTACAAGCATACGACCATCAGATTCGCCCTCATCGAGCAGCATCGCCGAGCTGGATAGAGCCTCTTGATGAAGCTTGATCGCGAAGCGGTTTTGAGCGGCAACCGACAACCTACTCCGGAGTTTACAGAAATGATCGTGTGCATGGCGCAATAATTGCTGCAGCGTGCCATTAGGTACTGCTAGATGTCGTTCAACCGCGCGAATGGTTTCCCGGGGAGCGTCGGGATCCAGCAAGACGAGCTCGATCTCACATCCGCGCTCGAGCAGAGTGGACAGCACAGAGTCGATCCGATCGCGCTCCGTCGCCCCAGCGAGATAGACGCCGACATACAAGAAACGCCGTCGGCATCTAAGCATATATTCTCCCAAGCTACGCTCGGCTCGAGCGGTCACATATTCTTGGCGGCTATTGTAGAAATTTGAGATTCCATTCTTGCGCATGCGTGTGGCGAACTGCAAACTCTTTATAAGAGCCTTGATCCTTGACCGGCTAAGATAACCGATAAGAGCGATAAAGAGGATGACTAAGAGATCGGCGACAATATGACCTGCGACGTTCCAGAAGAGATCGGTAGCGCCAGCGGATATTTCGCTCCAGTTCATGTATCCAGCTCACAAGTGACGTGTATGTACCGAGCCCACTTCGGGAATGCCCACGCAGCTGCCTTGTCAAATGTTCGCACTAAGGGCATGTCCCGATCGGCATGCACATATTCCACACGTCCGATCGTAAAAAAGTCGCGTAGTCGCGCCTCGAGCACTTTTGTTGCCCAATTCTTTTGATAACCGTACGGATAGCCATACGTGTTGCGGCGAATGAAGTTGACACCCTGGAGCGCTGAAAAGTAGTTGGATGTAGTGAAATATATTATTGCGCCTGGCCGGCTCACTCGGCGGATCTCAGCGAGAGCTTTTGCTTCATCGCGGATATGCTCAATGATGCCGAACACAATAACGCATGGCTAAAGTGTGAAGTTGGAAACGGCAAGTCCGTAACATCGGCCTGCAGGACGTTCGCTCGTCCAGCGAGCCTCGCCCTTGAAAGCGAAACAGCTTGCTTGGAGAAATCGGTTCCCACAAACTCGATATCAGTCCCATGGGCGCGGGAAAGAACGTCCAGCGTTTCGCCAGACCCACACCCAGCGTCGAGAAGTCGTGCTCCAGCGGGGAGCGATGAGTCGAGGAGTCCAAACGAGGCTAGTCGTCTCTGTGCCCTTCGGTCTCGCACCAACGGGTCAGCGTAGGGATCACCCGACCAGACTGATCCCATATCGGCGGACCCTCTAGACCGGACGCAAGCGATGCCAAAAGACGCAAGTTCCTTTTACCCCTTTTGGTCGTCGCTCACTCCTTCGGGCCACTCATTCCTTGAGCTACCATAAAGGGATGTTCCGCCAACTACTTCATATCTGGCGTCAGCACTCTCCCCATATCTGCATTTGGTCGCTGAGGAGAAAAATCGTCGTCGGTAAATTTCAGAAAATGAAATAGGCGGTCCTTCGCTACGGGAGCCCCGGCGGCGATGATCTCGGCGGCGGGCCTCCGCGGCTCGGCAGGCGATGCTGCATGGCACTCCGTCAGTCGAGGCCGATCGTGGCGAGCTGGATGCGGATTTCGAGCGCCAAATTAACGAGGCACGTCATGAGGAGCGCCAGCGCCAGGACGAACATTATGGCCACGATGGCGCCGTGTCCCACTCCAAGCAACGCCGAGGCGAAAGCCGCAATCAACAGCGCCGACGTCACCAGCGCGCTGAGCACGCCGAAGTAGATCGCCCGGCCGAGCAGCATCACTCGGCGGTCGAGCGTCTGCAACAGCGCTTCCTTAGGATAAGCCCCGCTTGAATCGTCCGCCCGCAAAGCGCGGATACGGTCGCTGATGCGCTCCATCCGTTGAATGAGAATGGAGAGGAACGCGGCCACGGCGCCCAGCATGAACGCCGGCGCGGTCGCATGGGAGATCACCAAGCCAAGGTGATCGATGTCAGTCACGACCACCGTCGGTCCCCGCGCTCAAACCGTCCGACCGTAACCATGCGACGCCGCTAATGAGAGAGGAACTTGAACGGCTCGGCCGGGCCGAACTTATCCGAAACTTCGCCCGAGAGAATGGGGTGACCGCTTAGGTCGAGCCGTGCAGGTGCGGACCCCTCCGCGAGCTTCAGTTTCGCCACGTCGACCCAGAAGATTGATGGGCTATAAGAAGACTCGAAAAAATAGCGCTTGGCGTCGGTGTCGGACACTGTCCGCCAGATCGTCGCGGCGATGTTTGGCTTGTCCGGGTCGGCGAGGCCGAGCGGAACCGAGATCGAGCGGATCAGCGAAAAGGCGGTCGCGACCGCCAGCCTCGGGTCGGTCTCCTTCGGCGCCGCGTTGAGGCTCCAGCTCATGCGGACGAAGCGATCGGCGGAGCCAATCGTTCCCGGCTGAAAATTGAGTCCGTTGACGCCCTTCCAGTAGGTGTTGATCGCGAGCTGCTGGTCGAAGCTCGGCGAGTTGGTCATCACCGTGAATTTGCGGTCGTGATGGACGACGAGCTTGCCGCCGATGTACTCGAAAATGGCGCTGTCACCCGAAGCGTCAGCAAGCGCAAGGTGGCCGCCGGCCTTTTTTCCGCCGGGCAAATCCGGCGCGACGACAGCGAACGGGTCCTTGCTGAGCGCGTCGACGGCTTCCGCCACCGTGCTGTAATTGTCGAGCGCATACTGGGTCCAGGCGCCGACCGAGATCAGTGGCTTCCCCGAAGCCCTGGCGTCGCCGTAGTCGCTTTCGACGAGGTAGAGCGCGTTGGCGACGAGACCCGCATCGTTCATCCCGTCGACAGTGGCGATATTGTAGAACGACGAGATCACCGAGCCATGTTTCGACGTCCATTCGACTGAGCCGGGCCCCGCGCCGCCGTCGCGCTTGAGGCCTTTCGGAAAGGACCAGAGGTCGGTCGCCGGATCCTCTGCCCAATCCATGGAGCGACCGACGATGTAGCTGTTCGTCCCGGTTTCATAAATGAAACGGGTGCACGCGAACGCATCGAAGCTCATGCACGCGATCGTTGCGGACGCGACGAGCGCGATCAGCCGGCTGTTCCTCATTTTTTCCGTCTCCCCAGCTCATGATAGCGCAGCGGCGAAAGAGGGCTTGACGCTCTCCCGCCGACGCGATCGCAGATCCGCTTTTGTGCCTAGCGGTAAACGCGGACCCCGCCATGATAGCCGTAGCCGCGCCGGACGACCGCTGCGCCGCCGTGGTAACCATAGCCCCGATGCACACCGACTGCGCCATTCGGTCCGGCACAGCCAGCGCGATAAACGCCTCGCGCGCAGACGACGGCATTCGCTTCAACCGGCAGAGCCGCCATCAGACCAAGCGCCAGCATTGCATATGTGATCATTTTCATTCGATTGTTCCTTCCAGCCTATTTGCAACCGTCGCGGGTCCGCGGCGGTCTGCACCACATCCCCGATTTTTCCGGCGCGGCAGCTCTAGATCGGTTCGATGTCGTCCGCGCGCCAAGTCAGTTGGCACGCTGCACGGACGGCGGTTTCCATGACCCGTTCAGTGCAACTTCTTTCGGCCAATAGAGTCGCATCACGACGTACACTGGACCGTCAGGAGCCGGGAGCCAATTCGATTCCTTGTCCGCTCCGGGAGAGTCTTTTTGGACGTAAAGCGTCAACGAGCCGTCCGCATTCTTTTTCATGTTCGGCAGCATCGGAGAGTTGATCAGATAGCGATTGATCGGGTTCTCGATCAGTAGCTGCGTCTTCCCGTCGTAATGGTCACGGACCAAAATGCGTTGACCGGCGGAAGTTGGCCAGCGGGGAACGTGAGAGTGTAGCGGTTGGTGCTTTTGTCTGGCTTCTTACCGTCGCTGTCGGTCGCAAGGATGGGATACAGAGCCTCGACAGCATCGTTGCCGTAAATTCCGGCCATCGCAGCTGCGGCGCGAAGCGCAAAATCCCCGGCATACGCTTGCCGGTCGCCAAAGCCATGAGTCGCGACACGCCAGCCGTTCTCTTCGACGCCCAGTTGCCCGACGGTCTCTTTGACCTTCTGGAGGCCGCTCTTAATACCAGCCTCGATCTCCGTCTTTTGTTCGGGCGTGAGCTTGTTCATATCGGACGGCTTACCGGCCTCGATGCCAATCTTCGCGAAACGGGCGCGCAGCGGAAGTTCCACCGCAGCAGCCTCTGTCGGCGGGCTCAGTGCAAGCACGAAATTCAAATAGGCGAACGGGTTTGCGCCCGCCATTGGCTTGTCAATCTTCGGCCACGCGATCTCTGGGGCCGGAGCGGGCGCAGGCTAATTTTGAAATTGCGAGAGCGCCATCCCGCGGTACCCCGCCTGAATTGTCTTCACGTTGTCGATGTCAGCCGAATTGAACAGCTGAGTGCGAATGATCGCGAAGGAGAAATCGGTTTCGCTTTGGAACACCTGGACCATGCCCTCGGGCTTGTCGCTCTTCCAATTCGGTCCCGTGATCATTGCACAGGCGGCATCATTGCCGGTGGTGCGGCTGCCCATGTATCCGAAATTGAAGGTGTACATGTCGACGAGCTGCAAAGAGAAATATCGAGATTTCTCAATTGCAGGATTGCAGACGACAAAGGGTTCGGCGCGAAGGTCCATTGCGACGAAGGAATAGGGCGTATCGCTGTTCGGAGTGACAATCGCGGTGTCTTGCGGAGTGTAGACGCGGGCGGTGTTGTAGAGGTGGTTGGGTTCAGCTTTGAATTGCGGCCCGGATTTATCGACGAAATACTCGTAGAAAACCCCGTAGTTCATCACCAGCGGCAAGCCGTAGACGAACGCCTCCTCGGCGATCTTTGCCGTCTCGCCTGGCGCAAACTTCTCCTGCGCCATACTCGGCGCCAGGGCGACAGCGAGCATCCCTCCCAAGAGAGCGATTCTTCTCAATTCTTATGTCCCAGCCCGTCTTATGTCCCAGCCCGCCGAGGAATCGGCTTTAGCCAGGCTTCTGCAAGAAATTTCGGGGAATGTCACCAGGCGGGCGCATCCACGCGACGTGAAGGCGTCCGCAATTGCCGCGGCATCGCTTCGGGAAGCTTATTCGAAAATTCGCCTGCGGGTGAAAAGCGAGGCGCCGTTTGCGCCTTTGGCGACAGAAAGAAGCTCAGCGCCCCTGTCGTCGAGCAGAACCCAGCCGCCGTTTCGCGCGACGATCGCCCCGATACGGCCTAGGCCCGCGACGTTGTCGCCGGGCGCGGCCGTGCGGATTGCGCCATCGATTTTCAGCCAGACGCGGTTGGCTTCAGCGGCGACAATCTCGATCGGTCGCGCGCCCATCGCGGCTTGGCCGGCGGAAGCCGCCACCGAGCCTGTCGCGGCCATGTCGACGGCAGCCGAGGCGTCTCCCGACGGCAGCGTCGGGCCTCGAACGGCGCCTCCCGGCCCGCGCGGTTGGGCGAAGATCGCCAAATGCTCCATGCCATTGATGCGCGTCTTTCCCGCGCCATAGGCGAGCATGTACATGGCGAACGCCGCGGAAAGGCTGGCTAGCGCCATCCCGACCGCGCGGATCACAGTTTCGTGGGCAGGCGCCATTGCTTCCTCAAGCCTCGACGGTTTTAGATTCGTTGCGCAGGGCTGCGGCGAGGTCGATGAAGGGGTCGTCGCATCGCGGCCCGTCCATCGTCTGGTTCATCGCCTCATAAATGCGCGGGGCCGATTTGATCGCCTTATCGAGGACCGGGTCAGCGCCGGCCGTGTAGCCGCCCATCAGGCGCAGCTCGCGGGTCTCCTCGTATCGCGCGATCATCGAGCGCAGGCTCCCAACCACCTTGCGCTGCTCCGGTCTCCACGACGGGTTCGTCATCCGCGACACCGACGAGAGAATATTCACGGCCGGATATCGTCCTTCGTCAGCAATAGCCCGATCCAACACGATGTGCCCGTCGAGCGTCCCGCGAATCGCGTCGGCGACCGGATCGTTGTGATCGTCTCCGTCCACCAAAACGGAGAAGATTCCGGTGATCGAACCTGATCCTTCAACGCCCGGTCCGGCGCGCTCGAGCAGCCGCGGCAGATCGCTAAAGACGCTTGGCGCATAGCCACGGGCGACGGCCGGCTCTCCGGCCGCAAGCGCCACGTCGCGCGCGGCGTGCGCGAAGCGCGTGACCGAATCGACGATCAGCAGCACGGACTCGCCTAGGTCCCGGAAGTACTCGGCGATCGCCATCGCCGTTTTCGGAGCGAGCCTGCGCATCATCGGGCTTTCGTCGCCGGTCGCGACGACCGCGACCGCGGCGCTGCGATTCTCGCCCAGCGCGTCGTGAAATTCCCGCACTTCGCGGCCCCGCTCGCCGACGAGCGCAATGACGATTGTGTCGATCGGGATCGCTCGGGCGAGCATCGCGAGGAGCGACGACTTGCCGACGCCTGAGCCGGCGAATATCCCCACCCTCTGTCCAACACATAAGGGCGTGAACAGGTCGACGACGCGCACGCCAGTGCGCAGCGGCGCATGAACGCGCGCGCGCCGGAGCGGTGGCGGAGGCGAAGCGTCGAGCGGCGCCGGCCTGTCTCCGCTCAAGAGTTCGCCCGCGCCGTCGATTGGCCGGCCGAGCGCGTCGATGACGCGTCCCTTCCAGGCTGGATGCGGCGACAGCGACAAGGTCTCGGCTCGAAAGGCGCGCGCGCCGATCGTCACGTCGCTGCGCGTGTCGAACGGCTTGAGGGTCGCAGAGGAATCATCGATCCTCATCACTTCGCCAATCTCAACACGATTGCCGACATCGACGCCGACACACTCGCCGAGCTTGATGAAGCGGGACAGGCCAGAGACTCGATAGTGAGACGTCGAGACTTCGACGACGGAGCCGCTCACACGCGTCGCCGGGAGCGCGCGCAATCCTTGTGCGACCCGCTGTTCAAGGCGTGCGAGCGGCGACAGAATGTTTAGGCAAGCCTCGGTCATGCCGATGCCCCGAGAGCCTTGATCGCGTCTTGAAGCGACGTCTCGGACTGCGAGGTCTCGGCCGCGACCCCGTCGAAGGCCCTCGTCACCTCGATCAGTCTGGTCATCTCGCGCACCGGATCGACGTTCGAGCCTTCGACAGCGCCCTGAACGACCCCGTCGCGGGTGAAATCGAGGACCGGCGTCGCCGGCTTGTCCGGCACGACGCTTGAGTTCTCCGCCCGTTTCAAGGTGGCGGTCGGATCGATCGCGAACAGCCCGATCGCCCCGACCTGTCGTCCGTTCTGCGTGATCATTCCATCGGCGGAGACGGTCAAGGGTCCAGCCGCACTGTCGACGAGGATGGGGGCGCCGCCAGCGTCGAGGAGCGGGTCGCCGTTCAGAGTGCGTAAGTTTCCTGACTCGTCAATCTGGACCCGGCCGTCGCGCGTGTAAGCCGGTCCTTGCGGAGTCTGAATTCCAAACCAGCCATCGCCCTGCACAGCGAAATCCAGCGAATTGTCGGTCTTCGTGAGCCCGCCGAGACGGCGTGATATAAAATCCGAGCCGCTCGAGGCATAGCCGAGCCGCGCATCGCCAGCCTTGGCCATTTCCGTCTCGAAGGACACGCCAGTTCCCCGATAGCCAACAGTGTTCATGTTGGCGACGTTGTCAGCAATGGTTTCGAGCCGCCGCTCGAGCGCCACCTGAGCCGAGAGGGAGACATAAAGTCCGTTTTGCATGACGCCGTTCCACCAGGCCTGAAGCCACGCCGGCCTTTCGCGGGAAGATGATTTGGCCGGCTTGTCCCTGGCTGACTTCGCGGCTGACAGCTTCGCGTAAGTCTCGAGCCGCAAACCTTTCGTGCTTTCACACCGGAGCGAATCTTGAATTTCGCCATTGGCCTCGTGATCACCGTCGGCTGCATTCTCGGCGGCTATGCGGCGCTTGGCGGACATCTCGAAGTGCTGTTTCAGCCTTTCGAGTTCGTCATTATCATGGGGTCGTCGCTCGGCATTTTCATCGTCGCCAACGCCATGTCGACGATCAAGGACTGCGGCAAGGCGTTTCTCGAGGCCGTGCTCGACAAGGCCCCGAAGCCTCGCGACTTCCTCGACGTGCTCTCAGCTCTGCATGCGCTGATGCGGGAGCTCAGAGCCAAGTCCCGGAGCGAGGTCGAAACGCATTTCGACAACCCGCAGGAATCCGAGATCTTCAAGAACTTCCCTAAGCTGCTCGCGAACAAGGACCTGGTGACGTTCATCTGCGACTACGGCCGCCTCATCATCATCGGCAACGCGCGAACGCATGAAATCGAGGCGCTGATGGACGAAGAAATCGAGACCCTGGCGCACGACCGGTATAAGCCGGTTCACGCCTTTCAGGCGGTTGCGGACGGGCTGCCGGCGCTCGGCATTGTGGCCGCGGTGCTCGGCATCATCCACGCCATGGGCGCGCTCGATCAATCCCCTGAGATCCTCGGCGGACTCATCGGCGCGGCGTTGGTCGGCACCTTCGCCGGCATCTTCCTGTCTTATGCGATCCTGGCGCCGATCGCGCAGAAAATAAAAACCGTGCGACAAAAGCAGCTCAGGCTGTTCACGCTGGTGAAGCAAAGCCTGCTCGCCTTCATGAACGGAGCGATGCCGCAAGTGGCGGTCGAGTTTGGCCGCAAGACAATCCCCTCGAAGGAGCGCCCCACGATTGATGTCGTCGAGAACGAGACGACATCCGGAGGCGCGAGCGGCGGCGAGCCCGCGATCCGGGAGGCTGCATGAGCATTGAGGAGGGAACGCCCGAGTTCGATCATGGCGCGCGGCGGTTGCAGGGCGCGATGCTCGAGCACCCGAACCTCGCCATCGATCGGATGCCGGGGCTCACTTATGCGCTCAATCGCTTCATCACGGAGGCGCCGGCGCGCCTCGCTTCGCTCATCGCGCGCCCGTCCGGCGCGGCAATCCAGGAGATTCGCGCAACCACGCTGTTTGAGGCGATTGGCGAGTGCTCCGGCCTGACCGCTGCGATCTATGCGAGCGCCGAACCCGAAGCGCGATTCATGATCGCGCTCGATGAGCGCATCGACAGCCTGATTGTCTCCTCGATTTTTGGCGAAGCCATCGGCGCCGATAGTCCCGACAAATCCGGAAGCGACGCCCAAAAGCCTCGTACGACGATCGAGGCTTCGCTTGTCGAAGCCTTCGCGCGCGCATTGGGCGAGGCGCTCGAGGCGGCCTTCGCTTCCGTCGCGCGTGTCGCGCTGAGCTTCGAGCGGCTGACAACGATCAAGGATCCATTCGCGCTTGGGCGCCGGGATGGCGAGGCGGCGGCGGCGCGGTTTACGCTCGGCATGAACGGGGGCGCCTGCGAAGGTCTTCTCTTGTTGCCGCAGGCGTTTCTCCTGCCCTTCCGCGCCGAACTGGCGAACGATCCGGAGATCGAGGCGCTGCCTGCAGATCGGCGGTGGTCCCGGCTCATGGAGGCCGGCGTTCAGCAGACGCGACTGCCGGTGACCGCGATCCTGGAGGAGGTTCCGATGAGTCTAGGCGACGTCGCCAACTTTCAGATTGGCGGGCTTTTGCCGCTGCAATGTAATGATTTCACCGCCATTCGCCTCGAATGTTCCGGCCGCGGAATGTTCACCTGCACGCTCGGCCAAGCGGACGGACGCTACCGTCTCGAAGTCGAGAGCCCGATCGCACAAAGACACGAAGCAGCCAAGCCCTAGGCCGAGACGACTCCCCATATCGCCGACGACTCCGACACGCTCGAGCAAGACATTTCATGGACGCAGCCGCCGTCACTTCCGAGCCGCCCATCGCCGTCGACGCGGCGAAGTTGGAGCCTATCGCTGGCGCTCCTAATCTCGACGCGATCCTGTCGATCCCAGTCACGGTGCAAGTCGTGCTCGGCTCGACCTCGCTGCCGGTCTCCGGGCTCATGAAGCTCGCGCGCGGCGCCATCGTCTCGCTTGATCAGCGGGTCGGCGATCCGGTTGACGTGGTCGTGAACGGCACCGTGATCGCGCGCGGAGAAATTGTCGTCGTCGATGACGCGACCCAGCGCTTCGGGGTGTCGCTGCTCGAGGTCGTCGCCGGCGGCGGGCTTAAACAGCCGACGAAGGCTCCGCACGAGACCGGCCATGCTTGAGGCGGCGATCAGCGGCGAGAGAACACTCAGCGGGCCCGAGAAAGCCGCGGCCTTGCTCCTGATGATGGGCAAGCCGCCCGCCGCTCGGCTGCTCAAGCAATTCGATCAACCGGACTTGCAAGCCGTGGCGCGGGCCGCAGCCGGGCTTGGCGCCATCCCAGCGACGACTCTGGATAGACTGGTCGACGAATTCGCAACCGATTTCTCCGCCGGCGCCGATCTGTTTAGCGACGCAGGCCAAGTCAAGAGCCTCCTCGCCGATAGCCTGCCGCCTGAGCAGATCGCTGACATCCTGGGCGCTGAATCCGGGGAAACCCATGAAGTCGATATATGGCGGGTGTTGGCGCAAGCGCCGGAAGCCGCGATCCTCGCATTGCTGATGGCCGAGCGCGCGACGACCGCGACCTATATCCTCTCCAAGCTCGATTCTGCAGTTGCGACAAAGGCGATTGCGGCGCTGCCGCGTGATCGGCGCAACGCCGCGCTCTGCGGCCTGGTCGCGCCGCTTGCCGTGACGCCGCTTGCCGCGCGGCTCATCGAAGAGGCAGTGGGGAGCGCGTTGAAACAAGCGCCAAAGGCGGCCGCCGTCGAGGGACGGTCGCGTCTCGCCGGCATCATCAACGGCCTCGATCCGCCGGAGGCGGAGGACGCGATGCGAGCGCTCGAACAAGCCAGCCCCAAAGACGCGGCCATTGTGAAAGAAATGCTCTTTTCGTTCAACGATCTGCCGCGACTCTCCGAACGCGCTCGGGCTTTGTTGTTCGACCGCGCCTCGATCGATATTGTCGTCATGGCGCTCAGGGGAACGGACGCGGACTTCCGCGACACAGTGCTGTCATCCATGCCGTCGCGCGGACGTCGTCTGGTCGAAGGCGAGCTCAGTTCCGGCGCGAATGCGCCGCCTCGGGACATCGCCAAGGCGCGCAAGGCTATCGCCGAAATCGTGCTCGGCATGGCGAGCCGCAATGAGATCGAGCTTGGCGGCCCGCCGGCCGAAGCGGCTTAAGTTTGCGGGACTTGCGAAAAACCGCCGGTCGGGCCGCAGGTGAGCGATGAGCGGCGACGTCGACCCCGAAGACAAAACCGAGGAGCCGACAGAGAAGCGGCTCCACGATGCAGTCGAGCGCGGCGAAGTCGCCTTTTCGCGGGAGGCGCCGCTCTTCGCCTCGTTGTCTGCGGCCCTCGTGGTGCTCATATTCGTCATTCCCACGCGCGCCGAAGCCCTCCTCACCGCACTCATCGGCCTCATCGATGACCCGGCCGGCTGGCGGATCGAGCGCGGCGAAGACGTCCTTGCTCTCGCCGGCCCGCTCGTGGACGCCAGCATGCATTTCCTTTTGCCGACGATAATTCTTCTCACCGCCGCCGGCGTTCTTGCTTCCCTCGCGCAGAGCACGCCTCGCATCGTTCCCGATCGAATCTTACCCGACGCCTCGCGCATCTCGTTGCGCAAGGGCCTGAGCCGCCTGTTTGGCGCCCGCGGTTGGACGGAGTTTCTGAAGAGCCTCCTCAAGCTCGCCGCGGTGATTGCGGTGGCGATCATGATGCTGATCGGCCAGAAGGTCGTCCTGCTCACGGCGATGGACGTCGACCCGGGCATGCTGCCGCAGCACGTGCTCGACCTATCCGTCAAAACGATCGCCGCAGTGCTCGTCGCCACGCTGGCGGTCGCTGCCGCAGATCTCGCCTGGTCCCGGATCTTATGGCGGCGCGACCATCGGATGAGCAAACAGGAAGTCAAGGAGGAGCTCCGCCAGGCCGAGGGCGACCGGATGATCAAGGCCCGGTTGCGCTCGCTCCGTCTCGATCGCTCGCGCAAACGGATGCTTTCCGCCGTGCCGCGCGCCACGATGGTCGTGGTCAACCCCACCCATTACGCGGTCGCCCTGCGATATGTCCGCGCCGAGGGCGGCGCGCCAATGGTCGTCGCCAAAGGCGCTGACTTCATAGCGTTGAAGATCCGCTCGATCGCCGAGGACCACGCCATTCCGGTGCTCGAGGACAAGCCACTCGCACGCTCGCTCTACGCCGCCGTTGATGTGGATCGGCCAATTCCAGCGGAATTTTATCGAGCCGTCGCCGAGATCGTGCACCTGATCCAGCAAAGGAAGGGTCAATGGGCCCAACGAAGACCATGAACGCGCCTGGACGAAGTCCGCGACAGCGCGGCCCGCTTGAACGAGAGCAAATCATCGCCGATGCGCTGGTGGGCTTCGCGAGCGAGCTCAGGCTGACCGACGCGGCGGAACTGATGTCGATGATCCAAAACGATCATGCGGCGAATCTGGCCGACCTCGTCAATTCGTCGACCGAGCTCTTCTTCAAGAGCGGGACGTTGCGCTACGCTTTGTCGGCGAGCTTCAAGGCGCCCTGGGACGCGACGCCGACTGTGGAGATCGACATGGAGTTCCGCCACGCCGCCGTCTGCGCCTTCTTCCGACTCACGATTGGCCAGCGCCGCGCGGGGGTCGAAATCCAGGACATTCTATTCGAGGAGCAGGGGCTGGACGAGCTCGCCAAGGCGGAACGGCTCTACTGCGCCCTCGAGACCGCGCGGCTATAGGGGCTGCGGCTCGGTCCGTTCTCCGGCAAGCCCCGTGCAAGCCCGGACGCGCAAGGTCCGTCCAACCCCTGTCCAGGAATGGCATGCAATTGTCATCGGTCTATCTTTTCGAGGTCGGCTCCCAGAAGGCGCAATGGCTGTCCGCGCGCCAAACGGCGATCGCCGCCAATGTCGCCAACGCGAATACGCCTGGCTATCACGCGGTCGACATCCAGCCCTTTTCAGCCGTCCTCGACTCGTCACCCATCGAATTGGCGACGACCAATCCTGCTCACCTATCACTGCCCCAATCGGAAACGGGCGCGTTGCGAGAGGTCGAAGTCGATCCGGCGGAACAGACGTTGTCGGGCAACACGGTCAATATCGAACAGCAGATGATCAATCTCGAAGACGTCAATCGAGACTACACGATGGGCTCCAACATCCGCCGAGCCTTTCATCAACTCCTTCTCTCCGCGCTTAAGTGAACGATCATGCAGGATTCGTTACAGACCGCGCTCCGCATCGCCGCATCCGGGCTTCAAGCCCAATCGACGCGGCTTCGCATCGTCTCGCAGAATATCGCCAACGCCCAGTCAACCGGCTCTATGCCCGGCGCTGACCCCTATTCTCGCCAGACCGTCTCGTTCGAAAGTGAGATGGATCGGACGCTCGGCGCCAACGTGGTCAACGTCAAATCGATCGGCGTCGACTCGTCTCCTTTCAAGCTTGAGCACGACCCCGGCAATCCGGCCGCTGACGAAGGCGGCATGGTGAAGATGCCGAATGTCGATGTGCTGACGGAGCTGGCGGATATGCGGGAAGCGAACCGCAGCTACGAGGCCAATCTTCAAGTCGCCAAGCAGTCGGCTGACATGCTGAACACCACCATCAGCTTGATGAAGGACGCGTGAGCGTCGACGTCGCGAGGGGTAAATGATGATCGAGAGCGTTTCTGGGATTGGCTCGGCGAGCCTCGGCGCCGGTGTTCGATCCCCGACGGCCGCGGGCGCGCCGACCCAGGGGCCGAGTTTCGACCAGGCGCTCGCGCAGATGGTCGGCTCCGCGGTCGACACATTGCAGGCCGGGGAAGCCGTCGCCATCCAAGGTATCCAGGGCGCGGCCCCGCCGATGAAGGTCGTGGACGGGGTGATGGCGGCGCAACGTTCGCTCCAGACCGTTCTCGCGATCCGCGACAAGGCGGTCTCCGCTTATCAAGAGGTTGCGCGCATGGCGATCTGATCGAGTCGCGATTTCGGTGGGCGGACTAAAGCGGAAACGAAGGATGTTGAGATGAGAGCGTTGGCGATCGCGGCGACTGGCATGAGCGCACAAGAGCAAAATCTGGAAGTGATCGCGAACAACGTCGCCAACATCAACACGACCGGCTTCAAACGCTCGCGGGCGGAATTCACCGACCTCATCTATCAGACTGAACGGCTGATGGGCGTTTCGAATCGGGGCCGCGACGCGACCGTTCCCGAAGGCGCTCAGATCGGCCTCGGCGTTCGCACCGCGGCGATCCGCAGCGTCAACATTCAGGGCGCCTTGACCAACACTGGCAACCAGCTCGATCTGGCGATTCAAGGGCGGGGTTGGTTCCAAGTCACGACGCCGAATGGCGACACGGTCTACACCCGCGACGGCGCGTTCAACACCAACGCGAATGGCCAGCTTGTCACCATGGACGGCTATAACGTGAGCCCATCGATTCTCGTTCCCCAGACGGCGACCGCCGTCACCGTCAGCCAGACCGGTCTCGTAACCGCGACGGTTCCAGGCCAGACGACGCCGCAGTCGCTCGGCCAATTGACAATCGCGAGCTTCGTCAACGAAGCCGGGCTGCTGGCGCTCGGCGGCAACTACTTCCAGCAGACAGCCGCGTCCGGCCAGCCGACGGTCGGCGTTCCGGGCGACACTGCGTTTGGGATCATCCAGCAGGGCTACGTCGAGGCTTCCAACGTCGATCCCGTCACCGAAATCACAAACCTCATTTCGGCTCAGCGTGCCTACGAAATGAACTCCAAGGTGATCCAGGCCGCAGACCAGATGTCCGGCACAATCTCCAACATGCGCGGCTAGGCCAAACCCCAGAGACTCAGCCATGCTCCTAACGCAAGCCCGATCGGTTCTCCAAGCCGCGATTGTCCTGTTCACGGCTGCTTTCGCTGCCCCTTCTTTGGCGCAGGAAGCGCTCGTTCCGACCCCGAGGGCGGTCATCTATCCCGGCGACGTGATCCTGGACGAAATGCTCGTCGACGTCCCCAATGTTGCACGTGACGGATCAGGGCCATTCGTCGATTCGCGCTCGCTCATCGTCGGCAAGGCGGCGCGGCTCACCCTGCTTCCCGGGCACGCGATTCCATTTTCAGGCGTCTCCAATCGCAAGCTCGTTTCCAACGGCGCCGAGGTCAAACTTGTTTTCTCCGAGGGCGATCTCGTCATCATGACCACAGGCTCCGCGCTGCAAGACGGCTCGATCGGGGACATCGTCAGGGTTCGCAACGACGACAGCGGCGTCACGGTGTCCGGCGCCGTCCAGCCGGACGGCTCGGTCCGAGTGAGCGGGGGATAATGCGGCGACTGATTCTGGCGCTCGCGTTTTGCCTCACCGCCG
>Ga0210406_10000361_pt1 | contig 63844 bp, 52 predicted proteins | sample IncBWC30MmetaG_FD_155454 | JGI IMG/M metagenome (GOLD analysis project Ga0210406, IMG submission 155454) | Forest soil microbial communities from Barre Woods Harvard Forest LTER site, Petersham, Massachusetts, United States - Inc-BW-C-30-M | ecosystem: Environmental > Terrestrial > Soil >...
CGTGGGGCTTCCATTTTCGGCAAAACAGCTCAACGGTCCACATGCCGTTTCTCCATGTCATTGAGATAACGTCGAGAAGTGGCGCACCCGGCGAGATTCGAACTCACGACCTCTGCCTTCGGAGGGCAGCGCTCTATCCAGCTGAGCTACGGGTGCCCGCGCGGTCCGCACGACCAGAGAGGCTGGATATAGGCAGGCGGACCGACATGCAAGCAGCTTCGATCAAATGCGGCCCCCGGCCTGAGATTGCCCCGCCTGCATTTGCAATGCTCGAACCGCGCACCGATACAGCGATAGAGAACATACAGTTGTGGCGTATAAGCCTTGAGCACGACGGTGCTGGGCGCTATGCCGACGATGACGCAGCCGGCTCCATTACGAAACTGCAGGGGAGTGACCATGATGCGCGCGAATCGATTGCTGGCCGGTGCCTTCGCTCTGCTGACCGGCGCACTGGCGGCCGCAGCGAGTGGCGCCGAGCTACAAGTGCTGAGCGCCGGCGCGATGCGCGCGGCCTTGCAGGAGCTTGCTCCGGCTTTCGAGGCCGCCTCCGGGCATAAGCTCAAGATCGAATATGCGACCGCCGGCGTCGTCGAGCAGAAAATTGCCGCGGGTGATGAAATCGATGTCGCGATCCTGACCAAGCCGCGCCTCGACAAGCTCGTACGCGAGGCCAAGATCGTCGGCGGCAGCGTCAAGACGCTGGCCCGCGCCCAGATCGGCGTGGCGGTAAAAAAGGGAGCCACAAAGCCGGACATAAGCTCAGTCGAAGCGTTCAAGAGAGCCCTCCTGAATGCCAAATCGGTCGCTTATCTCGACCCGGCGAGCGGCGCCACCAGCGGCCAGCACCTAGCCCAAGTCTTCGAAAAGCTAGGCATCTCCGCCGAGCTCAAGCCGAAAACGCGGCTCGTCTCGACGAGCGCGGCGCAGGGCCCGTTGCGCGTCGGAGAGACCGTGGCGCGCGGCGAAGCGGAGATCGGCCTACAGCCGATCAGCGAGCTGATGGAGGTCGACGGCACCGACGTCGTCGGGCCCCTGCCTGCCGAACTGCAGAGCCCTGATCTGGTCTACGACGCCGGCGGCACGTTTTTTTCCGAGCAGCCAATCCCAGCAAAGATGCTGATCGACTTTCTCGCGGATCCCAACGCCCGCGGCGGTGTACAAGGCCAAGGGCCTGCAACCTGGCTGACGCAGCACCCGAGCACCGAGCGGGGCGGTCATCGAGCCGCCGCCCGCCTTTGATAATCGCGACCAAAAATCGCCAATTTTTCCGGTAAGTTTCCACCGTTCGCCCCCTCCCTAACCCTCCCCCCGCGCAGGGCGGGTTAGAGAGGAGGCTTCACGGCCGGCGGCGGAATTTTCAACCACCACGAGAAAATCCGCAGATTTGCTGCAGATGGCAACGGACGATCCTCTCCGCCAACCAACGGTTGTGGATGGTGTGCACTTCGGAAGGGGGAAGGTTCTTGCATGCGTTATCGCGGGTCGACTGCTGCGGCGGCCACTGGGTTTGCGAACAGAGGCTGGGCGACGGCAGGACAATCCGTGATTATCCCGCCACTTGGCAATCGCACTAGTGCTTTCATGAACGAGGACATCGTCGAACATTTCGAGCAGCGCCTCGGCCGGCTTCACGCGAGGCAGCGTATCGGCATCGAAGACGACCACGAGGCCCGAGTGTTCGGCCAGGGCCTCAACTACTTCCATCCGGAAAACTGGTATTACAGCCCGGCGATAATCCGTAATGCCCTAATGCTGACCGGATTGTATTGGCGCGCCCGGAAAAACACCGAACGGGTTCAGATCCGACACTACGACATCGTATTGCCGCAGCTACCATCCGCATTCGATGGTTTCACGATCCTGCAGATCAGCGACCTCCACGTCGACATGAACGAAGGCGCGATGCAGCGACTGATCGAGCTGCTGCCGGGCTTGGCCTACGATGTCTGCGTGTTGACCGGCGACTATCGCGGGAAGACCTTCGGGCCGTTCGACGCGACGCTCGAGGGGTTGGCGCAGGTGTGCGCACAAATCGCGGGGCCGATCTTCGGCGTGCTTGGCAACCATGACACGATCCGCATGGTCCCAGGTTTGGAGGAGATGGGGATTCGCATGCTGCTCAACGAGGCCGAAACCCTCGCGCGCGGCGATCAGCGCATCCACCTCGCCGGCATCGACGATGCGCACTACTACCGGGTCGACAACATCGAGAAAGCCGCTTCCCAACTCCCCGGTGACGGGTTTTCGGTCTTGCTGTCGCACACGCCCGAGATCTATCGCCAGGCGGCGCACGCCGATTTCGACCTAATGTTGAGCGGGCACACGCATGGCGGCCAGATCTGCCTGCCCGGCGCCATCCCGATCACCCTCGACGCGAAGCTGCCGCGGCGCATGGGATCGGGGCTGTGGAAGTATCGCGACATGGTCGGGTACACCTCGGTCGGCGTCGGGTCGTGCATCGTCCCCGTTCGCATCAACTGTCCGCCGGAAATTGCCCTGCATCACCTGCGCTGTGGCGCCGCTAACACCGGCGATCGCGCGGACGAAACGCCTCAAGAACCCGAGAAATCGCCACGTCACCAATAGAAAAAATTACCGCTCAGCGCCCCCCAGCCGATGCTTGGCTGGCGCCGAGCGAGAAGGCCTCCTCCGCCTTGCGGTCGGCTCCCGAGGGCAGCGGCGCCCGGGGGGCGAGCGCCCAGCTTGCGACATCGGCGACGACGACCGGGCCTTGAAGATCGCGCAACAGCATGTGGTAGCCGTCATCATACCAGGCGAGGCGACGCCGGCGCTGCGGCTCGGGCGGCAACGCATCGACAAAGCGTCGGACCGCGGCTTTCGGCACGATCTCGTCCTTTGCGCCATACGCCACCAGCATTGGTGCATCGAGGAGAGGAGCGGACGCGAGCGTCGCATCCATCAGGTCGACGAGGCCATAGATCGTGTCGATCCGGGTCTCGTGGATCACCAGCGGATCATGCGCCAAGGCCCGCAGCATCGCGATGTTGTCCGATGGCTTGATCTCGAGCCCGCGGCCGGAGAGGGTGAGCCCCGGCATCAGCCGGACGCCGGCCCACAGTGCAAGGGTCGGCAGGAGGCCCATCGTCGGGCGTCCCCAGACCGCGGGTGCGGTCAGAATGACCCCATCGACATCCGGAAGCGGGGTGCCGCTCTCGCCGGTCATCGCGATCACCGCCACCGCCCCTCCCATGCTCTCGCCGAGAAGATAGACCGGCACTCGTGGGTAAAGACGGCGCAAGACCTGGGCGGCGGTCGCGGCGTCGGCCGCGAGGGTGGCGCGGCCCGGCCAGAATCCGCGCTCGGGTGCCGCGCCAAAGCCGCGCTGATCGTAAGCATAGGTGGCGATCCCTTCCTTGGACCAGATCTCGCCCGGTCCATCGAACGCGTTGCTGTAGTCGTTGAAGCCGTGCAAAGCGAGGATCACCGCCCTCGCCTCACCCCCGCCACGATCCCTTGGGGGGAGCCATTTGCGCAGCGGCAGCACCGCCCCATCGGCAGCGACAAAGCCCGTCTCGCTGAAATGCGGCACCGGCGTCGGCTTGGGCGCCGCCTGCGCCGTGCCGATTCCGGCGAGCCGGGCATCCTCGTCGATCGTCGGCGCGCAACCGGGTGACAGCGTCAATGCGGCAACGATCCAACCCCCGCATAGGCCCCGAGCTATTCGTCCCCGGCCGCTCACGGATTCGGGTCGATCCCGCAAGCGCGAAGCTGCGTGCTGGAAGGGATCATTGATTGCCGAGCGCCAAAGCGTATCATCGTGTTCGTCAACGTGTGGTCAGCGCCCGCGCATTTTTCCCGGTCGAATATGGGGCCTTTCGAAACCATCTACATTAACGAGACGGTCGCTGCCTGCAATGGCGACGACGAGCCGCTCGGCCATCCCAGGGTCTTCCTCAGTCTCGGTCCCGACGGGAAAGTTGAATGCCCTTATTGTTCCCGTCTTTTTGTCAACCGCGCGATGCAGAGGACTGATACGGCCGACGCGACTACGCCGCCCAGGGTCTCGAAAGAGCGCAACGTCTGAGTGGGGAATCCGTGGACGAGATCATTGAGCCGCTCGTTTCCGAGCCGCAGCTGGCTATCGCCGCGCAAGCCCCTTCTGCGGCGCCTCATCATGTGTTTCTGATCGAAGGCTCGGGCTTCATCTTTCGTGCTTACTTCGCGCGCGCCAAGGATCCGAAGGCGGAGCGCTTCCAGCGCAAATCTGATGGTATGGCGACGGAAGTCGTCATGCACTTCAGCAATATGCTGGACAAATACCTGCGCGACACCGACGCCGACTACATCGCCGTGATCTTCGACGCCTCAGGCCGCAGCTTCCGCAACGAGATCTACGATCAGTACAAGGCGAACCGCCGGGAGATGCCCGATGATCTCGCGCCGCAACTGGCGCATGTGCGGCAGGCGGCGGACGCCTTCAGCGTGTGCCGGATCGAGATGGAGAATTTCGAGGCCGACGATCTGATTGCGACCTATGCGCGGCATGCCGTCGAGGCCGGCTCCAAAGTGACGATCCTCTCATCCGACAAGGACATGATGCAGCTCGTCGCGGACGGCAGCATCATGATGCGCGACCCAATGACCGATCGGCCGATCGCCGAGGCCGAGGTGCGCGAGAAGTTCGGCGTCGGGCCGGACAAAGTCGTCGAAGTGCAGGCACTCTGCGGCGACAGCACCGACAACGTGCCGGGGGTGCCCGGGATCGGCGTCAAGACGGCCGCCGAGTTGATCAATACCTATGGCGACCTGGAGACCCTGCTTGCGCGCGCAAATGAGATCAAACAACCGAAGCGGCGCGAGGCGCTGATCGAGAATGCGGCCAAAGCACGATTGTCGAAGGAATTGGTCAAGCTCGACGACGGCGTGCCGCTGCCCTGCCCCCTATCGGCGCTCAAAGTGAAGCCTTACGACCCGGAAAAGCTCTTCCCGTTTCTCGATGAAATGGAATTGCGCGCCCTCAAGTCGCGCATCGAGCGCCGACTCGACATAACGGCACCCCTCCCGACGGGTCCGAGCGAGCCGCTGATCCCGGAAATCCCGCCGTTTACGGCACAGCACACCTATGCCCTCGTTGACACCATCGAAGGTCTAGACCACTGGATCGAGGCGGCATACCAGGCGGGGGCGGTCGCGATCTGGCCGGAGGCGAGTGCCGTTGCCGGCAGCCGGCCCGCTCTCGCCGGGATTGGGCTGGCACTGGCACCGGGCCTCGCCGCCTATGTCCCTCTCACGCATCGGGCGGCCGGGACCCTCGATCTGGGCGGAGCTGCCGGGTTTGCCCCAGAAACGGCAATAGAGCGTTTACGGCCCCTTCTCGAGGATCCCGGGATCCTCAAGATCGGCCACGACGTAAAGACCGCCGCACATCTGCTGTCGCGCTATGGGGTGCAACTCGCACCTTATGACTGCACGATGCTGATGTCCTACGTTATCGATGGCGGGCAGTTCGAGCACTCGATCGAAGAAGTGGTTCGGCGCTCTGTCGCGCACGAGCTCACCCCGCTGAAGCAGCTGGTGGGCACCGGCAAGAGCCTGATCGCCTTTGCCGAGGTGCCTCCGGAAGCCGCACGCGACTTTGTCGCCGAGCGCGCCGACGCCGCCCTGCGGCTGCACATGCTGCTGAAGGCACGCGTGGTCCGCGACCGGATGACCGCGTTCTATGAGACGATAGAGCGGCCGCTCGCCCCGGTGGTCGCGGCGATGGAATGCCAGGGCATCAAAGTCGACCGCGCGGCCCTCGCCGAGCTGTCGCGGGATTTCACGCGGCGCATCGCCGAGATCGAGCAGACGATCTTTCGCGCGGTCGGCAACTCGTTCAACATCGGGTCGACCAAGCAACTCGGCGACGTGCTGTTCGAAAAACTGGGCCTGCCGGGCGGCAAGAAGGGCAAGACCGGCGCTTACGGCACCGACGCTTCGATCCTCGAGGAGCTGGCGCCCTGGCACGAGGTGCCGGGACAAGTCCTCGAGTGGCGTCAGCTGACCAAGCTCAAATCGACCTATGCCGACGCGCTCGCCGAAGAAATCGATCACGAGACTCGGCGGGTGCACACCTCATATGCGCTCGCGGTGGCGGCGACGGGGCGGTTCTCGTCGAACAATCCCAATCTGCAGAACATCCCGATCCGCACCGAGGAAGGCCGCCGCATTCGCCGCGCCTTTGTCGCCGAGCCCGGGCACCTCTTGCTGTCAGCCGATTACAGCCAGATCGAATTGCGGCTGGCCGCGCACGTCGCCGACGTGCCCGAGCTGAAGCAGGCCTTCCGCGACGGGGTGGACATTCACGCTTTGACCGCAAGCCAGGTGTTCGGCGTGCCCCTCGCCGTGATGGACGCCAACACCAGGCGGCGGGCCAAGGCGATCAATTTCGGCATCATCTACGGCATCAGCGCGTTCGGTCTCGGGGCTCAGATCGGCGTGCCGCAAGCCGAGGCGGGGGCCTATATCCGCGCCTATTTCGATCGCTTCCCGGCGATCCGCGCCTATATGGAGCGGATCAAGACCGATTGCCGCCGCACCGGCTATGTCGAGACGATCTTCGGGCGCAAATGCTTCATTTCCGGGATTCGCGACGCCAACCCGGCGCGCCGCGCCGGGGCCGAGCGGCAGGCGATCAACGCGCCGTTGCAGGGCTCGGCGGCTGACATTATCAAACGCGCGATGGGCCGCATCCCGGCGGCACTCGCCGGCGCGGGTCTGAAGGCCCGCATGCTCCTGCAGGTCCACGACGAGCTGCTGTTCGAAGTGCCCGAAGCCGAGGCCGACGACACCGCGCAGGTCGTCAAGGGGGTGATGGAAGGCGCCTGCGCGCCGCGCTGCGAGCTCTCCGTGCCGCTCGTCGTCGAGACCGGCCGCGGCAGGAACTGGGACGAGGCGCATTAGCAAGCGCAGCGTGCTGCGCCGCGAGCGCGTCCCGTGAATTCCCCTGCCGTCAGGGAGAAAAACGGTTCAGCACCTGGAAATCGCCCCTCCGGCATTGGAAACAATCCGTAAATCAATGCATTAGCGGTGCTTTGCCCGGGTCCGCCGGCAGCGGAATTCCGTGCCCTCGGCAGGGGATTTGGCAGCGGAATTGGCAGCCGAGCCGGACCTTGCTGAATCTGCATATCTGACGCACCTTAGCAATTGACTAAATAACAAGCATGGGCTATGTAGGGCCCATACTACAAAATACAAGAGGTGAGCTGTCCAAGACGAGGCGAGTTACGAATCGGCTATGGCAAGCGGCGCGAGGGCCGGCGCTTCCAGAAGGGGCAGTCCGGCACCCTGCCGGGCCGGGCCGACAACCTTGCCAGCCCACAAGCCCTAGTCCGGCAGGCCTGAGATCAGGTAGAGCGTCTGCAGGATCTGGCTCGGCTTGGCCTTGCCGCCAAAGGTGCGCTCGAAGATCGCGGCGATCTCGACCGAGCGATAGATGTGGCTGAGGGCGCGGTCGACTGCGAGGCGAAAATCGCTGTCGCCGCGAGGCAGCGCCAACGCGTAAGGCTCGACGCTCAAATAGTCGTCGGCGAGCCGCAGCTTCTCGGGCGCTTTGCTGTCCTTGATCAGAAACAGCAGGATCGACCGGTCGGCGAAGTAAGCCGAAATCGTGCCGTCCTCGAGCATCGCCAGGCCGTCGCCATGGGTCTTGGCCGCGACGACCTCTGCGCCGATGCCGGCGTCTTTCAGCGAGTTGCGCAACGACTCCTCGGTCGTCGTGCCAGCTGCTACCCCGACCTTTCGGCCGGTAAGTTCATTGAGTTTCTTCGGACCATCGGCGCGCACTATCAGGCTGGCGCCGTCGAGGAAAGTCGGAATCGAGAAGTCGACCAGTTGGCGTCGGGACAAGGTGACGCTCGTCGGTTCGCAGAGAAGGTCGGCTTTTTCCTGTGTTATCGCATCGAACCGGTCGCGGCGGTAACCGGAACATAGACCACGCTCAACGAGGGCAGGTTGCGCTCCTCCGCCACTTTCTTGGCAACCGCTCGACAGAGGTCGACCATAAAGCCGGCGGGCTCGCCGATTTTGTCCTTGAAGGAAAAAGGCGGCGCATCTTCGCGATAAGCGATGCGGATCGCTTTCTCCTGCACGACCCGGTCCAGCACGCCGGCCGCGGCGATCCCGACCATCATCAGCAGCCCCATGGCGAACGCTGCTGCGGGCCAAATTCTTTCGGCCAGGCTCATGACACATCGTCAACAAAATCGGCCGGACGCGAGGTCCGGCCGATCGAGGGTGTTTCCGGAGAAACCAGAACAGTTAGTCGCGGCGGACGCCGAGCAGCTGCATCAACATCATGAACAGGTTGATGAAGTCGAGATAGAGGCGCAGCGCCCCCATGATCGCCTTCTTGCTGCCGGTTTCGTAATCGTCGCCCTCGTAATACATCTCCTTGATCTGCTGCGTGTCCCACGCGGTCAGACCAGTGAAGATGATGACGCCGATCACCGAGATCGCGAATTGCAATGCCGAGGACGCAAGAAAGATGTTCACGAGCCCGGCGATGATGATGCCGATCAAGCCCATGAACAAAAACGCGCCGAGTTGCGAGAGGTCGCGCTGCGTCGTGTAGCCGTAAAAGCTCATCGCGGCGAAGGTGCCGGCAGTGATGAAGAACACCCGCGCCACACTCGTCCCGGTGAACACCAGGAACACCATTGCGAGCGACAGGCCCATCAGCCCGGCGTAGAGCCAGAACACCATCTGCGCGGTGCTCGCCTGCATCCGCTGAATCCCGAAGCTCATCAGCATGACGAGCCCGAGCGGCGCCAGGATCACCAGCCAGATCAGCGGCGTCTTCGCGATCGACTCGTAAAAGCCGGAAAAGGCGGCGACATAGGCCACGATGCCGGTCAGCGCCAGCCCCGACGCCATATAGTTGTAAACGCGAAGCATGTACTCCCGAAGGCCGGCATCGATGCCGACCACGGTGTCCGCCGGCCGCGTCGTCCAGCGGGGCTGCGAACCTAGTGCCATAAACCCCCTCCAAGGAGAGAAGCGAGAGCGAGGCCGATTCCTCGTCGCCTGCGATATTGGCACAAAACGAGATCTTTTCAATAACCCGCCGGGTGACCCTCTGACCCCAATTGTCAACTACTGCCCCGGAAAAAACTACTCGTTGCGCAGATAGGGGGCAGCCTTGGCGCCGAGCGCTCGCCAGGTCCCGGCAAAGCCCAGCACCAAGGTCAGCAGGGTAGCCATCCCGGCCGTCCACAACAGCGGCACCGGCAGGAAGACCCACTCTATCTTCATCAGCCGGGTGACCAGGAGATAGGCGGCGAGGGTGCCGAACGCGCAAGCGACGAGTGCTGCCAGCGCGCCGAGCAGGCCGTGCTCGATGAGGAAAGCACGAGCTATCGCGCCGCGGGTCGCCCCCAGCACTTTCAACACGACCGCATCGTAGACACGTCGGTGGTGACCCGCGGCGATCGCTCCGCCGAGCACCAACGTGCCCGCGGCAAGGGCAACAAGTGCGGTCAGACGGACAGCGTTACCGATCGCACCGATCAGGCGATCGAGCGCGGCAAGCGCCTCACGAACCTCGATCGCCGAGACGTTGGGGAACCGATCGGTGACGGCGCGCACCAGTTTTTCCTCCTCGGCGGGCGGCAGATAAACGGCGGCGAGGTGGGTCTGCGGCGCTCCCTCGAGCGTGCCGGGGGCGAAGACCAGGGTGAAGTTGATGCCCAACCGCTCCCAATCGATCGAACGCAAGTTGGCGATGACCGCGGTGATCTCGCGACCGAGCAGGTTGACGCTGAGTGTGTCGCCGACCTCGAGGCCCATGCCGCGCGCCAGATCGGCATCGAAGGAGACCAGCGGCGGTCCGTGGTAGTCGGGTGGCCACCAGCTCCCGGCGGCGATTTGCGAGCCCTTCGGCAATGTCGAGGTGTAGGTCAGACCGCGGTCGCTGGCGAGCGCCCATTGCGCCCCCGGCGCAATCGTCGCCGCCTCGACCGGTACGCCGTTCAGCCGGGTGATGCGGCCGCGCAGCATCGGCACCTGGTCGAAGCGAGCGCCCGGCGTCGCCCGCACAAGCGCTTCGAAGCCGGTAAGCTGGTCCGGCTGGATATCGATGAAGAAGAAGCCGGGCGCCTCGGCCGGCAGGCGGGTATCGACCTCGCGGGCGAGATTGCCCTGGACCAGCGCGATCGTGACGAGCACGGTCAGGCCGATGCCGAGGGACAGCACGATCTTGGCCGTCGGGGCGCCCGGGCGGTGCAGATTGGCCAGTGCCAAGCGCAATGCCGGTCGGCGCACTCCGGCAAACCGCCGCGAAAGGAAAACAACGGCCGCTCCCGCAGCGCGGAAGAGCGCGAAAGCAGCGGCGGCACCGGCGACGAACCACAACCCGACCGTGCGATCCTGAGCGCTTCCGACCGCAAGGGCGGCAAGCCCGAGCGCCAATAGCGTGCTCGCGGCAAGCGCCGCCGTCGGCACCCGGCGCCGGGTACGGTCGATGGTGTCACGGAACAGCGCCGCGGCCGGCACTCGACCGATCCCAGCGAGCGGCCATAGCGCAAAGACGAGCGTCGTCAATAACCCGAAGAGCGCGGCGAGCGCCAGCGGACCCGGATAGGGGCCGAGCTGCAGGGTGACCGGAAGCATCCGAAGAAGAAGTGGCCTTGCTGCCACCGGGACCATCGCCCCGAGCCCAAGGGCGGCTACGATGCCGAACAGGGCGAGAGCGACGATCTCGATGAAGTAAACCGTGAAGACGAGCCATGTCGAGGCGCCGAGACATTTCAGGGTGGCGATGGTCGTGGTCTTGCCGGCGATGTAAAAGCCGACCGCATTGCCAATCCCGATCCCACCAACCAGGAGAGCGGTGAGCCCGACGAGGTTGAGGTACATCGCGAGGCGGTCGATCAGCCGCCGCAGCGCGGGTGAGGCCTCGCTGAAGGTGCGGACCTGCCAGCCGGCTGTCGGAAAATCGGTGCGCGCGCGCTCGGCCCAGGAGCGGGCGTCGACCGCGGGGGGCAGCCGCACCCGATAATGATATGTAACCAGGGCGCCCGGCCGCAGCAGGCCCGTTTCACCGAGCGCTTGGGCTGCGATGATGACGCGCGGCCCGAACTGGAGCCCGCCTGCCGCTGCGTCGGGCTCGTGCTCGATCGTGCCACGAAGTTGCAATGTCGCGTCGCCGATCTTGGTGCTGTCCCCGAGCACCAGGCCAAGCCGGTCGAGAATAGTGTGGTCGACCGCCGCACCAAATCTGCCGTCGCGTCTGTCGAGCGCCGTAGCCAGCTCTTGGACCGGTGACAGTTCTATGGTGCCGTAGAGCGGATAGGCCGGATCGACCGCTTTCAGCTCGATCAGGCTACGTCGATCGCCATTCAGCGTGCGCACCATGGCCCGCATCGTTGCGATCTCGGACACCTGCCCGGTCTCCGACAGAAAAGCGCGTTCGGCAGCGTCGGCCGGCCGCAGGGTAAGTCGCGCCTCCGCGTCCCCGCCGAGCAGGTCCCTCGCATCGGCTTTGATGCCGGCGACAACGGCGGCAGCGAGCGAGCCAATGCCGGCAATCGCGGTTACCCCGAGCACGAGGCAGGCGAGAAAGACGCGCAAACCGCGGATGCCGCCACGCAACTCGCGGCAGGCGAGACGGAGGGCATGAGCAGCCGATGATGCGTTCAAACCGCGCGCCACGCGGCGCCGACCCGCAACGGCGCGATACGCCGATCCTCGACGATCGTGCCGTCCAATAGGTGTATTTGGCGTTCGCAGCGCTCGGCGACGCTCGGATCGTGGGTGATCAGGAGCAGGGTCGTGCCACGCTGGGCCTGGTGCTCGAACAGGCAATCGATCACCAAGCGACCGGTTGCAGCGTCGAGATTGCCCGTCGGCTCGTCGGCGAGGAGCAGCTTTGGCCGGGCGATGAAGGCGCGGGCGATCGCCACGCGTTGCTGCTCGCCGCCGGAGAGCTGCCCGGGATAATGAGTCAAGCGATGGTGGAGGCCGACCGCCGCAAGGCCCTCAGCCGCGACCTTGAACGCATCGCGGCGGCCACCTAGCTCGAGCGGAAGAGCGACGTTCTCCAGCGCCGTCATCGTCGGGATCAGGTGGAAGGCCTGGAACACGATCCCGATGCAATCGCGGCGGAGGCGTGCGAGCGCATCCTCGTTAAGCGCCCCGAGGTCGTGCCCGTCGACATGCACACGTCCGGCGCTCGAACGTTCCAGCCCGCCTACGACCATCATCAGCGTTGATTTTCCCGAGCCCGACGGGCCCACGAGGCTCACCGTCTCGCCCGCCGCGATCTCGAGCGAAACGCCGCGCAGAATGTTGACGGGCCCCGCCGCGCTCCCCAGAGTCAGGCTGACATCTTCCAGCACCACGAGCGGGCCGCCGGAATGAAGAGAGCTGGTCATGTTTGGTCCAAACCACGGGAGCGGCGGCACCGTCGATATGGCGCGACGGCAGGGGTTTTCAATTCGATGGGGCCAATGTGCCAAGCCCCTCACCCTCCCGCTGACGCGGGCCCCTCCTTCTCCCCGCCGATGCGGGGCGAGGGAATCCAAAGGTGTGCTCCCTCGCCCCGCTTGCGGGGAGAGGGCCGGGGTGAGGGGCGCGGCGCCGTTCCTCGCATCTTCGCCGCAGCAATTGTGTGTCTAACCATTGCCACCACGCCAGCGTCAGCGCACGTTCCGGTGATCCTCGATTTTGGCGATAGCCTGACCGCAGGCTACGGGCTGGCGCCTGACCAGGCCTTCCCGCCGCGGCTCCAAGCCGCGCTGCACCGGCAGGGTATCGAGGCGCGTGTCGTTAATGCCGGGGTCTCCGGAGATACCACGGCAGGGGGTCTCGCGCGGCTCGATTGGGCGCTCGCCGACAAACCCGATCTGGTGATCCTGGCGCTCGGCGCCAACGACGCGCTGCGCGGCATCGACCCCGCGACCGTGCGCAGCAACCTCGACAAGATGATCCAGAGAATCGAGACCAGCGGTGCCAAAGTGCTGCTCGTCGGCATGCTCGCTCCGCCGAATTGGGGAGAGGAGTACAAGACCGAGTTTGATCGAATCTTTCCCGATCTTGCGCGCGCCTACGGCGTGCCGCTTTATCCATTCTTTCTCGAAGGTGTCGCAATGAAGCCCGAGCTCAACCAGCCGGACGGTCTTCACCCGAACGAACGCGGCGTCGCGGTGCTGGTCGATCGAATCGCGCCGGTCGTCGCCCGACTCGTCGGGGGCCCGTCGTGAGCGCGCAGTTCGCTGCTGCCGCCGCCGCCGGAGATCCGGCGGACCTCGCGGCGCAATGCATCGCCGGCCTCTCGACGGTGGATGGAGCCACGCTGGGGATACTCTATACGACCGAGCCGGCGGCCTCGGCCCTGCCCGAGCTTGTCCGCGCTCTTGCCGAACACACGGGAATTCGTTCCTGGGTCGGCGGCGTGGGGCTCGGGGTGTGTTCGGCGACCAGCGAGATCTTCGACCAACCCGCGGCAGTCGTGATGACCGCGGCGTTGCCCCCGGAAGACTTCCGGATCTTTGCCGCGACGGCCGATCCCGGATCGGATCTACCCCGTCGCCACTCGGGCTGGATCGAGGGCGTACAGCCGGTGCTGGCGCTTGTTCATGCCGATCCGCGCTGCCCTGACATGCAGAAGGCCGCGACGGATGCGGCGTCTGCGAGCGGTGCCTATCTCGTCGGCGGCCTCTTATCGCATCGCTGCCCCAGTCCACTTCTCGCCATGACCGCGGGCGAAGACGTCGGCGGCAGTGAAGGAATAGCGGGGCTGATGCTGGCGCCCGGAGTTGCTGTCGCAACCGGCTTGACCCAAGGCTGCGTCCCGGTCGGGCCCGTTCATCGGGTCGATGAAGCGCGCGACAACGTCGTGATGGTCGTCGATGGCCGTCCCGCGCTTGCCGTCTTCTGCGAGGACATCGGCCCTGAGCTGACGGCCGATCTGCGGCGCGTCGGCGGGCTGATATTTGCCGGACTTCCGGTCGCCGGCTCGGACACCGGCGATTATCTCGTCCGCAACCTCTTGGCAATCGACGCCGGGCGTGGTTGGCTCGTGCTCGGCGCCGAGGTCGCCGCGGGCGATGCGATCCTGTTCTGCCGCCGCGATCCGGAGAGCGCTCGGCGCGACATGAACCGGATGGTGCAGCAGCTTGCCCGCCGGCTAAGCGGACCACCGAAAGCCGGGGTGTATGTCAGCTGTGTGGCCCGCGGCGCCGCATTGTTCGGCGACCCCGGAGTGGAGACCGGCTTGATCCGTGAGGCGCTGGGTGATTTCCCGCTGATCGGCTTCTTCGCCAATGGCGAGATTTCGCGCGACCGGCTTTACGGTCACACCGGGGTTCTCACGCTGTTCACCTGAAGTGGCTGCGGGCGGATTGCGGTCGCTGCGATGTTGCGGCTTTTCGTCGGGATCGGCTTTCCACCGGAGCTCAAGCTGCGGTTATCGTCGCTGTGTTCCGGGGTCGACGGGGCAAGATGGGTGGATCCCGGCAATTTTCATCTGACCCTGCGTTTCATCGGCGAGACCGGGGAGGATGTCGCAGCCGATATCGACGAGGCGCTGGCTCGACTGCGAGCGCGCCGCTTCACCTTGCAGCTCGCCGGGACCGGTGTTTTCGGCGGCGGCGACAAACCGCGGAGCCTTTGGGTAGGGGTGGAGCGCTGCTCCGAGCTGGTCGCGCTGCGCGATAAGGTCGAGCAGGCGCTGGTTCGCGTCGGGCTGGCGCCGGAGCCGCGCAAATTCTCTCCGCACGTCACCTTGGCGCGGCTCCATCGGCCGGTGCTCGACATGCTCGCCAGCTTTCTCGCCGCGCATGCCCAGTTCCGCGCCGACCCGTTGGCGGTCGAAGGCTTCAGCCTGATCGCGAGCTTCCAGACCAAGGCGGGCTCGGTCTACGAAGACCAGGCAGATTACCCGTTGCTGCACTGAAGCAGGGAGAGGTGGGATGGCCTATTGGCTCGTGAAATCGGAACCATCGAGCTATTCGTGGGATCAGCTGGTCGCCGACGGCAGCACCCACTGGAACGGCGTCCGCAACGCTCAGGCATTGAACAATCTGCGGGCGATGAAGCCCGGTGACCGGGCGTTCTTCTATCATTCGAACGAAGGGAAGGAGATCGTCGGGGTCGCCGAGGTGGTCAAGGGTTTCTATCCGGACCCGAGCGATCGGAGCGGCAAGCTCGGCATGGTGGACGTCAAACCGGTGATGCCCGTCGCGGTCAAGGTCGGGCTGCCGGCGATGAGAGCAAACCCCGAGCTTTCCAAGCTTTCGCTGCTTCGACAGTCACGACTCTCTGTCTGTCCAGTCAACGAAAGCGAATGGAGTGTGATTTGTGAAATGGCAGGAATTCCCGCCTGAGGCTCTTTCTGGGTAGGTTTACGTGTCAGTTACAAGGAATTACAAAAATTTACCCTACTAGCGGCGCGCGGACATCATCCTCCATCCTCGGATGTTGCCGGCTGGGGGACACAACTTGGACAGGCTCTTTGATTTCCGCGAGGCCGAGGGGAGCGTTTCGCGCAGCGCAACGGGCAGGTTTGTCGACCCGATCCGCCGCCACCTCGCGATCGTAGATCAGAGCCCGCTACGCCGCGAATGCCTTAAACTCGCGCTCGCCCAGCAACCTCGCCGCTGGCATGTGACCGATTTTTCGGATGCCGCCGAGCTCGTCCGGCGCGGGGCGGGTTTCGAGGTGATCCTGCTCGGCGCATCGACTAGCGCACATATCGATCTCGCCGATCTCGCTCTACTCACTGCGGCGGCGCCGGAGACCCCGATCCTCGTCGCTGCAGAGTGCGACGACGCCGAAGGTGCGCGCGCCATCCTCCGTTCCGGCGCACGCGGCTTTCTGCCGACAAGCCTCGGCCTCAAGGTCCTGATGGGCGCGCTAGAGCGCATACGCACCGGCGGGACTTATGTGCCGTTGGCGTTTTCCGAGCGTATGTTGTCAGGCGCGGTCGAGCGCGAGCGGCCGGCACCTTGGCCCGAGCTGACCCGACGGCAGCGCGATGTTCTGGCATTGATCTCCGAGGGCAGGTCGAACAAGCTGATTGGCGAGGCCTTGAATATGACCGAGAGCACGGTGAAGGCGCACGTCAAGCAGATCATCAAGCGCTTGCATGTGGCCAATCGGACGCAGGCGGCGTTGACGGCGACCCGCGCAAACTGGGCGTCCGCCCGCCACTGACCCCCGACCGCCAACCGAAGGGGTATTGTAAGGTCTTTCGAGGGCGGAATAATCTTCGGCGGCACCGTGCGGAGCACGGTTCAATACGGTCAGCCGAGGAGGAGCCGCCGCCATGTCAAGCCGGACCGTGATCCCGATCTCGGCCCATCCGCAGATCGGCAGAATCGACGAGAGTACCTATCACCGACTCTACCAGGAGTCTCTGGCGGATCCCGACCGCTTCTGGGGCGAGCATGGCAAGCGCGTCGATTGGATCAAGCCGTTCACCAAAGTGAAGAACGCCTCGTTCGAAGGTGATGTCCGGATCGCCTGGTACGAGGACGGAACGCTCAACGCCTCGTACAACTGCATCGATCGCCATCTGCCGCGGCGCGCGAAGCAAACCGCGATCTTGTGGGAGGGCGACGACCCTGGCGATGACCGCCGCGTCACCTATGGCGAACTGCACGAAGCGGTGTGCCGGCTCGCCAACGTGCTTAAGGCGCGCGGCGTCAAGAAGGGCGACCGCGTCACGATCTATCTGCCGATGATCCCCGAGATCGCGGTGGCGATGCTCGCCTGCACCCGCATCGGCGTGATCCACTCCGTTGTCTTCGGCGGCTTTTCCCCCGACAGCCTGGCGGGACGCATCCGCGATTGTCGCTCGACAGTGCTGATCACTGCCGACGAAGGACGGCGCGGTGGCCGGTCGGTGCCGCTCAAGCGCAATGCCGACAACGCCCTGCTTCATTGCCCGGAAGTGCGCGACGTCATCGTCGTACGCCATACCGGAGGTGCCATCGACTGGGTCGACGGCCGCGACACCTGGTATCACGAGGCCTGCGCCTCTGCCTCCCCGGATTGTCCCCCCGAGGAGATGGCGGCCGAGGACCCGCTCTTCATCCTCTACACGTCGGGGTCGACCGGGCAGCCGAAAGGGGTACTGCACACCACCGGCGGCTACCTCGTCTACACCGCGATGACCCACGAATACGTCTTCGACTACCGCGACGGCGAGGTCTACTGGTGCACCGCCGATGTCGGCTGGGTGACCGGGCACAGCTACATCGTCTATGGGCCGCTCGCCAACGGCGCCACGACCCTGATATTCGAGGGCGTGCCGAATTACCCGGACCCCTCGCGGTTTTGGCAGGTCGTCGACAAGCACAACGTGCGGATCTTCTACACCGCGCCGACCGCGATCCGCGCCCTGATGCGCGAGGGCGAGGACTGGATTCGGCGCACCAGCCGAGCCTCGCTGCGAATCCTCGGCACCGTCGGCGAGCCGATCAACCCCGATGTGTGGCTATGGTATTACGATCATGTCGGCGAACAGCGCTGCCCGGTTGTCGATACCTGGTGGCAGACCGAGACCGGCGGGATCCTGATCACGCCGATCCCGGGCGCCACGCCGCTAAAGCCGGGATCCGCGACGCGACCCTTCTTTGGCGTCAAGCCGGTCATCGTCGACAATGAGGGCAAGCCGGTCGAGGGGCCAGGTGAGGGCAACCTCTGCCTCGCCCGTTCCTGGCCCGGACAGATGCGCACGGTGTTCGGCGACCACGCCCGTTTTGTGGCGACCTATTTTTCGCACTTTCCCGGACTCTACTTCACCGGAGATGGTGCTCGTCGCGATGAGGACGGGTTTTACTGGCTGACCGGCCGGGTCGACGACGTGATCAACGTCGCTGGCCATCGGCTCGGCACCGCCGAGATCGAGAGTGCCCTCGTCGCCCACCCGAAAGTCGCCGAAGCTGCCGTCGTCGGCTTTCCGCACGACCTCAAAGGGCAAGGCATTTACGCTTATGTCACGTTGCGGATCGAGGAGGAGCCGAGCGACGAGCTGAAACGTGAGCTCGTGGCCTGGGTACGACAGGAGATCAGCCCGATCGCCGCCCCCGACCTGCTGCAATGGGCGCCTGGCCTGCCCAAGACCCGCTCCGGCAAGATCATGCGGCGCATTTTGCGCAAGATCGCGGCCAACGAGCACGACGCCCTCGGCGATGTGACAACCCTCGCCGATCCGGCTGTCGTCGACGAGCTCGTCGATAATCGGATGAACCGCGAGTAGTCCCTTACCCCAGCGCCTGCCGCAGCTGGCGGCTGACGACGAACAACATCGCGAGATCGGGGTTGGCGGCGGTGCGGAGCTCACGGGCCAGTCCTTCCACCGGAGCGAGCGCGGCGGCGTGAACGGTTGTCCAGGCGACGATTGGCGCTTCGGCGCCACCGGCGCTTTGTAGCATCCGTTCGGCAACCTCGGCCTGCAGGGCATAAGAATCGTCGATCAGGGTCTCGACAGCGGCTTTTTGCCAGAGGGTGTTGGTCGGCAAGCGGCGGGCGGCGGCGCGCAGCTCGTCGAGCGCGAAGCTGGCGCCGACGCCGTAGAAGGTGCGCGCTGCACGCTCGACGGGTTGGCCGGCGCGCCCCGCCAAGTCGCCGATCTCGAACGCGGTGGTCAGGAAGATGACGGCGGCGATGCGCGCCGTCAGCGGCGGTGGTACCCCGGCTGCGGCCAGCCGTTCGCCGCGCGATACCATCACCGCCCGTTCGCTCGCCGGCAGCAGATCAGCGAGATTTGCAGCGAGCCCCGCGACGGCCGGGGTGAAACGTGACGTCTCAGCCGCCATGCCGAGCCTCTCGGAGCGCAACAGCCACGCCGCCGCATGCTCGACAACCCCGGCGATGTCGATCAGCATTTCGCTCTGCAGCGCGACCGCAACCTTGTTGTCGAGCGCCTCGATCTCTGCCCACAGCGGCGGCAGCGCGAACGCCTCACGCACGATGCGGTAGGCGCGGGCAATCTCGGGCGCGGGGCGGCCGCTGCGCGTTTGCAACTCGTTGATAAATGTGATGCCGGCTCGGTTGACGAGATCGTTGGTGAGGAGGGTGGCGGTGATTTCGCGGTGCAGCGGATGAGTGGCGATCTGCGCCGGGAACCGCTCGCGCAAAGCGGATGGGAAATAGGTCAGCAATTCGGCGACGAGCTCCGGTGCGTCGGGCAAGTCGGATTGCAGCAGCTCGCGGTCGAGCGACATCTTCGAATACGCGAGCAGCACTGCGAGCTCCGGCCGGGTGAGGCCCCGATGCGCCGCCGCACGCGCCGCGATCTCCTCGTCGTCCGGGAGGAATTCGAGCGCCCGATCGAGCCGCCCAGTCTTTTCAAGTTCGCGGATCAGCAGCACCTGACGGTTGATCGCGGCCGGCCCCTTTGCCTCGGCGACCGATAACGCCTGGCCTTGCAGGTAATTATCGCGCAGCACCAGTACTGCGACGTCGTCCTTCAGCTGCGCCAAAAGCGGCTCACGCTCATGCGCGCCGAGCGCGCCGGTGGCGATCGCCTGGCCGAGCAAAATCTTGATGTTGACCTCATGGTCCGACATCGACACGCCGGCCGAGTTGTCGATCGCATCAGTGTCGATACGCCCGCCTTGCTGCGCATAAGCGATGCGGCCGCGCTGGGTCACGCCGAGATTGGCGCCCTCGCCGATCACCCTGGCGCGGACCGCCTCACCGTCGACGCGCAGTGCATCGTTGGCCTTGTCGCCGACCTGGGCATGAGTTTCGGACCGCGCCTTGACGAACGTGCCGATGCCGCCAAAGAACAGCAAGTCGACTTGCGCGGTCAGCAGGCGTTGGATCAGCTCGGCCGGGGTCAGGTGATCCTCGGCAATGGCGAAGGCGCGCTTCATCTCGGCGCTGATCGGGATCGATTTCGCGCTCCGCTCGAAGACGCCGCCGCCCGACGAGATCAGCCGTGGGTCATAATCGGCCCAGCTCGATCGCGGCAATTCGAACAGGCGCTTCCGCTCGGCGTAGCTCCCCGCCGGCTCGGACGCCGGGTCGATGAAGATATGCAGGTGATTGAAAGCACCGAGCAGGCGGATATGACGCGATTGCAGCATGCCGTTGCCGAACACATCGCCCGACATGTCACCGACGCCCACTATGGTGAAGTCGGCGGCCTGGATGTCGACGCCGAGTTCGCGGAAATGGCGCTTTACGAGCTCCCAGACGCCCCGCGAGGTGATGCCCATTGCCTTGTGGTCGTACCCCACCGAGCCGCCGGAGGCGAATGCGTCGCCGAGCCAATACCCGTATTCAGCCGAGATCGCGTTGGCGAAATCGGAGAACTCAGCGGTCCCCTTGTCGGCGGCTACTACGAGATAGGGGTCATCGCCGTCATAGCGGACGACCTGGGGCGGCGGCTCGATCCGGTGTTCTGCCGCAGCCTCGGCACGGATGTTGTCGGTGAGGTCGAGCAGACCGCGGATCAGCGTGCGGTAGCATTCGATCCCTTCGGCCCGCAGCTCGTCGGGAGAAGGAGGCGGCTGCTTGACGACAAACCCGCCCTTTGAACCGACTGGCACGGTCACCGCATTCTTGACCGTCTGCGCCTTCATCAGCCCGAGAATCTCGGTGCGAAAATCCTCCTTGCGGTCGGACCACCGGATGCCGCCGCGGGCGACTTTACCGGCCCGCATGTGAACCCCTTCGACGCGGGGGCTGTAGACGTAGATCTCGAACAACGGCCGCGGCCGCGGCATCAGATCGATCTCGCTGCTCGCGAGCTTCACGGCGAGATAAGGCTTGACCTCGCCTGAAGGCTGCCGCTGGTAGTAGTCGGTGCGCAACGTGCGCAGAATCAGGGTCAAAAAGCCGCGAAGGATCTGGTCCTCGTCGAGGCTACCGACCGAGTCGAGGGCGTGATCAATCGCCTGGACCTCGGCCATCGCGGAGAGCGAGGGATCAGCCCTGCGGTCGGGATCGAAGCGGATCTCGAACAGCCGCGCGAGGCGTCGGGCAATCTCTGGATGTCCGCTGAGCGCGTCCTCCATATAGGCTTGGCTAAATGCCGTCCCGATCTGGCGGAGGACCTTGGCGTACAACCGCAGCACGCTGATCTGGCGCGCCGACAGACCGGCGGCGAGGACGAGGCGATTGAACCCGTCGTTCTCCACTCGGCCGATCCACACCGCGACGACGGCCTCCTCGAAGCGGGCGGCGATCGCGGCGGAGATCGTGGTCAACAGCGCCACACCGGCGAGCTGGAATTCGTGGGTCCACACCGCGACGTCGTCGGCGTGCTGGATGCAGAACGGCTCCTCGGCGACAACCCGCAGGCCGAGGTTCTCCAGGATCGGAAGTACGTCGGAGAGCACGACCGGTTCCTTGGCCTGGTAAATGCGCAATCCGGGCAACTCGCCGGGGCCTTTGGAATGCAGCGACACTTCGAGCGGTGAACCGGCCAGCACCGCGTCGATCCGGCGCAGATCGGCGACCGCCTGGCTGGCATCGGTACGCGACTGGTAGCCAATCGGGAAGGACGATACGCGGCGCAGCCGGGCATGCGCTTCCTCTTCGCCGAAGGCTGCCGTCGCCGCTTCCTCGAGCCGGTCCGACCAGCTGCGTCCCGCCTCGGCAAGCCGCTTTTCGAGCGCCGCATCGTCGACTGCGGGAACCTTGTCCCGGGTGGTGCGGATGATGAACTGGATGAGCGCCAGCGGCGATTCGTCGAAGTGGGTGTAGAACGTCGACAGCTCACCGGCGAACGCCTCGGCGAGGATTGCGGCGAAGCGCTCACGGAGTGCCGCGTCATAGCGCTCGCGCGGCACATAGACGAGGCAGGAGACGAAGCGTTCGAGCGGGTCGCGGCGGATGAAGAGCGCGATGCGCTGTCTTTCCCCGAGATTGAGTACCCCGATGACTGTCTCGAACAGCTGGTCTTCATCGGTTTGGAGCAGCTCATCGCGCGGTAAGGTGTCCAGAATGTGCAGCAGCGCCTTGCCGTCATGGGTTGCCGGCGCCAGCCCGGCGCGCTCGACGATGCGCCGGACCCTGAGCCGCAGCAGCGGGATCGAGTGTGGGCTGCGGCTGTAAGCGAGAGAAGTGAAGAGCCCAAGAAACAGGTGGATACCGACCACCTCCCCGCTCGCGCCAAAGCGGCGCAGCCCGATCGCATCCATCGGTGCCGTTCGATGAACGGTGGCGCGGCGGTTCGACTTGGTGATTACCAGGAGCTCCCGACGGTGCAGGAAGTCCTGAACGTCGGGGGGCAACGCCGACAGATCGCGAAGACCTCCGAACACCGGGTGAGCTTCATCACGCAGGATCCCGAGCGGTCCGTGGGTCGCTTCGGCCGCACTGTCGAACAGGTATTCGCGATAGCCGAGAAAGGTGAAATTGTCGTCGTCGAGCCAACGCAGGAAATCCTCGACCTCGGCGAGTTCCGCCGCCGGCACCGGCGGCGAAGGCGGGCGCGACAGCTCGTCGACTAGCTCCTTCAGACGCTCGCGCATCGGCAGCCAATCTTCGACTGCGACACGGACGTCGGCGAGCACTCCCGACAGTGTCTGGGCCAGTCGTGCGAGGTCGTCGCGGTCCGATGAGCGCGTGATCTCGACGTGCATCCAGGACTCGCGACACCCCGCCGCTTGCGAATCGCGAACCTCGAGGAGCCGCCCCTGCGGGTCGCGCGCGACCGTCATGATCGGGTGAATGACGAGATGGACGACGCGGCCGGTGCCATTGATCGCCAAACTCACCGAATCGACGAGGAACGGCATGTCGTCATTGACGATCTCGACGATCGTGTGCGGCGACGACCAGCCATCAGCCAACGGGTCGGGGTTGTGCACGCGAATCTTCGCCTGGCCCTGGCGGCGCCGCTCGGCGAAGCGCCACAACGAAAGTCCCGCGCCACAAAGGTCGCGCGGGATGCGCCCGATGATGTCGCCAGGCGGCACGTGCTCGTAAAATTTGCCGACGACGCGCACCGCCTTAGCCCGCTCGGCCACATCGACCATTTTGGCGGCGAGCGCCGCCGCCTTTTCTACGGGCGACAAGCTCTTTGCTTTGCTTCCGCTCCCGGATCCGGCGCTCGTCGGTGCAATCTGATCCGATGCCATTCCGCCTCCCTTTGGACAGAAACACTCGCCCCTTTTGGGACGTTGCAGCAAGCCGGACGGCGCGCCTAAGCCGAGAGTTTAAAGTCGGGGCGGAGTGGTCAAGGGCGAGAGCGAAGCCGGCCCTCATACGCCCCGGCCAACTGGGACGGCGTGTTGACCGCCGAGGAGAAATTAACGGGGCGTTAACCCAGGGCAGCCAGCATGTCGGCGTTGACGAGAACGATGCCCTTCTCGCTGCGGTAAAACCGCTTGGCGTCGAGTTCCGCGTCTTCGCCGATTACGAGATCCTCGGGAATGTAGCAGCCGCGGTCGACGACGACGTCAGTGAGGCGAGCCCGACGAGCAACCTCTACCTCGGGCAACAGCACTGCTCCCGACGTTCGGGCATGAGAGTTGATGCGGCAATTCGAAAATAGCAGCGAGCGCTTGACGGTGGCGCCGGAAATGATGCAGCCGCCCGAGACCATCGAATCGACGGCCATCCCGCGTCTGTCGTCATCGTCGAATATGAACTTTGCCGGCGGCAGTTGCTGCTGATAGGTCCACATCGGCCAGTTCGGATCGTAAATATCGAGGGAAGGAACCGGTGAGACGAGGTCAAGGTTGGCCGACCAATAAGAATCGATCGTGCCAACGTCGCGCCAATACGCTTCCGCCTCGGGCGTGGTCTTGACGCAGCTCTCCTCGAACGAGTGCGCGACGGCCAGACCCCGGTTCACGAGATGCGGGATCACGTCCTTGCCGAAATCGTGGCTCGATGTCGCGTCGCGGTGATCGCGCTCGAGCTCGGCGTAGAGCGCGCGCGCCGAAAAGACATATACGCCCATGCTGGCGAGCGCGCATCCGGGCTTGCCAGCCATCGCCGGCGGGTTCCTCGGCTTTTCCAGAAAATCGACGATCCTCATCGAGTCGTCGACCGCCATGATGCCGAAATCCGGGGCCCCGTGAAGCGGCACCTCGACGCAGGCGACCGTGCAATCGGCACCCTTGTCGACGTGATCTTGCAGCATATTCGAATAATCCATCTTGTAGATGTGGTCGCCTGCCAATACTAAAAAGTATTCCGGGCCGGCTGCCCGGAAGATATCGAAGTTCTGGTAAACTGCATCCGCCGTGCCGCGATACCAGGTCGCCTCGTCGAGCCGCTGCTGGGCCGGAAGAAGGTCGAGGAACTCGTTCATTTCCGGACGCAGAAACGACCAGCCCATCTGCAAGTGACGCAACAGGCTGTGCGCCTTGTATTGCGTCAAGACGCAAATGCGCCGCACACCCGAATTGAGGCAATTCGACAAAGCGAAATCGATAATGCGGAATTTGCCGCCGAAAAACACCGCGGGCTTGGCGCGCCGATCGGTCAATTGCTTCAATCGACTGCCGCGGCCACCGGCGAGGACCAGCGCGAGTGTGCGCCGTGCCAACCTCTGCTGCTGGGGAGCGCTCGACAGCATATGCGGCTCCTGTTCGTTCCCGGGCTCGCCGTGCGGGAGCATTCTGTGCGCCGGCTAAGCTGAGCGGCAGGCAGCGCAAGTAAGAGGTTAACAGGTGGGACCCGGCTGGCTCCGGGACAAGGGAAGGCTCAGCGGCCGATTTCGCCGAGAGCCTGCAGCTTTGCCAGAAGAACCGCCTGGTCGCGTTCGAGGCGGTGGAGCTCGATCAGCAGGCGTTCGCGATCGGTATCGGCGGAGCGCGCGACCTGCTCGCGCAGGCTGGGCAGATTGCCCTCGACGATCCGCAGATCAGCCTCGATCGCCGCACGGTCGAGTGTCTCGGGCGAGGCCGCTTCATCGGCGAGCACGGTGCAGCGCTCCGCCGTCACCTCGGCGACACCGCTGACGACAAAGATCCGCCGCGTGACATTCTGCCCCTCATAGATCTCGATCATTCCCGGCCTGATCGTCGAGATCAGCGGCGCGTGCCCCGGGAGCACCCCGAAATTTCCTTCGGTGCCGGGCACCACCACCATTTCGACCGCCTCCGAGAACAAGAGGCGCTCCGGAGTGACCAGCTCGAATTCCAGGCGGTCGGGCATCGGCTGCGGCCCGTCCTAGGTCGCCTCGGCGGCCATCTTATGCGCCTTGGCGACCGCTTCTTCGATTGTGCCGACCATGTAAAAGGCGCTTTCCGGCAGGTCGTCGTAATCACCGACGACGATGCCCTTGAACCCCTTGATCGTATCCTCGAGGTTGACCAAGGCGCCTGGGGTGCCGGTGAACACTTCGGCGACAAAGAACGGCTGCGACAGAAAACGCTGGATCTTGCGGGCCCGCGCCACGGTCAACCGGTCCTCCTCGGACAGCTCGTCCATCCCCAGGATCGCGATGATGTCCTGCAGCGACTTGTAGGTCTGCAGCACCCGCTGCACATCGCGCGCCACCTGGTAATGCTCGTCGCCGATGATCCGTGCGTCGAGCATGCGCGAGGTCGAGTCGAGCGGGTCGACCGCCGGATAAATGCCGAGCTCGGCAATCTGCCGCGACAGCACGGTGGTTGCGTCCAGGTGCGAGAAGGTCGTGGCGGGTGCGGGGTCGGTCAAGTCGTCGGCCGGCACGTAGATCGCCTGCACCGAGGTGATCGAACCCTTCTTTGTGCTGGTGATGCGCTCCTCCAGAGTTCCCAGATCGGTCGCCAGGGTCGGCTGGTAACCGACCGCTGAGGGAATCCGTCCGAGCAGCGCCGACACCTCGGAGCCGGCCTGCGTAAAGCGGAAGATGTTATCGACAAAGAACAGCACGTCCTGGCCTTCCTCGTCTCGGAAATACTCAGCGAGAGTAAGCCCGGACAGGCCGACACGGGCGCGCGCGCCTGGTGGTTCATTCATTTGACCATAGACGAGCGCTGCCTTGGAACCCGGTCCATCGATATTGATGACCCCCGATTCCATCATCTCGTGATAGAGGTCGTTGCCCTCCCGGGTGCGCTCGCCGACACCGGCAAACACCGAGTAGCCGCCATGCGCCTTGGCGATGTTGTTGATCAGCTCCATGATGATCACGGTCTTGCCGACCCCGGCGCCGCCGAACAGCCCGATCTTGCCTCCCTTGGCGTAAGGCGTCAGCAGATCGATGACCTTGATCCCGGTGACCAGGATCTCTGCCTCGGTCGATTGGTCGATGAATTCGGGCGCAGGCCTGTGGATCGGCAAGCGCCGGTTGGTCTGCACCGGGCCCCTTTCATCGACCGGCTCGCCGATGACGTTGAGGATTCGGCCGAGCGTCTCGGGACCCACCGGCATCATAATCGGCCCGCCGGAATCGACGACTTGGGTGCCGCGCACCAGCCCGTCGGTGGTATCCATGGCAACCGTGCGCACGGTACTCTCGCCGAGCTGCTGCGCCACTTCGAGGACCAAAGTGCGGCCGGCATGATCGACGTGCAGCGCGGTCAGGATCTCCGGCAGCTCGCCGTCGAAATGGACGTCGACGACCGCGCCGATGACCTGGGTGATCTTGCCGATGCTGTTTCTGGCCATATCTCCAAAATTCCCGTGTGGACCCTCACAGCGCCTCGGCGCCGGAGATGATCTCGATCAGCTCCTTGGTGATGGCCGCCTGACGCGTGCGGTTATAGTTGAGGGTGAGGCGATCGATCATCTCTCCGGCATTGCGGGTAGCATTGTCCATCGCCGTCATCCGCGCACCCTGCTCGCTCGCCGCGTTTTCGAGCAGTGCCGTATAGATTTGCACCGCCAGGTTCTTCGGCAGCAACTCAGCGAGGATTTCCTCCTCGGAGGGCTCGAATTCGTAGATCGCACCCGCCAGAGCGACCTCCTCGCCGGCGGCCGCCGTCTGGAACGGAATCAATTGGTGCGCCGTGACGATCTGGGTCATCGCCGAGCGGAAGCGGTTGTAGATGATCGTCGCAACGTCGAATCCGCCCGCTTGATAAAGAACGAGGATGCGCTCGGCGATGTCGCGCGCTTCGTCGAAGGATACCTGACGACGACCGATCTCGGTCAGGCTGTCGTGGATCAGACGCCCGTAATCGCGGCGCAACCCGTCCCGACCCTTGCGGCCGATGGTCAGCACCAAGACGGTCTTGCCGGCGGGCAGAAGCTCGCGAATGCGGCGCCGCGTCTCGCGCAGGATCGTGGAGTTGAAGCCACCGGCGAGACCGCGATCGGAGGTCGCGACGACGAGCAGGTGCGTCTCGTCCCGCCCGCTGCCGACAAGCAGCGGCGGCGCCCCGGGCAGACCCGTCATGCGGCCGGCGAGCGAGGCGAGCACGCGCTCCATCCGTTGCCCGTAGGGCCGCGCCGCCTCGACCTGCTCAACCGCGCGGCGCAGCCGCGAGGCGGCTACCACCTTCATCGCCGAGGTGATCTTCTGGGTTGATTGGACGCTGCGGATGCGATTGCGCAGATCCTTTAGGCTCGGCATCCGCCCCGCTCCGCCGACCCGTCGATCGTCATTCCCGCGAAAGCGGATACGGAAGGCTGCGCAGAAGCGCCTTTGACTTCTCCCTCTCCGCCCCTAGGGGCGGAGAGGGTCGGGGTGAGGTGGGGGAGCGGCCGCACCCACCTCACCCTCCCCATCGCTGACGCTATGGGTCCCCTCCCTCTCCCCCCAAGCGGGCGGAGAGGGCAAGTTGGCACGACCGAAAAAAGGAGCAGCCGAGTGAACATCCGTTCGGATCAGGCGAAGGTCCTGACGAAGCTCTCGAGGAACTCGCCGAGGCCCTTCTCGACCTCGGGCGAGATCTCGCCGGCGTCGCGGATCGCCCCGATCAGCTCCGGCCGCGTGGCCCTGATGTCACTCAGCATCGACGACTCGAAGCGCTCGATATCCGGCACCGCGATCGTATCGAGATAGCCGCGCGTACCGGCGAAGATCGCTACCACCTGCTCCTCGACCGGAACCGGCGCGAATTGCGGCTGCTTCAAGAGTTCCGTCAGCCTGCTGCCGCGGGCGAGCAGGCGCTGCGTCGCCGAATCGAGGTCGGAGGCGAATTGCGAAAAGGCCGCCATCTCGCGGTACTGGGCGAGTTCGAGTTTGATGCGTCCGGCGACCTGCTTCATCGCTTTGATCTGGGCGGCCGAGCCGACCCGGCTGACCGACAGCCCCACATTGATCGCCGGTCGGATGCCGCGAAAGAACAGCTCGGTCTCGAGAAAAATCTGACCATCGGTGATCGAAATGACGTTGGTCGGAATATAGGCCGAGACGTCGCCGGCCTGAGTCTCGATGACGGGCAGTGCAGTCAGCGAGCCGGCACCGTGCGCGTCGCTCATCTTGGCCGCCCGTTCGAGCAGCCGGGAATGCAGATAGAACACGTCGCCGGGATAGGCTTCGCGGCCGGGCGGCCGGCGCAGCAGCAGCGACATCTGGCGATACGCCACGGCGTGCTTCGACAGATCGTCGTAGATCATCAGCGCATGCATGCCGTTGTCGCGAAAATATTCGCCCATGACACACCCTGCATAGGGTGCGATGTATTGCAGCGGCGCCGGCTCAGAGGCGGTAGCAGCGACGACGATACAGTATTCGAGCGCGCCAAAATCCTGCAGGGTCTTGACGATCTGGGCGACGGTCGAACGCTTCTGACCGATCGCGACATAAATGCAATAGAGCTTGAGGGATTCGTCGGTGCCGGCGTTGATCTGCTTTTGATTGAGGATGGTGTCGATGGCGAGTGCTGTCTTGCCGGTCTGACGGTCGCCGATGATCAGCTCGCGCTGGCCGCGCCCGATCGGCACCAGCGCGTCGATCGCCTTCAGCCCGGTCTGCACCGGCTCGTGCACCGAGCGGCGCGGCACGATCCCCGGCGCCTTGACCTCGACCCGCGTCCGGGTGACGTCGGTCAGCGGACCCTTGCCGTCTATCGGCTCGCCGAGCGCATCGACGACGCGCCCCAAGAGGCCCCGGCCGACCGGCACGTCGACAATCGCACCGGTGCGCTTGACGATGTCACCTTCGTGGATGCCGCTATCCTCGCCGAACACGACGACCCCGACATTGTCGCTCTCGAGGTTGAGCGCCATGCCCCGCATCCCGTTGGGGAACGCGACCATCTCGCCGGCCTGGACCATGTCGAGGCCATAGACGCGAGCGATCCCGTCGCCGATCGACAGCACCTGGCCGACTTCTGCAACATCCGCCTCGCTGCCGAACTGGGCGATTTCCTGCTTGAGGATCGCCGAAATCTCCGCTGCGCGAATTTCCATCAAAACCTCTGCACCGCTCGGCCCAAATATAAATCTACGTTAGGTTATTCGTCATTCCCGCGAACGCGGGAATCCAGGCCCGAGGGCCTGAGCGGTTGCCCCCTGTTCATGCCAGGGGCAAGCTCTGGACCCCCGCTTTCGCGGGGGTGAGTCCCGACAGTCTGCGCTGAACACTCAGCCGATGCTCTTCATCGCCAGCTGCAACCGCTGCAGCTTGCTCCTCACGGATCCGTCGATCATCCGCGATCCGAGCTTGACGATCATCCCGCCGATCAGTCCCGGATCGACTCGGACATCGACCGAAACCCGGCGGCCGACGCTGCGGCGTAGCTGCTCGCTCAGCTGAGCTAGTTGCGGCTCGCTCAGCGGCTGCGCGGCGCTGACTTCTGCGGTAACCTCGCCGCGTCGTTCAGCCAGGTTTCTCAGGTAGGCCTCGATCATCGCCGGAACGGCAAAGAGACGGCGGTTCCTCGCGACGACAGCGAGAAAGTCGCGGACCAGCGGCGTAAAGCCGGCGCGCTCCACCAGCGCCGCGATGGCCTTGCCCTGCGCGCCGCGCGTCAGTATAGGGCTGCGAACCAGGCGTGTGAGATCCGTGCTCGCCGCCAGCATCGCCTGCAGCTGCCGCAGGTCGGAGGCCACGTCGTCGAGCATTCGCCGCTCGTCCGCGAGATCGAACAAAGCCGCCGCGTAACGCTCAGCCAAGCCGGAAACGCCTGTCCCTTCGGAAGCCAATGAAACGCAGTCCCCAGTCAGCGCGCCGGCGAGAGGACGGTCGCGACATCTCGGTTCGTTGCGGATTTTCGCGCAAGAAACGCTGCCGGGGCCGAAACGGCCCCGTCAAACCCGCGTGGTTCCTATCATGACTCGCCCGGCCAACGCAACCACCGGCATCTGTGACAGAGCCGCGCAATTCCGGGCACGCGAACGAAAAAGCGGCGCTCGGAGGCGCCGCTTTTGATTGCCGCAGGGACCGGTGCTACGTGTTGCGGCGTCGCCGGCGCATCAGGCCCAGCCCAACAAGCGCGGCACCGAGGATCGTTAGGCTAGCCGGCTCGGGGACGAGCGTCGGGATCGCCCCCGCATAGACCAGCAGATCGATCCCGTTACCACCCGTGTCGGTGACGTTGCCGTTGGTGCTGAGACGGGAGAAAGTGGTGAGAGCGCTGTTGTCGTCGAGCCAGAAGCTGATTGTGTACGTGCTCCCGATAGCCGTTGCGACAGCCTGGGTGATCCCGTCATACGCCTGAACCGCGCCATCGCGATAGTACAAGCTCCCGCTACGTGGACCAGGAGAAGCGAGGTTCGACACGACGCCGGCGGCAGCAGCGCCGAATGCGTTGAGATAGGTCCAGCCCACTGGCGCATTATTACCCAGGACGCCCGACTCAAAGCCTCCGTTCACGAGAAGGTTCGGGCCACCGCCGGTCGTCACGGATACATCGTCGAGGCCGAGGAAGGCGGGGTCTTCGCGGAATGAGAAGCTGATGTTGGTTGACGCCTGGGTCGCCGTGAACATTACCGAAAATTGCGTATAGGTGTGCGGGACCGAGAGGCCGTTCAGGTCCAGGATCGCCCCCGGAGGCGGCGCACAGTTAGTCGGCGGGTTTCCCGGCGGACAGGGGAGGGCATACGCTTGATTGGCGAGCAGCAGTGCCAGCACAGCCGGTAGGCCGAATTTCAAGCGAGTTCTCATCGGTCTGATCCTTTCACGATGCTCCGTTTGACGTTTCAGAAGGTGCTTCATTCGACTTTTCTCCCTCCGAGCCGTTCATGGTTAACCTCGCAAACTGCGTGCCAACAAGGAGAATGTCTTATACCTGAACGACTTAATGGAACCAGGTCGAATATCCCTATCTCCAGTTGTAAAGTTTTCCGACAGATTCGCGCGAGCAGGCGACCTCTTCGGGCGGTCGATCCGCTTTTAACGGGCGAGAATCGTTGGGATATCGGTGATCGTTGTCATGTAAAGTTTTCCGACGGGTGGCGAAACCGATCATCATGTTCCGAGCTGTAAAGCGCACCGACAGGCGCATGGCAGCACACCCGGTGGACGAGATCTGCGCTTTGAAAGACGCTGAATCGTTGGGATTTCGGTTAATCGGTATGGTGTGTAAGGTTTTCCGACAGGTGGCCGCGAAAACCAGTCGCGGTGCGTCAAGCTGAAGACAAAGGTGCGCGCAGCGCATGGCGTGCTCGGCGACCTGCTTATGCCCGCGGCGACTTCGCCGAGGCAGCAGAGTGTTATAGCCGCGCCGCCGACGCTTCGATCGCCGGTCGGCTGAACGCAGCGAAAGCGCTTGCCGCGGGGAACAACTACGAGGCCGCCGCAGACGTGCTGCTCGCCGACCGAAACTCGGGCGCGTAAGGCTTGAGTTGGCGCCCGGGCGATATCGGTTTTGGTCCTACGCGGCTTTCCTTATCTTCTGGTTTGTGACATCGCGGCGGAGCCGCCTATCGCACCAGTCCCGCGATCTGCCGGCGGTGCTCGACCTCTAGCCACCGGGTTCCGGACCGCCGATCAGCGCCCCACTGCCTGAGATTTCGAGCTCGATCCCGCGTTTTCCGCCGGCGCGTCGGCCCGCTCCGAGGGGCCCTTGTAGGAAATGCGCCAGATCGTGCCGCCGGTGTCGTCGGCGACGAGGAGCGAGCCGTCCTTGGCGACGGCGAGTGCTGCGGGACGGCCCCAGACCTCGGCACGCTGCTCCCCCGAGGCCCAGAAGCCGGTGGCAAAGTTCTCGTAATAGCCTTCGGGCCGGCCGTCCTTGAACGGCACGCGCACGACCTTGTAGCCGGTCGGTATCGAGCGGTTCCACGAGCCTTTCAGCGCGACGAAAGCGTGACCCTTATATTCGGACGGGAACTGGTCGCCCTCGTAGAAGACGAAGTCGAGCAGCGAGGAATGCGCGGTGAACAGGAGATCGGGTGTGATCGTTGCTTCGACCTTGTCGGGGGCGAGGCTGGCGAAGCCGGGCTGCGGGTGCTTGCCGATATAGGCGTAGGGCCAGCCATAGAACCCGCCCTGCCGGACGCGAAACATGTAATCGGAGGGCAGATTGTCACCGAGGCCGTCGCGCTCCTGCCCCACGGCCCACAGCTCGCCTGTCTCGGGATGGAACCGGATCGCCGTCGCGTTGCGGATGCCGGTGGCGACGGTAGTCTGGTTCGTGCCGTCGGCATCGAAGCGCTGGATCGTTGCCTTGGGCTCTGGCTCGACGCCGAGATTGCCCGACGAGCCGACGCCGACGAAGAGGCCGCCGGTTTTCGGATCGATCGCCAGATGTCGGTTCTGGTGCCCCACGGTGACCCCGAAAACCCCCTTCTTGGTCAGCAGCTCCGCCCCGTAGGCGCCGGGCGTCGGTTTGCGCTGTTCGGGCGGCACCTGATCAACTTTCTGCGGCGGCACCGGCCGGCCGGCGCGCAACGCGCCGACAACGTGCGGCACGCGCCAGATGCCGTCCTGGTCGGCCACCAGGAGTCCGTCGTCCCGCCAGGCGAGGCCGTAGGGCCGATTGAGGTCCTCGACATGGCGATCGATCCATTTCGCCCGGCCCTCGCCATCGTCACGCAGCAACGTCAGATAGCCCCCACTCTGCTCGGCGACCAGCACGTCGCCGTTGGGCAGCACGAGCAGACGGCGCGGATTTACGAGACCCGTGGCGAACGGCGTCGCGGTAAACCCCGGCGGGACCTGCGGCACCTGCCCGTCATAGGGCACGATCAGCGACCGGTTGGTCACCACCGGCGGGGTCTTGGGTTCCGGCAGGTTGGCGGGATCGATCTGGAAGCGCCGGCCGATCTCGTGCTCGGCCGCAAAATTCTGCGCGAGCTCGTCCTTCGAAGGCTGCTCCGCGGCGGCCGCCGAAACCGCAAATGCGCCCGCAGCGAGCACCGCCAGCGCTGCGAGACCTATGCCGGAGTTTTTCGTCATAGCTGCTCCCTCCCACAAGCCCGTGAGGGACAGCGCGCAACCCGATCGCGGCAGCGCTCGACGGGCATCGACCCGGGTGATCCTATCAGCAGCGCGAGCCTCTCGCTAAGGTTTAGGGGCCGGATCACTCGAACGTGACGGCCGCCGCCGCAAGGCGGTGAGACTCGGTTGAAAGGATTTAGGTGATCGGCCCGATCTCAGCTGATCCGACGAAAATGTCCTATCGGTCGCTTGGCGACAGCACGGGACTGGCTTATTGCTCGGCCCATGACCACGGCTGTCCAGTTGGGAGAAACCGGTTGTTTGCTGAGACCCGGGAACAACTCCAGGTCCCCTTGACCGGGCTCGTCCCGGTCATCCACGCCTTCCCGGCGGTCGACACAGTCTTCTTCGACGACGTGGGTGGCCGGAACACGTCCGGCCACGGGGAGTTCTGGTTGTGTCGGTGATGTGCGGCACCTGCTCCCGGCTGCGGTAAATGCTGAACCGGACAGCCGTGGCCCAGGACCGGGAACGAGCTGCTGCGCCGATTGAGACGGCTCGGCAGCCGGCGCGGAGTTGCCGTCCGCTTCAAGGAGGAGCGCGGCAAGGGCAGCCATGGCACGATCTACTTCGGCGACCGCTTTGCCGTGCTGAAGAACCGCCGCGCCGACATCAAACCCGGTTTGCTCCACGCAATGCTGCGCCAACTAGGGCTCAGTGAGCGGGATTTGCGATAGGAGAAGTAGGCTTTGGCTACGGGTCGTTGCGGATTCCCTGCGCGGCTGGAGCGCGATGATGAGAACCGCCTCGTGGTCCACTTTCCGGATCTGCCCGAGGCACTGACCGACGGCGCCGACGAGGCGGAGGCGCTTGCCGAAGCCGCCGATTGCTTGTCCGAGGCGCTCGCCGGCCGGATCAACCGCGGCGAGGACATCCCGCAGCCAAGCCGCTTGCGCCGCGGGCAGCAGTGGGTCTCGCCCGATCCGACGATGGCGCTGAAGGCAGCACTCTACAGCGCGCTCCGCGCCCGCAAGATGACGGTCTCCGATCTTGCCCGCCGCCTTGACACCGACGCCCGCAAGGCGGCGCGCCTGCTCGACCCCCGCGCCGCCAGCAAGCTGACCAGCCTTGAAGAAGCTCTCTCGGCGCTCGGCTATGTTATCGCCATCGAGGTGCATGAGAAGCCGGCGGCGTGATCGTGTCACCCGGGTTTCCGCGCGGCTTCCTATCACGACGCCTCGGTTCGCGAATTTATCGCAAGGGTCGTGGAACCGCGGCTCACCGGATCTTTAGCGGGGCGTCGAGGTCGAGGCCGTTAAGCCGGCCGGCCTTCTGTTCGGCCTCCGCCCATTCAACGGCCTTCCAGAGATCCCCGTCGAACCTGGCCTTAACGCCTGGCACCTGCTCCAGCAGAGCGAGGAGCTTTGTCGTGGCTTCTCCCGCGGTTAGCGGGTGGCGCAACAGGCGAAAAATGGTCCTGATTTGCACGTCTGCGGGCTCACCGCGTGTCAGCTTCGCAGACAGCTCAGTATAGAACGCGAAGGTTTCCCGATCTCGTGTTCTTTCCAGCACCTCGTCAACCACGCCGTTAGCAGCCCTTGCCGACTGCCGATCAAGCTTGGCCGCGACGGCTCCCAGACCCGTGCCCAAGGTCTGGAGGGCAGAAGGGTCGGTGGTGCCCTTGATCGCGGCGAGCAACGGCTCGACCGCCTCCTTGGCCTCCTTCTCGCCGAGCTTGGCCGCGACGGCTCTCAGACCCGTGCCCAAGGCCTCGAGGGCAAAAGGGTCGGTGGTGCCCTTGATCGCAGCGAGCAACGGCGGGACCGCCTCCTTAGCCTCCTTCTCGCCGAGCTTGGCCGCGACGGCTCCCAGACCCGTGCCCAAGGCCCCGAGGGTAGAAGGAGAAGGGTCGGGGGTGCCCTTGATCGCGGCGAGCAACAGCTCGACCGCCTCCTTGGCCTCCTTCTCGCCGAGCTTGGCCGCGACGGCTCCCAGACCCGTGCCCAAGGCCCCGAGGGCAAAAGGGTCGGTGGTGCCCTTGATCGCGGCGAGCAACGGCTCGACCGCCCCCTTGGCCTCCTCCTCGCCGAGCTTGACCGCGACGGCTTCCAGACCCGTGCCCAAGGCCCCGAGGGCAAAAGGGTCGGTGGTGCCCTTGATCGCGGCGAGCAACGGCTCGACCGCCCCCTTGGCCTCCTCCTCGCCGAGCTTGGCCGCGACGGCTTCCAGACCCGTGCCCAAGGCCTCGAGGGTAGAAGGGTCGGTGGTGCCCTTGATCGCGACGAGCAACGGCGCGACCGCCTCCTTGGCCTCCTTCTCGCCGAGCTTGGCCGCGACGGCTCCCAGACCCGTGCCCAAGGTCCGGAGGGCAGAAGGGTCGGTGGTGCCCTTGATCGCGGCGAGCAACAGCTCGACCGCCTCCTTGGCCCCCTTCTCGTCGAGCTTGGCCGCGACGGCTCCCAGACCCGTGCCCAAGGCCCCGAGGGCAGAAAAGTTATTGGTGCCCTTGATGGCGGCTAGCAACGGCTCGACCGCCTCCTTGGCCTCCTTCTCGCCGAGCTTGGCCGGGACGGCTCTCAGACCCATGCCCAAGGCCCAGAGGACAGAAGGGTTATTGGTGCCCTTGATGGCGGCGAGCAACGGCTCGACCGCCTCCTTGGCCTCCTTCTCGCCGAGCTTGGCCGCGACGGCTCCCAGACTCGTGCCCAAGGTCTGGTGGGCAGAAGGGTCGGTGGTGCCCTTGATCGCGGCGAGCAACGGCTCGACCGCCTCCTTGGCCTCCTTCTCGCCGAGCTTGGCCGCGACGGCTCCCAGACCCGTGCCCAAGGCCTCGAGGGTAGAAGGGTCGGTGGTGCCCTTGATCGCGGCGAGCAACGGCGCGACCGCCTCCTTGGCCTCCTTCTCGCCGAGCTTGGCCGCGACGGCTCCCAGACCCGTGCTCAAGGCCTGGAGGGTAGAAGGGTCGGTGGTGCCCTTGATCGCGGCGAGCAACGGCGCGACCGCCTCCTTGGCCTCCTCCTCGCCGAGCTTGGCCGGGACGGCTCCCAGACCCGTGCCCAAGGCCCCGAGGGCAGAAGGGTTATTGGTGCCCTTGATCGCGGCGAGCAACGGCTCGACCGCCTCCTTGGCCTCCTTCTCGCCGAGCTTGGCCGCGACGGCTCTCAGACCCGTGCCCAAGGCCCCGAGGGCAGAAGGGTTATTGGTGCCCTTGATCGCGGCGAGCAACAGCTTGACCGCCTCCTTGGCCTCCTTCTCGCCGAGCTTGGCCGCGACGGCTCCCAGACCCGTGCCCAAGGTCCGGAGGGCAGAAGGGTCGGTGGTGCCCTTGATCGCGGCGAGCAACGGCTCGACCGCCTCCTTGGCCTCCTTCTCGTCGAGCTTGGCCGCGACGGCTCCCAGACCCATGCCCAAGACCCCGAGGGCAGAAAGGTTATTGGTGCCCTTGATCGCGGCGAGCCACCAGGCCAAAGGGAGCGCTTCCGGCCGCCCAAGCAGCAAAGCCGCCCCGCCAATTGCCTGCGACGTCTGAGCGGTGTTTGAGGAAGGGGCAGCTGGAGCACCCGCCAAAGAGGCGGTGGCCAGATCACGAAACCACGGCGACACCCCGGCAATCGCACGGATCACCATTTGCGGTTGTCGAATGAAAATCTGTGCCCGATTCGGATCCGTCAGCACCAGCGTCAGTGCGTGCCGCCGCACTTTCTCGTCCGTGACAGCCAAGTGAATAAGCGCGTCGGCGTCGCCGTGGGAGACCGCAGATCCCTCAAACCGCCAAGCATTCAGAATATCGTCAGCGGATTTCGAAATCCGCGCTTCTGCTTGTCTTGCCCATTCGTAAGCACCAGCCGCGAGGACCAGAAGGATTAAACCAATTGCCGGACCGAAACGTTGCAGACTTTTTGCGGCGTAAGGCCGGTGCTCGCCGTAGCGAAATCGGCCCCGCAGCCGGTCCCAGAGGAAAGCAAGCTGGGTCGTGGGCGGCAGTAGCGCGCGCCACCGCCCGGTCCAATTTGCGCCCGCGTCCGCGACCGCCTTTGCCCCCTCCGCCAGTGCACGCTGCCAACGGTTGGCGCGCCGGTCGGCTTCGCGGACCGCGCGGGCGAGGTAGTCGTGATCGAGCAGCCAGGAGCTCTCCCCCGTTCCTGGATCAACCCGCCGACGGATTACTTCCTCTTGCGCGAGCACGTCGAGGACCTGTTGAGCTTTTTCGGGCGTGGTCGGGTCTATGCCGGAGAGCAGCTCCCCGGTAGGGTGTTCCACGGTCTTCTGGCCGGTTATCGGGTCGACTAGGGTCAGCAGGGCCGCGCGCACGCGTTCTTCAGTCACTCCATGTAGCCGCGCTGCCTTGGCAATCCGATCTTCGATAAAGCGGGCCTCGAGGCCGGCAGTGCCGTCGGCGCGCTCGTAGGCCGCGACTGTCAACCCTCGGCCTGGCAATGTGCCGAGCCCGGCGAGCACGATCTTCAACTGCTGCGGCAGGATCGTTCCGGCCCGCTCTAGATCGGCCGAAAGCCGGGTTTGGAGCGACGTCCAACCGTAATCGGGATCGCCGATCACCTTCTGTCCGTCTTGGTCCTTGGCCAGCTCGGCGAGGAGCGGACCCACGAAGAGGGAGTTCAGCCGATCCAGTCGGTAGATCTCGGGCTCGGCGAAACGCACGCTTGTCAGCCCGGCAGCGGTGTCGGTCCGGGTCACTACGACCAGATGGATCGTGCCGCTCGCCAAAAGTTCGCGAAGGTCGCGCCAGAAGCCGTTCAGCTCCGACAGCCTTCCCGGCTTGAGCCAGGTCTTGCGCGAGAGGAACCGCTCGTGATGGCGGAGCTGGTAGTCGTCGAATTGATCGAGGAGGATAAGCGGCATGCGGCCGAGTTTCTCGGGGACCGCTTCGAGAACGGTGCGGACAGCATTTGCTGCAGGCGCCCTCTTGAGCCCAATCAGCTCCCGGGAAGGCTCGTCGAGCGCCGACCAGAGGGCGGTCGCGAGGAAGGTCCGCGGATCGCGCTCCCAGTCGGACCCGGCAAGGCTCTCGACGTAAATGGGAAGCAAGCCGGGATGACCCTTGAGGGCCGGCACGAGCCCGGCCTGCAGGAGAGCCGATTTGCCGGCGCCCGACTCGCCTTCGAGGAAGACCAAGGGTTCCTCGCGGCACAGCCGCGTCAGCTGGTCGACGTCCTCGCGTCGACCGAACAGATGCGCCGGGTTGGCGCGCTCGAGGCGGAGCGCGTCGGGGCGCAGCAACACCGAGCGGCGCCGGCGCGAGAACCGAATAAGCCAGACACCGAAAGCGACAAGGACGAACGCTACCGCCCCGAGCTGCCACTTCTCGAAACCGGCAAGGATCTCGACAGAGTTTCTGAACTTATCGTACAGGCCGTTAAACCCGGCGAAAAGCCCGGCCATAGCGGTGACCACGCCGGTTGCGAGCAGGACGATCCGCTCGACGCTCGTCTTGTCCTTTTCCATCGCCCGCGGCTGGACGGTTTTCCCGATCAAAATCCTATCACGACCGCGACGGTGGCGCTGCGCGGATATGGCAATATAGCTTGCTATTATCGCTACGATTTGTTATCATCTAGAAATTTTTGCGGTGGGGTGCCGATGAAAGACGGTTCCATTCTTTATCCGCGGACCATGGTTCATCCAGACCGATGTCTCACCGCGCAGCGGGAGTCCTGGTCGGTGGTCGTGCGACCTCACTCCTGCAGATTCTTTGCAGAAACAGGAGGCATGGGAGGAAGACGGCCGCTCGGCAAGGCGTGGTCTGTCGCGAGCGCTCCGCTCGGCAGCCCCGGTGGTGGCGCTTCCAATCTCTCCCTGCTGCCTCCCTCAGGGGGCCGCAAACCGTCCCTGCTGGCGTTACCGATGAAAGCACTCAAGCATATGATATTGTTATATTTTATCGAAAAGTCGTCGGTGAAAGCGATTTTTCTCCCTGAGCTGAGGGAGCTACAGAAAGCTGTAGGGGTCGATGTCGACCTGGATGCGGGCCGAGCCGGCGATGCGGACGCGCGAGAGCCAATCGCGCAATATCGCCTGGAGCCGCGCCTCGCGCGTGGCTTTGACGAGAAATCGCTGGCGGTGGCGGCCGCGCAGGATGGCGAGCGGTGCCGGGGCCGGGCCGAGCACCGTGACGCCGGGGAGCTGCGGGGCCGCGCGGGAGAGTGCCCGGGCGGTGAAGTCACAGGTCTCGCTATCGGCGGCACTGACGATCAACGCCGCCAGGCGACCGAAGGGCGGCAGCCCGGCGTGGCGCCGCGCCGCCGCTTCGGCTTCGAGAAACCGATCGCGGTCGCCCGCGGCGAGCGCCTGCATGACCGGCTGGTCGGGCATGAAGGTTTGGATCAGCACCTGCCCCTTGTGCTCGGCGCGGCCGGCACGGCCGCCGACCTGATGCAGCAGCTGATAGGTCCGCTCGGCCGCACGCAGGTCGCCGCCGGTGAGCCCGAGATCGGCATCGACGACACCGACCAGGGTCAGCATCGGAAAATGATGGCCCTTGGCGACGATCTGGGTCCCGATCAGCAAATCGTAGCGCCGCTCGGTCATCGCTTGGGCGAGCTGGGCGGCCGCACGCGGCCCGGACAAGAGATCGCTGACCATCAGTGCTGCGCGGGCGGCCGGAAAGCGCGCGGTCACTTCCTCGAGCAGGCGTTCGACCCCCGGCCCGCACGGGACGAGAGCCCCGGCGGCGAGGCATTCCGGGCAGAAAGGCGGCACCGGCTCGGCGTGCCCGCAATGGTGGCACAAGAGCCGCCGGGTAAAACGGTGCTCGACGAGCCAGGCAGTGCAGCTCGGGCATTGGAAGCGATGACCGCAGGCGCGGCATAGGGTCAGGGGCGCGTAGCCGCGCCGGTTGAGAAACAGCAGGGCCTGCTGTCCCGCCTCGAAAGTCGCGGCGAGCTCGGCGACGAGCGGCGGGGCCAAAAACCGTGCGGGCTCGATCCGCTCGCGGCGCATGTCGACGAGCCGCACCGCGGGAAGCTCGGCCGCCCCATGGCGGCGCGGCAGTACGACCCGCTCGTAGCGGGCGCGCGCGACATTGACCACGGTTTCGAGTGAGGGGGTCGCGGAGACCAGAATGATCGGGATTTGGGCGAGCGAGGCGCGCAGCACCGCCATGTCGCGCGCCTGGTAGATCACCCCGTCCTCCTGCTTGTAGGAGGAGTCGTGCTCTTCGTCGACGATGATCAGGCCGAGCTCGGCAAACGGCAGGAACAGCGCCGAACGGGCGCCGACCACGACCCGGGCCCGGCCGTCGGCGACCGCCCGCCAGGTGTCGCGGCGCTCCGCCTGGCTGATGTCGGAGTGCCATTGTGCCGGGAGGACGCCAAAACGATTGCGGAAGCGCTCGAGCCACTGCGCGCCGAGGGCGATCTCCGGCAACAGGACCAACGCCTGCTTTCCGGCAGCTAGCGCTGCGGCGAGTGCCGCGAAATAGGTCTCGGTCTTGCCGGAGCCGGTGACCCCGTCGAGCACGGTCGCGCGGAACCCTCCGGCACAGACATGGTCGACGAGTGGACGCGCGGCGGCGGCCTGGTCGGGTGACAGCGGGGACCCCGACAAACGCCAGTCGGGGGCCGGGGACATAGGTGGCTCGGGCGGCGCGAAGCGTTCCTCGAGGAGGCCGCGGCGGACGAGGTCGCGGACGACCCCCGGTCCGCATTCGGCGAGCCGGGCTAGCTCCGCGACCGCGAGCGGCGGCCGGTTTCGCAATGTCTCGAGCACGCGCTTTCGTGCCGGTGGCAGATGTGTTCCCAGCGCTGCGCACCCGGCAGAGGCGAGAGCGCAAAGCCGCCGCGTGCGGGACGGCTCCAGCGCCGCGGCAACGCCCATGGTCATGCGCAAGACCATGCCGAGCGGCGCCATCGTGTAGGCGGCGACACGTTCCACGAAGCGGCGCAGTTCCGGCCGCAGTTGCGGAAGGGGTAGGATTTCGAGGAGAGGCCTCAGGCGCCCGGCCGGCAGCTCGCCCCCCGTGCCCTCCCACACCACGCCAACAAGGCTGCGCGTCCCGAGCGGTACCCGGACGAAGCTACCCGGCTCGGGCGACACCGCTCCCTCCGGGACCAGGTAGTCGAGGGCGGCCGGCAACGGCAGCGGCAACAGAACACGGACGCTGCAGGCGGCCCCAGGTCTGCTTTCCGGCCGGGCCGCTTCGCCGCAGTCGCAGATATCGGCGGGAGAACTGGCGTCGCTGTCGGGCATCGGCTAAACTCGCTCCAGAGTCAGCACCCGGCAAGCACCCTTCGGCAAACGTGGGCGCTGCTTAGAGATGGTCTCGGATGGTCGCACTATGATCCCCCACCGCCCCACCGGCCGATTTGTTCGCCGTCCGAGTTGCCGCGCGGCGGGCCGGAATTAGACGTGGCCGATCGCCCGCAAGACCAGCCGAAGCCGAGCCGCGCCGGCGGCGCACCGCCGCCGCAGCCGAGCGAGGTTGAGGCCCGCGACGTCATCGCCTATCTGCGTCAGCATCCCGATTTTCTCGACCGCCACCCCGAAGCCTTGCTGCTTGTGCGGACGCCCGCCCGCAAGACCGGCGACGGAGTCTTGGATTTTCAGCATTTCATGCTGGAGCGGCTGCGCCGCGACGTGGTTCGGCTGGAGGATGAGCGGAGCAGGCTGATATCGACGAGCCGCGGCAATCTCGCGAGCCAGTGTCGCGTCCACAAGGCCGTGGTCGCGATGCTTCGGGCGCCCAATTTCGAGCATCTCCTGCAGATAGTGACGACCGATCTCGCGGTTCTGATCGACGTCGACGTCGTCACCCTCGGGATCGAGAACGAGGCGACGCGGATGACGCGTCTGCCGGTGCCGGGCCTCCACCTGCTGCGGTCGGGGACGGTCGATGCGCTCCTCGGGCCGAACCGCGACGCGCTGCTGTCGAGCGACACCCAGGCCGATGCGGCGCTGTTCGGTGCTGCCGCCGGCCTCGTCCGCTCGCAGGCGCTATTGCGCATCTCGATCAGCCGGGCGGGCCCGACCGGGCTGATGTGCATCGGCACCCGCAACCCCGATACTTTCCATCCCGGTCTCGGGACCGAGCTGTTGACCTTCCTTGCCCGCGCCCTAGAAATCACCATAGCCCAGTGGCTCGAACGCGGCCGGTAACCCCAGACCCGGCCAGTTTCCCTCCATTGCCGGAGCCGGTCCCGCTCGCACGGTTCGCGGCGGCCGATGACCTTCGGGCGGTGATCGGACTATGGGCCGCCTGGCTGGCGGGGGAGCGCCGTGCCTCGGCCCATACGATCGCCGCCTACGGACGCGATCTTGCTTTCTTTCTCGACTTTATGACCGATCATCTCGGAGAGTTGCCAAGCTTGGCGACGATCAACGCGTTGCGGCCCGCCGATTTCCGCGCCTATCTCGCCTGTCGCGCTCAGGACCATGTCGAGCGCCGCTCGCTGGCACGAGGAATGTCGGTGCTGCGCGGTTTCGTCCGTTTCTTGGAACGACGCGGGTTTGCTTCGACTAGCGCGCTCGCCGCAATGCGCTCGCCCAAGCTGCCGGCAAGCGTGCCAAAGCCGCTCACCGTCGACGACGCCATCGGCGCTGTTGATGCCGTCGGCGGCTTACCCACGCGTGGCTGGCAAGGCAAGCGCGACATCGCGATCCTGGCGCTGCTCTACGGCTGCGGCCTACGGCTATCCGAGGCGCTCGGTCTTAGCGGCGCCGAGGTACCGTTGGGCGAGATGCTGGTGATTACCGGCAAGGGCAACAAGCAGCGCCGGCTCCCGGTGCTGCCCGTGGTGCGCGCCGCAGTCGCCGATTACCTCTGCGCCTGCCCCTATACGCCGGCGAAGAACGGGCCGCTCTTCGTAGGCGCTCGCGGCCAGCCTCTCGGCCCGCGTCTGGTTCAGCGCCGAATGGAGTCGCTGCGCGCGGATCTCGGCCTCCCCGACACCGCGACCCCGCACGCTCTGCGGCACAGCTTCGCAACGCACCTGCTCGACGCCGGCGGCGATCTGCGTGCGATCCAGGAACTGCTGGGTCACGCCAGCCTGTCGACGACCCAACGCTATACGTCTGTCGAGACCGAGCGGCTTCTCGCGATCTACGACGCAGCCCACCCCCGCGCCCGGCTCGCCCGCGAGGGTCAGTGAGGCTAGAGTGTGAGGCGGATTGAGGCGAGGCGGACATGGCTTTGAAGCGTATGGTGCTCCAGATCGGCATGGGAACCGACATCCGCGGAGCCGACTACACCAAGGCGGCGGTACGCGCGCTGCGGGACGCGCTCTGGCATAATGGGCTCAGCGTGGCGGATGCAGTTGGCCTGCCGGTCGATGCGATGCAGGTGGAGGTCACGATCGGCGTGCCGCAGCCCGATCGGGTCGACAAGGAGGCGGTCCTGGCGGTATTGCCGCACGGCACGGGAACGGTGCGGGTCGTCGAAGGCGGGCTGGAAATCGCCAACGATGTGGGCTCCAACCGGACGGTCATCGCCAACGCCGCCGCGGTCGTGCGGCTCGATATTCCGTGAGGGCCAACGCGATGAAGGGAAAGCGCGTCATCCTCGAGATGGGCAGCGGCAACGATCTGCACGGGGGCGACTACACCAAGGCCGCGGTCCGCGCGGTCGAGGATGCCATCCACCACAGCTCGCTGACTTTTATCCGAACCCTCGGGGTCGACCCGCGGACTATGCAGGTAGAGGTCACGATCGGTGTGCAGCAGCCCGACAAGGTCGATGCGGCGGTCGTCAAGACTGCGCTGCCCCATGGTCAAGTCAGGGTAAACGTAATCAAAGGCGGTCTGGACGTCCCCGATGAGGAAGTTGGCGACGTCGCGGTGATCGCCACCGCCGCCGTCGCGGTGAGGCTCTGAACTACCGAACTAAGGAGAACGGGATGCCGGAAGGAACAGACGTATTTGACATCATGCATACGACGCGGGCGATGCGACGCCTGAAGCCGGACCCGGTGCCCGATGAGCTGATTCGCAAGATCCTCTTGGCAGGTCAAGCCGCGGCGAGCGGCGGCAATACCCAGCGCTGGCGCTTTCTTGTGCTGAAGGACCCGGAAATAAAGAAAAAGGTGCAGGTCTATTATAAGAAAGCCTTCGATGAGACGGTCGGCCCGCGCTATCTGACCGGTGCCCCGCCGCCCGGGCAGGCGGAGGACCGCTACCGGCGGACACGCGCAGCCAACGAATATCTGACCGACCATTATCACGAAGCGCCGGTATGGATCGTCGCGTGCCTCGAGGGCGGCTCGCCGACGCGTTCGGCGGGCTCTTCGATCTATCCGGCGGTGCAGAACATGCTGCTGGCGGCCCGCGCTCTGGGCCTTGGTGCTACCTTGACGACCCGGCACCTGCAATACGAGCAAGAGACGGAAGCGGCGATGGGAATCCCGCCCGGCTTCCATTCCTATGCGATCCTGCCGATCGGCTATCCGATGGGCCGCTTCGGGCCGCTCGCCCGGGGGCCGCTCGCCGATGTCGTCTATCTCGACGGCTGGGGGAAGCCATATCCCGGGATTTAGCGGCAGGAGGACAGATGAGCGAGACCCTACAAACCGACGGCGGCAAGCCGCGGCTAGTCGGCATCAACCACATCGCGATCGAAGTCGGCGATATCGATGAGGCGCTTGATTTCTACGGCAAGATCTTCGACTTCGCCTTGCGGGGCAAGAGGCCGGGGAATGCCTTCATCGAGCTCGGCGACCAGTTTATCAACATGATGCAAACCGCCGACCCGCACGAGGACCGGCGGCGCCATTTCGGGCTCGTCGTCGACGATCGTTCGAGCGTGCGGGCGCGTGTCGAGGCCGCCGGCGGAAAGCTGTTGCCGGGGCCATTCCTCGACTTTCTCGACCCCTGGGGTAATCGCGTCGAGGTGGTCGAATACGCCAATATCCAGTTCACCAAGGCGCCGCAGGTGCTGCGCGCGATGGGGTTCGAGCTCGACAAGAACGAGAACGCCCAGCGTGAGCTGGCCGAGAAGGGCATGGCGTCCTAGCCGGGGTAAGGCGTCCTGGTGACGCGCAGTCGGAGGAAACGGTTATGACGAAAGGTGTTTTGATCGCGGCGATGGATTTTTCGAACGTCGCCGAGGAAGAGTTCAACGATTGGTACGATACCGAGCACATCCCCGAGCGCCAGCGTGTGCCCGGCTTTCTTGTCTGCCAGCGCTGGATCGGAGCCGACAACCCCAGGCAATCGGTCGCAACCTACGACCTCGAGAGCCTCGCGGTGCTCCAGGGTCCGGGGTACCGCGCGATCGGCGGCGAGAACCTGTCGCCGTGGTCGAAGCGAGTGACCGCCGGCGTTCAGCGCCTGTTGCGCTTCGAGGGCGATCAGATCCTGCCCGGCGACCGGGTCGCACCGGAGAATGCCGGCGCGCTGCTATTGGTCGGGATGACCCCGGCGCCCGCGGTCGAGACCGCGTTCAACGCCTGGTACGACACCGAGCACGTCCCCGCACTCGCCCGCGTGCCGGGGGTGCTGTCCGCCCGCCGGTTCCGCACTGCCGCCGGCGGCAATCCGAAATACGTGGCGCTCTACCATCTCGCCTCACCCGGAGTGGTCGACGGCGCGGAATGGAAGGCGGCGAGCGGGTCGACGCCGATGCCCGAGCACATCCGGCGGCAGATCAGCGACCGCCTCCGTCTGGTCTGCCGCAGCTATCGCCGCGGATCATAGCGGGCTGATATCAGCGCCGATCATCTCCCGCGGCCACGCCACGGGCAGAGACCCTGCGTTTTCGGCCCGCCGTCAGCACTCCTCGTGCTGATATGCGCTGGCTAGATAAAAGATTACGGTGGTTCCGTTGCCGGGATCGCTGTCGAGCCGGCAATGACCGCCGGATTGTTTGATGAACCCATAAACCTGAGCAAGGCTCAGGCCGGTGTCCTCACCGGTCTGCTTCGTCGTAAAGAAGGGCTCGAACGCGCGGGCGCGGGTATCAGCGCTCATCCCCGATCCGCAATCAGTAACCGCGATCCTCACGTATTCCCCGGGATCGGGCGCCATCTCGGCGAAGCTTGCCCTCGCCGTCTCGATCGTTAGCCTTCCGCCCTCCGGCATGGCGTCGCGGGCGTCAACCGCAAGATTGAGGATCGCGGTTTCGAGTTGGCTCGGATCTACGAAAACCGGCGGAAGATCGTCCGCGAGCCGCATCTCTGCGGTAATGGCCTCGCCGAGTGTCCCGTGCAACAGGTCCGACATCCCTAAAATCAGTCGATTGATATCAAGCAATTTTGGTTCGAGCGCTTGCCGGCGCGCGAAACTGAGCAGCCGATTTGTCAATGCGGTGGCGCGCTCGACCCCCTGCTTTGCCGCCAGCGCGAAGCGGCGCAATCGCGGATCGCCATCCGGGAGATGCCGCTCTATCGCCTCAACGCTGCCCGAGATGACGGTTAGAAGATTGTTGAAATCGTGGGCGAGCCCGCCGCTCAGTTGGCCGATCGTCTCCATCTTCTGAACATGATGCAACTGCTCTTCCGCCTCGGCGCGGCGGGCCATCTCTGCTTCCAGCGCCATCGTTCGCTCGAGCACCAGGTACTCCAGCGCCTGGTTCAGATCGGCCAGTGCTGCTTCGGCGGACTTGCGCTCCGTCACATCGATGTCGATCCCACTGTATCGAGTCGGCTGGCCCGCCACGTCCCTGACCAGCCGCCCGCGTCCGAAAATCCATCGGACTTCGCCGTCCGGCCGCCGAATCCGGTATTCCATCTCAAAAGACTCCGCGTGATTGTCGAGAATCGCGCGGAACCCCTTGGCCACCCGCTCGCCGTCCTCGGGAAGGCGCAACCGGCGGGTCGTCTCGATCGGCAGCGCCTCCTCGGTCGGCGGTAGACCCATCACCCTACAGAATTGCTGCGTGCCGCGGACCGTCTGGGTTGCGAGATCGATATCCCAAACCCCGATGCCGGCGGATTGTTCAGCCATTGTCAGAATTTCATCGCGCTCCCGGAGTTGTTGCTCGATCGCCTGGCGAGAGCTCAGATCCCGCAAGATCAGCCATAGACCTTCCCGGTGCGGATAGATGTCCAGCTTGATGCAACTGCCCTGAAGAGAGAGAGGCAGATCAACATGCCGAACCGAGCCGTTGCAGAGCGAAAGTTCGAGTTCTTGCTTTAGCACGCCGAAAAATTCGAGGCTCGCTTCCTCGAGCTGACGGCCGACCAGTTCCCCGCGGCGAATATCGCAGATCCGCTCCGCGCTATGTTGAGATAGGTGATCCTGAGGTTGCGGTCGACCGCGCAAAGGCCCTCGTCGATCCTGTCCAGCATCTCCCGCGGCAGCGACACGAACGGGGAAAAGCTGGATTCTGCCGACATGATCTCGTCACACTGGCATTTTGCTCGGAAGTGCTCGGTCAACTGGCAGCTCGAACCTACTCTCGGCTTTCAAGGGAATAGGAGATAATTCACTGCGAAACGGCGTAAGATGCCACGTCTTTCGTTCGGTTCGGGAGGAGGAACGCCGACATGCGCTACGAGCTCTATTACTGGGCCGGGATCCAAGGGCGCGGCGAGTTCGTGCGCCTGGCGCTGGAGGAAGCGGCAGCCGACTATGTCGATGTCGCCCGAGAGGCGGACGGGGAAAGGGCGATGCTGCGCCTGCTCGACGGTAAGGACGTCGAGCATCCGCCGTTTGCGCCGCCGTACCTCAAAGCGGGGGAGCTGCTGGTCGGTCAGACCGCCAACATCCTCTTCTATCTCGGGCCGCACCTCGACCTCGCCCCGGCGGACGAGGCCGGGCGCCTCTGGGCCCATCAGCTGCAGCTGACGATCGCCGATCTCGTCGACGAGGTTCACGATACCCATCACCCAATCGCCAGCAGCCTCTACTACGAGGACCAGCGCCCGGAGGCCGGGCGCCGCACCGCGGACTTCCTGAAATCGCGGGCGCCGAAGTACCTCGGCTATTTCGAGAAAGTGCTGATCCGCAACAAAGCCCGCAGCGAATACCTCATCGGAACAAACCTCACCTACCCGGATCTATCGCTGTTCCAGGTGGTGGCGGGCCTGCGCTACGCCTTTCCTCGCGCGATGACCACACTCGAGCCGAAATACCCGCGGGTCGTTGCGTTGCACGAGCGCGTCGCGGCCCGTCCCCGGATAGCCGCCTATCTTTCTTCCGATCGCCGGATCGCATTCAACGAGCATGGCATCTTTCGGCACTACCCCGAGCTCGACCCCTAGTAAGGGCTGCTGCCGCCGCCCGGCCGGGGGGCGTCCTTCATTTCGGCGATGGCCGCCTGACCGCCTATCGTCATGAAGCGGTTGTCGCCGCCGACGGTGACAAAGGTAAAGCCCATCTCGATCATCTTCTTGGCGTAAGCCGGAGCGCCGCAGTGGATGCCGGGCTGCACTTTGTGTCGCTTACAGCCGTCGAGCACTTTTTTCAGCGCCGCCATCATCCATTCGTCGGGCTTGTCGCCGCCCGGCGCGTAGCCGAGGGATATAGACAGATCCGACGGGCCGACATATATCGCGTCGAGACCCGGCGTCGACAGGATCGCGTCGAGATTGTCGAGCGCCTCCTGCGTCTCGATCATGCCGAACGCGACGACGATGTCGTTGGCCTTGGCGTGGTAATCCGGCCCGCCATAAAGCGAGGCGCGGATCGGCCCCGAGCTGCGGTAGCCGAGGGGCGCGTAGCGGCACGAGCCGACGAACTTCTCGGCCTCCGCTCGGTTGTTGATCATCGGACAGACGATGCCGTAGGCGCCGGCGTCGAGCGCCTTCTGGATGTGCGCCGGGTCGTTCCACGGCACCCGCACCAAGGGCGTCACATTGGTCGTCGAGATCCCCTGCAGCATCGTCACCATCACTTGGTAGTCGATCACGCCGTGCTGCATGTCGACGACGAGGGAGTCCCACCCCATGCCGGCCATCACCTCGGCCGAAAAGCTGCTCGGGATCCCCAACCAGCTGTTGATGACCGCCCTGCCCTGCTGCCAGGCTTCCCGCACTCCGTTTGGCCGCGCCATGTGACCCTCCTCGGTTTCCGCGACGATGACGGCCGATCCCGCCAGCTAAGGCGGCCAGTGTCAAGCGGTGCTTTGGCCTCAATAGGCGCACCTACCTTGCCCCAGAGGCGGTAAGCTAAGGCGGCTAGAGCTGCCTGGCCGGCGGATGTTCCCTTGCCAGAACCGATTCAGCAAGGCGCACCCAATAGCTCGCACCCAAGGGCAATACGGCGTCATTGAAATCGTAATGCGGGTTGTGCAGCATTGCGCCGCCCGCCGCGTCGCCGTTGCCGATCCAAATATAGGCCCCGGGCTTTTTTTCGAGAAACCAGGCGAAATCTTCGGCTGCCATGCTCGGCAGCATGTCGCGCTTGACATTATTGTCGCCGACCAGGGATGCCGCCGCGCCGGCCGCAATCTCCGTTTCCGCCGCGGAATTGACCGTCGGCGGATAGCGCCGCTCGTAGCCCAGCCGCATTTCTGCCCCGCATGCGTCGCACACTCCATTGGCGATGCGGCGGATCGCCGGCTCGATTTGATCGCGCACTGCGGCGCTGAACGCACGGGTGGTACCACGCAGCACGACGGTTTCCGGAATTACATTCCAAGTGTCGCCGCCATGGATTTGGGTGACGCTGACGACGGCACCTTCGAGCGGGTGCACATTGCGGCTGGTGATGGTCTGCAGACTGTTGACGACCTGCGCCGCGGCGACAATGGGGTCGATCGCGAGATGCGGCATTGCCGCATGAGCGCCGCGGCCCTTGATCTCGATCTCGAAAATATCGAAGGCAGCCATCATTGGTCCGGGCTGGATGGCAAACTGCCCGACCGGTAGTCCGGGCCAATTGTGCATGCCATAGACTGCTTCGACCGGATACCTCTCCAGAACAGCCTCTTCGATCATCAATCGCGCTCCGCCCTCATTTTCCTCGGCGGGCTGAAAGATAAAATGGATCGTCCCGGCGAAGTTTCGCGTCTCCGCCAGATGCTTGGCCGCTCCCAAAAGCATTGCGGTGTGGCCATCATGGCCACAGGCATGCATGCGGCCCGGATTACGCGAGACATGCGGGAAGTCATTTTGCTCCGCGATATGCAAAGCATCCATATCGGCACGCAGTGCCACCGCACGGCTGCTCGACACCGATCCCTTCAGGGTGCCGATCACACCCGTTCGCGCGACACCGCGTTCGACGGAGATGCCGAAGGATTCGAGGAGCTCAGAAACCAGCTCCGCAGTCTTGTGTTCCTCGAAGGCAGTCTCCGGATCGGCATGAATCCGCTGCCGCCACTCGGTCATCTCCCCGTGAAAATCGGCGATCCGATTGATGATCGGCATCGAACTGATCCTTATGAGTCGAGCACTTCCTTGTTGATGACGTTGTCGCGGATCGGCTTGCCGTCGAGCACGCTGAGGATGTTCTCGACGGCGGCCACGCCCATGCGGTCGACCGCCTCGCGCGTGACGCCGGCGACATGCGGAGCGGCAATGAAATTCGGCAGGGTCAACAGCGGGTTGTCCTGCGGTGTGGGCTCTTGGTCGAAGACGTCGAGTGCCGCACCGGCGATGCGGTTCGCCTTTAGCGCGTCATAGAGTGCGGCCTCGTCGATGATGCCGCCGCGTGCGGTGTTGACGATGAACGCGGTCCGCTTCATATGCGCCAGCCGCGCGGCGTCGAAAAGGCCGGTCGTCTCGGGCGTTTTCGGGCAGTGGATCGTGATGAAATCGGCGCGCGCCACCGCGGCGTCGAGATCCTGCACCGGCTCGTAGCCCATGCCGTGGATCGTCGCCGAGTACGTATACGGGTCGTAGATCAGCACGTGCGTCTCCATCGCCGCGAAGCGCTTGGCCGAGCGCGTGCCGATCTTGCCGAAGCCGATGATCAGCACGGTCTTGCCATAGAGATCGACCGGCATCTCCTTGTAGCGGTCCTGCCAGCGGCCTTCCTTGACCAGCCGGTCCATCGCGGCACCACGGCGGGCCAGCGACATGATCAGAAATACCCCGGCCTCGGCGACGCTGACCGAATTGGCGGTGCCGCCGATCATCAATGGGATCTTGCGACGGGTCAGCGCCGGGACGTCGACCGCGTCGTAGCCCACACCGATGCGCGAGACGACTTCGAGCTCGGGTGCCGCGTCGAGCTCGGGGTCGCTGAACGGCTGCACGCCGAGTGCCACCCCGGCAATGTCCTCCAACAGCCGATGCAGCTCGGCCTTGGGCACCGTGGGGACGAAGGAGACCCCCTCGACATCGTCGCGCGCCTCGACGAGCGCCCATCCCGCCTTCGACATCGTCGTCGGCAGCAGCAGCTTCTTTCTATTGATCCCCGAGGTGCTCGTCGCCATTGCTTGGTCCCTCTTTGCCGTTATCTCGAAACCCTATCGCGTTGCCGTCCTCCTTTCCACCTTGCCCGTGCTAGGTTGGCCTGAGCGATCAATCCCAACCGGGAGGAGCTCATCATGCCGACCGAATTTGTGATGTTGCCGCCGCAGACGGAGAAAACCCGGGAATGGGGCGCACGTCTTGCCGCGGCGCTGCCCGAGCTGAAGGTCGTGGTTGCCGAAAACCATACGCATGCGGCGGGGGTGATCGCCCATGCCGATGCTGCTTTCGGGGTAATTCCGCCCGACCTCTTGCCCCGAGCGACCCGCCTGCGCTGGCTGCAGGCGCCGCAAGCCGCACCTCCCGCCGGCTACTACTACCCCGAGCTGATCGCCCATCCGTTGGCGATCACCAATTTCCGCGAAATCTACAATGACCACATCAGCGCCCATGTGATGGCCTTTGTGCTGGCCTTCGCCCGCGGGCTGCATCGCTACATTCCGCAGCAGCTGCGGCGGGAATGGAAGAAGCTGCCGCAGAACACCGGCGTCGTGCATCTCCCCGAGGCGACCGCACTCGTCGTCGGCGTCGGGGGCATTGGCAGCGAGGTCGCCCGGCTCGCCTCCGCGTTCGGGATGCGGGTGATCGGCGTCGACGAGCGCCGGCGCGATGCGCCCCCAGGGGTGGCCGAGCTGCACCGCGGCGACGAGCTCGACGCCCTGTTGCCGACCGCCGATTTCGTCATCCTGACCGTGCCGCACACGCCGGAGACCGAGGGGTTCATGAACCGCGCCCGGTTCCAGGAGATGAAGAAGACGGCGTTCTTCATCAATATCGGGCGCGGCCTGACGACCCGGCTCGACGATCTCGCCGCCGCCATCGAGGCCGGCGAGATCGCCGGCGCCGGCCTCGATGTCTTCGAGCAAGAGCCGCTGCCCGCCGACCACAAGCTGTGGACCCTGCCGGGGGTGTTGCTCACACCGCATACCGCCGGGTACGGCCCCTATCTCGATGACCGCCGCTACGAAATCATTCTCGACAATTGCCGCCGCTTTCTCGCCGGCCAGCCGCTGCGCAACCTCGTCGACAAGGCGCGCTGGTTTTGAACGCCCCTCCCTGAGAGCAGGGAGAAAAATCGATTCGACGCCGCAAACCGGCCGCCTGATCACCAACAAAATGCGCCAAATCAAATGCTTAAGAAACCAGCCCGCGGCGCGCTGAGGGAGAGCCCTGAGGGAGGCCGATCGGCCGCTGAGGGAGGGAGCAGGGACACAGAAACCGAGCATGAGGCGCCGCCGTCTTTCCATCCAATGATGTGCGATAGTCGCATTTTTCGATATTGACAATATCGCAGAAAGCTGATAAAAGCAAGCGATTTCGACAGCAAGGGCGTCCCTGGTCGCTGTGATGACGCGGCGACGGCGCGGTCACCCCGAGCGGCGCCAATAATCGGCGGTGAGGCGCTCTAAAGCCGCGTAATAGCTCTCGATCTTGTGGGCTTCCGGCTCGCGTGATTGAAGGAGATCATACATATGCTCGGCCAGCACAAGGCCGATCGCATGGATCGCCTCGTGCCGGTCGAGGCCTTCTCCGATCAGCCGATCGAGCGTAGCCCGGACCGGGATTTCATCGCCGAGCGCGATTTGATTTTCGACGACCACATGCATTGCGGCGTGCGCCTTGATGCTCGGCACCCGGATATGCGCCCGCCGATGATAGCGCTCTGCGAGCCGGATACGCTCGGCCTCGTCCAGCGCCAGCCACTCCTCCGGCTCGGGCGCCTCGAGCGGATCATAGTGTCTCACGTCGCACCCTTTGCCGGCGATCGCTTAAGGCAAATTGGATCGCTGGAAGACCGGACGCAAGCGAGCAATGGTAGAGCCGGCTCGCAGGGTTTACTCAAAAGTCAGCCAACTCGCTGTGTGAGGTTTCTCACACTCGGGCTTGATAGAAGGGACGTATTTCTCGGTCTCGGCACGTCAACGGAGGCGTTGATGACGTCCACACTGATCGGCAGGCAGGCCGTCGTGGTCGGCGCCGGGATGGCCGGCTTGCCCGCGGCGCGGGCTCTTGCCGACTACTTCGAACATGTCGTCGTGCTGGAGCGCGACGCCCTCCCGCCAAAGGCGGCTCAGCGCATGGGCACACCCCAGGCGTGGCACACCCACGCTCTGCTCGGCGGCGGCCAACAGGCGCTCGGCCAACTTTTCCCGGGCTTTGAGCAGGACCTCGCCTCAGCCGGAGCGGTGCCGTTTACTGTCGGTCTCGATGTTCGCCTCGAAAGACCCGGCTACGATCCGTTTCCAGCGCGGGATCTCGGCTGGGTCGCATACGCCATGTCCCGGCCGCTGGTCGAGTTTCTCTTACGACGGCGCACCGAGCAGCACGCCAACGTCACGATCCGCGAGCATTGCCGCGCTCGCGACCTCATGGCCTCGCGCGAAGGCGGCGCGGTTTCGGCAATCCGCTTCGAGAACAGCCACGGGCGCAGCGAGACCCTTACGGCTGACCTGGTTGTCGAAGCCTCGGGGCGCGGCAACCTCACCTTTGGCTTCCTCGAATCCATCGGCCGGCCGCGGCCTGAAGAGACCACGATCGGGGTCGACATCACCTATGCCACGGGCGTCTTCGCCGTCCCCGACGATGCGCCTGCGGATTGGTCAGGCGTAATGACATTTGACTCGCCAGATCGGGGAGGCCTTGGCGGCATATTGTTGCCGCTGGAAGGGAACCGTTGGATTGTGACTCTCGCGGGACGCCATGGTGCAAAGCCGCCCGACGATAAGGACGGTTTTCTCGCCTGTGCGCAACACCTGCGCACCGCGACCATCTACAATGCAATCAAGAAGGCCGAACAACTTCGGAAGATTGCCCGCTTCGGGTTTCCAGCCAGCGTCAGACGGCATTTCGACCAGCTCGAGGAATTCCCTCGCGGGTTGCTGCCCTTGGGCGACTCGATATGCCGCTTCAACCCCGTCTACGGCCAGGGCATGAGTGTCGCCGCTCAAGAAGCCTCTTTGCTCCATGGGCTCCTCCAGAGGCGCGCCAACGAGTCGGACGCGCTTACCGGCCTGGCTTCGGCCTTCTTCTCCGAGGCCGCTACGCTGATCGAGACGCCGTGGGCATTGGCCGCCGTACCCGATCTCGCTCATCCCAAGGCGGAGGGAGAACGCCCGAAGGATTTGGAGCAGCGGCTCGAGTTCTCCGAAGCATTGAACCAGCTTGCCGCCGAAGACCCCGCCGTCCACAAGCTCTTGTTTGAGGTGCTACACCTTCTCAAACCGCGAAGCGCTCTCAACGAGCCCGATCTCGTCGAACGTGTGAAGGCCGTAATGGCCGACGCGTAGACTATTATCTCTAGACTGTTGCGCGTCTTTAAGTGCGTCGGTCACATGCCAAGCCCAGCACCAGAAGGAGAAGGGCATGGAGCGGAACCTTCAGCTGCGGCGTGAACTGCTGGCGGAGGTCGAAGCCGTAGCGCCGACGCTGGCGGAACACGCCGCCGATTCAGAGGGGCTCGCACGCCTGAATGCACCGTCGATCGAGGCGCTGCGTAAAACGCGGCTGCTCCGCTTCATCTGTCCCAAGGAGCGGGGCGGCGACGAGGCAGACCCGGTTACGCACCTCGAAATCATCGAAGCACTCGCCAAGATCGACGGCTCGGCCGCTTGGAGCGTAGGGATTCTGGCAGCCACGAGCATGATCGTTGCTGCATTCCTGCCCCCGGCTTCAGGCAAAAAAATCTTCGCCAGCCGCGTTCCCCCGATGGCTGGCATGCTGGGACCACGAGGCCGCGCGCAGCCCGTCGACGGCGGCTACCGTGTCGGCGGCACTTGGTCTTTCGGCAGCGGCATCCATCATGCGGATTGGGTCCTTGCCAGTCCGGTTGTGCCAGGGGAGCCTCTCCCCGCGGCAGTTCGCGTCGTTGTCCTGCCTCGAAATCAGGTTGTGATTCACGACAACTGGCAGGTCGCAGGATTAAAAGCCTCCGGTAGTTGCGACTACAGCACCGACGACGTTTTTGTGCCGGAGGAAATGACGTTTCGCTTCACCGACATGCTTTCGGGAGCCGCCGTCGCCGGCGGCGCCGCGCTCAAGTTAGGGTCGCCCGCGCTCATCATGCCGATCCATTTTGGGATCGCACTTGGCGTTGCACGCCGCGCGTTGGATGAAGTGACGGTTCAAGCGATCGAAAAAAGTCGCGGCGTGCCACCCTCACTGCTTGTCACGCAAGCGCAGTTTCAGTTCGCACTCGGGAAGGCCGAGCTCGAGCTCGCGTCGGCGCGCGCACTCGCAATCGCTGTCATGTCGGCCGCGTGGGAACAAGCGGCGACGGGATCGGTACCGCCGCCAGCCATGCAGGCCGAAGTGCGAGCCGCGGCCAGTTACGTTACCGAGGTGGCGCAGCGCGTGACGACCGTTGCGTTTCAAGCTGCGGGCGGCGGTGCACTTTTCGATACGAATCCGCTGCAACGCTGCTTCCGCGATATTTATGCGGCGGGACAACACTTCATGATGAGTCAGAGTTCCTTTCGGGCGCTCGGCCAGTTCAAGCTCAATCAGCCCGACGCAAATCCCATGCTTTAGAACCCGCGTTCGGAGGAGAGGCCACATCTCATGCGGCGACGAACTGCAGGATGTCGGTTAGCGAGGATCGCGAGCGATGATCGCGTGGGGCATCGCGATGCCCCCTCCTTGTATTCCCGGCGGAGGCCGGGACCCAGGTCTGCGATGGGCACCGGCCTTCGCCGGTGTGGACAGGATTTTTGGGTGTGAGCATGGGTCGCGTTCGCCAATAGAACTTTCTGAATGGGTCTGAACACCAGTAAGGAGGCTGCGATGCGCTTTGTCTGGTTCAATCTGATGCCGTGGCCCGATCTGCCGGAGGATTTTCGCGAGAAATACCGGTCGGTCTGGGTCGATATCCCGAGCGCGCTCTATGACCCGGTGCGCGGGCACGAGGTCTACAACACCTATCTCGACCAGCTCGAATTCGCCGAGACCGTCGGTTACGACGGGCTCGGCGTCAACGAGCACCACGCCAACGCCTATGGGCTGATGCCCTCGCCCTGCCTGATGGCGGCGGCGTTGGCACGCCGCACTTCGCGGGCGGCTCTCGTCGTGCTCGGCAGCTCGATCGCGCTCTACGACCCGCCGATCCGGGTCGCCGAGGAATTCGCGATGCTCGACGTGATCTCGGGCGGGCGGCTGGTCGCGGGCTTCCCGGTCGGCACCTCGATGGACACGAACTACGCCTACGGCCGGGTGCCGGGCACATTGAGGGAGCGTTACGCCGAGGCGCACGAGCTGATCCGCCGCGCCTGGGCGGCTGACGAGCCTTTTGTCTTCAATGGCCGCTACACCAAGTTGCGCTATGCCAATTGCTGGCCGAAGCCCATACAAAAGCCGCATCCGCCGATCTTCATTCCCGGCGGCGGCTCGGTCGAGACCTACGATTTCTGCATCGAGAACAACTACAATTACTCGTATCTGAGCTTTTTCGGATTTCTCCGGGCGCGGCGGCTGATGGAGAATTATTGGCAACGCGTCGCCGAGCTGGGTGCGGATGATTCGCCCTATCGCGCGACCTTCGCGCAGATTATCTGCGTCGGCGAAACCGATGCCGAGGCGGAGCGGATCTACGGCCCGCACGTTTCCTACTTCTTCAATCGCTGTCTCCACGTCTTCCCGGGCTTTGCCGACGCTCCTGGATACCGCACGATCAAGACGATTCAATCGGAGTTCCTGAACCAGCTGGCCCGCCCCAATCTCGGCCAGGCAGCGAGCCTTTCCTGGGGCGAGCTGATCGAGCGCGGCTATATCGTCGCCGGCAGTCCGGACACGGTGCGCGAGCGCATGGAAGAGCTGATCAAGACATTGCGCGTCGGCAACATCATCTGCGGCATTCACGTCGGCGACATGCCGCCCGAGAAGACGCGCCACTCGACCGAGCTTTTCGCAAAGAAGGTAATGCCGCACCTCCGGGGCATCTGGAAGGACTACGACAACGACGAGCGCTTCTGGATTCACCCGCTCCCGCAGCGCGTGACCCCGGCACCGATCGCGACGGAGGCGGCAAGATGAGCAACCGCTCCTACGTTCTCGATATCGCTGCGGGCCGCCGCAAGATCCGGGTGTTCGAGGCGGGCGAGGGCCGGCCGCTGGTCTTTCTGCACGGCGCCGGCGGGCTCAGCGAGGACAGCCCGTTTCTCGCCGCACTCGCAGGGCGCTGGCATGTGTTCGCGCCGCTGCTGCCGGGCTACGGCGATTCCGAGGGGGCCGAGGGCTTGCGCGACATGCTCGACGTCACCTTGCATTCGTTCGACGTGCTCGATGCGCTCGGGCTCGATCGGCCGATCCTGGTCGGCCATTCGATGGGCGGGATGATCGCCGCCGAGATGGCGGCGGTGGCGCCGCGCGAGGTCGACCGCCTCGCTTTGATCGCTCCGGCGGGGTTATGGCTCGACGCGCACCCCGTGCCCGATCTCTTCTCGAAATTGCCGCACGAGTTGCCGGCTTTGTTGTTCCACGACCCGGCCTTCGGCGAGCGGATGATGACCGCGGGCGGCGATCTCGACGACCCGAAATTTCTCGAGGCCTTTATCATCCGTAACACCCGGCAGCTGGCGATGGCCGGCAAGATCTTGTTTCCGATCCCCGACCGCGGCCTCAGCGAACGGCTCTATCGGATCCGCGCCAAGACGGTTCTGATCTGGGGCGACAACGACCGGGTGATCGCGCCAGCCTATGGCGATGCCTTCTGCCGAGGGATCGCCGGCGCCGAGCTCATCCGCGTCGCATCGGCGGGTCATATGGTCATCGTCGAACAACCGGCGGCGGTGGTCGGGGCACTCACGCGCCTCGACTGACCCTTCGCGGGGATAGGGGTAGGGCGGAAAAGCGCAGAGGCGGGCAAGAATTGAGGCGAAGGGCTGCATCGCGGTCTTGCGTCCTTCGAGAGGCGCCCTTTGGGCGCTCCTCAGGATGAGGGTATGCCGTTGATGGCATTGAGAAATTCCTCATCCTGAGGAGGCCGCGAAGTGGCCGTCTCGAAGGACGTACGGCGGCAATCCAGCCAAACAGCAATTTCTTGCCCAGCCTCGCAGCGCCTTCCGCCATGCAGGCCGGGCTCCGCCACCGCCTCGCGGCGAGGGATAATTCCAAAGTAGTCCGAGAGACCCCGTCCGTCCGCTGACAAAAGAGGGCGCCCGTTATCGAGGATCGGCGGAATACGCTGCGCTTTTCCGCCCTACACATTCTGAGCATGTGGTCGCATGAGTGATTAGCGCACGAGATACCAGTCGAGGATTTCTTCGCCGGTCCAGAACAAGACGCCGCGATGGTCGCGGATGCGGGCGAGCACATTGCGCAGGTACTTCAGCCGGTGCGGCGCGCCCATGATGTAGGGGTGCACCACCAGCGCCATGATCCGCGCCGATTGGGCTGCGTCGTCATAGAGCTGCTCGAATTGATCGATCGCCCGGTCGTAGTATTCGCTGGCCTTGTGATGCTGGATCAGCATCATTGCCACGTCGTTGCATTCCTGAGTATAGGGGAGGTTGACGATCGGCTTGGTGCGGGTCTTGAGCCACACGGGCTCGTCGTCGAGCACCCAGTCGCAGACATACTCGAACCCCTCTTCGACCAATAAGTCGGGAGTCTCCCAGGTTTCGGTCAGACCTGGACCGAGCCAGCCACGCGGATGCTTGCCGGTGAAGCCGCGGATCGCTGCTGCCGTCTTGCGGATGTCGTCACGCTCGTCGGCGACCTTCTGCATGCTCTGCTGGGTGAAGCCGTGGCCGATGAACTCCCACCCGCGCTCGAAGGCGGAGCGCGCAATCGACCCGTATCGCTGGATCGCCGAGCCGTTGATCGCGAGCACCGCACGGATGCGAAAATGATCGAGCACCTCGAGGATCCGCCAAAACCCGACCCGGTTGCCGTATTCGTGCCAAGCCCAGTTCGGGATGTCTGGCATCGGCGCGCCGCCGGCGGGCGGCGTCAGCACCGTCCGCGGCATCGCCTGGGTCGGATCCCACTCCTCGACGTTGACGATGACCCAGACCGCGAGCCGTGCGCCATTCGGGAGAGCGAGCTTCGGCCGCTGGCCGATCGCCGAGAAATCGAGCCGCTCGGACGGCAGCATGACGCCCCCTCTGGTAATCATCGCTCCGTCCTGGTCGACAGGTACCAATCGAGAATCTCGGCCCCGTTCCAGTGCAGCACGCCCTCGTAGCGGCTGATGTGCTCATAGACGGCTTCGAGATATTTGATCCGGTGCGGCTGACCGCTGATGTAGGGATGGATCGCGATCGCCATGATCTTCGCCCGCTCGGCTCCCTCGCGATAGAGCCGCTCGAAGCTGTCAATGCAGCGCTGCGTGAAATACCCCGATTCGTGATGCTGGACCAGCATCATCGGGATGTCGTTGAGCTCGACCGAATAAGGCAATGTGACGAGTGGACCGTGCGCCGTCTTAATTTCGGTCGGCTCGTCGTCGTAAACCCAGTCCCCGATGTATTTGACGCCGGCCTCAGCAAGAAGATCCGGCGTGTCGTAAGTCTCGGTCAGACCCGGGCCGAGCCAACCGACGGGCCGGGTGCCGGCAAAGCGCGCGAGCGTGTCCAACGATTTGGCAATCATCTCCGCCTGATCCTCGACCTTGTGGATCGGCATCTGCTCCCAGGCGTGGCCCATAAATTCCCACCCCGCATCGCGCGCCGCCCGAGCAACGCGACGATATTCTCGGCAGACACGGGCGTTGATCGACAGGGTCGGCCGGATTCCCAGCCGCGCGAAAAGATCGAAGAAACGCCAGACCCCGACCCGCATGCCGTACTCGTGCCAGGACCAGTTCGGGACATCCGGCACAAGCACCTCGCCGGTCGGCGCCGGCAGCACCTGACGGGCCATCGGGCGTGAGATGGACCAGAACTCGAGATTGACGACAGTCCAAACAACGATCCGAGCGCTGTTTGGTAATTTGAGCGGCGGCCGGTCGACAATGGCCGAATAGGCGCAACGTTCACGCGGTATCATCCTCACCTCTGGGTCGCATTGGAGCAGGATGACAATCTCGCGAATTGCTTTTCACATGCAAGCACCCTCCCGGACGCAGAGTTCGCGGCAGGGAAATCCAGCAGGACGATTGTGCAATCCTCCTATACTGCAATGCAGCAATGCATAAGTGAACATTCCCCTGTGGGCATGTTGCCCGACATGTTCGCCCAATAACTCTCAGATCCAACGACCGAAGGTGAAGGCGGATGAGATCGCGTAGTTTCCGCGGTAACGTTTTTGTTGCGAACCTGCCTCCGGAGTTCACCGACGATGAACTGGCTGAAACCTTCGACTCCTTCGGGATGGTGTTGAGAGCCTCGATCGCCCGCGATCCGGCAAACGGAAAACGGCTGCGTTACGGCTTTGTCGATATCGCGACCGAGCGCGCCGCCAACCTCGCCGTCGCCGCGATGAACGGCAACAAGGTCCATGGGTACACCCTCGACGTCCGCATCAGCGAACGGCCGGTGGCAGCAAAGAAGCCGGCGCGCGTCGGTTCGCCGCCGCGGCGGCACTCGCTCCGGCTGGTCCCGCGAGCCGATGGCGAGGATGATAGGTCCGCCGATTTCTCCTATCGCAGCATACAGCCGAGAAAGCCGCCCACCTTCCAGGTCGAACGCCGCTCGCTGCCGCGCCGCACTTGACGAGGGCGGACGCCCTCTCACGCGGCGCGGACGCTCACTCCGGCCTCGCTCATCGAGCGCATCGCTCGCGCCACCGAGCCGTCGACATCGATGCCGCGGCAGGCGCCCGTCACGCCGGTGACCTCGAAACCCGCCTCTCGTCCGTCGATCGCCGAGAAAACGACGCAGAAATCGGTGGCGAGCCCACACATCGTGATGCGTTCGAGCCCGCGCTCCCTCAGATAGCCGGCAAGCCCGGTCGGCGTTAGGCGATCGTTCTCACGGAAGGCCGAGTACGAGTCGATGGCACTCCTGAACCCTTTTCGCACTACCAGCTCGGCATGGGGCACGTTGAGCTCCGGGTGAAAGCGCGCCCCCCGGGTCCCCTGGACACAGTGGTCGGGCCACAGGATTTGCGTGCCGTACGAGACCTCGATCGTGTCGAACGGGCGCTTTCCGGGGTGCGAGCTGGCAAACGAAGCATGTCCCGGGGTGTGCCAGTCCTGGGTCAAGATCACATGAGCGAAGGATCTCGCCAGCCGATTGACCGCGGGGATGATCGCATCGCCGTCGGGCACGGCGAGCGCACCGCCGGGGCAGAAATCGTTCTGGACATCGACGATCAGCAAAACGTCTCGATCAACTGGCGTCATTGCCTGCCTCGCAGCCGCGGAATGATCTCGCGGGCGATGATTTCGACCTGATCCATGCGATACCGGTAGGGGATGAAGATCAGCTTCTGGACCCCGGCCGCGAGCTGGGCGCGCAACTGGGCGACGCAATCATCGACCGTCCCAAAGATCGCCGCATCCTTGGTCGATTCGCTCCAGGCGGCATAGTCCCACTCCTGGCCGAGCCACTCCATCAGCGGCGCTTCGACCGCTGCGCGCGAGGCGCCGACATAGATCGGCAGCTGGTGGGCGTTGAGCAATATGTCCGGATCATGCCCGGCCGCTTCGGCAAAGCGGCGCACCTTGGCCCAGGATATGGCGAAACTTTCCGGGGTGTAGAAATAGGTGAGCCAGCCGCCGTTGAGTGCGGCGCGCTTGAGCACGCGCTCGACATAGCCGCCGATCAGCATGACCGGCAGCCGAGCAGGCTTGGGGGACAGGTTGGCGCCGCGCAGGCGATGCGGCGGATAGTCCCCGTTCACCTGGTCCTCGGTCCACAGGCGGCTCAGGATCTCGAGATTGCGATCCATGATCCGGCCGCGCTGCTCGAACGACACCCCGACCGCGTCGAATTCGCGGCGGTACCACCCCGACGCCATACCGAGCAGCAGGCGCCCGCCGGCGATCAGGTCGAGGCTCGCCAGCTCCTTGGCCAGCACCACCGGGTTGCGCAGCGGCAGCACCAAAACCCCGGTGCCGAGCTTGATCCGCGTCGTGCGCGCGGCGACCGCCGTCAGCAGGGTCAGCGAATCGAGGACTGGAAAAGGCGGATCGACACCGAGAAGGATGTGGTCCCAGACCCAAACCGAATCGAACCCGAGCGCCTCGGCCTCGCGGGCATAGGCGATCAGCGCCTGCGGGTCCGGCATCTCGGGATAGGTCGTGAAATTCCTCATCGCGAGACCGAAAGTATTCGAAAAAATGGTCATCGCGATGGTCCTCAGGCCGTGTAGAGCCGCTCGGGGTCGAGATAGCGCAGCACCGCCAGCTCGTTTTCGGTCGGCGGATCGGTGGTCGGCAGATCGGCCTCGATCAGCAATGCGAAGCCGGTGTTCGCCTGCACCTGGTCGGCACTGACGCCCGGCTGCAGCGCCAGGAGCTTCATCCGGTGCGAACGCTCGTCGAAGCCGAGGAGGCCGAGATCGGTGACCACCCGGAACATGCCGCCTGAGGTCAACCCCGCCGCCCGACGGCTGTCCTCGCCCGAGAGGAAGCCGGGGCTGGTGACGAAATCGACCCGGTTCACAAACCGGCGCTTCTCGTGCTTCATCGCCACGATCATCTGCGTCAGGCTGGCGATATCGTTGCCGCCGCCGGTTCCCGGGAGCCGTGTCGCCGGGTGCCCGGGGTCGCCGATAAAGGAGCTGTTGAGGTTGCCGTGCTGGTCGATCTGCGCGCCACCCATAAACCCCACATCGACATAGCCGCGCTGAAGCAGCAACAGCACGTCGGTGCTCCCCAGCACCATGTTGGCGCGGCGCGTGCAGCGCTGCTCGTTGGTCGAAGGCGGCAATTTCCCCGGCTCGACAAAGGCCCCGACCGTGCCGCCCTCGAAGAGGATGGTAAGGCCGGGAGCGTGCCGCCGCTGCGCTAAAGTCGCCGCCAAGAGCGGGATGCCCACGCCGGCGAAGACGACCTGCCCGTCGCGCAGCAGCCGCGCGCTGATGACCGCGAGCAGCTCGCTCGCCGTGTATGATCCGGGGCTGGTGCTCATTCCGGCCAAGCCTCTGCCGCAAGTAGCATCTCCCTCTCCGCCCTTGGGGGCGGAGAGGGTCGGGGTGAGGTGGGGGATTCCAGGGCACTTGCCGCTGCCCACCTCACCCTCCCGCTTCGCGGGCCCCTCCCTCTCCCCCCGAAAGCGGGCGGAGAGGGGCTTAGGGCGTGGCACAAGGATGCGCTAGTCGTCATAGATGCTTCTCCCGCGCCGGCTGGCGTCCAGCAATTCCTCCAGCCCGAGGAGATCGAGGTACTCGGTCCACGACTTCGGGGCGTAAAAATAGCGATCGAGGTATTCCCCGATGCCCCGCTCGGGATCCTGCCTCAGCTGGGCGGCATAGAAATCGAGGTGTTTGAACAGCGGCTCGTAGAGGCCATAGCACTCGTGCGGCGCCGACCCGAACGGGACCTCGA
>Ga0210406_10000362_pt1 | contig 63841 bp, 95 predicted proteins | sample IncBWC30MmetaG_FD_155454 | JGI IMG/M metagenome (GOLD analysis project Ga0210406, IMG submission 155454) | Forest soil microbial communities from Barre Woods Harvard Forest LTER site, Petersham, Massachusetts, United States - Inc-BW-C-30-M | ecosystem: Environmental > Terrestrial > Soil >...
CGAGCCGCCGAGAAGGCGCGTATGGCCGAGCAGCAGCCGGTCGAGCACGGCCAGGCTTACGTGTCGCCCGAGACCGAGCCCGCCATGGCTGCGATGCCGGCGCTGCTGACGCGCGAGACTGCCCAGAAGCTAACTCTTCGGCGGCTATCTCCAATGGCACGCGAAGCCCGCGCCGAGGCCGAGTCTCAGCCAGTCGTACGCGAGCGCGCTAAAACTACTACAGTAGTAGAAGATGCTGGCGTCGAGAAGCCCCGATCGGCACAGACCACCAACAAAGAACGCATTTTAAGCGACCTAGAAAGCAAAGTTTCCAACGGACTGATGACCGCTGCTGAGGCAGATCGGGTCTATGGGCGCAAGGAGCCCGGCATCAAAGCCGGCCGCCAACGCAAATTCTCTGATTTCGCGTCTTATATACGTGACCGCCTACAACGGGCCAGTGACCCCGATGTCGAGCGCGAACTATTGTCCCGTGCCGAGCAGATCCAGAGTGACAAAAAACTAACGACGGCCCAGAAGCTAGCGCAGTCGCGCGAGATTAATAAGGCACTGCAATCTGTCGGGCCGGAACACGCTGCGAAGCTGCGCGGTATCCTCAATGAGCTCGAAGGCAAAGACCGGGTCGCTTACGCACCACGATCAACCATTGAAAGTTTATATCATGATGAGCGTATAAACTACCCATTATGGGATATTCTTGACAGACCGTCTGGTCGAGCGAAAGAGCAAGAATATCTCGACCGGATCGCAAATGACCCGGTCGTTAAGGTCCGTCTGCCGCAAGCAGTGGCTCTCGCGCGGCGGCTCAAGGAAATGCTTCCTTCGAGCTTGGAAGTGCTGCCTAAGCATATTGCCGAAGCGCAATTTGGTACAAGCTACCCAGACTATGCGGCAGGCGGCTTTGATCCACGACACGATATTATTTTCCTTCATCCATCCGCTAGAGAAAGCAGCGCTTTAGAGGTTGTACTGCATGAAGGTATGCACGCAGTTACGACTCGGTTCCTGCGTGAAAAACCACAAAATTCAATGGCTGCGCTAAATGCTATCCGCGATGAACTGCGCCGATATAATGACCAAGCTAGCCAGGAAGGTACTTTTGACACCTTTGATTATGCCTTATCCAATAACGAAGAATTGCACACGATGCTGATGACCAGCCCGGTCATACAGAAGATCGCGGCTAGTATTACACCTTCCCGAGAATTCCGCGCCAAGATGCGTGAGCTGGGGTATGCCCCACAAGAGAGTCGGTCATTATGGAAGGCTTTCACTGGCTGGGTTCGACGGGCATTAGGACTTAACCAGAAAGAAGTTGGCGACACATTACTTGATCATGCTCTGCGCCCACTTCAAGACATAACGGACAAGGCCGATAAGTTCAACCGGGGCAAGTTCCAATTCATTAACGAGCAGGCGAGAGAAACCGCCGACGCAGCAATCAGCGCGATGCCTCGGTTTGGTCGGGACGATGTTAGTAGAGCGCTTAAGTATGTCGAGGTAGACCGCGCGCGGCGGATGCTATTGCAGGGAGTACCGACTGACGGCATCATTAAGTGGAACGGGGAGTTGTTTGAGAGCCGCGACAAGGAAGCGCCCGGTAATTCACTGAAAGACTATCGCACGGCATACGAGGCACAGGCTGCTAGGTCTAAGAGATTCAGCGACGAGAATGCTGATCGCGTCAAAGACATGATTGGTACAATGACTGAACCAGTCGCTCGATTAATGAATGATGCGACGTTGGCAGAGGCTCATCTGGGGCCCAGCGACCCGAATGCCAACGCGCATTTCAAAACCCGGGAGCAGCAGCAAGCGCTGAGCAACCTACAAACGCGCTACGACGCGCTCTCCGACAGTGATAAGAAGACCTATAGCAATTTCCGAGATTGGTATAGAGAGACTGACGGGATTGAGCGCGTCGCCAGATTTAAGTCGATGGTCAAAACTGCGCTTCCCGACGCGACTTCGACACAGGTGCGCGCTCTAGCTCAAGCACTGCGGACGATGCGGGGGATCAAGGAACTTATCGACGACCCCGATAAATCGCCGGTCGCCGCTGCATTCGCCGAGGCTTGGAATAGCAAGCGCGCGATCGCGCGTGAGATCGCTAAGGTCCACCGTGATGGCTTCGTCCAAGGTGACTATTTCCCACTCCGTAGATATGGCGACTACGTGATTCGCTACGGTACTAAGGGTACCGACGATTATGGCGTGGAGCGGTTCGAACGCCGGGGTGAGGCTGAGGCGCGTCGGGCCGAGCTGGCGCGGGAAGGCGCCGAGCCGAGCAATGTCATGCTGGCAGACGATACGGCGCCCAGAAATATGGTTCCTACTGGCGTGATGGATGACCTGAACAGGGCGCTGAATAAGGCTGGCGGCTTCAGTGAGGACCAGCTTGACTCGGTGCGCGACGCCTTCGCGTCGATTATGCTGCAAAACGCGAGTCGGTCAGAGGCCGCGCGCACCCGGATGCGCCGCCAAGGAGTCAAGGGCGCGTCGATCGATCACGCCAAAGTTTTGTCGCGGGATTTCCTAGCTCTGTCGTCGAGGCTTGGCTACCTCGAACACGGACCCGATCGTGTGCAGGCGATCGCGGCGATGGGTCGGCAGGTTGGTTGGCTTGAGCGCAACGGCGCTGAGGGTGAGGGGATACGCGCTCAGTCTGTGTTGAACGAAATCAAACAGCGGCAGCCGGCTGGTGACGACGCGTCGAGTAAGTTCGCTGGCTTCACACGCAGGGCGTCGACGCTGGGGTATGTGCAGTCATTGATGTCGTTTTCACATCTGTTTACGTCGACCTTCGAAGCGCACACGAACTCAATCGCTTTGATGGGCTCCCGTCACGGGCTCCGCGCTAATTTAGCATTGACGAAGGCCCTTAAGGACATCACGCCGACAATGGCAGTGAATGCCGTCGGTAAGACGATAAGAGCCGCGAAGGCAGCAGCGTTTCTCGGACCCGAACTCAAGACTGCCGACTGGAATCTTTCGAACGTTATTCGTGATCGGCTCATATCTGCGGGTGCTGATCGTGCCGCAACGACAGACTTATTCGATGGACGTGATGGGCTGAATGCTGCCGGTCTTATTGACCATACGATGATACGTGAGATGCAGCGTATCGCTAGGTCAGGAACTACCGGGGTTGGGAAGTGGTGGGACCGGTTCATGGATTTCAACGCAGTCGCTGCGCATACCGTCGATGCCACGAATAAATCAGCCATCGCCAAAGCCGCCTATGATCTAGAGTTGCGCAAGACAGGCAATCACGAGCAAGCGAAGTTATACGCCGTCGATATGGCGCGCACGGCTATGCCGAATTACAACCTAGGAAATAAATCCCGCATCTCGACCAATAGGGGCATTCTTGGTGGGGTTGCTGCACCGCTGACTCAGTTCAAGCAGTACGGCATCAATATGTACTCCGTGATGGCTAACCTTATGCGCGCGTCCGTTCATGGCGCGTCGAGCACTGACAGATGGGAGGCGCGCAAAGCGTTCGCTGGAATACTAGCGACGCATGCCATGATGGCCGGCGTGCTCACCTGGATAGCCGACCCCCTGCGCTACATCGGTGGACTTTACGACCTGATCACCGGCGCGGCTAAACCGCACGACTACGAAAACGATGCCCGGCGTTGGATAGCCGGCGCGTTCGGGCCCGAGCTGGGCGAGATCATCTCACGTGGCGTGCTGCACATGGCGGGGATCGACATACATCGCCGGGTTGGGTTGTCGAACCTGCTCGAAGTCCCCGAGCTTAAATCGTTCGACAAGAAGGGCTTCGCCGAGATGGTCGCTTCGGCAATGACGGGCGCCGCCGGCGAGGACGCTGCTACGATGGCTGGCGGCATGATGAAGGTCTTCCAGGGCGATATCATGGGCGGCATCAAGGATATGGTGCCCCGCGTTGTCCGCGACCCGATGAAGGCTTATGGCTTAGCTACTAGCGGCGTTACCGACTCCAAGGGTAAAACCATCTTGCCTGCGTCAAAACTGTCAGGTGGTGACATCGCGGCGCAGGCATTGGGCTTTCAGCCGGCTCAGGCTTCGGAATTCCGCGAGGGGCGCAACGCGGTATTAGAGGCTAAAAATGAAGCCATCGTGGATAAATCCCGCGCGCTCAACGCGTTCGTTACCGCCTCACCGCCGGGCAGAAAGTCCGCGCTGAAACAGGTGCAGGATTACAACCGCTCCAACCCGACGTCTCCGATCACCTATGCGCAACTCATGGGCGCGCTGAAACGTCAGCAACAGCAGATACAGACCCCCGGCAGCTTCGGTTTGACGCTTTCGAAAAAATCTGCACCGGCGCTATCTAAACAAGGCAACTTCGCTAACGTCCGATGACGGCCTTGCATTTCTGATTTAATGGTACTACTGTAGTAATTATAGGAGCGATAAATGGCAGATACGTTTCCGAGCACCCCCAACCCAGAAATGGTCTCGCAGGTAGCTGTGATTTTGCGGCATCTCATTACAGCCGCAAGTACGCTTGGCCTTGCAGATGGCGCTTATAGTGATAGTACGCTGACGATGGCTGCCTCGGCTTTAGTGCTCCTGGGGAACACAGCTTACGCGCTTTATGATCTCTGGAAAAAGAAGCGCCTTGATCATGCAGGAAATGTTCTAAGCGCCCGGATGGGTAAGCCGGTACAGCCCGCAGTATGAGCCGCGGCGGTAACTGTCTTTACAATCTCGACAGGGCAGTAGCGTCCTTATTCGGCGCGCCGCCGCAGGAGACTATCAGCTCGGAAGTCGGCCGTGTCGCGCGTGGCACTGCACATGGGCACAACCGCGTTGAGCAATGGGCGGCGCTTTTGATCGCTCGCTGGCTCGATACGGATAAGCATCTATGGGGCCAGGATCATACGTTAAAAGCAATTCTGCACGCTGACCAACTAGATAAAGCCGATGATGGAGCTGAGCAATGAGCATGGATGTAAATCAACGCGAGAACATCGATAAGACGAAGCACCTTCCCGCCGGCCAGATGTCGCAGCACCATTACCCGCGCCTTGCCGTGGGCGACCCGGGCCCCAACGGTGAGATAACTATTCGGCTTATCCTGGGGCTGCCGTGCTGCGGCGTGGACCTGGACCTTGAGTGTCCGCCGAGCATGACGATCGAGGAGTTGGGCGTCACGGCACGAGGGTTCTTTGAGTTGTATCAGATGATCGCCGCACTGCCTACGTTTAGCCAGTGCCTAATATCAGGTACGTCCAAATGAGCGACAAGATCGGTATGTCGATAAGTGCAGAGTGGGAAAACAACCGAGTTGAGCGTGTGTGCGTTGCTTTTAGCGAAAAGCTAACGAAAGCTCAGCGGCGGGAATGCGCTAAATTTATCTTAGACTCAGCCGAAGTTTTTACACACGACTATGACGAAGTCCTCGACGAGGGCCCGAAATGAGCGACGAACAACAGACCTTTATCGACATGGTCGCCCCATTGGCACAGGCCGCCCAGGCCCGTACTAAGGTTCCGGCCTCCGTGACAATCGCGCAGGCGATCCTTGAGACTGGTTGGGGCAAGCACACGATTGCCGACGCTAACAACCTATTCGGGATCAAGGGCACCGGTCCCGCTGGGTCGATCACCGTCCCCACCCATGAAGTGGTCAACGGCGCAGAGACAACCGTCGACGCCGCTTTCCGCAAATACCACAACATTGGCGAGAGCGTCGAAGATCACGCCGACTTCTTCGTGGTCAACAAGCGATACGCGCACGCATTGGAAGTAGCTAGCGACGCGAACTCGTTCGCTCAGGAAATCCAGCGCGCCGGTTACGCGACAGACCCCGACTATGCCGCCAAGTTGATCAGCCTCATGCAGGGACACAACCTCTATCAGTACGATGGAGGCCCGGTGCCGGTGATCCCGCCGGTAGTGCCGTACCTACCGTCGCAGCCGCCCCTGCCCCTGCCCGCCCCGGCCCCGGCAGACCCCGCGCCCACCGACGCTCTCGACCCTGAAGTTCAAGCGATGTCTGACATGCTCGACATCCTCCAGGGCCTCAGAACTATGGACGGTAGGAAGCGGGTGCTCACTTACGTCACTGCGAGGTATGGAACATGACTAAGATAGTTTTGCGCCTTGCAGCCTTCGCTTTCGGATTGGGAGTCGCACTAACGGGCTGCGGGACCGTCGGTTCCCCGCCGGCTCAAACGGATCCCAAAGTAATGGCTCGCATCGTCAACATCTGTATGTCGAGCGGGCTGTTCAAATTCACCGATGGCGTGGTGGCGACGCTCGTTCCGGTCGCCGCCCTCCCCATCGCCTTGGTGAATGCGGGAGTCGACCAGGTCTGCACCCACCCGGAAACCTTCGCCGCCGACGCAACGACCGTCGAGTGGCTCGTCAAGAACTTAGTTGTAAGGAGACATGATGTTCAACCTATTCAAGCGAAGTAAACCTCTTGCAACGCTCACGGGAAATCCTTCTATATTTCCTGGCGACCGTGAAGGTGATCGCGGCAAGATCCGCATGGATCTACCACTTGTCTTCGACAATGGAGATGACGTCCGGGAATTCTTGATTCGAAACAGTTTATCGACGCTGATCTTAGATCGCCGCTGAGGTTCCTCGGCGGCCTTCCAAACCCCCCTGCCTGGTAAGGCCGCCGAAGACGGTGGCCGCCGCGATCCAACCGCGGCGGCCACTTTTTTATCCACAGGCTAAGCCTCTGCTAAGAAACGGTGCACGATAAGGGTGCGACCCTCTGCCACAGTTGCTATAAATATAGGAAAGATGTTTTATAAAAAGTTAATCGGGTTTTGCTAATCTTAAGTTGAACATACCGTTGACAGCCTAAGTAGCTTATCGATAAAGTGGGCTGCCGGCCAGGCAAACCTAACTAACGCGGATTGTTTCCAGAGTATATATTATGCGACAAATACCACCGGTTTACACACGCAGGGGTAGTACCAGCCCTTTTTCGGTGTTCCCCGAGGCCATAACGAGCTTGTTTCCGATCCACAGCTCGGGGCCTGCGACAATATGCCCGGTCTTCTTATGGATCGCTCGAAGGGCATAGAACAATCTCCAAGCCGAGACTGCGTCACGGTTACCTCGGACGAAGCGTTTGTGAATGCCGTCGATTTCGACCCACCACACCACCTTTGCGTTGCGTTTAGCCATACACTCCTCCATAATCCGCGCAGGACATACGGAGGGAGTGTATCGACCGTCAAATTATTGCGCGATTCTGTAGCGGTAGAACTCGTCCGGCGACGAGACGATTTCGACGGCCCGCCCGTCATGATTGTCTAGCCTGCCCCTTTGGTGATCCGCTCGCCGCCAGTAAGTGGTGGTGGTCCCGGACCAATGAGAGGACTCCTCCTCTATCCCACAGGACTGGCAGATTCGGCGGGCTGGTATTGTGCTGGAAATCTGCTTTACCGAAATATGCTCGCATTCAAGCTGGACCCGCTCGGCGACCATCTTGACGGTCTCCCGCGCGGCATGCAGATCACGCTCGGCCGCAGCAAGTTCGGGATTGCGGGGGAAGTTCATTGTGCACTCCTCGCGTTCAGCCGCCGCACCCGATTGTACGAGTTGTATCTATTTCGGTTTCGGCGTCGCCACGCACGCATATAGAGGGCCTTCCGATTAGCTTCTCCCCGCACTTGTTGGTACTCACGGAGGAACTGGATAATAGCATCTGGGCCAGCACCCCAGCACTCAGTGTGATTTAATACCCACAGTCCCTTGCTCATATCGGTTTACCTCCACTCAGTACGTTTAAGGGGCTGCCAGTGTTTGTTGTGGGATTACTATTGTCGTAGTTATAGTCTTCGAGATCAGGGTGGCTAGTCGGTATCTCGATGTAGTAAATCCGACCTGTTGTGTAGTGAGTGCCGGCGCCTAGCATGCCCCGTCCCTCTTTAGCGCCGTAGCGGGCCACTAGTTCGTTCTGATAGTCGCCCGAAGGTAAATTCCTATCGCGGCACCACGTCTGCCAGACGCTCTTGTCGATGCGCATCAACTTATCTTTCTGCGCAGTTTGAATAACAAGAGACTTTATGTTTGGATTTGGGAATGAGAGGACGCTAAATCTTGGATCAGGTTTTCCTTTACGTTGAAATATCGTAGTGAGCATACGCTCTCTCGTATGCTCCGTGTGAAATCTACCAAGAACGCGCTCAATATCCAGCTGGCCGTCATTGACGGGCAGGTCTCGCTTGCGCCTGTCGCGCGCCTGAGCAAGCGCTGCTTTTAAGTAGGCATCCATCGCGGGGATGTCGAAGCTCACAAGCTTTAACTTGTTCGCGATCCCCGCACCGGCTAGGATGCAGGTGATCCCGGCCATGTGAAACCGTTCCCCTGAAGAAGGATCGAGCTCCTCCTCTAGTTTCTTCCCGACCCTCGACACGACGCGTTGCGCCGTCTCGGCGTTGCTCGCCAGCCACTTAGCGTAGATGCGTCCGGCACTACCGTAGTTAGTCTCAGTCAGTTGGACCGTCTGCCCCGCGGCGATGCTAAGCGGCATCTGTGGGTGTGTGATCTGGAATTCGAACAGACGTAACGCGGCGGCGTCAGTCTCGGACCGCTCGGCAACGACGTGTTCCATTATCGCCGCATTGCTGGCCATCATCATAATGGTTTTCCAATCCCTAGCTTCCCGTAACTTGATATCAGCAGTCATACGCGCCTTTTCCCGCCCTTGACCCATGTCAAAAAAGCCGCGGATACGTTTCTTTGCGTCGTCTTTGTCGAGCTGTACTTCATCCCAATAAGCCGGCATTATTTTAGTCTGTCCGACCTTATATAGTATCGCGTTGTCAGTATCCTTGAGCGACATCATGGAGTTCAACGGGTGGGAATAAACCGCCTGACCGACTCTGAACGCCGAGCTCTTCCCAACCGCGCTGTCGCGCGACCACGCCGATATGACCACGCCTGACTGGCCGGTGAATTCGAGCAGCGGCGCAGCGAAGCTGACGGCAACGAGCACCTGCAAGTCGGGCCGGTTTTGCGTAACGAAGTCGCAGGCTTTACGCCAGTCTTCCAACGTACCCCTCGGGCGATACCACTCGACTATCTGTGGGTCGCCGCCGGGCGCCGGCTCCTCGGTGCCGTCTGCCTTATAGAGCACGCCGCCGACCGCAAACCCGTCGTAGCCCCCATTCAAGTTCTTCGCCCATCCGAACGGGTAAGTTGCGATACTGCGAACAGCGCACATAGCGCGCAACTTGCTGATCCACGCCACGATGAAATCTCCGAAGTGCAAGGCGTTGTGTCTGTCGAGGGTGATGCCCTTAGGGCCAAAGTGCGCCATGATCCTGCCTGCCTCGGGCGATGGCGAGGCTGTCACAACGTCAAAGGTCTTCTTTTCAGGACCGAGATAGGTAAAGGTGATCTGATGGCCGGTCCCGGGGACCTCGTCGAGCACTGCCCGGTAGACATCGCCGGTGATCAGCCTAAGCCACTCAGCGTCGCCGGTTTTCTTATCCACGATCTCGCGCTGGATCTCGCCATTCTGGCGGCGGAAACCGCTAGGGAGTTCGTCGGTTCCCTCTGTCTCTTTCTCGACGCCTAGCGAGAAGGGAGAGCCGCCGATGCGCCCCCAAAACGGACAGCCCTGGCAAACCCCCGGCCGCATACTGTCGAACGTTTTACAGAGCGGCGCGCCGTTGCCCTTGCTCCGCTGCTCGTTGGCAGCACGTTGTAGCTCGGCGTCGGTCTCTGCTGGATCGTACGCGGGGTGCGCCTTACCGATCTCGTGGGCGTAATGCGCGCCATCACTACAGAAGCTAGCGAGAGTGATAAATCCGAGATACCAAAGCCGACGGTCATCGTCGACGCCGTTGACTGCGAGCGACCGCTTGGCCTGCAGGCATTGGGTAGCAATCCGCTCGAAGGTGTGTTCGCGCCGAGATGAGACACCTGCCTGCGCAGCAGCGGTCAAGCTGCTCTTGCGCACCTTCGCCAGAGCCGGCGGCGTGCCAGCTAGCACATGTCGATCGAGCTGCTTGGTCGGCATATTGTCGATGGAGCGCTTCGATGCATAAGGACTAAGCGACCGCCATAGCTGGTTGTTGCCGTACTCACTACGGGAGTATTCGGTTAGCACGCGGACCGGCGCCGGCGATCCCGGGACCTTGCAGTTGAAAGTCCCTGGGAGACGCAATACCCGCGCGCTGTCGGTGGTCAGCCCTACGTCGCCCTTGGCGCCGTGATGGATCAGCGCTGCCTTGAGCGCCTCGGCATACGGTAGCCATTCATGGGGATCGAGAGGGTCTACGAAGACCCAATAGAGATGCAGGCCATAGCCGCTATTAACGATGAGGTTCGGCGGCAGTACCCCACTGTCAGTAAGCTTCTGAACGAATGCCAGCGCCTCGGCCTCGTCGGCGAAGGCTGTGCCGGGCCTCTTTTTGTCACCTGGGCGCGAGATGTCAGCGTCAAACCAGAGACATTTGAACTGTTCGGCATTATCCTGCGTGCGCTGGCCGGCTTCGTGATACGACGCAACGGCGAACCATACATCGGCGCCTTTACGGGCTGCCCAACCGGCGTAGCCGACTGCAGAGCCTATATCGGCGCGCGGGAAAAATCTAGCGCTCATTCCCCTATCAGGGAACTTAAACGTAATGACGAGGTAATTCCCCGGCGCGACAACGAGCGCTAAAAACTGTGCGGCGTCCATCCCACTCCCTGAATGTTACAGAGAGAAAAAGGGCGGAGAGTTTACCTCCGCCCAATATCAAAGACTTAGACGGGCGCGTTCAAAAGTTCGTCAATGGCCGACTGCATATCAATCGGTGCAGGCTGTACTGCAGCGACAGGAGCAGGAGCAGCTTGCGCAGCCGGCGTAGGCGGTGCCGCCGGTGCTTGCGTCTGCTGCGGCGCCTGGAACGCAGCCGCGCCATTGGCATGGCCATTGGGTTGCTCCATCGCCGGGGTCGCACCAGTCATAAACGGGTTCGCCTTACGGGGTGTAGCGGGAGCTGGCATTCCCGGATGAGGTACTCCTCCGATGAGCGCACCGCCGATCATAAACGGCGCTCCCTTTTCTTCATCTGCCTGCTGCACGGCAGCCGGAGTGGGTTGAGGGGCTTGAGTTGCTTCCTCGTACTGCTGCTTCTGAGCCGCAGTGGCTTGGTCGCTAGGGGGGCCCGACACGCCAAACGCATCTTCAAATTCTTGTACGCTAGCGAATCTTAAACGATGCGCATACTGGTCTGGTGTAGGCGCCGGTCGCGAAGAAGTCTGAGCGGCCTGGGCCTGATACGGTGCATTCAGAACTGGGTTATGAGCAGTTACCTGCCGTGGCATCTGCACGACGTTCGGCGGCGTACCTGGTATTTCGGCGGCTGGAGCCGGCTGAGGGGCCGAGCTGTCGACCATACCGAGGATGCGCGCGACCTGCTCGCTGCCGCTTATTCCGCCGTTGCCGTCTGCCCCGACGACGAGTTCTGCCTGCTCGTCGGATAACCAGCTCGAAGCTTCGAATGTGATCAACGGGTAGGAGACGTCGTAATTGAAACCGAGACGGGTCGCGACGAACTCCATCGACGCCCCCTTGCGTTCTAGCATTTGCGCGTAGTTCGCTAGTTGATTAAGGCTCATCGGCGGGATGCGCAGCATCATCGGGCCGCCGTAGCTTTCGTTCTTGGGATCGCCGAGCGGCACAACGGCGATGCGGCGGTTGTCCTGGCACGCCTTGCCCTTCCGGCCATCCTCGGTGATCCGTGAGCCCCACTGAGCACGCGGACAGACGGCGCAGGTCGAGCATTGCAGCTTGGTGCTGGTCGGATCTGGGGCGATACCGTCGACCGAGAAGCAATCCGGTGAGTCGTCGTCCCCCTCGGTATATTTTTTCTCATACCACTGCTTCGCGACGACCTGCGCGATGCCGACAATGATCACGTCAAGCGACGGGACCGGGGCCCCGCGGGCATCCGTCACCATGTTTTCTTCGCCGCGATATTTGATGCGCCAGTTACGGCCTTTGTAGCCGATCACCGCAAAGGACGCCTGGACACCCGCCATCGCCGCGGCGTTGAGCGAGGATTTCCGGTTGGCGAATAGCGCTGGCGGCCGGCCTGCAACGGGAACGATTGCGTTGGAGCTCATATTTTATTCTCCTTCCAATTCGATGTTGATTTGCGCTGTGCCGTCCGGCCATTGGACAGCGTGCAGTGTATGCTCGATGGCATCTGACAGATCATTAGATTCGAAATACACTTCGCCGAGGATAAGGCTCTCGGCGTCCATCAATGTCAGCTTGTAGCGCTTCATCTCACATTCTCCATACGATGGTTGCTATAGTTATCTCACGCGGTCCGGACGCGCAAGACCCGGATCTGACTAACCTTCACCCCCGGAATGGGCTTCTTAGTCTCTTCGATGGTCGCCAGGACCGCGCCCTTAGCGACGCGCCGTTCAAGCAGATCCCAGGCTTGGTTAGCCTGGATGTAATCGAGCGTCTGCTCCCAGTTATCGACCGTCGCCGAGGTTTCGACCTGCGTAAACGCCGTGCCCCGATCGGTTCTGAGTGATGCGGCGCCTAGCTTGTCGAGTTCGGCCATAAGGACCCCCTCGATCTTCTGTTGCAGCTCAAGGATTGGCGTGATACGCGTCTTAAAAGCCTCCTTCAACTCCGCGATCTTGTTACGTAGCTTGATGTAGTTCTCGACCAACTGCGCGGCATTGACCCCCGCTTGCTGCATTTCTACTACAGTAGTAGTTTCTGTTGGTGTTTCTTTTGGTGTTTCTTTTGGTTCACGTGCCTCGCTCTGCTCGTGCACTGCCTTCTTTACTCTCGCCATGACCTCCTCCGATGTGTTGAGTAGTGATTTCCGAAACTGATGCAGGTTCGCCGTAATGACGTGGTGTTCTAGTGGGTATGGCGCGTCGCAGTGCCACGGCATCCCGTCGAGGATCCAGCGTACCGCCCAAGCCCGAGTGTTCGGTTTGAACCCGTCGAGCTGCCGGATGATGTCGTCAGCGGTCATACCGATAGATCTTACGGCCTGCACATAGGCCCCACATGCCCCCGGCACAGAAGCCGAGACCGAATATGAGGACGTATCCGACCACCTCCATCATGTAGTAAACTCATGCAACTTCGCCCGTGCGCGCCAGAGCCGTGAGCGCACCGTACCTATTGGAATGCGTTCGCGGCGTGCTGCCTCGGCATAGCTTGCGCCGCCTGTAATAAGCTCTATAAGGCGGCGCTGTGTTTGGGGCAGCCGTTCAATCTCCTCAACAACCTCATGTGCTAAAATGCTAGCATCAGCATTGCTATAAGATGGAGCATCGCTATCGAGCAGCACTGTAGCTCTACGAGTCGACCGCCTCGTATTGTTTACGTAGCAATTGTGCATGATCGTGAACATCCACGCGCGTAAGTCACCTTCGACGTAGAGGCGCTGTTTACATAGTACCATCAGTACCGTGTCTTGCACCAGATCATCGGCGTCGACAGTGCTTTCGGTGAGCTTCAGCGCGTAGCGGCGCAACCTCGGCAGCTCAATAATAATGCGCCCCTGGTCGATTGTCATAGCCCCAGTCTCCGCCATAGTCTGCGTAAACGTTGTGCCAGCCGTTTGCGGCGCATTGCGTAAGGCCGGCGCCGCCACGCGTTTTGATATTCACGGGTTATTGACTTCATCTCCGCGCTCCCGTCAGTCAGAACTCCACGTCCTGGTTTTTGAACAGCTCCAATAGCATCCCCTGCAAACTCGCGCGGTCTTTTAGCCTCTTATAGGCTGCCTTCTCGGCCGGCGTTGCGGCCAGATGCACGATTAAGGTATTGGATGTCTGCCCTGGCCTGATGGGCCTGGCGTTGGCCTGCTCGTAGATCTCCAATGAGTTTATCGCCGTGTACCAAACGATCGTATTGGCCGCAGTGAGTGTGAGCCCATGCGCCATACACTGAGGGTGCGCCACCAGGACTCGCGGCTGTGGGGTATTCTGGAATGCGTCGAAGATTTTGGTTCTGGCGGCGCGCGAGGTTTCCCCAAAAACTACTCCCACCGTGATTTTATTCTTCTGGAGGAACTTCGCGATGCCGCCGAGCGCATGGATGAACGGCACGAACACGATAACCTTGCGGCTGGCCTCGTGTATCACGTCGAGCAGCTCGTCTAACCGTGACTGATTGGGTAGCTCGTAGACCCCGCGCCGGTCGGTGTAGATATAGCCGCAAGACACCTGCAGGAGTTTGTTCTGTAAGACCCCCTCATTGACCGCAGTGATCGTCTCGCCGGCTTTGGTCGTCATGACCATCTTGTCGAATAAAGCTTTGTAGGCGTAAGCCGCGGCGGGGTCGAGCTTGACTTGGCGTGTTGTCCAGGTCGTAGGTGGTAGCTCCATTACGTCGTCGCGCGTAAATCTCACCGATGGCTGCATCTGCGAGAACACGATGTCGTTGGCTTGGTCCCGCGCGATCCATTTAAAATTACCGACCTGACGCATCGTCATGTCTTTGAAGCGCACCAGTGATTTCGTCGTGCGGTCGGGAGTGAGTAATTTGATCTGCCCCCAGGCATCGGTTGGCGCAGTCGGCGTCGGCGCGCCGGTCATACCCCACACGTATTTCGCAGCGGTGCCCTGGATCACGGCGTTGGCCGACTTCCATAGTTGCGAAGACTTATTCCGGAACACCGCGAGCTCGTCGATCACGATGATATCGAAGCCGCGATTGACAATCTCGTCGATTAGCAGTGCTAGGCCGTGGTGGTTGATGATGAACCAGTCGGCGTCTTCAGATAATAACTTAACTCGCTGCATCCGTGACCCATAGACAATGCGCACCTTGGATTGCGGGAGCAGCTTGAACAGCTCGCGCTCCCATACCAGTGTCAGGGTCGATAAGGGTGCGGTGATCAGCACCCGACCCATGCCCTGGGCCCGGCGCAAGTAGTCGCTTGCGTAGATCGCTGCCCGGGTCTTACCCGTCCCGAGGTCATTCAGAACATAGGCGCGGGGGCTCTCCGTCGCCAGCGCCGCAGTGAGCTTCTGGACCCTCCAAGCCGGTGGACTGCCGCCGCACCAATCATACCGCGTCAGGATAGGCGACGGGACCGGCACGCCGAGATTGCGAGCTACTTTCGCTTCTTCGTGGCGGTTGGGGATCACCAGCATGCGCTGGCCCTGATAGGCCAGCTCGCGAGCGTGGGGGATTAACTGTGCTAGTCCCTCGTGCCACGGGATCACGATGTGATTGGTGTCGGCAGTTACGAACATGGTTATCTACTACTGTAGTAGTTGTTTTACTCTTCGTATGGTGAATGTAGCCAGCTCTTCGTCATAGATACCGACTGGAGCCAATCCTCGAATTCAGTCAGCGACTCGTCGTCGTTGATGATGAAAACCTGTGCCAGTGATTCACGTATCTGCTTGATCACGACCTCTTGCCTGGATGTCGGCTTTTTATCAGGGCGCTTCGCCTCGATTGCAAACCCGAGTCCATAGAAGAACCCAAGATAGTCCAGAGTCGCCTTACCGTACCCACCGGGCACCGGCATGTACGAGTACATATGGCCTTCAACCTTGTACTTGTCAAGTATTTTATTGATCTTTTTCTTGATCTTTCCTTCGGGTGTACTAGCAGACATTCGGAAACCTACACTACAACACAGAGATGAGCGATAAACGCTTCTGGAATATGCAATTTATGTTCTCGGTCTTCTTCCAGGATACACTCGAACCAACGCCCTGCTTTATCTGTAAAGATCGCGCGGAACTGGAAGCCATACGTCAATGCAGTGCTCTCGATGTAGAGAGATAGCCGCTGGCGCAATTCACGAGGCAACTGGTCGTGGACCTCCTGTCTTGCCCCCGGCAGCTCCCCATACCATACACGGTTCCAGCTAGTCTCACGCTCTTCCATCACACCACCGCGCACAGATGAGCGATAAATGCTAATGGGATAACCAGCTCCCCCTCGGGTGTCTCTTCCAGCCGGCAGTTAAACCTGCGCTTAGTCTGAATATCGACGAATACCACGAGTACGTGCAACCCGAACGGGTCGCCGGTGATCCCCAGTGATAAACGTTCTTGTAAGGCGCGCGGAAGCTGTCTGCGCAACACATCGGACACGCTATAAAGCGGCAGGCTATCGGAGTAACTCATATCATACTACCACACACAGATGCGCAATGACTTCGTCGCTGAGGCGCAGATCCAGCCCGACCGTGCAGTTCACTCGCTCAACACCCCAACTAATACTAACTCCAAAAGTAATGCCGGGCCCCTCGACTGGCCTAACGATGACAGCTACCTTCTCACGAACGCTCCGCGGGAGCTGTTCTCGTATACGATCCCCGATCACCGGGCCAACACTAGCCCAATGCCGATCGACCACCGGGCCAACACTAGCCCAATGCCGATCGACCGCTCGCCGCTGCGCCGTGCGCCGCTGCGCCGTGCGCCATGCCTCATCGGTCAGGTCTCTTTCCATTCATACCACCACACACAGATGCACGATGAATGTGTCGGGGAGCTTTCCATCGTCGGTCAAACGACAGCGGAACTTGCGGTAAGTGCGCACGTCCCTTATGACGACAAAATTACCACCCTGCGGAAATACGGCGAGGCGGTCACTGAGCGTGCGCGGTAACTGCTTCCTAACTTGCTGCGCAAACCACGGATTTGGCTGCGCAAACCATGGATTCGTGGGCTCAAAGCCGCTCATCTTCCCCCCACTCCATGAAACGGACATGATACCACCGCGCAGTATTTCTTGCATAAGCCATTGGGAGTGGGCGGGAACTCCTGGGTCTCGTGAGCACGCTGGAACTTTTTGACACGGGGCAGGATCTCGGCCCATAGCGCCGGCAGGTTTTCGCGCCGGGCCTCATCCCGCACGATCTTGTCGTAGTTTACGTAGACCAGCGCCGACCGAATACGAGTTAAGAGGTTCGGCTGGTGTGCGAACAGCACCGCGGCGCTTAAGCGCAACTGCGTCAGGTCTTCTTTGGGCTTGCCAGTCTTCCAGTCCAGTATGACGGCATAGGTCCCGTTGATCTTGACACAGTCTATTACGACGCGCAGCCACGCGTTCTTACCCATATATCCGACTGGTCTGAAGGTAGCGCTAATCGCCAATTTCTGCTCGTAATAGAATTTACCGGGCGACGCGGCGACGCTTGCCAGTAGCCCCTCGTGCTGGACGTATCCAAGGGGCAAGGCCGTGCCGTGTTTCAGCCGCGCCTCGAAGTACGCATGCAACTTATCCCCCTCGTCGCGGTGCGGGGTCGGCCCTTCAGAGATATCCCGGGCAATGTCGTAATGGTAGTGTTTTTTCGGGCACGTCTCGAAGTTGTTGAGCTTGCTGAAGGACCAGGCGGTCATTGGCAGCTCGTCGTGTACATGCCTTGGCCTAACCTGATCGTGGTGCAGTTCTGCGGCAGGGGATAGTAGACCGGAGGATTATAGATAGGCATAGGCGCCTCACCTGACCATTCCGGGTGGTAGGTGTGGCAGCATGGAACATAGTTATTGCCCAGTGCCATACCCTGTGAGAATCCGTCGTAGAACCCTTGCGAGAAGCTACCGACTTGCGCCGCTGCGGCAGTGGACAAGCTAACACAAAACGCGGCTGCGACCATGAGAGTTTTCATCACTTATTTCCCTTCTCTACTGCATGTGGAACCGCGGCACACCAGACCGTAAAGTCCTCGCCCACATTAAAAAAATCCCATCCGATTTTATCCCTTTTGCGTGCGCACTCCGCCTCATTTGCAAAAAGCTGAGGGTACACACTGGCTGGCACTGCATCCACCGTACTCGGATATGTTCCGGTTAGGTGAGCCGCGAAAGTCAGTAAGATCCATTTGGTCATCACGTATTCTCCTTCTTCTGTACATAATCTATAAGCTCCTTCTGAGACCGCAATAATATATTCTCGGTAACAATCTTTTCTTTACCGTTATAAGTAATCCTATCTCCACGACAAAAATAACCGGGGTAAGAAACTAGAAATTCTCGATCCTCCCAAATACTACGAATTCTTCTTAGGATGCCCATCACGTGTCCTCCTCTGCGCCAAGCTCGCGGCAAAGATCAATAACGTCCATGCCTGGATAGCATTCGGCAGCAAGGCGCAATATCGCTAAGAACTTGTCGTCCACCAGCTTGCTTAAAATATCGAGCATCAGCGCTAGCTTTTCCTCATCCATCACGAGTTCTCCTTCTTCTCAGCTGCCAATAGAGTCTTACCCCATCCCCCCTCTGACGCAAGGGGTAAGTCCGGCGCCCACGCCGGCCGTATTGCGAACTGCCGATCGAGCTCCTGATCCCACCACTCGACTTCTCTTTCAGGCACACAGTAGTCAAGGGAGTCGTGAGTAGATAGGAACGGATGGTAGCCTGTCAAGTCAAAAACACGCACGGCGATGTCAGTTACTACGATCCGTGAAAGAGCCTGCGAGATGTTCTCAATCGATTTCCCGCCATATATTTTGTAATACCCGCCGGTAGTTCGATTGTCGTATACTATAGCTGTAGTATTATCCGGCATACGCTCGAACCGTAAATTCGGATACATTAAACATAGGTAGTTCGGCAGCCACAGACAATCAAACCCAGGCTCGACCACTGGGAATGTGGACGCACGATAGGCGAGATAATCGATGTTCAACAGTTGGCGGACATTCTGAACACCCCGCGATACCACCAAGACATACTGAATTAGCTGCTCACCGCGGTGCCACAAGGTTCGGATCTCCGGGTACTCACTACGGTAGTGAGAAATGATCTCCACGGATTGCTCCAGGGTTACCTCGACACTGATCCCGCCGTTACCCAGGAACAACATATGCCGAAATTTCGGAGCGCCACAGCCATAGCCTAACCCCAGGATCCCTGTTTTGCCTACGAACCGCTCCTTGGTGTCGGCCTTGGTTATGGTTCGCTGGTATATAGTCGACGCAAACTCGGAATAGACATCGCGACCCTCGGCAAACGCCCTCAGAAGTTTCATGCACTGGGCTAGCCATGCGACCATGCGCGCCTCGATCTGTGAGGAGTCGCGGTGGACGATGCGATATCTCGGTGGCGCGGCGATGCCGGCGCGAATGGGCGACATCCTCGTGAAGTTCTGCCAGTTGGTCTTGTCGTCACCCGATAGCCTGTGCGTGCGCGCGCCAGAATACTTCAAGGGCACGGCGCCCCATCGCTCGCCATGTCCCCGCCAATCCAATAACGATAGGTCTAGTAGTTTCTGGGTGCGGGTTTCTTCGAGGGTGCTCTTTTGACTGGTACGCGCTGCTAGTATGGCCTGGACCTCGAGCGGCTGCTCAGGGTCCATGCATAGTTCCTTGAACTCGCGGTCGCCCTTGGCCAGCGCAAAGGTCTCCTTACCTGTAACGGGTGAGATCTTCAATGGCACGTCGACGCCGTAGCTCTCCAGCAAAGCAGCGAATTTCGGGTTGGACCGAAAGACCTCCGGGTCGATAGCCGACACCCGGTCGAGGACCTCCTGCTTCCGGGCCCTGACTGCCCCCAGATGCACCGCCAGCGGCTCTGGGTCAAGTTTGACCTGGGGCAGTATGTGCATACGCGCCACGAGATCTATAAGGCGCAGCTCAGTAGGGCTAAAAATCTTTTTGAGTTTTAAGAATATACTATAGCAGTTCTCATTATCGCGGTTGCAGTAGTCGGCGTATTCCCATAACTCAGGGTCAGTGAAATTTTCGAGCCGCTTACCGACGGCACGCACGACCGCGTCGCCTTTGTCTGGCAGCTCTAAGTATTTGGACACAGCGGCGAGCGACGATCTGCCGACAACAGCGTGCGTCGTCGCTCGCGCCATGCTCAGCGGGTCGAGGTATAACTCCGCGGCGATTCCGAAATGCCAGGCTAAAATGCTACCGTCGAACCTGACGTGATAGGCGCACAGTGCCAGCTTAGACCAGTCGTAGGAATTCAGTCTACGCCGCACGTTCTTATGACCAACTTCCACAGCTGATGGCTCGTCGTCGAGCTTGAACGAGCACATGATGACCTGGAACCGAGGGTCTAAGATATACTCGGCCGTGGTCATCTTCTTGAGGCTGTAGTCTTTGTCGTAATAAGTTTCATAATCAATCGTTAGGATCGCCATATTACCCTCAAAACCACTACAGTAGTAATTATATGGTATGCTGTCTTATTTCACAACCCCGACCAAGAAGCGGTAATTTCGCGGGTAACCTTGGATGAGGGCTTAGGCAACATAACCGCGCTGGTGAGAACTATGTCGGCCAGCTTCATCGCCTTCCTATATTTAGCCAGCCATGTGTGGTCTGGGCCAGGAAGTTGCCACTGGTAGCGTTTGAGGTTTTTGGGTGGTGCGTTGAAACGCTCGGTCCAGATTTGATCTCCACTGATCAACAAGCTCAATGTCGGCCACTGCGCCAATACGTGAGCTACAGTGAGCGTCACGCCGCGGGTCAGGTAGCTTTTCACTACGTCATGGGTAACAGCAGCTATACGAAATTCCTGCGTTGCTTTGGTGCACCACTCGTTTAGCCTAATTCTCTTTAGAGGGGATAGGTGATCGACGTAAAACATATGATTACCATTCGCGTCCCAGTTGCTATTGTACAGCTCTTTATTAAAATTAAGCTGAACATACGAAGTAGTATCCGGCATATTAATTTTGGCGTACCTAATTACGCGCAACATATGCTGCGATTTATTATTTACAATAGATTTCACAGCTCCGCGGACTTCCGGCGCGAGAAGCCCAGTCTGTACTTCATCCAGTGTAAGCGGGAAATCATCGCACATGACGGCCGTGCGCCGTCCGGCTAGCTGTCGCGCGCGCTCCAGCATCGACGAGATTACGCGCGGAGTAATGGTGTAGTTCGGCATGGTGTCTACTCCTTACGCATCAACCATAATCGTGACCCTCTTTGCCCGCCACCCTTGGCGCCTAGCCACAGCCTTCGACGTGATGGTTCCCAAGCATTCATTTTCCTCAAACATCTGCCACACCTCAGCCGCCGTACGGCCAGCGGCGCCATACACTACGGCTTTGTTCTTTATGTGAACGATCATGTACGGTTCGTCGATAACCATGTGACCCTCCCTATACCTTGATCCTCACGACGTCACCCCACGGTACCTCGTGCTCAGTGGTCGCGCACCAGATCACATGATACCCCGGTTTCTCCACGGGGAACGAACCCAACAAGTCCGTCATGTACATCAGCATGTCCGGCTTAATGTCTTGCTCAGCTAACCATTCAAAGGGCGGCCGGAAGTCGGTCCCGCCGCCACCGACGCCGCCCTTGACGCGTATGGCTTCGAGCTCGTCGAACGAACTGGCTTCGTCGATGCGCTGGATCTTCGCGTCACACCATATCAGGATCATGCGTCGCGGCCTGACATTCGCCAATATGCTACCGATCTCGGCGAAGAACGCAGATAGCTCCTTATCGCCAATGCTCCCCGAGCTATCGATCGCACAGACCACTGTGCCAGCGCCATAGTCGGCACGGCCAGGAACTATAATGATAGGATTAAGCACTAAACGCCTCCTATTGGGCCTATTCCATGTCTCAGTCTTATTGCCAATGCGCCCCGTAATCAGCAATCTGAGCTGCTCACGCCATGACACTTGCGGTTCCAGGATCTCATCGACCATGCGCTGGAAGCTCGCCGGCATCTTGCCTATGGCCTTGGCGGCGGCCGCAGCGCGCGCAACAGCCTCGCGGTGCTCGCTCTCGCTAGGGAGATCCTCGCGGCCGGTCACCGTGTCGGTATACGGCTCCCGTAGTTCGTCAAACCTACCGCCATTGTTCGCGGCGTAATTATCTGGCTTACCAGGGACGCGCGAGCCCCGGGCCTGACCGTAAGTCGAATTACCTTGACCATGCTGACTCTGCTGACCATTACCACCCTGACCACCATTAGGCGGCGGCGGTACAAAATATTTCTCATAGAGATCCTCGACCAGATCCTTGCCCGATACCTGGGGATCGTACAGCCACGCTGGATTGCACATCCCGATGTTGCTGGCTACTAAATCTGCGTTGATGATATAGTCCGCGCAGACGTTAAAGAGCTCCTGGTCCCAGTCGAGGTTTCTCAGCTTTCCTACACTACTGTAGTGCTTCATGCGGGATGGGTGCCTCTGGATCGCGTGGTAGACCTCGTGCGCCAGCACAAACACCCGCTCCGGGCCTTTTAGGGTCTGGAGGTAATCCGGGTTGTAGTATACGCGCCTACCATCGGTGGCCGCCGACGGAATCGCTGCAGTCGGATATTCCTCCATCTCGCTATAAAAATAATAGCAGAAGAATGGGCACGCGTTCATGAACCCAACGCGCGCGATCTCCATCATTTGTTTTTGATCAGGTGTTAGGGTTACCTTGAGGGGTAACCCACTATTCTGCATATTGCTCATTAGCTTTCCTACTCTAGGATATGGTCAAATATGCTGCAAAATACGTCGAAGATCTTGTTGCGGTCGACCTGCAGCGGATAGGCTCGATAGATGGCGCACATACTATGGTTTACGAAGGTCGCGTCTTCACCTTGGAAAGAGCGAGATTTGCCATCACTTTTGCGGATTAGCTTGTATTGTCCGGGGCAATCCCTATCAAGGGAGTATTGCTCAGTCTCATAGAAGATTACTTCATCAACACTCATGATCTGATCCTCTCCACGATACCTTTGGCTTGGGCCAGCACGCTAGCACGCGCGCCAGCGTCCTTACGCAAGGTCTCGGCGTCCACGCCGTCGAGCATGGTCTTAATGTCCTCGACGACGCGCGTTACCTCCGGCGCGCCGGCCAGGTTCCACCCCGGGAGTAACACGGCCAGCTCGCGTACATTCTCGATCGTAGACTTCTTAAAACGTGTTGTTATCTTCCCAGTCGCGTTCGTCATGTCCCCCTTATCTCCCAGGTCGGTCGCGCTCCCTTCCAAGCGCTCGACGATATGCTCGACCCGAGTCCTAACCTCGTCCCACATAGCCTGCGAGGCGCTCTCGACCATCCTGGCCTGACGCGCTTGGAGGGATTTGGTCAGCCGCTCCATCACATGCGCGTCTAACCCCTTGAACGCCGCACCGGCGGGTATTGGCTCGAAGTCGAAGTGGATCCGGAACTGACGACGGATGTCGTCAACTCCCGGGTAATCCGCATCCGCCATCAGGCCGAGGTTCGTTTTGGCCTGGCTGACCAGCACGGGATACTCGACGAGAAACTCATCCAGTAGCCCCATCGCGACGCGCTTTTGCCCAGATAGGGCGCCGAGGTATTTGTCGAGCAGCAGGTGTGGGAGCAGCCTCGGCCCGGTCTGGCGCTCGGCGTGCGGATCGGATACCCACGGTAGCGTCAGGCTGTAATGCAGGGTGCGCACCTTCGCAAAAGCATTACGGGTGTTCTTGAGTTTGTCGTCAGCACCCGCCATGATGTTCTTGACGAACCGCCCGACATCGCCGGTTGCGTTGGCGTCTTGTTTGACCTTCTCTAACATGGTTCGATCCGATCGCTCGGCGTTGAACATGCCTATTGTCACGTTTGCTAAGAGTGCACTTTCGCGCACTGCCTGCAGCATATCATCTTGGGTTACTGTGAAGTTTCCGTCCATTGGGTTACCTTTCTACTACAGTAGTGGTGGATTTTAGGGTAGAGCGTACCGTGAAGACCCGCCGTATCGACGGGTCTCTGCGCTGCGCTCCCTGGGAAGCAGCTAGTCTTCGGCTAGTGGTCTGAACACCCTCGCGACGCAGCGCCTTACGCGTTGTGCTAGGCTCGGCTTCTGGTTCACATACACATGGGTCACGCAGCACAGTCCATGGTCCCGTTCACACTCCAGGGCCTCGAAGCATTGGCTGCAATAGAGACCGTCGGGATCAAGGTCCTCGTCACACATGTGCGCGACTACTAGGAATTTATAACCGCATTTGGCGCAGGTCATCATTTGTTTTCGTCCTTATCGTCAACTAATTTTTCGTCGCGTGATACAACTATTATACCAAGCTCGATACACTTCTTCCGGTATGCTTGATAATCGCCTGCGAGAAGCAGCCGATTAAGTTCCGCAAATTCATACCAAGCGTGCGTTTGTTCTTTTTCCGTCATGGATATGGTTTCCTCCCAATATCTACATAGTAGGCTTTACCACGAAGCACTTGGTCTTCGGCCCAAGCGCGAGGCACTCTTGCGGTATCCCTTATAGCTGGATGAGTTGCTCTGTATTCGACTATATCGTTATTCTTATCAAATACCCGCTCAATTTTTACACCCTGCGTTTTCATCATTCCCGGCTCGCTACCAAAAGTTCCTTGTTCTTCATGAGCCATTGGACGTACGCAGGTTCAGAAACTATAAGTTTCGCACGGTTCTCGACCGCAGATATGGCCGCCACTGATAACACCTGCATCTCGACCACCAGCCTATTGATATAGGCCATGATCTGCTGCGCGTTGGCTTCGGTTATGTTATGTGCCAGCATATACGCGCAGACCATCTGGGCGTCCTTTGCCTCGGGAAGTTTGGCCCTAGCCGGATCATTCTCGATGTCCGCTATGAGCGGGATTTCATCCGAGTATTTTAGATGCGTGAAGAACTGCGCACCCGCGCCGGGGCCGATCCACCCCGACGCAACCTCACGCGCGATCGGATCGAAGGGGAGCCTATCATGAGAGATATCCTCTTCTGATCTGAGCGCGCTCAGGTCTTTATCGAGCAGACATAGCGTTCTGGGCGTGCAGAACGGATCGGTGCCCTCGGGCACGCTCTCCCGGAACACGATGCCCGGGTGCTGCTGCGCGAATGAGATGGTCAGATAGTGCGGTGGAATGGTCTGTTTATTGGCCCATTCTAACCAAGCTGGCAGTGAGGCATCGATCGACAGCCTACATCTCCGGTTCACCAAAAACATGAGTTCGCGTAGGACACCCGACCGATCACTCATACGGTTTTGAGCGGCGATCACACGCCAGCCTACTGGTAGCTCAGTCGTGCCGACCGCGCCCTTGTATAGCAGCTCAGCGGCAGCTTTCTTCACGTCGTCCTCGGCCTGCCCGAACTCATCGAGGAAGAGGATACCGACATCAGGAACCTCACCATCCCATGTGCTAGGACCCCTCGCTACGCCTTCTATGAAAGGAGGCTGCTCCTGCCACGGCTTCCCGGTGGCTGTTCGCAGCTCACCAGGCTTATGCCAAATACCGTTGGGCTCGACCACATGCGTATTTGACTTAGCAGGATACCACGGCGGGGTACTGAATATCGTATCGAGCGAGCTGGCGCCCTTGACCGGCAGCATAAATCCCCGCACGTCGACCGACGATATGGTCGCCAGCATGAACTGCACGAGGCCGACGGGCTTGTTGACGCTGCGCGCCAACTTCGCAGCGGTCTGGAACACGGTATCCGATTTACCGATGCCGGGCCCGCTTTCCAATAGGAGGGCATTGGCGCGGGTGTTGTGCTGGAGTGATGCGAGCTGCGTGCGCAGGATGACTTCGCTAGCTGATTTCAGATCCATCTTGATAGGTCCTCTCTACTACAGTAGTTATAGTTTTTGAATGTTTTCGATCGCGATGAGTGTGCTCTCTACCATCACCGCAGTATCAGGATGCTTCGCCGCAATCGCCTTAAGGGCGTGAACAGCAACTCTCACTATTTGTGTGGCTTTCTGTTTCTCTTTGAAGAGCGCTTCGATGTCGCGTTGTATATCTGGAGATAGCATGTTTGGTCCTTTGGTTTTAGGGTTTTGAGCGGCTATGCCGAGCAACCAGCTTGTCGCTGTACGTAGTAAGCCAATCTGTGTAAGCTGGGAGCACCGCAAGCTGTTTGACCACCGCCGGCGCGCGAAGCACTACTAGGAGCGTTTTGACTATGGTATCGAAGTCGAACGTGAGCAGTCGCTTGAACGCGCTTTCGGCGTCTGTCTCGAAGTCTGCTGTTGTGGGTACCATGTGATTTGATCCTCGTTCTACTACTACAGTAGTTTTTAGGTCAAACGCGCGATCAGCTCGTGCTTATTTGCGATAAGCCAATCGAGGTAAGTCTTCGACGCTAGGAGCTTTTTCCTAGCTGGCGGTGACAACTCGCGAAGCCCCTGCAGTGTTTTGACTATGGTATCGAAGTCGAACGCTAGCAGTCGCTTGAACGCATCTTCGGCGTCTTCCTCAAAGTCTTCTAGTGTGGGTACGCTGAGTGCTACCATGTGATTTGATCCTCGTAAACTCGTGCGGTTGCCTTTGGTTCTACTACAGTAGTGATTTATAAGATCACGCCTACCTGATAGGCGAGGATGGCTCCGAGTAGCATAGCCGCTACTATGAGTATGATGAACGCGAAGATCGTACTGAGCGTATTCATCGACGGACCCCGAGCAGGCGGTCAACTACGATCTGAGTTTCGTTCCACGCACGGATCCCACACGGATCGTTGTAAGTTATGGTGATTTCGTAGCCTGGATTAGACCAGTCGGGGCCGCCTTCGACGATAGCGCCTGCTTCATGGATTTCGTCGAAGTCTGCGTCCACTGATTTTAAGTCTAGTGGATTGCCACCAGTACCAGGCTCGATGTGGATATGCCAGCGTTTGATTGTCATTGGGTCCTCTTTGGTTGGTTGAACGTCTTGTTTCATGGTCTGCGTTCCCACCCGCGCACAGTCAGCACCATGTCGCGATTGTCCATGTTTTGCTGGAATTCATATCCCTCGGACACGCCGCGCTCGAATTCACGGGCGATGTGCAAAGCAGTTCCGCGCTCTGGCGCCATAAAACTGTCTCCCGTCAATCCACGGCCCTGGTTCCAGCCGGCGACAAACGCGTCATCGATGTTCGTAGGCGTGAAAGGGTGGCGCATATTTCGTTCTCCCTATTTAGATCTCGTGATTACCCGACGGAAACCCAGGTCTCTGCAGGGCGCAGTGAAACGCGCTGGCACCGAATTGGTGAAACATCGCCAGTGATTTCACGGCGAATAGGTAATCGACCTGCGCGGTGCTCAGGGCCTCACCGTATAATTCGCCCATTCGCGCATTCATGCGGTCGGACTGAGACGCCGCCGCGACGGTCGATCGAGCGAGATCATATGGCATTACGCTGTAGGGTATGGGAACGCTTGGTGATTGGTTCATGCCTGCAACTCCCCATTGAGTTCATCGCGCTTGTCAAAGAAAGCGTTGTATTGAGCTTTCGACCAGTCCGCTTTGGGGGCAGACCAATCGAAATGTGGAGCAAACTGCTGCATTTCGTCCGTGGTCGGTATGCGCACCTCTAGCCTAATGGGCTCAGAGCTATTTTCTACTATAGTAGTAGGTTTAGATGGCTGCAACTCTGAGTTGAGTTCAGAGTACCCCCTACCATCGAGATAGTTCGCGATCCAGCCACGCAGTACCTCAGTCATAGCGCGGCCGGTTCGCTGCGCCTCGACCCGCAGCATACGATAGGCGTCATAAGGCATCGTGAATTTGAAAACTTGGTTTCGCATTGTAGCTTGAACCGCTGTAAGAGGGTGTTCCTATAAATATAGCTACGATGGTTTTTAGTCAAGGGTCAGTTTGGGGTATCTTTGGGGTATGTTTGGGCCGATGGGCCAATCTGGGCCAAGGGTCAGTTTGGGGTATGTTTGGGGCTGATTGGGGTCAGATTAGGGTCAGTTTGGTCCTTAGGTCAGTTTGGTCCTTAGGTCAGTTTGGGGTCGGTTTAGGGTATCTTTGGGCCGAGACTATGCAATTTATTGGCTTTTTCCGTGTAGTTATATGATCGTTACAGTTGAAAATGTGTTTCATTCCCAAATTCACTCCGGGAATGAAAAACTTGTAAGTCATTGATATTGCTATTTGTTCCTTTATTCCCAAAACTTTTACCCTAGAGACGCGTAGACGCCACGACGCCAATGCGTGAAAATCAAAAACTCTTACGTATCTCTTATTTTTTATTGGGAATGAAAGGAATGAAAGGAATGAAAGAAAAAAGCTAGGATTTCTGCGGCTTTCGTCGATTGTTTCGCGCCCGTTTCGTTCCCAAACGGTGTTTTTGTCGGGAATGGAACCCTTAATCGCCGCAGAAAGCCTAGGTTTTGTATCCTCAAATTAGTGTAAAGAACCGTGAATATGAGAAACCCTGCAGGATATTCCCCGCAGGGTTTAATCTCCGCTCGATAGACCAGTTATGCCGCTTCGATATCCCGCAATGCTTCGTCTAGAAGATCACTTACGCCCATAGCAGGGGTTATTTCCTCTATTGCGTCGATAGTTTCAGGCGCCGATGGGCTCTTTCGTACACTAGTTTGTTTGACAACTGACTTAGGCTGCTCGTTCTTAAAATCCCCTATCGTGAGTGTACTAAGCTCTTCGCAGCACGCACGCAGCTGCTCGATATGCGGGAATTCGTCCGACATGGCTCTGATTTGCGCTAGGAGGGCCGTACGGCGCTTGAACGCCTTGGAGGGGTCTTTCGCCGGGTCGAGCGAAATAGCCCACTCAGCGACCTCCGCAGGGGTTTCTAGGGGACGTTTGGTATCGATGCACTGGCTGATCATCCGTTGGAGCATATGGTAGCGCCTAGCGAACGCGGTGCGCAGCGGTCTTGGCGCGGATTTATCCTCGGTCGCGAGTTCCGCATCCCACACGTTTTGCGCGAGTTCCTGCATCGAAGACACATAATTGCATGCATTAGGGTGGCAAGCGCGCTTGATTTCACCGGCGAATGTATTTATTGCAGTGTCTTTGCCGTTGCGCGTTTTGAGCGCGGCGTCAACACCGCTCTCGATATCGATCAGCTCCCAGCGTTCCCTGGCACTGATATTTGCCAGTGTCACAAGCTGGCCTTCACGTGTATTGACTGCGTCGTCAGCCGCTACAGTCAGAACGTCTTTCGCGTCGCGACGATCTTGGTCCTTTGTGGAGACTGCTGCGAAGCTGGCAGTGACCACATCCGATACGCGCGAGACGCGTGATACGTGATTTGTGGTATTGGCTGTCATTGGGGTTTACTCCGTTAGGTTACACTACTGGATGGATGTTTTTTCGACTACTGTAGTGATAGATTTAGTGGTGCAGTGGACTACGGGTGGGACCGGGGGGAGGACATGGCCAGACGGGGGGGTCGGGGTGGCGGCCGCGTGGTGAAGCTCCCATATGGACGGCACCAAAAAATACCATTGCCATATTTATGTCAACTATGGTAGATAGCTGCACCGCGCCGAGCGGCGTCTCGGCAGCTCTAAGGGAAACTAAATGACGAAAACACTTACTATGAGTGCACTGATCCTGGTCCTAATCATGTCGTTCGCCGTGCCTAGCAAGGCTGACTGGTTCTCCGATTTCGTGGATATGTTCAACGGCATTGGAGACGGCCTCGGTAACGGCGGGACCAGCAACGGCAACGGCAATGGGAACGGCAATGGGAACGGAAACATTACTTTCGGGTAAGCTGTAAGACCGATCAGCGGGCCGCTTTCCTCAGTTTTACGCTGGGGGGAGCGGCCCTTACAAACCATGGTGGATGCACCAGCGCGGCCTACGCTGGTGCTGGTGGGAGATAAAATGATGGCAGATGAAACGGCGCAGCCGGAAACACCGGAACAATACACAATGCGGCGTGCCAAGACGGTGCTCGCACGTCAATTAGAGGATGCGAAGCTGAAGGCAACTAATCCGAACGCCGAACACGCCCATAAGCATATGCGCGTCGATGTCTACGCTAAGCCTATCATTTAGGCTGGGGGCCCCTTCATGGATACCGATCGCTGGCGGCGGCAACCGCATGCAGCGCGCGAATTTGTCCGCCTCTTCGTCGAGGCGCTGACAAAGCACCGAAAACGCGGCAACCGTCACCTGCCACCGCTCGGCATCAAAAAGTCCCTGCGTATGGCGCAGTGTGGCCGGGCGATCGTGCTTGGGCCGCCCTATCACAAACTACGGTGGATGCACCAGCGTAGGCCGCGCTGGTGCTGGCGGGAGATAAAATGATGGACGTCGAACAGCTAAGACCCGTCGCCGCCAAGCTGGCTAACTCCCTGGGTGTCTCCTTCTTCATCCGCGATGGGTCGATACACCAGCACGGCCCCGGCGAACGGGTCGACCCGCCGCCCAGCGCTCAGCCGGGTTTAAGCCACGGGCGCTTCGAAATCTCAAATGTGGAGGTAAAAGAGTAACAGGATGGAACAGTTTTCTGCGACGGTAAAACGGATAGCCGGCGAGCAGGTCAAGGTCACTATGTCAGATGGATTAGAGGTATTTTGGGTATTCAGCCTGCCTTACATACACCGGTCTGGAAGCAATGACTTGTTCTCCTTGGATGAGGCAGAGCAGGCTGGGATCATTACCGTCGAGCGCTAGGGGCCCAAAATCATGACCATTATCGTCTACCGCGACGGTGTGATGGCGAGCGATTCGCGGATCACCGACAATGGCATTGTGCGTGGCAGTGTCTCGAAGATATTCCGCGCGCCCTATGGTTTAATCGCCGGCGCCAGCGGTGAGCACGGAGCTGCGAAACGATTCGAGCGCTGGCTTTGTGATCAGCGTTTTGATGGGGGCTTTCCCGCGCCCATCGCAAGCTCGTGCGGTAGCGAATTCGATCCGAAGACTGAGCCGGGATGTTTTTCGGCCATAGTCGTGCACCCCAGCACCGGCGGGCATGCGGCCAGCACCTGGCTCGTCGATCACCGCGGGACATTCTTCCCGATTGAGGCCGATTTTATCTGTGAGGGGTCCGGCCGGGAGATCGCTATGGGTGCGTGTGCGATGGGCGCGGGGGCGGTCGAGGCCGTCCTTATCGCCATACAGTACGACACCGGATGCGGCGGCGAGGTTCAGGTTCTCAATCTGAAGCCCATTGTTACTGATCGGTCAGTCGACCTCCCGTGTGAGGTAGTTCACACTTATTAACTATAGATCGTGTATTTATTTGATTCCTGATTGACAAATAGAGTTCGTATTCATATCTTCGCCGCATTCCAAGAGGGCTTGGATACGTGAGGAAAGATATGGCCGACCAGGACCTACCGGAGGTTTCGCCGTTTGTAGTTGATGCAATCATTGAGATGCTAAAAGCAGACAATGGCAACCTGCGTCCGGCCGATAAGGCCGCGCATATGCTGGCGCTGATTGTCGAGTTGCACAAACAGCATAAGCCGTTCCCGCCACGTAAAGACGTCGCGGCGGCTATCAAGGGGTCGATAGCTGCGGTCGACGCGGCGCTCAACAGCAGGCTGGCCGAAGGGTATATTACTTTGGCGGTCGACACCGAGCCAGGTAATGTGCAGCGTCGCAATAGTGTTATTAGGCGACGTTTTATTATACCATCCAAAGACTTACTGGATGTTGTCGCTAACGCAAAACGGCAAGAGGCTAGTATAGTTCGATCGCGACTGCACGAGCCTGCGAGGCAGAAGGATGAGTTTGCGAGGCAGCAGGCTCGCAAAGAGGCCCGAAAAAAGACACACGAACCGAAAACTTAGGAAGGTTTATAGCCACAGGGTGAATTAACCGATATACCCCCTTGCTTACTATCGTTAGGGGTTATATGTGTGGTGTCTTCCTTTGGTGGAATGGTTAACAAGGAGAGTTGGGGTGCCAGTCGATCTATCGTTGCAACTCCGCGCCGAGAAAGCCATAGCTGCGGATATGGTAGAACCGTCCGGCAGTCGTACGGTTACGGTAAGCTTCCCCGTCGATACCATTGCCAGCGTTCGATCGGCGCTGGAGCGCATTGTGCTCGTGGCCACTGGGGCACTGTCTACACTTGATGCGGGTGTTGCGAAGTATGGCGACGCCGAGACTCTGAGAGGGGTCGGGCAGTTGCTCTCGGCGCTCTCCCAGTCGATGGTCAAGATCTTTTATTTTCTTTTACTCGTCCCGGTCCTGCACGGTCATGCCTGGTTCGGCAAAGCGTGCGTATTGCATTCGTTGTCTGGGATATTATGACACCTTGGTCCGATTGCCGGTCAAGACCTTAAACTAGCACCGGCACTTTCCGTCAAAAATTGGTTGCATCCATGTCGATAGTGGGCTATATGCCCTCGGGATGCAACTAGCGTTATCGTAGTTGTTACAGGCGATGAGCGATCAGCGACTCGGTCTCAATATTCCGATCCCGGACCCGTCGCTCCTAACTACGGAACAGTTTAATCGTGGGCAGGACAACGCGCGGCGCGAAATGTCGTCGCTGCGGGAATACCTCATCAGCGAGATGACGCGGATTGAGAAGGTGCACGAAGAGAAGTTTAAAGGGATCGAAGTTCGTTTTGCGGAGAGCAAGATCGAGGGTAAGACCGCTTTAGAGGCGGCGTTGCGCGCTGCACAGAACCTGGTCGATGCCCAGAACAAATCAAACTCCGCTGCGGCGGAGAAAAGTGAGCAGAATTTCACGAAGCAGATCGAGGCTCTCAATACGCAAACCACCACCATAACGGGGGCGCTGGCTGCCCAGGTGAGTGACATTAAAGAGAGGATAACCAGCTCTGAGTCGACCCACAAGGGCGCAACAGACAATACGGCCCGGCTGATGGCGGCGGCAATGTTCGTCGTTGCCCTTGGCATGGCCATTTTTACGGTAATGGAAAACCGCGGCGCTTCGGTGCCTACAGTAGTTTCACCGGCAGTCGTTCCAGTGCAACCAAACGGAAAGTGAAATGCTATGATAAGAACAGTTTTTCTTGCACCAGCGTCGGCCATGCTGGTGCTGGGCGTGCTCGCAGCACCGGCCCAGGCGGATTGCCGGTGGACAGGGTGGTCGTGGGCATGCGGCCAGCCACGACAGGAGCGGCACGAGCAGGAGTGGCGTGAGCGCCACGAATGGCGTCCGCCGGTCCGGCTTCACGAGTACGAGCACGAACGCGAGCAGCACGAGCATGACTATAGGAGGTAGGCATGGAACTGGTTCTCATCATCGTTGTGCTGCTCGTCCTCTTTGGTGGCGGTGGGTACTGGTATTCCAGTCGCAGCGGGCCTGGGTTCGGCGGCGGTAATCTGATCTGGCTGGTTATTGTGGTGATTGTGCTTCTGGCCCTGTTCGGTGGCGGCGGTCATTACATCGGGAGGTGGTAATGGATCAATTCCTCGACAGCACGCTCGATAAGCTGCGCGAAATGAAATGGCTAGTCGTTGCGCATTACGAGTTCATGCTGCATAGGCAGTTGCGCACTGTCTGGTTCTTCGTTCATGTTTGCGGGCAGTCGATCAAGGCAGAAGGCGCGTCTAGCTCTGAGCTTCTCGTGCTGCAGATGGCACTAGGCGACGCCCTGGCGCATACGTGCAATCATCGCGACTGTACGAGTTTACGAGGTGAAGAGGGTAAATCATGATTGAGATCATTCGTGTGGTGCTCATGATCGTATTGATCGTCGCGGAGGCGTTTTGGATATGATTCAGTGCAGCTGTCTTATACATGAGCACTGCGCTGTCTGTAATCCCAAGGCATTCGCTGAGGGTGTGGGGTTGCGTCGAGTGCCGCGGCATGCGGTCAATTCACCGAATCCGAAGCAGCGCTATGGCGACCTGAAGGTCCCGGTGCATCTCGTTCCATCTGCCGGCGTGCTTTATGAGGCGCTGGCGTTTGCCGAGGGGGCTAGGAAGTATGGCCCCTATAACTGGCGTGAGAAGTCGGTCGAGGCTATGACGTACATCGGCGCGGCTATGCGGCACATACAGTGCTACCTCGACGGTGAAGAATATGATCCGGAGATTACCGAGCGGCCGACGCACCATCTCGGGTTGGCACGGGCCTGCCTTGGGATCTTGGCTGACTGTATCGAGACGGGGAACTTGATCGATAATCGGCCACCGAAGGGTCGGGCGGGGCCATTCCTTCGCGAGAACTCCTTAAGTCCAGCCGGCCGCGGGGATGCGGTCTTTGGGGTCTGTGCTCCGTGCGCGATCCCGCAGGAGAACTCTTCCGACTAGGCCCATCTGGGCGCCTAGGCAGAAATACTGGAGCGCATCGCAAATATCTGACCATGGGTGAAGCTTCTCGGGGGTGTCCTCGAATTGCCCGTCGCGCTTTTTACGGTAACGGTATTTGTTGCCTAGAGACTGAATTAGGATAGGGCAGCCTTCGCGGTTGATCTGTATTGCCGGCTCGCCCGAGATCTGCTTCGTGAATAGTCTTTCAACTGCTAATAGTCTATTGTCGATATTGTTCGTGCTGGCAGGGTAAGCCAGCAACCCTTCGTCTTTAAGCACGTCGAATGGGGTTTCTTCGGTAACTTGTGACCTCTGTCGTCCGGCAGGATCGCCGACTATGAAAATCCTTCGGCCGGCGAACGGCTCGGACATTAGGACTGGCTTGAGATGATCGTCGACCATTTGGAGCAAGCCCATCCCCTCGGTGACGACCTCCTTCATGATGATCGCCCGGCCGTAGTTGTCGATCTGGCCTATCAGCGCACAGGGGGTCCGGCCGAAATCCAGTCCGACCATGAGCGGCCGGTTCGGGTTCACGATTAGTTTCATGTCTTTGACGTGGGTCGGTGCGTGGAAGGACTTCCGGAACACTGCTTGGCCGGCGTTCGAGGTTCCCCATTGGCTTTCTACATAAACTTGGTATTCGTCGATATCATGTTCGCTACTGACGGTTTCGTAATATCCCGGCGGTAGGTTCTCGACGTTCTCGGCGTAAGGACCGACGCCCGACGGTTGATGGTATAGCGCCCATTTCGGGTCCGGATTTAGGACTAGGCGATCGTGATAGGGGCTGTCGGTATCCCACGGGTTCGTGTCGCCGATGAGCCCGTACCAGCTCGGGCCGCCCATCTCTTTGCTGGGGTAGCGTCCTAATCGGCGAATTAATCGAGGTATGATTTCTATTGGGATCTCGCGGAGCTCGTTGATCCATGCTCCGGTGAGCTGCATGGATAGTAGTTTTCGTACGTCTTCTTTGGTGTCTAGTGGTAATAGCAACCAATCTGAATGAATACGCGTTCCATCGGGTAGTCGAAGCCTGATTTGGATTGTGCTATCTGAAACGAAATAATGTATGATCGACCCAAAATATTGTTGGATATCTGAGAGAACAGTTTGTTTTAATTGTTGCAACGTGTTTCTTATTAAAGCCCAGCGGGTGTATCTTATTTCGTTGTAGGGGGTTTGTTGGGTAGACCGGCGCATGATTTCTATGATAGAGCCCATCGACTTACCAGAACCGACCGGTCCGACAAGCACCCGTACTAAATGTTCGTTATCGAGCATGAACCGTCCGACCGTGGGCGGCGGAGTATAATTTCGTCCGTACATAATTATTCTTTTGAATCGTCGGGCGCTGGCAGCGCGGCGGTTGGTGCTTCCACTACAGTAGTGAGCCGCTCAGTTTTGCCGTCTGGCATGTTTATGACTAGGTTGAACTGCGTTCCGGCGGCGGCCTCGCTGTTTCTATTAGCAACAGCTACGCCGTCTATTCCAGCCATGCGGTTGAGTTGCTTGAATGCGTCGATGCGCACGGCGGCTGAGTGTTTGGGGTCCGCAGCTATCCCGGCCATGTCCGGGACGAGCTCTATGCTGGCGTGACCCGCCATAGTCCTTCCGAGTTCGGGCACACTCACATCGCTTGATTTCAAGGCGCGAAGTGTTTGGGCCTCTTTCTTGAACTCGGGGTTGTCGTGCAAGAATCTCTTGAGGCCCTCTATTCCACCTAGACCATAACGCCGGCCTAGGTCTTCGGGCTCGTGCAGCCCGTAGGCAAGGTCATGCAGCAACGGTATGCGTAATCGGGGGTCGAGCTCGGGCGCGGCTGGCATCCTGAGAAGTTCATCGGTGTCGTCCATGGGGGTCTATCTCACAACACTGTTGATTTTACGCATCGGCATATATAACTATAGGAACTGTAGTTTAGGAAAGGTAGATGCCGCAGGCGATTCCAGGCGTCAGCTCGTCCACACCTCCGGCGTCGAGCCGGGCCGGTGGCCTGCTCCGCGTGGTCAGCCCTGCCCAGCTCGACGAGCAGGACCGCGCCAGGCTCGCGGCGGCATCCGCGCAGAATCGGCCGGGCCGGTCTGATCCTGCGACGGATCTGGGCGCTTACGTGCGCATTCGGTGGATGATGTTCCGCAACCACCGGAACCAAGGCAACAACCCGCTGAATTGGCGGTTGTTACGTGCTCAAAGGATGTTCGAGGGTAAATACGACCCGGATAAGCTCGCCGCTATATTGCGGTTCGGCGGCTCGCAGGTTTATTCGCGCCTGGTCGCAGTCAAGTGCCGCGGCGCCACGAGTCTTTTGCGTGACGTGTATATGGGCGCCGATCGGCCGTGGGATATCACGCCGCAGCCCGACCCGCCAGTGCCGCCCGAGATTAAGGCCAACATCGTCCAGTTGCTGTCGTCCGAGGTCATGGGGTTACAGCAGGCCGGGCAACCGGTCATTATGGATCAGGTGCACGCCAGGTTTTCGAGCCTGATGCATGCGGCACAGCAAGCTGCGCTGCGCACCGCGGGCGTCCAAGCAAAGAATGTCGCCGATAAGATCCAGGATATTCTGCACGACGGTGGGTTCTATGACGCCCTCGCGCAGTTTTTGGTTGATCTGCCGCTGTTTCCGTTCGCGTGCATTAAAGGCCCTATCGTTAGGATGGCGCCCAAGCTTACTTGGGTCGGGGGCCGGCCGATCCTCCAGAAGAAACCTCAGATGTTTTGGGCACGGGTCAATCCGTTCAATATCTATTGGTCGCCTGGCGTGACGTGTATTGAGGACGCCGAGGTCATCGAACGTATGCGGATGACGCGCACCAACTTGAATGACTTGCTTGGTTTACCGGGGTACGACGAGAGCGCGGTTCGCGCCGCCATACAGGATTACGACAATGGGCTGCGTGATTGGCTCGACGCGATCGACACTGAGGAAGCGCTCAATGAGGGGCGTGAGGACCCGAACTATAACCAGTCGCATATGATCGAGGCAGTTGAGTATCATGGGAACGTGTACGGTAGATTGCTACTGGATAACGGGGTGGACTCTAAACAAATCCCCGATCCGGATCGGGATTACGCGGTGCAGACCTGGGTGGTTGGGCGTCACACACTTAAGACCCAGATAAACCCCAATCCTCGTAAGCGGCATCCCTACTATCTTACCAGTTTCGAGAAGGTGCCCGGCACCGTGGCGGGGCATGGCCTTCCTGATATCCTCGAGGATATACAGGAAAGCGCTAACGCAACGCTGCGTGCATTGGTGAATAACCTGGCTATTTCTTCAGGTCCGCAGGTGGTCATCAATGACGAGCGATTGGCGCCGACCGAGAACGGTGACGAGCTTTATCCGTGGAAGCGTTGGCATGTCCTTGATGATCCTATGGGTAGTCAGCGCGAGCCGGTGACGTTTTTCCAACCGCAGAGCAACGCACAAGAGCTTCTTACGGTTTATACCGCGCTCAGTGGCATGGCCGATGATATCTCGGCGATTCCGAGATACGTTACTGGGGAAGCGATGTCGGGCGGCGCCGGGCGTACGGCATCCGGACTGTCCATGCTGATGGGCAATTCGTCGAAGGTCCTTCAGACGGTCGCGGCCAATGTCGATCTCGACGTGATGGAGCCGAGCCTGTCCGGCCTCTACGACATGATCATGCTGACCGATACGACCGGCCTGCTGACTGGCGAGGAGGAGATCGAGGTTAACGGCGTCAACGTCGCGCTGCAGAAAGAGACTGAGCGCCAGAAGCAACTACAGTTCCTACAGATTACGGCCAATCCAATTGACGCGCCTATTATCGGGGTTCCAGGGCGGGGCAAGGTTCTTAGAGCGGTGTCGCAGAATCTCGGCCTTCCGGATGATGTTGTTCCCGATGATGAGGCTTTGGCGCAGATGGTCAAGGCCCAGCAGCAGATGCAGGCTGCCCAGGCTGTCGCTCAGGTGGTTCACGGGCCGGCTCAAGGTCAATCGGGCCAGCCGGGTCAGCCGGCTAAATCACCGGGTGCACAAGCGGCCGGAAATCAGGCGCCAACGCCCACGCCAACACGGCTCGCCGATCAGGCGTTGCCCGTCAATTCGTTCCAGCAAGGTAACCCAGGAGTATCGTCTAATGTCTAAGGAAACAGCACAGCGTACTGAGTACGGCAATAAGACTGGTGAGATCGGCCACGATAAGGCGCTCTCCAGCAAGGCTGGCGAGATGATCAAGGGTGGCGGCTCCGGCGACGGCGGTGGGCCGACCGGGAGTTCGCGGTCTTATCCCAAGAGTTCAAAGGTCAATCTGTCGCCCGACTTCAACCCGATGCGCGATAAAAAGCGCTCGGGTACTGACTGGGCGGTAGGCGGGGTCTGAACATGAGAGGACATTATCTACTGCAGTTTTTTGCTTACGATCACTTGCCTGAGCATCTTCAGATAGTGAGTAAGCTATTTAGCGACTTAGCAAATAATCTGGAGGGCTTACCACAAAATCCGGAGAGCACGGCAGCGCTACGTAAACTGCTTGAAGCAAAGGACTGCGCTGTTCGGGCTATGTTGTTTAAGGATCTGTGAATATGGCTTATCTCCCTGGAGTGCCCGACATGGGGCCGGCGCCGGTCAGCCCTATCGTTGGCAGCAGCAAGACGCCGATTGGGGCCCCGAAGGGCATCTCCGCGATCGCGCACAGCGTCGGTAAGCCCGGCCATGCGCAGCACCTCGGAAACATCGTCGGGACGCGTGGCGCTGGCTCTACCGCGCTTGGCGGCGGCGACCCGGCCATGCACAGCCTCGGACACTACGGGAAGAAGGCCCCTCCCCTTTTGGGCGGTCAGACGGCCGGTATCGACCCGACGGCGCATGCCGGCGCGAACATGATCCGTGGTGGTGGTGCTAATCCCATGCGCTCGCATATCCGTGAGGGCGGCCTTGGGCCAGGGAAGATGAGCTCGCCAGGCGGGCCCGGCACCCAGTACAACATGGCTGGGGATACTGAATGAGCCTTAATCTTGGAACTCCGGCTATTGAGGCTATGCGCCGGCTCGGGATGAATTCCGACTGGAAGCACATACGCGAGGCCGTGCTCGAGCAGGCGCGCACGAAGATGAACATAGCGTTGGAGTCTCAGCATGGGAATCCCGCTGACGCTTGTGGGTACGCGCGTGCTCTACGTGACATATCCGTTGCCTTTGAGTCGGCGACAATGGGTGTGCGGGTGAAGAAGCCAGGACTGCCAGGACCTCGGGAATCGCAGGAACAGTCCTATGCCTCTTGATGACAACGACAAATACCAGAATCATATCCCTGCCGCAGTTCGGCGGCAGTCGGAGCATGCCGATGAGATCGCCCGCGAGTTGGGGTTTGCCAATGTAGACGGGCCGGCGCCGGCGGATGGCGATGACCAAACCCCGTCGGCCGATGCAGCTACTACAGTAGTTGAGCCGTCTGCACCGCCCGCGCCGTCCGACGAGTGGGAGCAGCGCTATCGTACGCTGCAGGGCAAATACGATGCTGAACTGCCCGCGCTCCGCGGTGAGCTTACATCGTTGCGAAATCTCATCGCGAACATGCAGACGCAGACGCCGCGCGAGCCGGCGCCGGCCGCCGACACTCCGCATGATTGGGCTGCGCCCAAGGAAGATGTCGAGGCGTATGGCGACGATCTCATCCAGGCCGTGCGCCGCTGGGCGGCCGCGGAGTTTCAGCCACGGATTAAGAAGCTCGAAGACGAGCTTACGCAGGTGCGCGGCGGTCAGACTGAGATCCGGACTGAGAACGGGCAGCAGCGCGTCATGAACGCGCTCGACGCCGATCCCGCGCTCGCCGGCAAATGGCGCGTGACTAATGACGATCCAGAATTTATTGCCTGGCTGAACCAGGTCGATCCCTTCGCTGGAGCGCTGCGTATGCAGCTCCTCCACGATGCCTTTGCCCGTGGCGATGCGGTTCGCACGGGCAATTTCTTTAAGACGTTCATCGCAGAGCATACCGCAGTGACCCAGCCTGCGGCGGCTCCTGGCCAGACCCCTCCGACAGAGGTCGCGGCCCGGCCGTCGCTGGAAGATATGGCTGCGCCTGGCCGGCTCTCCGGCCCGGCGCCTGGGAATGGCGGCGCTCCTACAGAGAAACGTATTTGGTCTAACCGCGAAATCAGTGCGTTCTACCGTGACTGCACCAGTGGGAAGTATGACGCGCGCGAGGCGGATAAGGTCCGCATCGAGGCGGACATATTCTCGGCAGCCGCGGAGGGACGCGTCCGGTAACCGTCTCTCTGAGGGAGTCCTCTTCACATGCCTATTTCAGAAACTGGCGCAGGTAGTTTATACGGCGGCGCAAGTAGCTTAGCCCCGAGTCCAGCTTACTCGGGTAATCCGGCGACTGGTTCATTTGTCCCGGAAATTTGGTCTGGTAAGCTCATTGAGAAGTTTTACTCCGCGACGGTATTGGCGGCTATTGCCAATACCGACTACGAAGGCGAGATCCGCAACATGGGCGACAAGGTCAAAATTAGGACCAAGCCGACCATTACGATCAGGCCCTATACCTTGGATCAGAATTTGCTGGTCGATCGGCCGTCTTCGAGCACGGTTGAGCTGCAAATTAACTTCGCGTTCTACTTCAACGAAGTGCTCGACGACATCATGGAATTGCAGGCGGATATGAACCTGCTTTCTATGTGGGCGGACGACGCCAGTGAGCAGCTCAAGATCACGATCGATACGCAGGTGCTGGCTGGTATGGCTGGGTACGCTACCGGTGTTACTGTTAATGGACCCGGTGGCGGTTCTCCGACCAATCCGCTTGGTACAATCGCCGCTGCGAATGTGGGTGCGGCGGCGGGTAAGATCACTGCGGGTTACAATATGGGGGCCTCCGCCGCACCGATTGCTCTGACGCCGTCTAACGCCCTTGATTTTATTGTAGATGCCGGAAGTGTGTTAGATGAGCAGAACATCCCGGAAACTGGGCGTTGGATGATCATTCCGGCGTGGCTCGCTGGTATGATTAAGAAGTCCGATCTGCGCAATGCCAGCATCTCCGGCGATGGCGTATCGCTGATGCGCAACGGCCGGCTTGGCATGATCGACCGGTTCACGCTATATGCGTCGAATCTGCTGCCGCTGGGAACGGCTGGTGTCGACCCGACGGCGACGGCGATCTTTGCCGGTCATCCGCACGGACTGACTTTCGCGTCTCAGATTAGTAAGGTCGAGACGCTGCGGTCGGAGCAGACCTTCGGTACGCTGTTGCGTGGTTTGCAGGTCTTCGGTGCTCAGATCCTCGACGGCATCGCGCTTGTCGAGCTTTGGGCTATCAAAGGCTGATTAGTAACTATAGTAGTGGTGATTAACCTAGGAGAGTAAACATGGCAGAGACTAAGAAGGTTATGTCGATGAAGGGAATCATTGGCGAGTTGGCGGATGATATTGAGGGCTCTCTACTGGCTATGCATGCGGGGATGAGGGCTGGCGACCAAACGGCTATCAATACTGCGTCGGAGGCACTTGAGGATCATATTCGGGAGTTGCGAATTATGGCTGATACTCTTCCGGATCCTGAGCCTCTGCCTCTGCCGCCTATTGTAGGTACTGCGCTTACACCTGTGCCTGAACCTGTGCTTGAACCTGTGCCTGAACCTGTGCCTGAACCTACGCCTCCTCCATCTTCCGAGCCTGCGCCTGCGTAGGAGGTAATTGATCGGGAGTTACTTGCGTGGCGCTGACAATCGGCGGCCTGCTGACTGAGGCAAGGGGAATACTCAACGATGTAGTCCCCTTGTCCGGCGGCGTCACGCGCTATTCCGATCAGGATCTAGTCGCGGCGTTTAACGACGCGCTGCTGCAGGCCCGGGGTAAGCGGCCCGATCTATTTTTATCGATGGGACTTCGCAATCCGGTTCCTCAGTATGTGATGCCTTATGACGCCAATACGGTGTTTCCGCTCGATCCAATGGTCTATCCAGCCTTTAAGTATTACGTCGTTGGGTTGTCAGAGCTACGTGAAGACACCTTCGCGGATGATGGGCGTGCGACCACGCTGATGAACAAATTCGCTAGTCAGCTCCTACAGGTAGCGAGCTGATGGCAGCGACGGTAACTCCGACGTATGATCTGACGATTGCTACCGGCCCTAGCCCGGATTTGCAGCGGCTCTACGACAACGTGCAGGCCGGCGTGCCGGCGGTCGCACTCCCGCTGATCACGCTCCAAACATGGAATACGATCGAGGAGTTTTACCTGCGCTCGACTGTGCGGCGCGCGGAAGTCATCTGGACGATGGGGCCCGGCGCAAATACGGTTGACTTCAACCCATTCGACGAGGATTGGCTGGTCGCCTGGATATTGGATCTAGGCCCTGCATACGGCGTGCCGAATCTTCCCTCTAGCACGAGTGTCTCCGGATATGATCTCAGGGTCTACCCACCTGCTGTGTTGCGGGATATCCATAATCCCGTCTCTACTCAGACTCGAACCGGCGGCGCGCTGCTGGCGCTGAAGCCGGTCAGCCTCGACATTGAGTTTCCATCGGAGCTGTGGATGCATTGGTTCGATGTCATCCTCGATGGCGTGCTAGCCCGGCTGTATGGGATGCCGTCTAAGCCTTTCTCCAATCCGCAATTGGGGACTTATCACAGTACGCGCTACCGCGGCGGTATACGGCGGGCACGTGCCACCGTTAGCGGTGGCCGCTGGTGTTTTCCTTATTTCTCACGAGGACACAGAAAGCAATGAGCATGAATGGCGCAGTTAAAGTCCACGGTAGGTACGATGTCGTCTGCATTGGGCCGGACGGAAACGAAAAGTGGCGTGACCACATTGATAACGTGGTTGCTACAATCGGCAAGAATTTTGCTTTGGACACTTACCTAGCCGGCAGTGCCTACACAGTGACCGGTCCTTTTATGGGGCTCATCAGTTCCGTCAGTTTCTCTGCTGTGGCCGCGGGCGATACTATGGCCTCGCACGCCGGCTGGCTGGAAGCGGGGAGCACCAACGCTCCGTCGTTTGCCGCGCGCGGCACGTGTGCGTGGAGTGCTGCGGCCGGTGGTTCCAAGGCGCTGTCGGCTAATATCAGCTTCTCGATCACGGCCGCCGGTACGGTTCAAGGCGGTTTCATCGTCTTTGGCTCGGGTGCTGTCAATACACTTATGAGCACCGCTGGCGTGCTCTACTCGGCGGGCACCTTCGCTACGGCTAGGGCCGTTAATAACGGGGACACTCTACAAGTTAGCTACACGGCTTCGATGTAATTTATCGGTTCGGCACCTAGGACTACTATGGCTGCCACCGATATTGAGCTGTCGATTGGTGGCCAGACCGTTCTGTCGATTGGCGGCCAGACCGTTCTCGATATTGGCGGCACTTCGTCTTTAACAGAAGTCGCGACGGCAGTAGACGCTGTCAACGCAACGGTTATTTATCGCGTATCTTTGACTGAGGCTGCGGCGGCCGTCGATGCTGTCGGAGCGGCGGTGCTCTATACGGTAACTTTGACCGAGGCCGCGACGGCTGGCGCCGCCATTAGTTCGACGGCGCCTTTGGTCGAGGCCGCGACGGCCGTTGACGCTATCAGTGCGACGGTGCGCTATGCGGTAGTAACCTTAACCGAGGCTGCGACGGCAGTAGACGTTGTAAACGCAACGGCTACTTATAGATTACCTTTGACTGAGGCCGCGGCGGCCGGCGACGCTATGAGTGCAGTGACCGGCACTGGCTCATTCTTATCAGAAGCCGCGACGGCAGCAGATGCTGTAAGTACTACGCTTATTGGCGCTCCATCCTTAGCAGAAGCTGCGACGGCCGCCGACGCTATTAGCGTGAAGGTGCTCTATACAGCAGCTTTGACCGAGGCTGCATCTGTTGGCGATGCCGTAAGGCTGATAACTGCGCCGGCTATCGTAGGTTTGGTTGAGGCTGCAGTTGCCGCCGACGCTATAGATGTGTCAACTGCGTATGCGGCGATTCTGATTGAGGCCGCGATGGCCGGCGACCTTGTAGGCGCGACGGCTGGGGGTGTTGCAGAGCAATTCGTCATTGCGTTTAGCGGTCTGCTGCCGCCATTGATTACGAATACAGTCAAGGTATCGGCTGATCAGATGTTTTTGGTGCCATATAAAAGAGCTTCTTCAGGAGGAACACCATTGACCCTGGCTCAGGCAGTAGCTCAGGCAGTAACGCTGGCTCCGACAGTGGTGCCAGGTCAGACGTTTGTAGTTGGTGGCTACATGTTCTTTGTTGACACTGATGGCGGCTTGAAGATTCGGGCGCCTGATGGTACGGTTATCACTCTAGTAGGGAGTCACTAAGATGTTCTGTAAGTGTCATGTTTGCCGGTCAAGCCGACGGCAAGCTTTATGGCTAACGCCCGTCATCTTCTTCGGGATAATGGGTATAACCTACGCGGCTTACCAGCCGGGCTTTCTCATCCCTTCGAATAATTTGTCGGACGTGACTGTGGTTGCGACCGCGAGGACAAACCTTGGTCTTGGTACGGCCGCGGTGAAGGCGGCATCGAACGCCGCGGACGCTACCGTGGCCTCGGTTACTGGTTCCTACACCGTCGGCCACGTGGCGACCTATGCCGATACGACTGGTTCTCTGCAGGACGGCGGCGCAGCTTCCGTGGCTCCTACAGTGGCACTGGCAGCGACTTCGGCGGGGATTACTCTGGCGTCGACACCTAACCTGACCACCATTGTGAGCAATACCACGGTAACTTCGGCAACGCTACCGAGCGCCATCACTGTGGGCGCCGGGTTCCGCGAATGCATCAAGGACGGAACGGAAGATTTTAACGCGCACAATGTCACGCTCAAAAGCACGGCTGGAACGATCGACGGTGTGGCTGCGGCGACTGGAATCGTAATGAACCAGACACACCAAGAGATGTGCGCTATCAGCGACGGCACCAATTGGTTTGTTGAGTGATGGCTCGGTATGCGGAGCTTTTTACTCGCTGCCAGTTTAGCAACAATTATTTTGACTGGAGGCGCCAAGGCAGCTTATAACGTCCCTAATGTGATCCAGGGCGGGCTCACTGTTAGCGGACAGCTTTTAACGAATGCTGGTTTGGGGCTGGGCGGCTCTGCGACAGGCAACGCCTTCTCGTCAATGACATCGAATACAAATACACTATTTCCTTCGACAGCGACAACGACCTATACATTTAGCGACCATTTTGCAGGTCTGCGCGAAATGGATCTGTGGAACGATGACTCGGTGGCTACTACGTCGTTCAACTTTTATCAGATGACGGGCACGGGTGCGGCGACATTAGAGGCGTCGCTGGCGCTCGCTGGCCTGACGTTGGGGAAGAGCATCCCGCTGATCTTGTCGGGCGCGACTTCAGGCACAACCACTGTGCAGGCGCCCGCCGTTGCGTCAGGCACACTGACTCTGCCGGCGGCCACCGATACCTTGGTTGGCAAGGCGACGACGGATACGCTGACGAACAAGACGCTGACAGACGAGATCAATCAGGAGTTCGAGGTTAGCACCGCAGCCATCACTTTTACCAGCAATACTACGCTAGCGACAGTTACGGGCCTGTCGCAGGCTTTGACGGCGGGCAAGACCTACAACTGCCATGGCCATCTGACGGTCACTGCGGGAAATGCAACTGCGGGAATTAAGGTCGCTATGGTTGGGACGGGTAGTTTGACAGCTACTAGTAGCAGCTTTGTGTTTATCAATCACAATGCCGCGGTCATAAATTCAGTGACAACGGAAACTGTTCTTGGAACGGCCGCCGGCACTACTGCAGCGGTAACCGACATTTTCATGGATGGCGCCATTGTCGTAAATGTTGCCGGGACGATCAATTTTCAGGCGGCGCAGAATGTCTCTAACGCAACCGGCACGACGATCGGTCAAAATTCGACAATGAATTGTGTTCGCGTAAATTAGTGATGTTGTTGCTGCTCAATGCGTGTATGGTGCTGATTTTACCGAGGAGTCACTGATGTATATTGGTAGGATTATAAAAGAAACCAACGACATCCGCGAGGTCACTATTGACCTGTCGCGGTGGCTCGATCTTGGCGAGCTCGTAGGCCGCGTAAATATTTTGCCGGTGGCGCTGACGACGTTCAACAGCGCGGTGTTGAACACTGGCACTGGCACTTTCCAGTTAATTGAGGACCTTTCTGTACCGCCGCCGCTCGCTTCGCCGCCTCCGCCCGATATTACGCCGCTGGCTATATCGCAAGTGTCTAGCGACGGTGTGAGGGTGCGTATGATGCTGGCCGCTGGGACGCCTGGGCTCGCTTATACAGCCTCAGTGCTGGCGGTCTCTAATTCATCACCCCGCCAAAAAGAACTCGACGTTCTGGTGATCGTCGTGGCGTCGCTTAACATACTTCAGCCTTCGGGGCCCCCTCCAATGACTCAGGTTGTTTCCGGGAATACGGTACTACCGATAGGGTTTTCTGGCCTTGTGGTTGTACAGAACATCGGTGGCGGATCGATCACGATCACGCTCCCCCAGAATCCAACTGTCGGGCAGGCAGTCCGCGGGGTAGATGATACGGGGAATGCCGGGGTTAGTCCGATCCATTGGCAGAGCGCGGACGGCAGTCCTATCGTCAATCAAGTGATATTTGATTTCACCGACAACTTCCAGTCTGCGACGTTTACGTGGACTGGCAGCAGATGGAGTCTATAAAGCCATGTTACGCTTAGCTACTACGGTAGTGGTATTTTTGCTTGGGTTATGGGCTGCACCGGCGCATGCCGATAACCCGGGTGTTTGCCCGGTGAATACGGTGTACGCTGGTCCGGGCAGCGGCGGCGGGGCGGTTCCTAAGTGTCGACCGTTGGTAGATGCGGATATGCCGGGCGCACTCTCTTCGTTCCCGGATACTTGCCCGGCTGGTACGGTCTATGCTGGCCCGCCTACCGGCACTCCGTCGGTGGGGACGTGCCGCCCATTGGTCTTCAGTGACATATCTGCGCTGCTGCCGATTCCGAGTACCTGCTTAGCAAACACTATATTCGCTGGGCCACCCAGCGGTGTCGCGGTGGCGCCGGCGTGTCGCGGGCTGGTGTCGAATGACTTCCCGCCGTCGCTTACGATGGGCGGGGATTTGAGTGGTCCGTTTCAAAATCCGACGGTTTCTAGGATCCTTGGGAAGGTGCCGGCCGCGTCGGCAACGACCGACACTACCAACGCCAACAATATCGTTAATGGCGTTTTAAACTCTAGATTGCTGCAAGGCGCTTATCCTGGAATTTCTCAGGCTGGATTTCCGACGCTGACAGTTCCTAATCTAGTTGTCGACTCTACATTAGGCGGCAGTGGTAATATCGCGATAGACAATAACCATCTCTTCGTTATAAAAAATACTGGTGGCGCGTATTCTTCTGCGTTGTCATTAGATAGTGGTAATAACCTTCTTGTCGGCGGTGTACTTGCTTCCGGCGGTGTGTATTTTTATTCTAACAATAGGGAGCAAGGGCATTTTGACGGGGGTGGGAATATATTTTTAGGTGGAAATACAGTACAACTCGGATCGTCGCCTAGACAACTTATATATGCGTCGACTGGTACTCCTGGTTTATATGTCCTTAACTCCCCCGCAAATAGCTATGTTGCGGCGGCAGACAATGGGACCGTCATCTTACATATATCTACCGGGGAGAACTGCACATATAGCGGTGGCGCGAGCATCGGGTGTTCTTCCGATAAGAGCTATAAAACTGGAAAGCCGCTAAAGGCCGCCGGGATCGTACCGAGCGCGCAGGCTACTGACACAATGACATCGGCGATCAATGCGCTGACTCCGATTTCTTATACCTGGAACGGCGATAAAAATCACCAACAGCATCTTGGGTTCAATGCTGAGGACGTTGGGGCGATATTCCCGCAGCTCGTACACACTAGCCCGGACGGGACTATGACCCTTGATTACGCGGGGCTGATCGCGCCGCTGGTCCAGTCGGTACAGGAGCTCTCCGCGCGCGTCGATGCTTTGGAGGCGGCGGCGAAAAAGGGGCCCTAGCAACTACAGTTGCTATAGCTTTTCCCCGGTGCTATATACTACAGTAGTGGTAGGAGGTTTTGATGGCTAAAGGTTCAGGTAAACCAGGCATGAAGTCGGTCGACGAAGCGTCCCGTGGGTCGAACCCGGCGAATAATTCAGGCGGGCATCCCGGCGGGAGCCGGCCGCAGTCACCGATCCCCGGGCCAGCGAGCCCTGGTATGCCGATCGCAAGGAAGAAGGCTCTTGCGAAGAAGAATATTCCTGACCGCGGGAGTTCGTTTCCCGGTCTCGTCCGATAGGAGAGTCTCAATGCCCTCGTTTCAAAATCCGGATGGCAGCTTCTTCGAGGAAGCCACTGGTGATCCGATCATGGTGGTAACAAACCCCACTAGCCCGGTTAAGATGGGGCAGGGGAATCGGTCGTTGTACGTTAATAATCCGCCAGCGACTTTAGCTATTTGGCTCCCCAATGTGGATACGAACTCGCCGGGTATAGGCAACACCGTCACTATCGGTTTTTCGGCTGCTCCCACTACGCTTACGTGGGCCGACGCTCGGGGAAATGCCGTAACTGGTCCAAACGCCGCTACTTCGGCTGCTAGCGCGCCTATTTTTCGATGGATTCGTGCGCCTGTCAATGCGTGGAAGTTCTGGAAGTAGCCTATGCCCCGCCTTACCCCATCAGGTAAGAAAACCGCGGTCGCCGACGTTGAGGACAAGCTCAAGCGTCGGTATCCCCGTAATCCGAAAGCAGTTTTCGGCACCCTCAATAAGATCGGCCTCATGAAGGGCAACAAGGCGACTGCGAAGGGCAACAAGGCGACTGCGAAGGGGGTGAAGGCAACTAAGTCGAATCCATCAGGCAGCACGCAGGACAGACAGAAATGAGTAAGGTCTTGAGGTGTTTTGCTTTATCGTTAGTATTTTTGGTGGTGTGGTCATCGCGGGTGTTTGCTGCTCAGCCTGTCTACACCGGCGCTGTGGTCGTGGTGCCTAGTGATACGACTGTTTTTACGAGGACTGCCGCGTTATGGGTCGGGACCGCGGAGACTTCTCTCACTGTAGTCATGGCCGGCGAAGGTCATGCGCAGGTGGTATTTACGAACGTTGCGGCTGGGACGTTGCTGCCGATTGCAATTCAGCAGGTAAAGGCGACCGGCACGACCGTCAGTACTGGTATGATCGCACTGAGGTAGTTCAATGCGCCGGTATCTTACTCTCGCAGCAATAGCCGCTGCGGCGTTTATCTGGCTGCAACCATCAGTACTGGCGCAGCCTGTTGCCGGTGGTCTCTCATCGCTGCCGGCGGCGCCTGCGATCCACGACACAGATACGATGGCGCTATGCCAGAACGGTGCGCCGGGCTGCTCGGTGACGAGTTATGTTTGGAGCAGTGCCAATCTCGGGCAAATCGCTGCAAATTTCGCGCAGCGCACCCAAACCGTAACCAATCATACCCTTAGCTGTTCGGCTAATGTCTGCACCAACATCCCATCGAGCGCCTTGGTGGCGACTGGGGTTAGCGCTGGCGCATACACAAACGCCAATATTACGGTCAATAGCGCTGGGCAGATAACTGCGGCGTCTAACGGTTTCGCTACAGTATCGAAAACTGCTAACTATTCGCTAACTTCTGCTGACAGTGGGACTTGCTTTGACAATGGCGGGGCGACGGGTACGGTAGTTTTTACTCTGCCTGCGTATGCTGCGGGCCTTAACTACTGCTTCATTGTTATGGCTGCTCAGATCCTGGAGGTCCTCGCTCCTACGGGTGTTAAAATCTCGATGGCTCCGAACATTACGGCGACCGCGGGTAATGTCCAAGATATTACCCTCTACGACACTCTTTCCCTCATTGCCCCCGCGAGCGGAACGACTGTGTGGGTCGCGCGCTCCTTTGAAGGCACAGGCTGGAGCCTAAACTAATGCGTAAACCTCTCGCAATCCTGCTGCTTCTGGCAGCGCTGCTTCCCGCTGCGGACCGCTCACAGGCAGCCTCATTGGTCGCTGGCTCGTGGCCGACTAATGCCTTCGCCCTGACAGATGGTGGGACGATCACGGTGCCCTGCCCTGGCACGGCGGGGGTCTCGGGCTTTTACACGCTTACTATCTTAGGCAACAACCATGTAATCTCGCTGCCTCAGTGTACCGTACCGGCCGATTTCAAGTTCGCGATTACCCAAGGCGCGGGCGGTCCGTACACTGGGCTTTCGTTTAGTTCGGCTGGCATAATCACATGGCCGGGCGGGACCGCCTATACTCCAACTAGCGCAGGGGGCGCACTTGATTACGTCAGCGGCACGATCTCAAACCTAACGGGATCGAATGAGTGGGACATTACGGGGGTTGCCCCTAATCTTCTAACGGTCAGTGACCCGTGGCAGTTGGCTGGGAGTGCTGGCTGTAATTCGGGTGTGGTGCTGTCCAACGGTAATTTAACCGCCTCCGTGCCGAGCGGTGGTTTCTTCGGTTGCTTGGCTACACATTCACACACAACTGGGCAATACTACTTTTTTGAAACAGCAACCTCGACATCTTCAGGTAGTAACTGGATACCTGGCTTTGCAAATGCCTCAACGGTGTTGAATAACTACTTTGGTAGTGACCTTAATAGTATCGGTGTTAAATCTGGCACGATATTCTACAACAACTCCATCACTGCAACCGGTCCGGCTATTACAACTGGGACTGTTGTTCGGTTTGATGTCGATTTAACAAACAAACAATTGGGTATCAATGTAGCGGGCACCGAGTATCCAAGTGGTTGTGTCATAACAACGCCGACTGGTTGCTTCTCCTTTAGCACCTGGAACGGGGGCGCAGCATTCCCGGCGTTTTCAGGGACCGGCGGCACAACTGCTGATACAAGCACCATAAATGCAACTAGCGGCACGGGTCCCGGTGGAAGTTTTGTGCCATGGCAATGAAACCACCGCGAGTTTCTGTTCTCTTGATCGTGCTGCTACTGCTATCATCATCGGCCTTTGCCATGTGGGGCAGAGGACCGACGGGTAAGATTATCGCTCCTCCTCCGCCTCCTCCTCCGCCCAGCGGAGGAGTACCAGCCCCGGCGACCGCTGCCGGGTTCACGACCGCGGCACTCAACGCCGACTTCTCGCAGCCATCATACGCAAATCTCGCGAATTGGCTCTATGGGTGCGGCGGTTCGCTGCCAGGATGGTCTTGGCCTGGCCCGTGCGCTCGCGTTGACCAGGAATTTGACGCGAGCGCAGGCAAGAATGTTCTGCATTTGCAGCACTCAACGAGCGACGGCGGCAACGGCCATTCGTGGGCGTTTTCTTACCCTGCTGTGTACTTCGGGCCCGGAAGCACCAATAATAATTTCCCGGCCGAAGGTTATTTCCAGATGACCTTTCGGATGTCAGCCGCTTCTCTGGTGCAGCCTAATGGTACATCCCCCGTTTTAGGCGGGCAGCTCGCCGTTGGCACAGGGAATGCAAACTGGATCGAGCCAGATACTTTAGAGGTTTCTGCCAACTCAACACAATACGGTAACGGATCGTTAGAGTTTTGTAACGGTAGTATATGTAACGGCATCTTTAGTTGGCCAGGAGGATTTCCAACTGGTGATATGACAGTATACCATACTATAGGTATACTGTGGACGAGCGATGGAACTTCCGATTACTGGAAATGCGCGTTTCTTGATGGGAATTTTACGGGCTGCGCCGGCTGGAACGTAACCAATCCGAGCACTCTTTCCAACCATCAGTTCGTTATTGCAAACGGGCCGGGAAATGCCGGAACCAACAATGTGGACTGGTATCTGCAGTCAATGCAAATGTGGGTATGTCCTGGGTCATACGGCACGACAGTCCAATGCCCAGGAAACGCCACTAACGGCAGTGCAATAACTCATTGGCCGTGGCCGTGAGCGACCTGCAGGTGCGGGCAACGATCGGCCGGGACCTCTTTTCATCCCACACTAAACAGGAGAGGTATCATGAAAACACCAAAGGGTTTCGAGAAGTCGCGTTTTGACAACGACAAGGGCGTCAAGGAAGGCTCGAAGGCCGACAAGGCGCGCGATAAGAAAGAAATTCCTAAGTTTGAGAATGCCAAGGGTAAGAAGAAGGGCAAGCGGTAATGGCCGGCAAGAAGCCATTCAAACCCGGCGGCCAGAAGGGGAAGCTCCATCGCGAGCTCAGGATCTCGACCGATAAGAAGATCCCCAAGGGCCGGCTGCGCGCTGCTGCGAACTCGAAGAACCCCGAGGTCAAGCGTGACGCTATCCGCGCCGAGACGATGGAGAAGTGGAAAAAGTGAATGGTCGCCTGGGCAATCAAGGGTTTCGGGGGAATGATCCCTCGCACAGAAGGTACGATGCTGCCCGACAATGCGAGCGAGCAGGCGGTCAACTGCGATCTGAGCTCCGGCATCCTCGCCGGCTTGCCCACGCCCGTATTTACCATCAGCTTCCCTGGGAGCACCGGCGTTCGCCGCGCGTATCGCTTCCCTGACCCGCTGGGCGGCGCGGATATCTGGCTGCCGCTCCCGTCCGAATTCAGCTCGGTGGTTAGGTCGCCGCTCGCCAACGATACTAGTCACAGGCTTTACTGGACCAACCCCGGGGACGTGGCGCCGCACTGGGCTACGCGCGATATGTTGTTTAATAACACGCGCCCCTATGATCTAGGCATCGCGCAGCCGCCTAGCGACTCAACAGGACAGCTGACCGTTACGGTCTCGGGTGGAACGTCTACTATTCCACAGATATCCCGGTCGTACCTTTATACCTTCGTGAACGCCTTCGGCGAGGAGAGCGCGCCGAGTCTGCCGAGCGCTGTCGTTTCCGGTGCACCGGACGGCACATGGGCACTTGCCGGGCTTCCGACGGCGGCGCCGGCTAATCCGACGGGGCTCAATTACCCGCCGGTTGTCAGTTTAAACCTCTATCGTACGCTCACTGGAACGACCACTGGTGCGCAATTTTACCAGGTCACCACACTGACGTTTCCGGTGTCGAGCAGCACATACACCGATACGACAATAGATACTGCGATCGTTAATAATCTGACGCTGATCAGCACGAGTTTTGCGAACCCGGTTCCGAAGCTCGATGGACTGATAACGATGACTGGCGGGATGCTGATTGGCTTCACCGGGAACACGATACATTTCTGCGAGCCGGACCGCCCACATGCGTGGCCAGCAGCGTATGACCAGTCGCTCCAATACGATATTGTCGGCCTCGCGATTTGGCAACAGGCCCTTGTTGTTTTGACGAAGGGGTTTCCCTTCCAAGGGTCCGGTAGTTCGCCGAGCAACTTCCTCTTTACGATGTGGCGCGTGCCGGAGCCATGTATCGCGCGCGGGTCGATTATCACTGATTTGCTGGGGGTTTATTATGCGTCCCAAAACGGTCTGGTCATGCTGAATTATTTCGGCATGCAGAACCAGACGCTACAGAACATGACTAAGAATATCTGGCTCACGGATTACCGGGCCGCGAATATTATCGCTTGCCGGCATCGCGCGCAGTATTTGGCGATCAATGGTACAGACCAAGGGTTCATTATCGACTACTCGGAGTCGCGCCTGGGCTTTATGAAGCTCAACACGTTCTTGAGCGCGGTATGCGTTTGGAATGACGAGTACACCGGCGACGCGTACATTTGTGCGAATAACGTCGTCTATAAATGGGACAGCCCAAACACTGCTCCGCTTGTTTATCGATGGAGGTCCAAGGAATTTTATCTGCCGGCGCCGGTCAGTTTAGGCGCATGCCAGATTTCGCTTGATCCGTCAATTACTACAGTAGTGGTGTCGCCTGCTGATGCATTGGACAACGGTGATCCTTCATTGGTGTTGCCTGCCGGAGTCAACGCGGTGTTTAAGTTATATGCGGGTCCGGACCCGGATGATGTCGGTGAGGACCCTAATTCGCTCGATAGCGCGCGTTTGGTTCTGACCAGAAACCTTACAAAAAGCCGGGAGATCTTTAGGCTGCCTTCGGGGTTCAAGGCATTTGAGTGGCAGTGCGAGATCGTGTCGCGCGCGGCGATCTACTCGATTGAGCTGGCATCGACGATGAAGGAGCTGAAGGGTGTCTAACCCTCTTAAGCCTAATCCGAACGTGCCGTCGATACCGCAGCCGGTTGCGGACCTTGGCGCGTTGACTGTTGTCGCGCAGTCGCTGAAGCAGGGTGTCGACAGTCTTGGTGGCAGCCGAGGTAAGTCGGGCGATCGCGCGGTGACGTTCAACGACTTGGCTTCTATGGGTTTGACCGGCTCATTACAGCCTCAGCTGCCGAGTATTCCGTCGAGTCTAGCACTTGCGTCTCTTGCGGTATCCGGCACTGCGCTGTTCGGCGCTTTGACTGCTTCCGGTGTTGCACACGTTGGCTCTCTGACTACGCCCGGAGTGGCGCAAGTTGGCTTTCTTACATCGAGCGGTGCTGCACAGGTTGGCTCTCTGACTGCGACTCATACGGGGAAATTCTGGCAGACGGCGCCCAGTTTTCCGTCTCAAGCCGGGGCCAGCATCAGTCGTCTTGCCGATCGGAGCTTTGTAGGCGCTGCGACGCTCTATGATGGCAACTACCCCAACCTCAATGAGACCTGGGTCAGTCAGATCGTTTCCAACGTCTTTGCGTATTTAGAGACGTACGGAACTCAATTGTGCTATAGCGCCACCGGCTTGATCGGCGGTTTGTTCGCGTCACGCGTCAGTGATGCCATCTCACCCGGCGGAACGATCCCCATCGCGGCAATGGTCTACAATGACAAGACCACCGCCCCTCTCCAAGACGCCTGGATCTACTATGGGACCGGTGTTCGGGCGGCGGGCGCTGGCAGCGTCCACTGTGAGATCGATGTCGGTAATCTGGGAAATATCGTCGACATCACTCCCTATTCAGGGCCATCTGGCAACCCCGGCTTTACGATTCCTTTGACGTTATCATCGGGTGGTGAAGCGTCTACTAAGTTTACCTGTAACCCGTGCAGCGCGGCTATTGCGATCGGTGCTAATGGAGGGACCTTCCGTAAAGGTATTGTATTTGACAGCAACATAGGGACGGGGGTGGGGATCTCCTTTCCGAATGGCATGGAGATTCAATGGACTACTTCGGCTGATGGTGGCGCAGGCACCACGGGGTATATACTCGCCTCCTCGACTCATATTGGCGGGATTGAGATCACTGATACCGGGATGTACTTTAAGAATCAGAGCGGGGTTACTTGGGGTGGAATAGCTTACGGCGGTCCAAACACCGTAAATTACCTGGGCTTGAGTCCCAGCCTCACCGGAGCGCCTCTTATAATCTCTGCAAACGGTCTTGACTCGGCGATCAATATTCTCATTCAGGCCAAAGGGGCTACTGGGGGGGTGTTTTGCAGCAATTTTATTAGCACTGGCCACGTAGACTTTACCGGGGCATCGGTAACAGTCGGCGGCGCCACGGCCACTTTGACCAACAGTCCCACCGCCGGCAACCCTGTCGAGTGGATGACTCTCAATGTTAATGGCAACGTTCGCCATATACCTATGTGGGCGTAGGAGTATCATATGAGCGAGCTTGAAGTTTTGAAGAAGCTGGTAATTGTCCTCACCAACCAGCGTGATTTTGCCTTTAATCAGCTTGCGCAGATGGAGGCTACCCTCCTGTTGGAGCGTGAAACTAAGCAGGCCGCGCCGGTCCCTGAAGACGAACGCGATGGACATTCGCATTGACGAACCGGGTGTCGGCGAGTGGGTCATGGACCGCGTAACGGGTGTGTTCACGCCTGGCTGGGACCACTCGTTCTCATCGCACCGGGACGGTGAGATTCTCGGCGGCTTCGTCGTGTGCAAATATCTGGGTGCCAGTGCGACTATGCACATGGCCGGACTCGACCCCGGCTGGTGCTCGCGGGAGCTGCTCTGGCTTGCGTTCGATTACTCGTTCAATCAGCTTGGCTTAGGTAAGTTGATAGCCCCGGTGCGGTCGGATAACTACTATGGGCTGTCGATAGATTTGCGCGCCGGTTGGCGAGTCGAAGGGCTTATCCGGGATGTGTATCCCGGTGCGACGCATATGTTCATTCTTACAATGACTAAAGACAGCTGCCCGTGGCTTGATTATAAACCGCGCCAGTGGCGTTCACTCGATAACTACAGTAGTAGTGATATGCTACAGGAGACTTCCGATGGGCGGTAAAGTAAGTGCGCCTCCGGCACCGAATTACGGGCCGATTGCGCAGGCCGATGCGAACGCGGCGTCGCAGCAATTTCAGCTTGGGCAACAGCAGCTACAATGGGGCCAGCAGCAATTCAATACTGTCTGGCCTTATGCGCAGCAATATTTGCAGCAGCAGACTGCGGCGGGGGCAGCGTCGACGGCAAACGCACAGAATATGCAGAATTTTTACAATACTACATATCAACCGATTGAGTCGCAGTTTGCGAATGAAGCCTCGACGTATAACTCGCCGGCGCGCGCCAACGCGAACTCCGCTGCCGCTCAGGCTGATGTCGCGAATAGTTTTACGGCCAACCGAAACGCCGCGCAGCAGTCGCTCGAAAGCTACGGCATAGACCCGTCGCAAACCAGATTTGGCGCGCTCGATCTCGGCTCGCGTATAGCACAATCGGCGGCGACCGCGGCGGCTGGAACACAGTCACGAATGAATACCGAAGCGGTCGGATTGGGGTTGCAAGGCGAAGCGATAAACACTGGCCGCGGCTATGCGGGAAACGTAGCGCAGGCGTACAGCACTGCGACGAATGCCGGTTCGGCCGGAATCAACGCGGCCAACGCTACGACTAATTCAGGCGTCAATGCGATGGGGAGTCCGACTTCGTATATGGGTCTAGGGAATCAGGCTCTCAACAACCAAGCGAATACGCTCAATATGGGGTTCCAGAATTCGCTGGCAGGGGCGCAGTTTAACAATCAGGTTTCGCAGAATCAGATGGGCGGTATTGGCCAATTGATCGGTGGCGCGCTCGGGTTCGCTGGCGGTATGGGCTACTTGTAAGGATGTGCACATGGCTTTTCTTCTCGGGAGTCTGACTAGTGGCTTGTTTGGCGGGATGGCTGATGCAGCAAACATGGTGAATGCTTGGGAAGGTCTGAAGCAGAAGCGAATGGAAACTCAGCAGCTACAACGTCAGCAGGATGCTGCCGATGCAGCAATGAAGGCGGATGCTGAAACTACGGCGCGTCAGGCGCTCAACACCGGCGCGGCGCCCGCTACCGGCGCTTCCGCTGCTGGGACTGGGCCGACCCCTCTCCATCCGAACTCGGGTAGGGACTCTAGTGGTCGGCCGGATATTACCTCGATGCCGCTGCCAAAATTCATGCAGCCGAATAATAAGCCTGCGGTTTTGCTGGCTGGCGGCGCGAATCCGTTCCAGCGTGGTTCGCGTGAAGTCGGCCCGGCTGGTGGTGTGGGATCGTTTGGGCGGGGATCGCGGGAGGGTGAGCCGGCGCTGGCTGATACCAGTGAGCCTACGTACACCGGCGCATCGGCAGCTATACCACCCGCACCGGTCAACACCGGCGCGTCCGCGGTTATACCGCCTGCGCCCAGTGCATCGGCAGCTATACCGCCTGCGCCCAGCGCATCCGCGGCTCTCCCTGTACCGCGCACGGTCGCGCCGCACTATCTACCGGCTGGTGCTGCACAGGCACCTATTCCGCCGCGGTCGGCAATAGGCACTTCACCGACGGGCTACGCCGGTGTGGCCGGTCAACCTGGGACTCCGAGCGGGCCACAGGCGGCAGCGCCACCTGGCGCCGCGCCGAGTCTCGGACAGCAGCAAACGCCGAGCCTCGGTATGCAGATTTTCAACGCCATAAATAATAGCGCGAGCGGGTTCTGATTATGGCTTATGACGAGAATATACCCGGGTCGACGATCGTTCCGACAGATCAGCCGCAGCTTGGTAGTCGTGTCCAGGCGAGGCTTCAGAACCTCCCCGGTTCGGAGGATCAGAACCAGCCGCAGTCTGCACTGCCGGTAAACCAGCCGGCCGCCGCGGTACCAAATCAACAGGCCGCTGCGCCGCCACCGGAGCAGCCGCCCGTAACGGCGGGCACCAGAGGGCAGCCGCCGCAAGCCGTCTCGACGGTGCAGTCCGAGCCGACGCCACAGATCAATAAGCCTCCATTTGATCCCCGGCCCTATGCTTGGCTAGCCGAACACAACCCGCAACTCAAAGCTAAGATTGACGACGCGGCACAGCTTACCGGCGTCGATCCAGATCGCATTGCGTGGCACGCTTGGAAGGAATCTAAGTTTAAGCAGGACGACGACAACGGTCGGCCGGTCCGTAGCAATACGGGCGCAATTGGGTTGATGCAGCTTATGCCGGGGACCGCGCATGAGCTGAGCCAAAACGGTCGCCTCGACCCGTTCAACCAGGATGACAATCTCCTGATGGGAGCGCAGTACATCGCGAAGATGGATGCACAATTTGGTAAGAACTCGCCGAGCTCGTTTGCTGCTTACTACGGCGGTCCGGGTGGCATCAAAGGCGAGAAGACGCAGCAATACGCGGCGAGTGCGTTCCCTGGCGCACAGGTAAGCTCCAAGGATTTCGTCGGCCAAGGATCGATGACGGCGCCCGGGCTGGTCCAGGCCGGAACGCAGGGTGGGCCCGATGGGTTCCTGCGCTATGCGGTCGATACCGCGCCGGCAGGCATGCCAATGTCTGACGCGTGGCGCCATGCCGAGGCGTTGCTGGTAGGTGCTTTTGTTGGAAAGGGCGATATGGCCGGTGCGCAGCACGCCAAGGACTGGGTCTTTCAGATGAGTCATGTGGGTACGAATCAAAATCTGATGGCAGCTCATCAAGCGCTTAGTGCAGGAGATGGCGTCGGCGCATCGCAATATCTTGCCAAGGCGCACGCATTTTTCCCCGACGGTACAATCGGCCGGTTCAGATCAGATGGAAAAAACGTTTACGCCGAGCGGCTCGACGAGAACGACCCGTCGCATCGCATCGGCTCGCCCATGATGATCACGCCGCAGGATATCGCCGGTCAGTTAAACCAGACGACGGACCCGGAAAAGTATCTCGCGACATTGAGCGCGCAGCAGAAGCTAGCCTCCGAGACGCGGCTCAATGACTTGCACGGGCAATATTATGCAGGAATTAACGAAGGGCGGGAACGCGCCGCCGAGCTGCGCGCCAACGCTCAGGTCGAAGCCGCTAATACGCGTGCCGACGCGGCTACACAGTCGGCTGAAACTCGAGCCAACGCCACAGTCGAAGCTGCAAATATCCGCGCGCAGAACAGTAACGCTGGCGCCGCGCAGCAGGCCGCGGCGGGCCGTGAGGCTAATAAGGATGCCGCTACTCGTTATGATAAGTTAATGAATCCAGACGCGACCATGGATCAACTCGGCGATATGTCCGAAATTCACAAAGACGCTATGATGCAGGGCGCGACGGGGCCGCAGGCTGAGCGCATCGCCCGAGGAATATCGAACCACTCACTGCAGGTGCAGCGGGCGACCGACGGAACTTATGCCGTGATTAAGGCCGGTGACAAAACTGGGCAGCCTATCGGATATCTGTCGAAAGCGTTTGGCGACCATCTCGCCGGTGCGGCTGCCCCCAATCCCCAACAGGGATCGACTAGTGCGATTGGTGCCGGCGCCAGCACGCCCTATGCGATGGGCGCAGGCGTAACGAATAACCTGACCGGGACCGTCATGCCGCAGCAACAGCAGCAGGTCCCCGTGAGCCAGTCGTCGGCGCTTCCTGTGAAATAGGAGAGTTAATATGGCAGAGACTAGTGTACATAAGCGTAAATACATTGTTGAGACCCTACGCGACGTAGAAACTTTTGGTGTTATACTGCGCATAGGTAAGCGGCAAGAAGGAGAAGAAGGAGCGAAGATAATCACTAGATTTGTAGGAACAGACGAAGATATTAATGAGCTGCTTGCAGCGATTAGCGAGCTGTATAGAAATACAGTTCTCGGACTAACGACTACTCGTATTTAGCTGTAGGAATTAACAGTTGGAGTAGCTTTCAATGAGGTGGTGGTCGAAATGCGCGGTTTTTGCCAGCTTGCTATTCATGGCATTGCCCGCGTCCGCCGCCGTGTGGGGGCGTGGCTCTGTCGTAGGTCCGTACACGCAGCAGCCGCCGCCACCATCACCCCTCGTGCCAACTGCTCAAACGCTGATCCCAGTAGTTCAGCCGGTCGGTGGGCCCTTCCAGTTCCTCGCGGGGACCGGCTCTGCTAATAGGTTAGTCGGTAAAAATATCATCCCGGCGACGATTTTCCCACCCGCGCCTGCCTTTACCGGAAGCTGGGCAATCACTGGAGGCGCCGACGCCGGCAAGTTTAAGATCAACTCGGCTACCGGCGACGTGAGTGTTTGCAACACCGCACCTACCTGTACCGATCTCGCCGCGGGTACCTACACGATCATTGTTACGCTTACTCAGCCGGGCGTAACGGGGTCGCCAGCTAGTACGACGGTAACCATTCAGGGCGTCGATCCGTCGGACACTACGACACTCTTCCTGACTTCGGACAATTATTACCCGACGCCAGGCTCAGTAATCAACGTCACGGTCAGAAATACACCAAACACAGCGGGCACCGATTATGTTCAGATCGGTAACGCGCGAGGCGCTTATAGTAACGGAAATGTCCAGGGTCTGGATTATCAATGGGTCAGTGGGACTACTCCTACTATTGGCGTACATAATGGGACCGTGGCCTTGACGGTCCCGGCGCCGCCGAGTGATAACTACCAATTCCTAAGCCTCATCCTGGTGCCGAATAATCAAGGCGGGTCGAAGGCTACAGCGTTCACTCCGACAGTCATCACGCCGGCGACGCTAGCTCCAACGGCGCCGACTGCAGCTAATACGCTCACTCCACCGTTCACTCCCAGTCAGACGATCACAGTCTGCCCCTCGGGATGTCAATATCCGCTACTCAGTGCGGCGCTGATCGGTCTCAGCAACGCTGGTATTGGCGGCGTCATCGACAACACTCTGATCACAATCCAGGCGGGAGCCTATTACGACTGCTCTCAGTTTGGAAACGCCTCCCCGTTCAACGCACCGACCAGCGATCGGTTATGGCATCTCCCACAGCATCTGTGGATCAAAGGGGTAGGTGGTAATTTTGCCCACTTCATGGGTGGCTCAACCCTTCTGTGCAACGGAAAGGGAACCTTCGTTTATTGGGGCGGCGCTACTGATGTTACAACTTTCGACAATCTCGAATGCTCTGATTGGGCCACAAATGGCCCTACTGCTTGCTTCTATCTTGCCAGCGGAAACGCTACGATGCGGAATGACTATCTACACGACGGCGAGGACTGCATCCTCAGCGGCAACTCGCAGCCGTTCGTGAATTTCGTCGTACAAAACCTCCACTTCGCGAGATGTGGCGGACCAAATGGGCCCCAGCATAACGCATACTTTGGTGACAACACTAATACACTGGATTGGAACCATACGTTTTCAGAACAAGCGATGTTTGGACACGGCGCAAAGTCGCGCGGCTTTGTAAACCACTTCACATGTAACCTGTTCATAGGCTCGCAGGACCCTTACTATGTGGACAGTGAGGAGATCGACTGTCCAGAGGGGCGGGAGTGTCACATTGACAACAACACCATTGTCAAAGGCGCGGGATCGCCGCAGCAGAACCAAATAGGCTGGGCGATGGATGATGAGAATGGTGGCCCGCCGCAGACTTTGCCAGGGGGTGGGAACGCCATCTTCTCTCTTAATCTTAACAATAACATTATGATTCAAGATGGTGAGTCCTCGCGGACACACTGGTTTGTTTACATTGGCCCCAATCAAAATCCTGCCCCGACGTTCTTTACCAATCCACCCAACACATGGAATACCAACGTCTTTGTGGGAGGGCTTGCGGGGCAGTCTTATCCTTACTCCTCGTTCCACTTGACTACTGCTAGCGGCTATCCCGACACCTCAGAAGTTACCGAGGTTGGAGATCAACTGTTTACTACTCGCGCAGCGGCGGGGATTACGCAGACCTATCCGCCGCCGCCCGGCTGCACCGGCACGATCGGCAACATGGTGGTGCCGTAAACCTCTTGAGGGAATAGATGGCCGTCGATCTCGAAAACCCGGAAGACCTGCAAGACAATATCGAAGCCGGTGACCAAGGCGATACTGGGGCCGCTCCGTCTGCGCTGTCCCTACCTGCTACGCGGGAGTCCGGCGCCGTTGGCCCAACTAACTACGGTAGTGCGGCGCCGCAAGGGCGTCGCCTCCCTGGTTATCAGCCAGGAGCTCCTCTAGACCCTAACGCGCAACCGTTCTTTGTAGGCAGTGGACCTCCACCAGAGCAGAGTAAATCCGCGTTCAAGGATTTCGCGCGCCAGACCTACGGCGCGCTCCTCGAAGCGGGCCAGGCGACCGTCGGCGCTGCCAGCGCGGCCGAGCGCGCGCTCGGTATGAACCCCGACATCATCGCGCACACCGAGCAGACTCGGCGCGCCGTCGGTGACATCATAGCCCAGAATCTCCAGGCGATGAGCCCGGAGGCCCAGAAGGCTGCTCACTCTTCGCTGTTCGGGGGTAAGGATGAGAGCGGCGGAGACATCCCGACGCCTGGCGAAGTCGGCTGGGGGAGTTACCTCGGCGCGACGGCGGCGAGTTTCATCCCGTCGGCCATTCTCGCTATCGTACCGCCTGCAGTCCTTGGGCCGGCCGGCCTCGCCATAACGGGCGCGGCGTTCGGCGCGCAGCAGGCGGGCGCGGCCTATGAGAAACTGGTCGATCAGATAGACAAGGCCACGCCCGAAGACATGATGGATTCACCTGTTTACGCCGAGTTGCGTAAGCAGGGCGTGGACAACATCAACGCGAAGCGGCAGGTCGTAGCGTCGATCGCGCCGCCTATTATAGCAATGCAAGCCGCGGTCGGCGCGGCCGCAGGGGCGGGCGCTGGTGGGCTTCTTACGAAGGGCGCACTTGGAGCCGCAGGCGCGAGTGTGGCGCGGCGGGCGGGCATTGGCGCGGCCGAGGGTGCCGCTACGATGGGCGGGCAAGCCGCGGCCGGCAACGCCCTCGAACAGTCGGCATCGATGCAGGCCGGCCTGCAGAAAGAATTCGACCCCTCAGAGACCGCGCGCGCATTGGTCACCGGCGGCGTCGGCGGCGCGCTTGTCGGATCGGTAGGCGGTGCGCTGCATCGCGGTGAAACATCCAGTGAAACACCCAGGGTAACGCCCGAGGGTGTCACAGATGATCAGCACGCGGCGCTGACCGAGGCGCTGCAGATAGCTGGGCCGCTTAAGCAGTTGACGTATCAGCCGGACCGCACACAGGGCCCGGCCACGCCGTGGGCCTCAACCGGCGAGGGTATGGTTCTAGGCCAGGGCGGCTTTACGACCAGCCCGTCAAGGCCGGCTGCGCTGACGGTGCCCGAGCTCCCCGGCGACATCAAGGCGCAGGTCGCCGCGCTGGCCGATCCGGAGAACCTCAAGGATTCGGTGTTCATCCCGAAGGGAACATCAATGCCGAAGGATATCCCGGACGGTGTTACGCGTGTCGTCCGGCCGGAGGGTACGCTCCTCACCAACAACCAGGCGAAGGCGGCGCTATTCCGCCGGCCGGGGGAGCTCAACGACACGATCTTGGCGCATGTCCTCGACTACCCCGAGACCAAAGATCAGGCGGCTGCGTCGGGCGCGCCGCGGGTTATCCAGGGTAAGGACGCCGACGGCAATGTGGTCTATGAGGCGGCAGTTAGTCCGCAAGGCGAGGACGCGGCGCGCACGGCCGCGGCAGCGCAGGTCCTACCGCATGGCTCTGTAGAGGCAACCACCCCCGATGCCGCGGTCGCACGGCGTCTGCCACCGAGCGGCGGCGAGCCGGCGAAACCATCAGGCGGCATGAACCGGGGGAACCTGGTAGATGCCTTGGAGAAACAGGGCGAGGATCGCAAGGCGCTCAACCGAATGAATATCGGCGCTCTGCGCGATCGCTACGACGAGCTCAATACGCCGGCGGTGCCGGCGCCGCGTGAGTTTCGTCCTGAAGCCCCGGCCGAGCCTCCTATCAAACCTACTCTCGGTGATCAATCAACGGCAGCGCC
>Ga0210406_10000363_pt1 | contig 63685 bp, 61 predicted proteins | sample IncBWC30MmetaG_FD_155454 | JGI IMG/M metagenome (GOLD analysis project Ga0210406, IMG submission 155454) | Forest soil microbial communities from Barre Woods Harvard Forest LTER site, Petersham, Massachusetts, United States - Inc-BW-C-30-M | ecosystem: Environmental > Terrestrial > Soil >...
CCGTCCGGGTCCGTGCGGGGGGGCGGTCAGCAATGATCGTCCCTACCGCGATCCAACGGTGCCGATAGTAGATCGTGCAGATCATCGTTGCGCAAGCGCTCCGACATCTTGGCCGATGCCGAGCGCTCGCAAGTAGATGAAGAGCCGTGGGGGTAGTTTGATGACGATTGTCAGCGGCTGAAGCGCCGTCGATTAAAGGTTTTCGGCACGGCTGAAGCCGTGCCCTTCCCGTCTTTGTCGCTCCATTCCAGTTCTTGCCGTTTCTTCACTACAGAGAGCACAGAGTGCCACGGAGGAAAACCGGACGTCTCTGAACCGCGGGTGTTCAGCGGAAGTTTTTCATGACTACGATGCTGGCCTGCTCGAATTCGTTTTGCACGAACAGCACGGACTGGTTATCGGGCGCGACGGCGAGTCCCCAGCCCCAGGGCTTCGGGAGGGTATACACGTGACGAGTTTTTCGGGTGGCGAAATCGAAATAATCAATGGTCGGTTTCGGTTCTGAATCGTCGTTCAAAAAATAAATGCCTTTGCGCGCCAGGCCCCAGTTGAACCAATCGGTGCCGTCGGGTGCGCGCAGAATTTGTTCTTCCGATCCGCCACTCACTAGCATGCGCCAGATCCCCGGGGTCTCATACTTTGAGAAGTAGAGATAGCGCCCATCTTCGGATTCGGTGCCCGAGATACCTCCGTGCTGAGTGATCTGCATGGGAGTGCCGCCATCCACGGGAATCTTCCAAAGCTGGAACGGTTCGCCGCCGCGCTTTGAACTGAAGTACAGCCAGCGTCCATCGTGGGACCAGTTCGGCGCGAGATTGTCGGCGCCCGGGATAGTGCGGATCGGACGCGCACTGCCGCCGGCCACGTCGACCATGTAGATTTCTGCGCGTTCCCCGGGGTGATATTCGAAGACCAGTTTTTGTCCGTCGGGAGACCAGCGCGCCGTACCTGCCGTCCCATGCAGAGACGTCACCTGCACGCAACTGATGCCGTTGCTCGAACAAATCCAGATGTCCATGAATCCCAGGCGATCAGATTCGAAGGCGATCCGCTTTCCATCCGGTGAATAGCTGGGACGCATTTTCCAACCCTTCGCTGCGATGGCGATGGTTGGGTGGACGGAGAGGGCCTGGGGGCCGCTGACGGCGAGACGCATGATGTTGTCTTTCCCGACCGACTGCTGGAAGGCAAGCTGATTTCCCTTGCGGGCGATGGTGGGCCAAAGAGCGGCCAATCCCGCCGAAGAGACCGGTTGAGGGGTTCCTCCGCTGGCAGGAATGCGCCAAAGCGCTTTCGACCCGCCGCGAGCCGCCGAATAGATGATGTCTTTGCCCGACACGCTCCATGCCAGTCCGGTCATAGGGCGACTGTCGAACGTAAGGCGGCGCGGCGGGCCACCGGTTATCGGTACTACGTACACATCGTTGGCCACGCCGGCCACGGTCCCGCGAATGAAGGCGACCTGCGTACCGTCAGGCGAGAATTCCGGATTGCGATCGAGATATTCGTCCGGAGGGTGCGTCAGGACCGATGTTGTCGAGGTTGCCAGTTCAAGGAGCGTGATGCTGGAACTGGTGCCGACAGAATATGTTTGAGGGAAGGCAAGAGTCTTGCCATTGGGTGACCACGAGAGTCCGGGATACTGGACACCCACGGTGGAGAGCACCCGGCGTTCCGCACCTCCCAGAGCGGGGACGGTGTAGATGTCGGAGCCTCCACTGCGCCTGCGAACGAACGCAATCTGTCGGCCGTCCGGCGACCAGGCTACACAGCAGTCGCCGCGATCTCGCGTGAGACGAAGCGACTGCTCGCTGCCCACCAATGATGTGTAGATGCCGGAATTCTGGAGTCCATTGATTTCGCGGAAGGCGACCTGGTTGCCATCGGGAGAGAAAGCCGGAGCCACTTCGTAGCCAGCCAGCCCAGCGAGGGGAACGATTTCCGGGGCGGGAAGAGAACTCTCGTGGGTGGTGTTGGAACGAGCACGCATCCGGACAAGGGCGAAAGCCAGGATCGCGATCCCAAGAGCTGTGATCCAGACTCGGCGCGAACGAAGCCACTTCCGCTTCGGCGGCTCCGCGTCAGGGATCACGGGCTCCTCCACGGTTGTGGGTTCCACTTCTTCGAGCTGTCCAACAAAGCGGTAGCCCTTGCGGGGGACGGTCTCGACGAAACGAGGGGTATCGGCTGAGTCGCACAGGCTTTCGCGCAGACGGGCGACAGCAGAGTTCAGGCCGTGGTCGAAGTCGACGAAAGTATCCGCCGGCCACAGATTGAGACGGAGTTCCTCGCGAGTCACCAGCTCGCCGGGGCGCTCGAGCAACATGTTGAGGATGCGAAGAGGCTGTTCCTGCAGGCGGACACGCCGGCCGTGCTTGCGCAGTTCGCCGGCGCGCACGTCGACCTCAAAGTTCGCGAAGCGGACAACGGAGGGCACCACATCTGGCTGCGGCATTCAACCCCTTAGGACATTGGACGGGAATCCATCATTCGTAGTTAGCGAGCGCCGTCCCGCAACTCTGCCCGCTGTTTTCGAGGGATCAATAAGTTCATTCCACTCATAAAGTTGGCTCGTGAGGTACGCGTGTGGGACGCATGTGTCCGGTTGCATTGCTGGTGACGGAGCGAGTGTCGCACAGTCCCGCCACGGATGCTGGGGGAGAGAACTGAAACCACTTTCCGACAAGTGTCCGGATTCCATTGGCGGAGGGACCTCACCTTGAGACTGTTCTTAGTGTGTACGTGGGCGCTGATGAGTTCGTTCTCGCTTTTTGCTGGGGTGAAGCAGGCAGGGAACGGTGCAAACGGAGATCAACAAAGACATCAACAACTAGTCAATACCGCCGCGACATTTGAAGACATGCTCGCGAAAGCAAAACAGGGAGACGCGCAGGGTGAGCTCTGGATCGGGAACGCGTATCGTGATGGGGCGGGTGTCAGCCGGGACTACCGCGAGGCCGCAAAGTGGTATGCAGCCGCGGCGACCCAGAAGGTGCCGGAGGCCGAACTGGCGTTAGGCTTTTTGTACGAGCAGGGTCTGGGCGTATCGAAAGATTACCGGCGAGCTTTTGGATACTTCCAGGCGGCGGCACTCCGGGGCGAACCTACGGCCGAAAACAATCTCGCGTCAATGTATCAGCAAGGAAAGGGCGTGAAGAAGGATTTGGACGAGGCATCGCGGTGGTATCGGGCTGCTGCGAAGGCAGGACATGCGGTTGCGCAATGCAACCTGGGCTCGATGTATTACCGCGGTGAAGGAGTTGCGTCGGACCACAACGAGGCCGCGCGGTGGTTCCGCGCCGCGGCGGAAAAGGGGATGCCGGAGGCGCAGAATATTTTGGCGGTCCTCTACTACAAGGGAGATGGATTGTCTGTCGATTATGGGGAGGCGGCCGAATGGGCGCGGCGGGCGGCGGAGCAGGGGTATGCTCCAGCGCAGGCCGATCTTGCGTACATGTTCGAGCAGGGCAAGGGCGTGCCGCTTGATTACGTGGCAGCCTACTCTTGGTACAGGGTGGCTGCTTCTGGGGGTGAACGGCACAGTCCGGGCCGCCTGAAGAGTCTTTCACGGGTCATGCTGGCTGAGCAGATGCGGGAGGCCAAGGCGCGGGCCGTGGCCTGGCAGGCTCAACACGGCAAATCCGCCGAGGGGAAAGAGAATCCCGGCGCGATGTCGTTTCTTCCCGAGAAGTGAACGTCGACGCGGCTTGGTCAAAAACCCTGCTGTACTAGTTGCTCGAGGGTGAGCGGGGAATTCCCTGACTCACCCTTCATCATTTTCTCAACGTACTTCGCGATCATGTCGACTTCGAGGTTGACGGGGTCACCGGGCTTCAGAGAACGCAGGTTGGTCATTTCCGCGGTATGAGGAATGATTGCAACGGTGACTGCGGTTCCTTCGATCTTTGCGACCGTGAGACTGATGCCCTCAATGCTTAACGAACCCTTGTGGATTACGTAGCGGGCGACTTGCTCGGGAATCTGGATGCTAAGCCAGTAGTCATCGGCGCCCTGGATTTGGTCGAGTGCGATGAATTCTCCCGTGCCATCCACGTGGCCCTGAACGATGTGTCCTCCGAAGCGGCCATCGGCGGGCATGGCCAATTCAAGATTCACCAGCGCTCCTGTGTGCATGCGGGAGAAGGACGTGTGCTGCCAGGTCTCATCAGCGAGGTCGAAAGAGACGGAGTTGGGAGTGATGGCGATTGCCGTCAGGCAGACTCCGCTCACGGCGATGGAGTCTCCCTTCTTCAACTCGGAGATCAGTTTTGATACGGCGAGTGTGAGTCGGTGCGTGCCGTGTTCTTCTCGGATACTGGTGACCTTGCCAACTTCTTCGATAATGCCGGTAAACATCAGAGCCTCCAAGGTAGTTTCAGTGTATCGCCCACAGCGCCTGAAGGCGCAGTTATTAGCTCGCATTACGGCACGCCTGAAGGCGTGCCCTGATACAGATCGCGTCTTTCAGCTGACGGTTTAGCGGCTGCGATCCATTTTTGGAGCACAGGACTATTGCCTTCCTGTTTAGTCACGATACGGATCGCGTAAATAGCCTTCAACCGCGAAGTCTTCTCCGAAGCGGTGGAATCGGAGATCTTTTACGTAGGCTGCGTCGCTCAGGCTTTTGAATCCCGAAGTCGTGGCAAAGGGAATTGCTCCCGTACCCGCCAAGACTTTCGGCGCGTAGTAAAAGAAGATCTTGTCGACGATGCCGGAATGCAGCGCTGCCCAGTTGATCATGGCGCCGCCTTCGATGAGCAGGCTCGTGATCTCGAGTTGCCCGAGCAGTTCAACCAGGCTGGCAAGGTCGGGCCGCCCGTCGGCGGTGGCGGCGGGCAGTTGCTCGACCCGAATACCGTGCTCGCGCAACGTCTGCTTGCGTTTTTCTTCGGCGAAGGAGCAAACGACCAGAACATCTTCGTGACCGCTTGCGAGAAGGCGTGACTCGAGCGGCAGGCGCAGGCGGGAATCGACGATCACGCGCAGCAGAGGGCGCCGTCGCGGACGTCCGCTGCGGTCGGTAAGCAGAGGGTCGTCGGCGATGATGGTGCCCACGCCGACCAGGATGGCGTCACTCTGGTGACGGAGTTCCTGGACATGGGCACGCGCCACTTCGCTGGTGATCCAGCCCCCGCTGGCGGAAGCCGATCCGAGGGCCGTGGGATTTTCGGACTCGCCTGGAGGTGGCGCGATTTTTCCATCTAGCGTCATCGCCGTTTTCAGAGTGACCAACGGAGTCTTGCGGCGAATGTAGTTTGCGAAGGCTTCATTCAGACGCTGTGACTCTTCGGCGAGCAGTCCCGACGCAACCGAGACGCCGGCTTCCCGCAGGCGCGCAAAGCCCTGCCCACTGACCAGCGGGTTTGGATCCAGTAGTCCGGCTACGACGCGGCGCACGCCCGCAGCGATGAGAGCGTCGGCGCACGGGCCGGTGCGTCCATGGTGCGAGCAGGGTTCGAGGTTGACGTAGAGGGTAGCTCCGCGCGCGCGGTCGCCCGCCTGCTCGAGGGCCAGAATCTCGGCGTGCTTCAGACCTTTGTAGGTATGAGCTCCCGTGCCTACAACTTCGCCGCTGTCGGAGACGATTATGGCTCCGACGTTCGGATTGGGAGAAGTCAGGCCGATGCCACGACGTGCGAGGTCGAGCGCCTCGCGAAGGAAGTCCTCATCTGTAGGTCGGTCGGGCATGCAATCGTACGCACGGTCGCAGCAAGAGTCTCGAGCGGCGTGTTGAGCGTGACACGTTGCGCTTGCCAGAGTTTAGGCTTTTCGGCGCCGCCACGCCCGGGCGTTGGTGGAGAATTCTTCTGGTTCTGCCACCGCCGCCGCTCCGCTTCGTCCTTTGGGGCCGCGGCGAACTGGCGCCGTTCGGTTGGCGAATGGATCGGCGGGAAAGTCGGGCTCCCTTTTCCACCAGCGGCGCAGGCGATCAACCGCACTCTGCAAGCGAAACCGCAACGAACCAGCCATATTCACCTCTGTGACGATGACTAGGCAACATCCGGTCAGGCGAACAGTGAATCGACAAATTCCTTCGGGTCGAAGGGCAACAGATCGCCCGCCTTTTCGCCCACCCCTACGTAGCGGACCGGAAGTCCCATCTCGCGGGAAATTGCCACGACCACGCCGCCTTTTGCGGTGCCGTCGAGTTTTGTGAGCACGATGCCGGTGACTCCGGCGGCCTCGGTAAACAACTTGGCCTGCTGCAGACCGTTCTGGCCGGTGGTGGCGTCCATGACCAGCAACGTTTCGTGAGGCGCGCCGGGAATGATGCGCCGCGCGGTGCGGCGCATCTTTTCGAGTTCGAGCATCAGGTTGCTCTTCGTATGCAGACGTCCGGCGGTGTCGACGACGACGTAGTCTGTCTTGCGAGCGCTGGCTGCCTGCAGGGCGTCGAATAGCACGGCGGCGGGATCACCTCCCGGTTTCGTTTTGATGACCTCTGTGCCAGTGCGCTGGCCCCAGATCTCCAATTGCTCGATGGCGGCGGCGCGGAAAGTGTCAGCTGCGCAAAGCAAAACGTTCTTTCCCTGCGAGCGGAATACTTGTGCGAGCTTGCCGATGGTCGTGGTTTTCCCGGTGCCGTTCACCCCTACCACCAGGATGACCTCGGGCGTGCCATCGACTTTCTGCACCGGGCGCGAATTCGCGGAGGTGAGGATGGCTAAGAGCTCCCCTTTCAGGAGACGCTTTAGCTCGTCGACATTGTTGATCTGCTTGCGGTCGGCTTTCTCGCGCAGCTTCTCGAGCACTTCATGAGTTGTCGTCGTGCCCAGGTCGGCACCGATCAGGGTCGCCTCGAGGTCGTCGAGGGTATTGCGGTCGATCTCTTTACCCAGAGAAACCACGTCTTCGATGCGCTCTGCGAGGTTCTCGCGAGTGCGCGAGACCGCTTCTTTCATGCGGTCGAGAAAACTTGGTTTCTGCTCTTGATCGAGACTGCCGAAAAGGGTCTGAATCATAATTGCTTTCTGAAACAAAGTGGAACCTTTCATTATAGAGGCGGGACGGTGCGGGCGCCGGGCAGTGCGGCTTCTGATGCCGATTTTGAGATATCCGGTGCGGAGGCGTTGAGTCGAGCTTGCACGGCGGCAGGAAGGCTTTGGGGCCGCCTTTAAAAGGTAGTTCCGACGGGGTCGCTCTGCGCAGGGGAAGGTGATGCTGAGGCGGTTGCGGCCTTAGCAACTTCTGTGGACGGCTCAGGGGAAACGACCGGGGCAGGAGTTGCGATGGGGTCGCTGGGCGCTGTTGCGGTTGCAGCAGGAGTTTGGGTGGGCGCCGCCGGCGGCGGGACGGCCTGAGCGCGTACGAGTCGTCGCACACGGATCTCGCCCCGGGCGTAGACGGCGCACAACGCCGCCACCGCTTCAGGATCGAGGCGCTTGCCGACCAGGTTGTTGATGATGCGCAGAGCTTCTTCGGGCTCGTAGGCGCGCTGGTAAGGACGATTGGTGGTCAGGGCATCGAAAGTATCGGCCACGGCGATTACGCGCGCGAGCAAGGGAATCTGTTCGCCCTTCAAGCCGTAAGGGTAGCCGCGGCCGTCGAGCGCCTCATGATGCAACTCGATGCCGGGGAGCATTTCCTTGAGTTGACTCACTGGGCGCAGGATGTTGGCGCCCTTGGTGGTGTGAGTCTTCATGATCTCGAATTCTTCCGGCGTCAGCGCGCCCGGCTTCTTCAGGATGTGGTCCTCGATGCCGATTTTACCGACGTCGTGAAGCTGCGCCGAGATGCGCAGAATTTCCAGGAATCCGTCATCCAGCTTCATTTCGCGCGCGATCAGGAGCGAGTAGCGCGTCACACGATCGGAGTGACCGCGCGTGTAGGGATCCTTTTCGTCGACCGCGCCCGACAGCATCTGGATCGAGCCAATGAACAGCGCCCGGTTTTCTTCCGCGGCGCGTTGCAGGTCGTGGACGAACTGCTGGAGTTCGTCGGACATCATGTTGAAGGTCGATGCCAGTTCGCCGATTTCGGTGCGACTGTGCAGCTCGACGCGCTTGGAGAAATCGCCGCGCGCGATGGCACGGCTCGACTCGGTAAGGACCTTCAAAGGATTCGCAATGCGGCGCGCGGCGTAGAAACTCACCATGATGCTGGCCAGAACGGCGAGCAGGGCAAGCAACCGCGCGGTGTGCTGCATTTCGAAGACGCCACGATAGGCCTCGAGACGCGGTTTCTGCACGACGACCCCCCAGCCAAGTTCGGTGACCGGGCTGTATGTGCCGAGCATCTCGGTAAGCTCTTTTCCCTCCTGGATCGTAAATTCCTTGGTGGCGGCCAGCTGGGCTTTGCTGCCCTCGTCGACGAAATTCTTTACGATCTCAAGGTGCTTCATGTCCTGGCCGGTGGCGTATTCGGAATGACTGGCTGCGACCAGGCGGCCTTGAGCGTCGACAACGTAAGGAGTGAGGCCGGAGCGGCTGACTTCTTCGAGACGACGAATCAGGAACTCCAGATCCACTACCGAGCCGATCATGCCGAGGAAGCGTCCGGAATTCATGACCGGCCTGCTGACCAAAACGACGGTGCGCGCCGATTTGCCGCTGCCCACGACCAGTGCCTGACCGTTATAGATACGATTCTCGCGTGCGGCCGCAAAGCCCCGCTCGAGTTCGCGGCGCAGGAAAGCGTCGGGCGCAATTCGTCCTGCCGAGATACCCTTGCCGTCGGTGTTCAGCAAGGTGGCGTAGTCGATGTCTTCGGAAGACGACACGAAATTCTCAAGCAACGCGCGCACTTCGCGGCGCTCGACCTGGGCGCCGCGTATGTCACCGCCGCTCGCAATCTGGATCGCGGAGGAAAGATTACCGAGCATGAGCCGGAGGGAGGCCTCGTGCTGCGAGATGTCATCTGCCAGAGAACGAGTCACGGTGTTCTGAAGATACATCTCGTTGGTCTTCAGGCGGCCCCGGTTATCCGACTCCACTTGTGCCGAATAGAAATACATAGGCACGACGCTGATCGCTATCAGTACGCCCAAGATGACGTAGCGGATGGGGATGCGCGCCGGGATGGATACTTTTAGAGACACAATGGCACTGTGGTTACAGGCGCGGCGAAGTCAGTGGGGGATAGTGAAATTTTACTTTGGTTTGGGCGCAGTTTGATCGATCCGAAGCCGGTTTGCCGTTACGAAAGTACGAAACCCGGAAGCTACTCCGAGGTCGTTTGGCATCAAAATTGATCGGGAATAATTGCGCTTAGTTTCAATTAGATACGGATTATTCTTTAATGTCGAGACAGAGGCTCGACGCGAGTCGTTTCTGGCTAGGACATTTATGGGAGAAGCAGCCGTGAACCGGAAAGTGAGTTCGGAGTCAGGGTATCTCGTGATCTGGCAGTTTCGTCCACGGCCGGGAGCGGAGCGGGCCTTCGAAGAAGTGTATGGTCCGATCGGTCCCTGGGCGCGTTTGTTCGCGAGTGGGGAAGGCTTTATTCGAACAGAGTTAAACCGTGCCTTGGAGGATCCAGAAAGATATCTCACGCTCGATTTCTGGATATCGAAGGAGGCGTATGAGTCCTTTCGCGCTAAGCACGCAGAGGAATATGCCGCGATCGACCGGGAATGCGAAGCGTTGACGGCCGAGGAGAAGTTGGTGGGAGAGTTTGCGAGACTGGGCGTCGACTAAAGTCCGGTTTCGCTTTTTGCGCTGCGCGTCATCAGTTCGTGGATGGCTTCGCTGGGCGATTTTCCTTCGTGCAGGATGGCGTGCATCTTTTCGCTGATGGGCATCTCGACGCCGTGAGTCTTGGCCAGTCCGACGGCCGCGTTGGTGGTGAGCACGCCTTCGGCAACCATGCCGTGCATGCCGGCAATGATGTCAGGCAATTTGCGTCCGCGGCCCAGTTCGACCCCGACGGTGCGATTCCGCGAAAGACCACCGGTACAGGTGAGCACCAGGTCTCCCAGGCCTGCCAACCCAGCCATGGTTTCGCGCTGTCCTCCGCAAGCGACACACAGGCGCGTGATCTCGGCGAGACCGCGGGTGATGAGAGCCGCGACGGAATTGTGGCCAAGACCCAGGCCATCGCATACACCGGCGGCGATGGCGATCACGTTCTTCAGGGAGCCTCCGAGTTCAACACCCACCACATCGTCGTTCGTATAAAGGCGGAGGCGGGCATCGCTCAATTCCAGCTGAACGGTATGAACGAGGTCCGGGTCGGGGGAAGCGATTGCAACGGCGGTCGGATCCCCGCGCGCAACCTCCGTGGCGAAGGAAGGGCCGCTCAGAGCTCCGAGCCTTGGGGGAAAACCAGTGCTCGCCAGCACTTGAGAAATCACCTCGCTCATGCGCAATAGAGAGTTTTCCTCGAGTCCCTTAGTCGCGCTGACGAACAACATTTCCGGGCGAAGAAACGGGCGCATGCCTTCGAAAAGCCGGCGGCAGTGGTTGGATGGCATCACGCTGATCACGATGCGGGCGCCGTCCAAAGCCGCGGCGAAATCGTTTGTGACGGTAACGTTCGCAGGTATGGGGTGGCCGGGCAGAAACAGAGCGTTCTCGCGGCGGGTGGCGATCGACTCGCGAACTTCAGGCTCGTGCGCCCACAGGCGCACGCGATGGTTTCCGGCCCGGGCGGCCACGATCGATAGCGCCGTACCCCAGGCGCCGGCTCCGATGACAGCGATTTCGCTCATTTTCGTCCCGAACGAAACTTGCTTTCCGTACCTGCCATCAGGCGGCGGATGTTCCGGTGATGCTTTGTGATGATGAGCAGGGAAGAGGCCGCCATGAAGGCGAGCACTGCGGGTGTTTCGTGATAGTCGTGCAGCAAGCGGGCCGCTGCTGGGAAAATGGCGGCGGCAGTGATCGAGCCCAGCGAGATGTAGCGGAAGAGGGCGACCATGATGACAAAGACGATGACCATCACGAGAACGCCTTTGGGAGCGAGTCCGATCCAACTGCCCAGCCCGGTGGCGACGCCTTTCCCGCCCCGAAACCGCAGCCAGATGGGAAAAATATGGCCGAGGATTGCGCAGAACGCAGCCAGCGAAGCCAAGACGTAGGGGTCTTCGCCGGAACCATGTGCGCACGATAGCGCGAGCATCACGGGCACAAGTCCCTTGAGCGCATCAAGGACCAGGGTCAGGATCCCTAGCTTGGGCGATTTGCGCGAGACGTTGGTGGCGCCGATGTTGCCGCTGCCAGTGGCGCGGATGTCTTCTCCGCGGAAGATGCGCACCAGCAGGTAGCCAAAGGGGATTGAGCCGGATAAGTAACTTAGCAGAGCGGTGAGGATGTAAGGGCTCACGAGTTTTTATGGTAGCGCGTGGTTACGAGAGCTTGAAATTATTTAGCTTGGTGTAACGCGAACCGGTTCGCGAGAGCTGACTTTGGAACAGAAAGAACTCGCGGGCCGTCATGGTACCAAACTCGGGCTGAGCCATTGTCGCCAATTTCTGTTGCAGGCGCTGAAAGACCTGGTTAGGGCGGTCGTCCTTCTGGCTGCGCGGTGATCCGGAAGCTCCGCTCTTGCGTGCGAGGGTCAGGTGGGGACTGAAGGCGCGATCTTCTTTCGGGATGCCCAGCAGGGCCGTGGCATCGACGATGGCGGCCGCAAGTTGTTGGAGTTCTGGAGCAGCCTGAATGCCGATCCAGAAGACGCGGGGAGACTTGGCGGTCGGGAAGAACCCGGTGCCGGAAAAGCTCAGGGAGAAGGGTGGCACGCTCACTTTGTTGAGAGGTTCCAGCAGGGAGGAGACGGTCTCGGAAGGTCTCTCCCCGATAAATTTCAGAGTGATGTGCAGCGACTCGAGTCGAACCCAGCGGGCGTCGGGAGCGAAGCCGCTGACGCCTTCGAGGAATCGTTCGATGCGCTGGCGGATTTCGTCGTCAATATCGAGCGCGATGAAGAGTCGCATCGTTTTCTGAAATGCTTCCACAGCGGCGGACGCGTGGAGGTGTGCTTTGGACTAACTGGACGGGCGAGGACGGCCGTCGTTCCACCAACTACATCAATTTTCGGCGCACCATGTCGAGAGCCATTTGCGAGGCAAACCAGCGGACACGCTTGCGGTCGCCGGGGAACTTGCGCTCTTCCACCTGAGTTTCCCTCTCGCTGGCGAGGGCATGGTAAACGAGACCGACAGGCTTCTGTTCGCTTCCCCCGGAGGGCCCGGCGACACCCGTGATCCCGACGCCGAATGTCGCCTTACAACGTCTGCGAATGCCTTCGGCCAATGCTGAGGCGACTTCACGACTGACGGCCCCGTGCTTGTCGAGCAAGCTCTTCGGGACATCGGCGAAGGCGGTCTTCAACTCGTTGGAGTAGACCACGGCTCCGCCCAGAAAATAGCGGGAGCTTCCGCTGATGCTTGTGATGCGGTCGGCCAGCAGGCCACCCGTGCAGGACTCCGCGACTGCCAGGGTCGAATCCCGCATCTGCAGGTAATAGCCGACGATCTGCTCGAGCGATTCTCCTTTGCTGGCGTAAAGTGCGTCTCCCAACTCATCTTCGATTTCGCCGGCCAGATCGTCCACGCGCTGCTGGGCAGCCTCCATGGAATCCGCGCGCGTGAACAAGTTGAACTGAACATCGCCCGCGCCGGCGAGGATGGTAGTTTGCACGTCCGTGTAACGCTTATAGATCGGGGCCACGCGGGAGTCGACCAGCGACTCGCCAAGCATTGCCACTTTCAGGACGCGGGTCGCGATGTAGGCGGGCGGCAACTTGGCACGCAGCCGCTCGAAGCATTGCTCGTCGAACATTGCTCGCAGTTCGAAGGGCGGGCCAGGCAGGAGGATGATCAGACGGTCACGCCCTTCGTATTGGCCGGTAATCCACTGGCCAGGCGCGGTGCCATTCGGATTGGGGAGGACTATGGCGCCGGCGATGACGTCGGCCTGCTGGAAGTTGTTGGGCGTCATCTTGTAACCCCGGGCTGCGAAGCGCTCTTTCAGTTGTTCGAGAATTTCTTCATTGCGGTGGAGTTCGGCGCCAAGGGCCTCCGCGACCGCCTCGCGGGTCAGATCGTCCTCAGTCGGGCCGAGTCCTCCCATGAAAATGACGATGTCGGAGCGAAACAGGGCGTGCTGCGCGACCGAGACCAGGCGAGAGCGGCTGTCGCCGACGATGGTTTTGAGCACCACTTCGACGCCCAACTGGTTCAGCTTTTCGGTCAGGTAGAGCGAGTTGGTATCTTGCCGGAACGGCGTCAGGAGTTCCGAGCCGATGGCGATGATCTCTGCGTTCACGGCTAGCAGTTTAAACGATTGGGCACGCTGGACAGGGAAGCGGGGGACGCGAATCTGGAGTTAAGTCGTAGAAGCGGTGCGCCAATGCAGACTCTCGACCAGCGAACCGATCACCGCGTAGGTGGCTGCATTTGCGGTAAGCACCCAAAACAGTGACACGCCGAGATGGAGATAAGTGCCAACCATAACGACCGGGCAGCTGAAACGAACAAGCGTCCAAACGATGGGGGCGGTCATTGTGATAGGTATGGGGGCCCACGCGAGCGCGTAGATCCACCAGGCAATGGCTACGAGAAGTCCGGTACCTGCCCAAGCTGCGACCCGGCGTTTCGAATTCTCTCGCATTAGAGGCCGGCCTTCCTGATGACGACGCCGCTTCAAGCCGCAGCCCTCCCGGCTTATTCAGACTTGTGTTGTTCGTTCGGACTTGCGCTATTCCGAAAGCAACGGCAAGCCTGCGATATTCCACGAAAGGTGATGCACTGCTCCCGTGGTCGCCAGCACGGCAGAGCGGCCCGGCGCGAAACACAGTCCGACGAGATTTTGTCCCGCGACTTCGAGATTGGCTTTTGCGTCAGGCGCAATTCTCACGATGCCTCGCTTGCCTGCCAGGGAAGCGGCGACGAACAGATTGCCGTCTACATCAAAGGCGAGTCCTTGCGGCCTTCCCAGCCCTCGATAGAAATTCGAGACGGTGCCGTGCGTATCGATGCGGTAGACGGAGTCGAAACTCGATGTAGTCGGGCCCGTGACGAACAAATCGCCCGCCGGATTAAAAGCCAGGTGATAGGCGGAGACGCTCGGTTCCAGAGTGGCGAACACAAACGTCTGGCGATCGCGATCGATCTTGAAGATGGTTCCACTGCGGTCGCCCACGTACAGGTTCTGCTCGCGGTCGAAAGCAATCCCGGTTGCAACTCCCATGCCCTCGGCGTAGGACGACATGGTGCCGTTCGGTGCGACGCGATAAACGGTGCCATCATGGCGGGAGGAAACGTAGATCTGGCCGTCGCGATCGAAGGCGATGGAGGTTGCGTTCATCAGGTTGCTGAGAAACGGCTTCACGGCGTAGTTGGTATCGATCTTGAAGAGCGAGACCGGAACCTGCTGTCCGCGGCTGCCCGAGAAGGTGACGAAGATGTTGCCTTCGGCGTCGATGGCGGGGTTGGTTACAGGATGCAAGTTGTCGGCGATCGGGACCGCGACACGAACCTCGCGCGAGTTGCTGATCGCTCCGTTCGCAGCGACGACCACGGGGCCGGAGGTGGCGCCTTCGGGGACGCGTGCGACCACAAATGCATCGGAACTGATGACGACAGCGCCATCGATTTCTCCAAACTGAACACGCGGGCGTTTCAGCTCAGCCGGGCGCAGTCCGGTGCCATTGATGCGGATCTCGCCTCCGGGCAAAGCTGCGCCGGGCGATACGCTCTCAATGTGAGGCTTCCCGTTCACGTTTTTCTTGCCCAGCAACGAAATGCCCATGACCCGGATCACTCAATATGTTAGATGCTCTCGGACTAGTGTTCGAATAGGCCGAAATGTAGAAGGACCTGCATTACGGCCAGCCCGTAGAGGCCGGCAGCAATATCGTCCACGACGATTCCGGTACCTTCCGGCAGGCGCTCCAACTGCCGAACTGGCGGTGGTTTCACGATATCGAACACACGGAAAAGAATAAAGCCCGCTAAAAAAGATTTCCAACTCAGGGGTGCGCCGATAAGGGTGATGAGTTGTCCGGCGGTTTCGTCGATCACCACAAATTGCGGGTCTTTGAGATGGGAAGCGCGCGCTACGCGAGTCGCGGCCGGGATGCCGAAGCCCACGGCCAGGGCGGCCAAAATGACATTCGTTGGCAGGACGTAGGTCGAGGGCAGGAAGCGGGCGATCAAGGCCCACGATAGCATCGTGGCAAGCGACCCCCAAGTGCCGGGGCCCGGCTTCAGACGACCGACTCCGAAGAATGTCGCGACCAACGTCGCCCACAAGGGAGCGCTGCCGGGAGCTTCGGGTGCTGGCAAAGGGGCGATGGGAGGGCTACTCATCGTCCTCGGAGCGACTCGCGTCCGATTCCACTTCGAATTCGTCGGCAATGTCCTTCACGGGGGACGAGATGACGTATTGTCCGCTCGCCCATTTGCCAAGATCGATGGTGCGGCAGCGCTCGCTGCAGAAAGGGAACTCAGGGTTGGAGTTCTTCACTGGCTTCTTGCAGATCGGGCATTTCAATGGGGAGTGTTTGGCCATCGGAGCACACAGAATTCTTACCAACGACAATATCGAAAGTTGGACCTGTTGTCTCAACTAATGCAGTTTATAGCGACCCGTTTCGGGACAGCCATCATCGGTCAACCAGTTCACTCCGTCTGGCTCTGACGTTCGAACCAGCGCGCGGTGACCGCTCCAAAAATGAAGCCCCCGACGTGTGCCAGGTAGGCCACGCCGCCGGTCTGAGATTGCGCCACGGTGCCCGCGTGCACAAGCTGCGTAATAAACCAGAAGCCGATCAAAACCGCCGCGGGGATAAATGTGACACGCACGAAGATAAAGATGATCAGAAGCGAGCGGATCTGGTCGCGTGGATAGGTAACGATGAACGCGCCCATGACGGCCGCGATGGCGCCGCTTGCGCCCAGGTTCGGGACCGTCGAGTGGGAGTTGGCCAGGACCTGCGCCAACATTGCCACCACTCCGCCAGTCAGATAGAAAGCCAGATAGCGGGCCCGGCCCATGGCATCCTCGATCTCAGGACTGAAAGCCCACAGGAAGACCATATTGCCGATGATGTGCGACCAACTGCCATGCATGAACATGGCAGTCAGAATTGTGATCAAATGATGCCCCGAAGTAATCTGGGCGGGTATGGCGGACCACTGCAACACAAATGCGTCGCCACGTGTCAGCTCCAGCACAAAGACACAGACATTGGCGAAGATGATGCAACCAGTGACGACGGGAATACTGGCAGGGCGTCTTGACGCATCGCCCAAGGGGATCAGGCCGCCCATTTCATTTTCCTCCGTTCGCGGAGAAATGTTGCTCGGATGCTACACGATCTTCGCCACCAGATCGTACTCGTGCGCTTCTGTAACCTCGCACCGATAGAAGTTCCCGAACTCTGGTTCCACGCCTTCCGGGAAGTCGTTCACCAGCACCTTGCCGTCAATTTCCGGAGCGTGCATGGCGGTGCGGCCCTCCAGCAGCAGGTCGGTTTCTTCCGATGTTCCTTCCAGCACCAGATCGAATTCCTTGCCGACCAGGGCCTTTTTCCTCTTCTTGCTGATCTGGCGCTGAATCTGCATCAAGCGCTTGCGGCGGCGCTCGATCTCTTTCGCGGGAAGCTTTTTCTCGAGTGCAAACGCGCTGGCGCCGTCCTGATCGGAATATCCGAACGCGCCCATCCAGTCGAACTGCGCCTCTCGCACAAAATCGCACAGTTCCTCGAATTCCTTTTCGGTCTCTCCCGGGAAGCCGACAATGAAGGAAGTGCGCAGCGTCACATCGGGAATGGTTCGCCGCATCTTCTCGATCGTGCGCAGGAACAGGTCCGCGCCGCCGCCCCGCTTCATGCGCTTAAGAACGGTTGGGGAAGCATGCTGCAGAGGCACATCGACGTAGGAACAGATCTTCTCATGCGCGGCAATCGTCTCCAGCAGTCGCCCGGTGATCTTGTTCGGGTAGGCATAAAGGAAGCGCACCCAGCGGAGGTCTTCGATCTTCGCCAGCTTCTCGAGCAGAAGGGCGAGGCCATCCTTCAGGCCAAAGTCTTCGCCGTAGCAGGTCGTATCCTGCCCGATCAGGGTGACTTCGCGGACGCCGCGCTTGGCGAGTTGTTCGGCTTCGGCAATTACGGATTCGAACCGGCGTGAGCGGAATTTTCCGCGCAGCTGCGGAATGATGCAGAACGTGCAGGGGTGATCGCAGCCCTCGGCAATCTTGATGTAGGCGGTGTGCGATGGCGTGGCCAGCACGCGCGGCGTGGTTTCGTCATAAAGATAGTTGGGCAGGTCGGCGATCGCGCCGTCCCAGGTTTCGCGGGAAAAACGTCCCTGGCTCTCGCGAGCATCGCCTTCGGCGCGGGAAGTCAGAATTTTGAACGGCGAACTGGGATCGTGGGCAGGGGCAACGCCGGCCGCGGAGAGAATCTTCTCCAATTCCCCGGTACCTACCACCGCGTCAACTTCAGGAATATTCTTCTGAATTTCGTCGCGAAAGCGCTCCACCAGGCATCCGGCGACCACCAGCTTCTGCGCCCGGCCGTTCGCCTTTTGTTTGGCCATTTCGAGGATGGTGTTCACGGATTCCTGCTGGGCGCTCTCGATGAACGAGCAGGTGTTGACGACGATGATGTCCGCATCTTCGGCGCGCTGGGTCAAATGGGCGCCCGCATGGGTCAGCATGCCCATCATGACTTCGGAGTCGACCAGATTCTTGGGGCATCCAAGGCTGACGAAGCCAACCTTCTTGGGAATCGTGCCTTCTGACGGCTCAGTGCTTTCGCGGTGCGCGAGTGCTACAGTTGCGTTTGGCTTCGACATGCAATCTTATATTTTAGCATTCGCGTATGCACCAGCTTCGCTGCAATCCCGACGAGAGAATACGGGTACCCAGGAAAGCAGTATCCGCACGTCCTGAAATGGCCGACGCCGTGCTAACCTATCCCGAGCCATAACTAATGGATGAAACCTTGCTCTGGAGGAAAGATGTCCTCGAAACGGCTTTCGATGGCAGCTTTGGTGACAGTAGCGTTCCTGACGGCCAGCGCTTTTGCCCAGAACAATGAGCTGACGGCAGCCATCGGGAGAACGTTTATCGGCGACCAGGGCGTCAAGGCTCGAATCTCTTCAACAATGACGTTCATTTCGGCAAAGGCTTGTCGTTCGAGATCAACTACGGACGCCATCTCTGGGGGCAAGGGTTTACCCGGCTGACTTTCGAAGTCCCATTTGTCATTAACACCGACGAGGATCTGAACTTTGCGGCCAATTCAGTGCCCAGCAGTTACCAGCAGTATTTCGTGACACCATCGTTGCGCGCTAATGTTTTCGCGATGACGGCGGTTTCTCCGTGGGTCAGCGTGGGCGGCGGCGGCGTCGGACATTTCCGCCCTGCGTCCCAGCTGGAATTTGGGGGGCCCAGCGGCGCGAAATCGACCACCACCGGCGTGATGCAGATCGGGATCGGTCTCGATGTAAAGCTCAAGTGGCGCTTGAGCTTGCGGGGCGAAGCGCGAGACTTCTGGTCGGGTACGCCCGATATTCTGGTCGACACCGGAAAGAGCCGCCAGCACAACTACCTGGTAGGGGGCGGCGTCGTGTGGCACTTCGGCAAATAGCCTACTTGGGCTCTGCGGAAATCGTCTCTTCATACAACTCAGGAAGGCGGCGTGCTTCTTCGGAAGAATCGCCGAATCTGGCCGCTTCATAAGCTTGCGTGAAGGCCTCCACGCGCTTGCGTGTCAAAGGATCTTCAATGCAGGTGAGAAACTCCTGCGGCGTTTGCATTTCGCTCTTCTGCCATCCCTGTTTTCCCAGCCACTTGAGCATGCGTTGATACCAGAGGGCCGCAGCCCGGCTCGGAGCGACCTCGGGGCGGGCGGCCAGTGCTCTCTCACTCATCCAGCGCCGCAGATTTCTGAAAGTGACCGCAACCAGCAGCATCAGGCAGAACACGACCGCCAGGCCCGACCAGCGGCGCGGCGAATTCGAGAAGACCCGTTGTGCGCGCCGCGCGCGGGCAAGCATGCGTTCGTACCAGCGCGCCGCGCGGCCCCGCATTCCCTCGATAAAGGATCGGCTGCCCTGCATGGCATCTTCGCCCAGCGTCTTCTGGTGACTGGCGTCGTAGTTGACCACCCACTCGCGCCAGAAAGACGCCATGGCATCGACATAGAGGCTGACGCGGTCCCAACCGGTGGCTGTGCCTAGCGGGCCGCCGGGCGTGGGGTCGAACTCCACCCAACCGTATCCCGGGAAGTACGCTTCCACCCAGGAATGAGCGCTGCTGGCCCGCACGACGTAGTTTCCCGTGAGATCGTTGAACTCCGTGGTGCGAAACCCGTTCACTACTCGCGAGGGGATGTTGAGCGTGCGCAGCATAATGGCCATCGACGAGGCAAAATATTCGCAGTGGCCACGCTTGCGGACGAAAAGAAATTCCGCCAGTGGATCTTTGGGCGATACGCGCGGAAGCTCAAGGGTATAACCGAACTGCGTCATCAGGTAGCGTTCAATGGCGGTCGCGCGATCGTAGGAGTTGGTCGAGGATGTCACGATCTGCTTCGCCAGGTCGGGAATGCGTGGATCGAGGGGCGGCAGTTGCAGGTACTCAAACATCTCAGGAGGGTTCGCAGCGGCGGCCTTCTCCAGATCTTGCGGCTTGGGTGCAGCGAGGTCCGAGTCGACGTCGTAAAGGCTGACCGGGTGGCTAGGATCGAGATTGTAGACGGCTCCACCGCGATCGGTGCCCAAAACGCGATACGCACCCGACAAAAATCGAGGTTTGGGAGCGACGAAGAAAAGGTTGGTGCCGATCGGCTCCATCAACACGCGATAGTGGATGGGCCTCGCGGCTTCGGTTCCAGTTGCCTTGCGCCACAAGGGAAAACGCCCGTCGGGTTGACGCAAAATCGGATACTGCTCGGTCGGATTCGACCACGTTTTTCCGTCAAAGCGACTGAGGGCAACGCCGCGCCATTTGAGGTCGAACACGCCGCGAGCATCGCCGTCGATCTGGATGTGCATGACCACAGACTTCGATTGTTGAATCTGGCCAATGCTCCCCAGTTGCACACGATCGCTGAAGCCGGTGGCCATATCGTTGCCGGCCGCGAATGACCCCAGGTACCCGGCCGAAGTGCGCGGTAGCAGAAAAAAGATTGCGGATGCCACGCCGAGGATGAGGATGACCAGCGCCGGCGATGTGCCCGCCAGGAAGAATGCCATCCGGCGGTAGGTTGTGGAATCGATCGGTTCGCGAGCTGGGATGTTGGCGGTCAGGCAGGAGCGGCGCATTTCCATGAGCACGAACGTCACGACCGCCATCAGCATGAATCCGGCAAAGGCGAACAGGAAAACGCTGTCGACGGTCAGCACGGCCGCGGCGAGCACCATCAGGAATGCGAGAACCGAGAGCATGTAGTAGTCGCGTTCCTTGTGAACGGAGAAAATGCGGATCACCATGCCGAAGAGCACCAGGTGCACGGTTGCCGTCAGAAAGCTGCGCGACAGCATCGTGTAGTCGGCAAGGAAGAAAGCGACATATGCCAGCGTAAGGTAATTGGTCCAGCGCGTGGGCATCTGGTAGTCGCTGCGCTTGCTCAGAAGATATCCGCGGAACAACAGGGCGAAACCCACCAAAGTGATGGTCGGCGAGTCCACGGCGCCCGTTTCGGCCAAGGTGCCGAACCCGGTGAGAACCAGCAAGTAGAGCGACACCTGGAAGTAGCGCTCAATCGCGCCCGAGAGCGTGATGATGGACGAGTTGGGGGCGGGGCCGGACATGGAATCGGTCTATTGTTCGTCTTTTGGATTGGAAATGGAAGGGTACGATCGTTCCGGCGACGGATGATAAACTACTGAGGGTCAGGTATCGGTCCCGCGCGACGCGTTCTCGCCAACCCCGCCAGGTCCGGAAGGAAGCAACGGTAACGAGCTCTTGCGTGTGCAGTGGGTTCCCGGTGCCTGGCTTTTTCTTCACCTATTGTCCAAGCCGATGTTGACTCGCAAACACAGCAACTCTAGGGGCTGCTCCGGGCGACAGTCGATTTCTGCTGCGTCTTTGCTGACAGGCTACAGACAACACCTGATTCGTTAACCAAGTCCTCGCAATTTATCAATACTTGTGTTGGCTGGATCTTCAGGGCTTCTCCGCACTTCATCAAGATTCCCTCATCATCGCGGAGACATTGGTTCAGGAAAGTCGAAAATCGATTGCGGAGCTTTCTGCTCGTGTGATCGGTTGGTTCTCGGGTAGCGCAACTGCGCAAAAGGGGTGGCGAGATGAAGGGTTTGACGATGTTGGGAGCAATCTTGCTCGTGCTCGGCTTGTTGGCGTTCGTCGTACCGATTCCGCACAAGGAAGACCATGGCGTAAAAATCGGCGACGCGAAGATCGGCGTGCAAACCGAGCACAGTGATCGGTTGCCGCCACTCGTGGCGGGCGTGCTGGTGCTTGCCGGGGTCGTGTCATTGGCGGCCGGAGCCCGGAAGGGCGCATAAAGCCGGATCCCAATCGCAAAAAGCGAAGAAAGACCGCGTCATCGATGATGCGGTCTTTTTCGTTTGGGGGATTCGCTGCTCTAACCCATGATTCCGAGCGTTTGCGTCGTGAAGTTCGCCAGGTTCGGGAAAATCGACGGCAAGTCAGCCGGCGCCACACCGAACCACGACGCCAGCGTTGCGGCATACTGGTCGACCGACGTCGTCGGAACCCAGCGGCCTTGTCCCGTACCATCGTCCGGACCATTGACGGCCAGCGTAGGGAACGTTCCATAGAAGTCGCCGCCCTTCACAGCGCCGCCCATGATCAAGTGATGTGCGCCCCATGCATGGTCCGTGCCGTCGCTGTTCGGGGAGTAGGTGCGGCCGAAGTCCGAAAGCGTAAAGGTCGTCACGTTATTCGCAACGCCCATTTCGGTTGTGGCCTGGTAGAACGCGTTCAGCGACTGGTTTATATCGTTGAACAGCGAATCCTGTTGCGCCAACTGACCGCTGTGCGTATCGAACCCGCCCATGGACACAAAGAAGATCTGGCGCTGCAACCCGAGTGCGCCGCGCACCTGAATGATCTTGGCCACCTGCTGCAGTTGGCTGGCGAAGTAGGAGTTCTTCGGAAACAGCGTAGCCAGTGGGGTGCCAGTTGCCAAAGCCGCGGCGAGCGTCTGGCCATTCTGAATCGCGTTGCCGGTAGTCGTGCTGGCGGCCTGGATCAACGACAGACCGTTGTCGAACGTTAACAGGCTCTGCAGAGCCGAAAGGCGCGCGGTCGATTCCGTCCCACCGCCGAATCCGTTCAGGAGTTGCGTAGGATTGCCGTTCGACTGGATGGACTGTGCGACCACGCCTTCGCAGAAGATGTTGGTGCCGGCGAGCGAGATAATGATGGGGAAGTTGCCGCCGTAGATGGACTGGATCTTATCTGCGGTGCGTCCCGCCCAGCCTGTTTCCGCGACTTTATCCAAGATCGCCGTTTGCATCTGCGCTTCCTGGTCGGAATGCGAGAAGAGGTTCATGGGCACGGCCACGCCGCCCTGGCGGAACTGTTGCACGGTCGTCGGTTGGACTAGCGTTCCAACGTTTGCGAGCACGGCAAGGTGCTTGTTGTTGAACAGGGACTGCATCGCCGCGAAGCGCGGGTGGAACGCAAACGGCGAGCCAATACTTGGGGGAGTGATTGGAAGCAGCGAACCTTGCGCAAGGGCAAGGCCGCCGCGCGCCGACTTGTATCCGTTGTATCCCGTAGTGTCGTACGGGATCACCATGTTGTTGCTGTCATTGCCGCCAAACAGGAAGACGCAAACCAGCGCCTTGTAGTCGGAAGCGTTTTGGGCGAGAGCATTCACCAGCCCGAATCGGCTGAAGCTGGCAGCCGCAAAGCCCGCGGCCGCCGAACAGCAAGTGGTCTTCAGAAAGTCCCTGCGGTTCCATTTGCCCATGATGCTCTCCCCTTAGTGTGCCACCTGAAATTGTGACGAGCTGCCGATCAGGTACAGCGCGGTCTTGGCGCGCTTGGTGTTGTCCGTGAGACTGGTAATGGTCGTGATGATGGTGTTGCGGGCGCCGTCGGAAAGCGGGCCGTGCGTCAGCACGTTGCTTAGCGAATCCACCAGTTCCGGGGGATTCGATGCCAGCGCCACGTAGGCCGAAATGTCGGTCTTGGTGGTGCTGCCCACGCTGCCGTACACCAGATCGTTCACAAAATTGATACGTGAGATTGCTGTCGTGCTGTTGAAGATGCGGAACTCCGGTCCCAGCAGAGTGGTGCCCGGGATGCCGTTATCCGGCGGATAGAAGTTGAACACGGTCGGCGACTCGAACGGCTCTTCTTTCATGTCGGAAGCGTAGTTCTGCAAGTTCGCGCCGTCGGAGGTCGCGTTGGTCGCGCGCAGCAAGTTCAACATGAGGAGCACAGGCTCTTTCAAGTGACCATCGCTGGCCTGCACCTGCGCGGGATCATCGCCCCGGCGCGCTTCGCTATCCATGAGGATCGCGTTGACCAAGGCCTTCATGTCGCCACGCACCCCGCTGCCGTTGTCGTTAAAGACCGCGGTGACACGCGACACGTAGGCTGGGCTCGGATTGCTCGTTACCAGGTGCTGGATCAGTTGCTTGGAGATGAATGGTCCGACGTTGGGATGCGTGAAGATGTTCTGCAGCGCCACCGTCAGGTCTGACTGCGCGGTGCCGCCTGAGCCCAGTACCACTCCATTCAGCAAGAGCTTCTGGCCAGTATCGTGGTGATTGTCGAACGGAATCATCGGCCCGCCATAGTACTCGCCGTTGTAGAACGAGGCCGTCTGGCCCGCTTTCGTCGGGTAGGCCCAGCCGGTGAAGACGTGGGCGAAGCCGATGATCGTGTCCTGCGTGTACGTGGGGAGGGGAATACCGTTGCCGTCGACCTGAGGCGTGCCGTCCGGATTCAGTTGTGCCAGGCCAACCGAAAACAGCTGCAGAATTTCGCGCGCGTAGTTCTCGTTGGGTTGAGCTCCGGAATTCGGGTCCGGCTTATCGTTCCGGACCATGTCGAGGTAGTGGCCCATGGTCGGGCTGAGCGTGACGTCGTTAAGCAGTGTGGAGAAATTGCCGAACGCATCTTTCTGGAGCATGTTCATCCAGGAAGTGAATGCACTGGGGTCGCCGATCTTCTGGTTCGATACGACGAAAGTCTGAGCCAGTGACCACGCAACGCGTTCGCGCAGCTGATCCTGCCCCGTGAGCGCGTTCGTAAAGAAGCGCTGCTTCACGACCGTAATGTCGTCGTTAGCTCCCGGAGTTGGGTAAGTGGACGGCGCAGCGGCGTATTGCTCGTTCAGGAAGGCCTGCATGCCGACGGTTTGCACGTGCTGAATGGTGGCAGGAGTCGGGCCGAAGGTCGATTGTTCGAGCAGGCGAGCAGCGGCAGCCGGGGTGACTCCGCTGTTGCCGGAGCCAACCTGTACCTGCAGGGTGTTCGACGTGGGCGAACCAGCGCCCGGGTTGATCACCTGTAAGGGAATCGTGCCGGCGCTGGCGGCGTTTCCGGAGGCGCTCAAACTGGTCGACGATACGAAAGTAGTCGGCAGCATAACGCCATCAAAAATGACTTGCGAGCCGTTCAGGAAATTGTTGCCACTCACCGCGATGGTGAAGTTTCCAACAGGCAGGGGAGCGGGGAGGGCCGCAGTCACTACGGGGAGGTTGCTTAACAGGGTGACGTAGGACGGCGCATTGTTGGATTGCGTATCTTCCACGCTGGGCGCGGTGATAGTGACGGTTGAGCCTGTCAGACCGGCGGGAGCTGTGTACAAGCCGGTTGTGGAGATCGTGCCGACTGTCGCGTTGCCACCCGGCGCGCCGTTCACTTTCCAGACGACGTTGGGGTTCGTTGTTCCCGTGATGGTTGCCTTGAACTGTACCGTCTCTCCCGGACGCAGGTTTGCGCCGCTAGGAGAAATACGAACCACTATGCCCGACGCCCCGATTTTCACCATCACGGTTGAGGAAGTGATGGAGCCCGGGTCGGGATTGACCACGCTGACCTGCACCGACGTCCCGTTCTGTGCCGACGTTGCAGTTCCGGTCGCGGTAAGTTGCGTGGCGGAAACGAACTTGGTGGTCAGTGTCTGTCCCGCGAACATGACCTTAGCGCCGCTCACGAACTTGCTGCCAGTGATTGTGAGCGTGAAATTTCCAACCGGGACAGCGGTGGGGGATACCGCCGTCACGGTCGGCACCGGATTCTCCAGCATGGCCATGACCTTGCCGGAGAGGGTCTTGTCGGACGAGGACGTCGCTTCGATGCTGACAGAATTGGGGGTGGGGAGGGCTGCGGGCGCTTTGTAAAGTCCGGAGGTGCTGATGGTGCCAACAGTGGAGTTTCCGCCCATCATGCCGTTTACCGACCAAACGACTGTCTGATCCATTGCGGTCGTGACCTTGGCGGTGAACTGCTGCGTGTCGCCCGCGCGAACGGTGCTGGCTGCGGGCGAAACTGTGACGCCTGACGATGTCTGACCGCTCGAACCGTTGCCCGCGCCCATAGCTGCGCATCCGGTAAAGAGCGCCATTCCAAAACACAGGGCAAGCGTCGCGGCGATACGCGTTCGTTGAATGTTGGCCATCCTCAGCATCTCTCTGATCCCCTTTCCAAGCGAACCGAGTTCAGAGCTGTAGCACTCGCAAGAGGCTAGCCGAGACGGTCGCTTTCACGACAGGTCCCATGAGTCCAGAGCCGGAAACCAGCATCTGGCGCGGCTTTTGCGGGAGTATGGCTTTCAGGGATGTGCTATCCGGTCAGGCTAGGAAGTACATTCCGCGACGACGGTACGTGTCCGCGGGTAACTTAGCGTTGGACAGGCCGGCGGCCGGTGCCGCACAATATTCGTTTCCTATTTCATCGCTGGAGATCACAGATTGAGTCAACTCGCGCGCGTCAAGATCAGCGCCCTCGGGACCTACGTCCCGCCCCGCATTCTGAGCAACGCCGATCTCGAAAAAATGGTGGAGACCTCAAATGACTGGATTCTGGAGCGCACTGGAATCCGGGAGCGCCACTTGGCCGACAAGGGAGTGGCGACCAGCGACCTTGCAGTCGAAGCGGGGCGCAGAGCCCTTGCCCAGCGCGGCATCGCGGCTAGCGACCTGGAAGCCATTCTGGTTGCGACCGTCACTCCCGATATGTTTTTTCCCTCGACCGCCTGCCTGGTGCAGCACAAACTCGGCGCCCACGGAGTTTGGGGATTCGATCTCTCAGCGGCGTGCTCGGCTTTTCTCTACGCGGTGCAGACCGGTGCGCAGTATGTCGCCACCGGGATGCACAAGAAGGTGATGGTCATCGGTTCCGACGTTATGTCCTCAATCATCGACTACACCGACCGCGCGACTTGCGTGATCTTTGGCGACGGCGCGGGCGCGGTCATTCTGGAGCCTGCGGAAGATGACAGCGTAGGCCTGATCGACTTTGTGCACGAGGTCGATGGATCGGGAGCGCAATCGCTCTACATGCCCGGCGGCGGCAGCCTGAACCCTTCCTCGCGCGAGACCGTGGACAAGAAAATGCACTATGTCCACCAGGACGGGCAGGCGGTCTTCAAGTTTGCCGTGAGGAAGCAAACAGAACTGTGCGCGAAACTCCTAAAGCGCAACGGGCTCACAGGCAGCGATATTGACGCCTTCATTCCGCACCAGGCGAATCGACGCATCATCATGGCCACGGCCGACCGCTTGGGCATGCGTCCGGAGAGCGTCATCGTGAATATCGACCGTTATGGAAACACGACCGCCGGCACGATTCCTTTGGCGATGGGATCGGCGATTGAAGAAGGAAAGCTGAAGAAGGGTAGTTTGGTGATGCTGGCATCGGTGGGGGCGGGGTTTACGGTCGGGGCGACGCTGCTAAGGTGGGCGTACTAGGGGTAGTTTCTGAGTTGGCCCCAACGTTCTTGGTTAATTCAGCTTAGTGTTTGACACGTTGGTAATGATGTTGGCTGCTTGTTGCTGACTTATTCTTGAACGCATGCCCTTCACCTCGTCGGACCCTGCCGCGATCGCTTTTCAGAAAACGCGGATCCGAGTACGCCCACTACCTCCCATCTAGGGTGGAGGACCCGACTCTGGCGGCTGCGGCATCTTGGGATCGTCTTGCTGGTGAGTCTTTCCGGGCCAATTTTCAGTTCGACTTACGTAGTGCTCGGTGGCGCTCCCGACCCAATGCAACAAAACTATCGCCTCGCGGGCGCCTTAAGAACCGAGATAACGTCGTTGTTACTGCTTTGGTATGTGATGGGCATGCAAGGTAAGAGGTGGAAAGATATCGGATGGGAAGTTGGACTCGCTGATATTCCGCGGGGAATGGGACTTTTTATTGTAGCCTTGATAGTCCCCGTTTTCGCTGCAGTGCCTTTCCAGCACGTTTACCGAGCTTATGCAGGCCACTTCCTGGCACCAAAGTCACTTCATTCGTTATTGGGGTTTGAATTTCTTTAGTGTCAATTGCATTCGTTTGCTTAAACCCGTTCTTCGAGGAGTTAATTGTTCGTGGCTACACAATGTCGGAGATCATGGGTTCCGGTGGCACCGCATGGAGGGCGATCGTCATCAGCGTAGCCATACAGATGAGCTACCACCTGTACCAGGGCCTTGCTCATGCCATCGGACTGACAGTTGTGTTCGCAATATTTTCGATCTACTATGCGCAAACTCGAAAGATCGCACCCGTTGTATTGGCACATCTGTTCATAGATGTGATCGCCTTGATTCGAGGTGTATTCTAATCTTCGAAACTGCCCCTACGGTCTCGTCATCTTCTCCGGCTGCACCCACTCATCGAACTCCTCCGCGGTCAGATATCCCAACTTCAACGCCGCGGTCTTCAGGCTCGAATGATCCACGTGCGCGGTATGCGCAATCTTCGCCGCCTTGTCGTATCCGATCTTCGGGGTCAAGGCGGTGACCAGCATCAGGGAATTGTCCACGTGTCCGCGGATCTTCTTGTGATTCACCTCGATGCCTTTGAGCATGTACTCGACATAGCCGTGGCACGCGTCCGTGAGCAGCGTCACCGAGTGCAGGAAGTTGTAGATGATGACTGGCTTGTAAACGTTAAGTTCGAAGTTCCCCTGCGATCCTCCGAAGCCGACCGCTGCTGTCGCTCCGTGTACCTGCACACACACCATGGTCATCGCTTCGCATTGTGTGGGATTCACTTTGCCGGGCATGATCGAGGAGCCAGGCTCGTTCTCTGGAATGATCAGTTCGCCTAGTCCCGAACGTGGTCCTGAAGCCAGCCAGCGGATGTCGTTCGAAATCTTCATGAGAGAAGCCGCCAGCGTCTCGAGCGCACCCTGCGCGAAAACAATCTCGTCGTGCGCGGACAGCGCCGCAAACTTGTTCGGATGCGACTTGAAAGGCAGCCCCGTCAACTCCGCAATCTTCTTGGCTGCGCGTTCTGCGAACTCGGGGTGCGCGTTCAATCCCGTTCCTACCGCTGTGCCGCCGATTGCTAGATCAAACAGCCCAAGCAGCACCTGCTCCAGGCGCTTGAGGTCGCGCTCCAGCAAGCTCGCCCAACCACTGAATTCCTGCCCCACCGTCATCGGAACCGCATCTTGCAAGTGGGTGCGGCCGATCTTCACAATTCCCTCGAACTCCTTGGACTTGGCGGCAATCGCGTCGTGCACTGTCTTGATCGCCGGAATCAACGCCCGCTGCACACGATCCGCCGCCGCGATATGCATCGCCGCCGGGAACGTGTCGTTCGACGACTGCGACATGTTGACGTCGTCATTGGGATGGATCGGCTTCTTCGATCCCCGCTCGCCGCCTGCGATTTCGATGGCGCGGTTGGAGATGACCTCGTTGACGTTCATATTGGTCTGCGTGCCGCTGCCCGTCTGCCAGATGCGCAACGGGAACTGGTCGTTCAGCTTGCCCGAGATCACCTCGTCGGCGGCCTGCACGATGAGTTTGGCTTTCTCGGGCGAGAGCTTGCCGAGATCCTGATTCACCAGGGCGCATGCCTTTTTCAAAATGCCGAACGCGCGAATTAACTCGGGCGGCATGATGTCGCGGCCGATGTTGAAGTGCAGCAGGGAGCGCTGGGTCTGGGCGCCCCAGTAGACGTTCGCCGGGACTTCGATCTTGCCCATGCTGTCGGATTCGATCCGCATGCGGGTGACAGGCTCACTGGTGGTCGCCATGGCGGTTTCCCTGATCAGAATGCAAGGATGGTGTAACTCGAAAGTATAGCGCGGATGTACATCACTTTTGTGTGCTGGGGCACCGGCTGCTGTGACGTACTGAAAACGTCGCCGACACCACATGCTAGAATCGCGAATTGGAGATAGGCGTCGCAGCCGCATCGCAGGCCGGACGCGAGGACGTACATCTTGGCCACTACGGACTATATCCCCGTCACTTTACCCCGCAAGCAGGCTCACTCCCGGCCCGATAGCTGGACCGACGTACTCGTGATCGGTGCCGGACCCACTGGTTTGGCCTGCGCCATCGAAGCGCAGAAAATCGGGCTTAAGTCGCTAGTACTCGAAAAGGGATGCCTGGTGAATTCGGTGTATAACTACCCGACCAACATGACCTTTTTCACAACGCCGGAACTCCTTGAAATCGGCGATATCCCTTTCGCCTGCGCGGGGCAGAAACCGACTCGGCAGGAAGCGCTCGAGTATTACCGGCGGGTTGCGGAACACTTCAAACTGCACATCTGTCAGTACCAGTGGGTGAAGACCGTAACCGGGAAAGACGGTGATTTCCGCGTCACCGCGACTGACCGCTCGGGCAAGATCCATGACTACCGCACGAAGAAAGTTATCGTCTCCACCGGCTACTACGATCTCCCAAACGATCTCGGCATTCCCGGCGAAGACCTCGAGAAGGTCCACCACTATTACAAAGAGCCTTACCCTTACTACGATAGCGACGTGCTTGTGATCGGGGGCAAGAACTCGGCTGCCGAAGCTGCTCTCGATCTGTGGAGACATGGCGCGCGCGTGACGCTCGTGCATCGCGGAGACCAGATCTCTCCCAGCGTGAAGTATTGGGTGAGACCGGACCTCGAGAATCGCATCAAGAATGGCGAAATCAATGCGTTCTTCAAGAGTTACGTGCAGGAAATCGGCCCTGACTTCGCCGTGCTCAATACGCCGAAGGGTCCGACCCGCATGGCCAACGATTTTGTCTTCGCCCTGATTGGCTACCATCCTGATTACGATTTTCTGAGCAGCCTGGGACTGGAACTTTCGGACCTGCAGCACCGCCCGGTGTGTGATCCGGAAAGCCTGGAAAGCAACGTTCCCGGCGTCTACGTAGCTGGCGTGATCGTGGCCGGTTCCCGCACCAGCGAAATCTTCATCGAAAACGGCCGCTTCCACGGGAAGCAAATCGCCGCCCATTTGCGCCATAAGCTGGAACCCGGCCGCAACGTGGCGGAGATGTAGCTGAGTCTCGACGCTACGGCAGGCACCTATCTGAACGCTGCCTCCCCCAAGAGCTCTGTCATCCTGAGCGAAGTGAGGCGCTGGCCGAACGTAGTCGAAGGACCCCCGTGTCTGCCCAGCGGTGCAAACAGCCTAAGTAACTTTCTCACCACAACCGCAACTCAGTGCGCACCTGCGCCGCACCGCTGTCACTCATCCACGTGATTCCTGCACTTCCGACAACAAAGCGCAGGTGGCAATCTCGTCAGTGAACGAGGAGGCGATCGCAATGTGGCTGAAAAGCCTGGCGACGGGTGCGATCCTGTTGTTCGTACTTTGACTGGCCGCAGTGCTCCAGGGCTGGAGCAAGAGCACGGCAACGGGACGACTGGTGGGAGTTGTCTTTGTTTTTGCGCTGGGCACCTTGGCGCTCTGGGGGGTGCGCACCTTGATCGGAATTTATCGCTGAGGGTCTGTGGTTGGCGAGGTACTTACTTGAGTTCCACCGCCTCCCCAAGTTGCTGTGAAACTAATCGTCCCACCAGAGGTTTCAATCTCTCTCCGGTTTTCGCGAGCACGAAGTCATGTTCCGTGTCCGACCAGTCAAGCTTGAAGCTGGTCGTTAAAGCAGAAATCCATATCTGCCGCACAGGTGCATTTGGAGAAACGACGAACCGGGCGCCGTCTTCGAAGCTGATGTGCAGCGCGCCCGACTGGTCCTCTACCTCGATGTCCGCATCGTCTTCAGCCGCAAACAAAGATTTCTTTAGCGAAGCAAATGCCTCGTCGGAGCGTCTGCGAAATTCCAGTTCGTCCATCATCTGGAGATTATAAGGGCGGACGGGGCCACGGTTGCGCCCGTCAGGTGCTTTTGCCGCAAGGGCCGCAAAGGGCTCGTCAAGGACGCGAAGCAATCAGTGGCTGCTTCTTAGTGAATCGCGATTCTTCTTCCTCCGAAAAGGAAAACCTCACCCGACTAGGCTGCAACCAAGGATGTCAGAAGGACAGAGGCGATGAAGGCACGTAGAGCTTGCACAGGAGTGTTGGGGGAAGATACAGGGCTGCATCTCAGGCGGACGCGCTCGCCCAGATAAAAAAAAGGCCCGGAGGACTTGCCTCCGGGCCGACGAGTTTTGAGACGAGGGTAAAAGTTGCGAGAAATTTATTTTTCGTCCGCGTGGTAGCGGCGGGTCACCCCAGCCAGCATCACCAGCCCGCCGCCCAGCAGCATGAGCGAGCGCGGAGGGTTCGGCCTTTGAACGGGAAGAAATGCGGAAGCCAGTAACACCATCGAAAAAATCAGCATGAAAACTTTGAGGGCTTTTGAGCGCATTCGGTTTGTCCGTGTTCGCCTGTGAAGAGTGCAACCCACTGCCCAAACACCAGGGCTGAGGGGGGACTGGGTTGGCGAAGACCTGAGCCGCTAAGCGGCTGAATCTCAGGGCCTTTTCTGGCACGTCCGTCGAATGACAAATCTTGTCAACCTATAACTGAGATGCAATCTCTTGCACACTGCCCAATTCCTTTGCCCGTTGCCGGAGATCAGACACCTCCGCCCTCTCTCAGCCGCTTGAGAACGACGTCGGACAGAAGAAACGATACGAAGCTCCGAAGCCCCAGTCTCCGCTTCCGTACGTCGAACGAGCAGATCGGTTATCTTGAAGAACCGCCAAGAATTATGGAACCCGAGCCCGAGCACGAGGTGAATTCGATCTCACTGGCGTCGTACGTGCGCCTGGTGCGGGAAAACTGCAATTTTCGCCGCTTGTGGCTGGCGCAGATCGTCAGCGAAATCGGCGACTGGTTCTACACGCTCGCGATTTACAGCCTGCTGCTGCAGCTTACCGGGCACGCGAGTTCGGTCGCGCTGGCGCTCGTGCTGCAAGTGCTGCCGCAAACGTTTATCGGGCCTACCGCGGGCGTCGTCAATGACCGGATCAGCCGCAAGCGGGTGATGATCACCGCCGACCTGGTGCGAGCGGTAATTGTGCTCTCGATGCTGCTGGTGCGCTCGAAGGCGATGGTGTGGCTGGTCTATCCCCTTCTGCTGCTCGAAACGATCATGGCGGCGTTCTTCGAGCCGGCGCGCAGTTCGGTGATCCCCAACATTACTCCGCGCGAAGATGTCATCATCGCGAACACTCTCGGCTCGACCACCTGGTCGATGAATCTTGTACTGGGCGCCACGCTGGGAGGAATTGTCGCGGCGCTGCTCGGCCGCGATGCCGTATTCATCCTGAACGCCCTGTCATTTCTGGTGTCCGCCTTACTCCTTACAGGAATGAACTTTGCTGAACCGCATGCCAACGCGGCAGGTCCTTTGCGGATGCGCGAATTGTTCGATTACTCGCCGATCGTGGAGGGAGTGCGGTACATCGGCGGGCAACGGAGCCTGGTTGCAACCGTATTCGCGAAGGCCGGCAACTTGGTCATTGGTCCGAGCTGGGTGCTGTTCACAGTGATGGGGCAGAAGTATTTTCCGGTGCGCTGGCACAACATGGATCCGCAACGCGGCGCAATGCTGGGAATGAGCTTGCTGCTCGGAGCACGCGGACTGGGTGCGTTCATCGGACCACTGGTCAGCGCGCCCTGGGCGGGCCGTCAGGACCGACGCCTGCGTCTGGGAATTCTCTACGGATACCTGGTGATTGCGCTGGGGTACGCGCTGATCGGCAAGGCCGGAAACGTGTGGGTGGCCTGCCTTTGGGCCGCCGTAGCTCACTGTGGCGGTGCAACCGTCTGGGTCTTCTCGACGACGCTGTTGCAGTTGAACACCGACGACCGCTTTCGTGGACGGGTGTTCTCCGCCGACCTTGGGCTATGCATGCTGACGATTGCATTGGGCGCCTGGATATGCGGGTGGCTTCTGGACATCGGAATGTCAGCCCTGACGCTCGTCACGGCGACGGGCATCGTCATGCTGATTCCGGCCGCACTGTGGGCCTGGGCTATGTGGAGGCCCGAACCGGCACGCTCGTCGGCCCTTTCAGAATAGTCAGCGCTTTCACGGATTCAACCGGCGCTCGCCTGAGTTTCGCAGCAGGGTCATCGAGAGATAAGCGCCAATCCACGATCCCACAGCCGCGAAGGCTACGTAGACCCAATTCTTTGTGTAGCTGATGACGGCGAACGCGGACAAGAGATACCAGACACTGCTCCACGTTGCCGCAGGCACGCGGCGTCGGGCCGAGACGGCCGCATTGAACATCACGTAAACATCATCGGTTGCCGCCGTAGAAAGCAATACTCCTGCTGCTAACAGAAGATCGACCGGTCCGACCATTTCGGCCTCCGCCCGGCCCGCCGATTCATCGCAGGGAATCCGGGGCGCGTCCGATCATACGAGAGTCATCACGACCGGAGCAGCCGAAATTGAAGGGAAGCGAGAGAGCGAGGCAGAAGGAGATTGATTCGTCAGCGTAGAGAACAACCGAGAGGCTACAGCAGGTCGATCTTTGCCGCCAGGATGAAATCGCTCTCGGTTAGTCCGTTCACCTTGTGGGTCCAGATAGTGATTTCGGCCTTTCCCCACGTGAGCAGGATGTCGGGATGGTGTCCCTGCTCCTCGGCAATCGCGCCCACGCGATTCACGAAGTCGAGTGCTTTCTGAAAGTCGGGGAACTTGAAGGCGCGAGTGATGTGATGTTCGTCTACGACCTGCCAGTTCGGGAGCTGGTGCGAGAGATCGTGAAGCTGACTCCCTTTCAACGCGGGCACGTCGCCCTTGCAGGGAACGCAAGTCTTGCTGGCTAAGGTCGACACGTCGGATGCTCCTGCCCGGGCGATCTCCCGCCGATCGACGAGGATTGCCCGGCAATGTCGCGGTTAGAAGGGGATATCCTCGTCCGTAATCGGGGACGCACCGGCCGGCTCCGGTTCTGGGGTGCTCTGATCGAAATGATTGGAGGCTCCGCGCGAGCTGCTAGATCCCTCTCCGCCGCCACCGCCCCCGTCACCACGGCCGCTAAGCAAAACCAGATCATTGGCGACGACTTCGGTCATGTACTTCTTCTGGTTGGTCTGCTTGTCGTCCCAGGAGCGCGTCTGCAGGCGCCCTTCGATGTAGACCTTGCCGCCCTTCTTCAGGTACTCACCCGCAATTTCTGCAAGACGCTGCCAAAGCACCACGTTGTGCCATTCGGTTCGGTCCTGCCATGTGCCACTCTTGTCTTTGAACCGTTCGTTGGTGGCCAGCGTGATTTTCGCGACGGCAGTGCCTTGCGGAGTGTACTTGACCTCGGGATCCTTGCCGAGATTGCCGATCAGGATCACTTTGTTAACGCTCTTAGGCATGAGTGCGGGCTCCTTCGGGAAAGCTCAATATAGCAGAAAGGGACAGGTGGAAATTGTGGTATCTGAACAAGCTCAGTGTGACGGTTAGCGGCCAAGGATGGAAGTTTCTGCCTCGAGATATGGCGGAAAGAGGCCCATTTCACGGTATAATCCGGAAACCCTATGCCTGTCGAAACCACGGGAAACAAAGCCGCTGGAATGGTCCCCGATGAGTTGAAATTCGAGCCCAAATCCACCGGGCTCACAACCCCGCGCAAAAAGAAGCCGAAGGAACTGGCCGTGATCACCGAGTGCTGCACGGGTTGTGCAGGCTCGCCCGCTTGCGTCGAGTACTGCCCGGTAGCGGACTGCATGTTCTGGGTTCCCGATGAAGACCATCCGCCGTTCGGGCGAATTCAGGTCGACCCGATTCTGTGCATTGGGTGCAAGAAGTGCATCAGCAAAGGTCCGGATGGCTGTTTCCTGGATGGCTGCCCGTGGGATGCGATCGCGATGGTCGACACCGCGGAAGTGGAGAAGGAAGTGGGCGTGATGAGTATCTAGTCGCTGTTCTTCAGTCACTAGTCTTCAGCTTTGACGCGTGCCTCGGCGCGCGTTTTGTTTTAGTGGTTCGAATCCCCAGTGATTTCAGAATCTATCGCGTTGTATTGCTGCGATCCCGGATCGCTTTGTCTGTCAGCGCCGCCTGCTGGCGAATGTGATCGGGAATCTCGGGAAGCTCGCGTTCAAATGGAGTGACGGCCGCCAGGTCGTCGGTTTGCCCGACCAGATACAACGCTCGCAAACCCTCCCAGACCTGGTCGACCGCCGGATCAACAGTTGCCAGTTCGGCTCCGACCGTTACCGAGCCGCCTGTCTGCGCAAATAGAGTGCGAATGCGTCCACCAATCGGCGACCGGACATCGACTGTTCCCTGATCATTCTGAAGCTTCGCAATCAAGCCGCCCTGGTGGATGGCCGTGCCTGACTTGTCGGTATCGACGACTCGACCGCCAATAGGAGCGGTGATGGTCACGGATTGCAGCAGGGCGACGATCTGCTGACGCCCAGCGGCGTCTCCGTAGCGAACGAGCGAAAGTGCCGCGTTGCCCCGCACGAGCGGCGACGGGTCTTTCAGCATGGTGAGTAAAGCTTCGTGAAAACCCTGTCCCGATGTGTCTTGTCCCAGCACCCACGCATCGGTGTTCCGAACCTCTTCCACGGGATGCGCGGCAAGCCGCACCAACTCCGGGTACCACTGCGCTACGGATGCATCGCGTCGCGACATCCGCTCCCCCATTTGCACCAGAGCGTGCTGTATGTGACGGGGATGGCGGTCGTCGCGCAAGTACTCGGCAACCTGCTTGTCCGATAGGGTGCGGCCGAACCAGGTGTTCCACCAGAACATCACGGGCATGAACGCGATGAACCACGCCGTCACGAAGAACAGAATGCGGTGGCGCATCGACATGCGACGCTTGGTGGGTGTCTGCGATGTGTCGTCGGCTTGAATTGTCGGGGAAGTCATAGTTGAGGGGTGGCTCTTACTTGCCTGGAATCGCTCGCGTGGGCCTTCATCATAGTGAAGGCGCCGCAGAACTATACCTTAGTCGACCACGTCTGCGTCGAGCACGCGATCTTGTTCCAAGTAGTGCGAAACGGCGTACTGGGCGAGCAGCGGCGTCTGCAGAGTGATCTCTGCTCCAATCCATTCGCCCTTTGGGTGCGGTGCGTCCGGCGAATGCGTGCAAGAACCGCTAGAGCCAAACTCTGGCCCGAATGCGGCTTTCTGGATCGGATCAAATTGTTGGAGTCTTGTCCAGGCTTCATTCCTAACGGTCCCGGAGACATCGATTCTGAGTCGAACAGTCGCCATTACAAGTATTTTAACTGGTAAGAGGCGACGACAGTTTCTCGGAAAAACGACGCTTGGCTCCCCTGAAAAATCCAAACGGTTTTCTTTGCGCCCTTCGCGTAACCTTAGCGAACTTTGCGGTTAAGAGGTTTTAACCGCAAAGAGCGCAAAGAAATACCGCGAAGGACGCAAAGAAGGCACGACCGGCGATCAGCCGAATCGCACCTCAGCCGGTATCAGGCAGAGAACCAGTGATAGAGCATGAAGTACACAAGAACGCCCGTTACCGAAACGTACAGCCACAGTGGAAATGTCCAGCGGGCGATGGCGCGATGGCGGTCGAAGCGCTCGCGCAGGGCTCGGGTCAACGTGATGATCACCAGCGGAACGATGGCGGCAGCCAGCACGACATGCGAAATCAGAATCGTGAAGTAAACGGGCCGAGACCATCCCGTGCCCTGAAAGCGCACTGAGCCAACGTGCGCGTGGTAGTAAAGGTAAGAAATCAGAAACAGCGTCGACGTGATGACGGCAGTGATCATGGTCAGGCGATGCTCGTTGATGCGCCGCTGACTGATGAACCATCGTCCGAGCAGCAAAAGGATGGTACTTGCGCCGTTGAGGCTTGCATTGATGATGGGGAAGATGGCGTATTGAGCGAGGACGGTGGATCGCATCAACTAGGCCGCCGGCTTGGTAGTCCTGCGATTTGCTACTACGAACGCCAATCCAAACATGAACAGCGCAAATAAGACGAGCGTTGCCATGGAAGATCCCAGAGAGAACTGGGGTGTTCCATTCGGATAGAGCAGGGTTCGGAGAGCTTCCACACCGTAGGTGAGCGGATTCAGGTACATGATGACCTTTAACCAACTCGAGGCCTTGGACAGGGGGAAGAGCGCGCCGGAAAGCAGCCACAACGGAATCAAGAACAGATTGATGATTGCGTGAAATGCGGAAGTCGAGTCCATCGGCCAGGCGATCGCGAAGCCGAGCGCGGTCAGAGCGAAAGAAACTAAAAAAACCGTGACGACAATGAGTGGGAAGGTAACGAAACTGAAATGCGCACCTGCCAGCGGAGCAAATACCAAAAAGATCAGTCCCTGCACGGCGGCCAGAGTTGTACCTCCGAAGACTTTGCCTAGAACAATCGCCGACCGCGGTACAGGCGCAACCATCACGGACAGGAGGAATCCCTCCTTCCGATCCTCGATCACCGACATCATTGTGAAGATGCTGGTGAACAGCACGATCATGATGAGCGTGCCGGGATAGAAGTAGTCGAGATAATGTTGGTTGCCCTGACCGCTCCCGGAACTAAACGACGTTCCAAATCCCGAGCCCAACACAACCCAGAACACGAGAGGCGACGCGATGACACCGACTACGCGGCTACGCTGCCGGTAAAAGCGCACCAGTTCGCGCCACCAGAGCGTGAATGCTGGAAGCGCCATGCCTGCGGATGCCTGGACGCTTCGTGCCGTAAGAGTTGCAGATTGCGTGACCAATGGGTTATCTCATTTCTTCGCGGGAGTCTTCTGCTTGCCCGGGATCAGGCCGCAGTCACGGCATTCCCAGAACGCGTTCAGAAAAAACAGGCCTGACAGACTCAACAGGATCAGGCTCATGAACAGCCCGTCGACCGTCATGATGGTGCCGTTCTTGATCGTCCAAACAATCCCCAGCAAGGGGAGAATGCCAAGTACCGCAGATACTGCCAGCATCATGGGCTGCACGCTACCTCCTTAGGGGCTAAGTTCTCCAGGCTCGAGAAATAACTTAATCGCAAAAATCTTGGTGAACAAAAACCACGCCGCGGCGCCTGAAGGCGCTGTCATTCAGATGCTTTTACGGCGCGCCTAAAGGCGCCCCCTGATACGAAACACCTGATACGAAGCTCCTGATATGAACCTTCCGCCAGCACGAACTTTTCGAGCGCTACTCCTTCGCCGCGTCGCTATCTTCGGTCCAGAAGCGATGGCCGGTGCGGTGGATGAACACATCTTCCAGCGTCGGCTTGCTGACGCTCACCGCCTGAATCTCTCCCGGAAACGCTTCTACCAGGCCAGTGATGAAACGATGGCCGTTTTCCATTTCGATGCGCACCTGGTTGGTGCGTCCCTGATTACTCAGCACCGTGGCATCCACGGTGAAGCGTGTGCTGATGCGCTGCGCCAGCGCTTCGGCATCCCCAGTTGCATCCAGCAGAATGACGTCGCCGCCGATCTCGTGCTTCAGTTCGGTCGGGGTGCCCAGAGCAACCAGTTTGCCCTCGTTCAAGATTGCGAGCCGATCGCAACGCTCCGCCTCTTCCATCAGGTGCGTCGTCACGAGGACCGAGACGCGCTCCTCGTCGCGCAGTATCTGCAGGTATTGCCACAAGTCACGGCGTGCGCCCGGATCGAGCCCGGTCGTGGGCTCGTCGAGCAGCAGAACGGAAGGATGATGCAGCAAGCCTTTGCCGAGTTCTACGCGGCGTGCCATGCCTCCGGAGAACGTCTCCACGAGTCCTTTCTCACGGTCAGCCAGGCCGACCCGGCCAAGAATCTCGCGAATACGCGTCGTGAGTGGAGCCCCATGCAGTCCGTACAAGTGCCCCTGATGCCACAGATTCTCGTATGCGGTCAGTTTTTCATCGACGCTTTGGGCCTGAAAGACGACCCCGATCTGGCGGCGAACCGCAGAAGGATCCTTCGCGGCGTCGAAGCCCATGATCATGGCGCGGCCGGCCGTCGGCAGCATTAGGGTTGAGAGAATCCGGAAAAGCGTCGTCTTGCCGCTGCCATTGGGTCCAAGCAAGCCGAAGAGTTCGGCTGGACGGACGTCAAAAGAAACGTCGTCGAGCGCCGTGCGGCCTTCGTAGCGGTGCACGATGTTCTGCACCGAGATGACGGAGGTGGTGGTGATTTCTGCTTCGGCGCCTACTTCGGCGTATGCAGGTGTCTTGGAAGCCACAGGCTATTCTACGACGAGATCCGGCTCAGCATCATAAGAACGAACAGCAGGGGGAGGTATAAGACGGTGGCCTGGAGTAACTGCCGGGCGCGCTGTTTTGAGAGGGGTGCGCTGAGGGGGGCGCGAAGGGCGGTCAGGCGCCACCCAACGTAAAGGAGCGCCGCATCGAGAAGCAAAGCACCGATTAGGTAAGTGCGCCCCGACATTCCCACGATTGTCGGAGTCAGGCTCACCGGGATCAGGAGCAGCGAGTAAATGAGGATCCGTCGTGCGGTAGATTTGCCGTCAGGCTGCACGACCGGCAGCATGCGGATCTGCCCCGCAGCATAGTCATCGCGGTAGAGCCACGCGATCGAGAAGAAGTGCGGGAACTGCCAGAAGAATACAATCGCGAACAACGCAACTGCTTCCCACTCCAGACGGCCGCGGGCGGCAGTCCATCCCAACACGCCCGGCATGGCCCCCGGGAACGCGCCCACAAAAGTGCAGACCGGATGCACCTTCTTCAGCGGGGTATAGGCCGCAAGGTACACGAAGGCGGTCAGCAGGGCGAGCGTTCCAGTCAGGGCATTCAGCGTGACGTCGAGGTAAAGAGCTCCGCCGACCGTCATTCCCATGCCGACAACGGTTGCGTGCAGCACACTCATGCGGCCCGTCGGTAACGGGCGCTGTGCGGTGCGACGCATGCGGCCGTCGACGTCGTGCTCCATGACTTCATTGAGAGCGGCGGTGCCCCCTGATACCAAGCCGATCCCCAGCAACGCGTGAAAGAGTCCCCACGATAGGGAAGGGATGCTCGCCTTCAGGCAGCCGAAGTAGTAGCCGCACCATGCGGTCAGCACGACCAGCGTCGTGACCCGCATCTTGGTCAGTTCGGCGTAGTCGCGCGCCATCATCGCTACGGCGCGAGAGGGAACGTTCCAGGGTTGGCTGGCGGCGCTCATGCGGCTTGGGGCGTCCGTTCGGCGCCAGGAACTCCCTCGGCAAAGGCGACGGGAACGTGTCGCCAGATTTGAATTGCCAGCACGACGGTGGTCGCCAGCAGCAGGGCGCCGACAGCCACATGCGCGACCGTGGAGATTACCATGGGAAGTTCGGGCTGAACGGCGTCTCGGCCCCAGGCCACGCGCGTCAGAAAAGCGGAGAAGCCGAGGCAAAGTTGCGCGATGAGGAGCGAGAGCATCATGATCGCCGGTCTGCGGATGGCTTCGATATTCGAGTATACCGATAACGCTCGCACAGCGGTCCAGGTCAACACGAACGCGACCACCACTGCATGCACCACATGCGGCCACCAGCTCATGCCGTGATGCCGGAACATACCGCCCAGAATCAGTTGCACGAAGAGCACGACGATCGACAGCACAGTGAGTGTGAAGAGGCTTGGACGGCGAGTATCGAATTCAACCTGCGGAACTTCCTCCACCCATCTGCGCCCGGTGAAGAGCGCAATCGATACGGCGATGCAGAAGAATGTTTGCGCTACGAGCGCATGGGCTGTCGAGACAGCAGGAGGTTGCAGCATCAGAACTGTCATTCCACCCAACACGGCCTGCGCGATCACCGTGCCCAGAGCTGCTAACGCCAGCTTGCGCAACCAGGGACGCTTCTCAACCAGCAAGGTCCACGCTGCAATCGCCAAGGTCAAGACGACTAGCGAACCCGCGACCATGCGGTGGCTCCACTCAAAGCGAACCCCGCCTACAAAATGCGGAACCTTTACCAGATACCCGAACGAGGTCGGCCAATCCGGAACAGACAATCCTGCGTCGTTGCTGGTGACCGATGCGCCCGCCATGATGACGAGAAAGGTGAAGCACGCGGTGAAGACTGCAAACGCGTGATGGGCGCGGTGGTACTGAGTGGCGATCGCCTTCAGGGCAGTACTCCTTGGTCCGGTGAACCTGGGGCATTCGGCGCGAGCACCCCACATGCTCGATTCCGAGAGCCGCCGGATGCGATGACCACCGGGGCTCTCAGGAACGGAGCATTCTAGCAGAGGAATCGGTTACATACCGCCCGCTTTGAAGGTTTGGTCGGCGGTCTTGGATTCCTTCGGAGCGACCGTCACTTTCTGGGTCTGCTCGCCGAGTTTCTCGTGCACGAAAGCAATGGTGTAATCGCCGGGCGGCAAGCCCTTGATCTCATACTTCCCGTCCTTGTCGGTGACGGCATAGAACGGGCTCTTCACAACGTTGACGTACATCTTCATCCACGGGTGCTGGTTGCACTTCACCGGCAGCATGATTTCTTCGCGGGCGAAGTTCTTTTCGATGGGTGCGGCCTGTGGAGGCTGCGACTCGTTCCACTCGCGATTGTCTTTTGGCGTGGGATGGATGTTGTGTGTAGTGGGGTCGTCGTTCTTGATCTGCACGGTCTGGCCCGTCATTACGCCGAGCACGTGAGGATGGTATCGGCAGCCGCTCTGGTCCAGGACCACCGCGTCTTTCGGAACATCGAAGGTGCGCGAGCCCAGGCCGTCTTTCACGTAGACGAATACGTTGGCGAGATTTCCTTTATCCGAGACGATCGTTTCGGCTTCGTTCGCGCCTTTGCAGGCAGGATCCTGCGACATGTCGATCTTTGACGGCTTCGGGGCCGCGCCGTCGAGCTTTACTGCGCCGCTGAGGGATCCGACTGTCGCCGGATCGATCGGCGTTGCGGTCGGAGCCGCGGGTGCGGAAGCAGGTGCCGAGGTGGACTGCTCGGTGTTTTCTTTCTTGTTACAGGCTGCCAGTAACAAGAGGCCAACAAGGGCTAGCAGGGGAAGGATTGCTAACCGGGAGTTCTTCATGATGTGTACCTTTCTTGTAGTTTTAGATCGTCGTGCGAAAACTGTCTATTCTAGCGCGAACCTCCAGCGGCGGCTGCGCCCGAACGTGGCACTGAATGACGCGTGGCGCCGACCGAGGGCTTCTTACTCGTAGGAGCGGAGTTGGAAGCTGTGGACCGGCCCATCGACGCAGCTACTTTGCGCTGCTCTTCCGGAGTTAACTGGAAGATGTAATCCACCAGCAGCTTCGTGTGGTCCTGCGTGTAGCCCTGGAATGACGGTGGCGTGGGTCCGGCAAACACCCACTGATCGTTTACCTTGTTGAAAAGACCAGAGGGCATTGAAGTGCCGGGGCTGATTGCCTGCGGATCCGTGATCCAGCGCTCCACCCAGTCTGGTTTCAGGCGCTCCTTCGCGAGCAGGAAGTTTGGTGCGGTAGCGTGCGAATCATGTTGTGCGTCGCCGGTCGCGTGGCACTTCAGGCAAGGAGCAGCCGTGCTTGAGAACAGGCTACGCGCCATATCTGTCTCTTTCGAGGTGAGCGTCGGCACGCTCTGCGGAATGTACGGCAACGGTTGTTGCGATAGCGCTTGGAAGAACCGCACCAGCTTGCGCTGTTCGTCGTCCGAAAGCGAGAAGGTCGGCATGCGAACCTTAAGATAATTACGGACGCCGTTTCGGTTGGTATCCGTATCACTTAATGATGGATTCGCCAGGAACCGGCGCAACCATTCTGGATTGACGCGCGCTCCCTCGGTATAGAGTTTGGGCGGAAGTTGTTCTTTCCAGTCGGCATCTTGATACTTCTTCATCTTCATCAGGCTGGAATCTTGACCTGGGAAGAACTGATGGCAGCCCACGCAGTTGTACTTGGTGACAATCCACCAGCCTTCCTGAATATCGCGCCGCGTGTCCTGCGGCCGGTACTGATAGTTGGCGGGCAGGCTGCTCTCCTGGCTGCCTAGCAGGAACGTGCTCAGCGCTTGCACCTGGTCTTTGGCGAGATGCAGGTTCGGCATTCGGAGCGCTTCGGTCTCCGACTTGACCATGCCCTTGTCGTAGATTTCGGGTTCCGCGAGTTTGTGCTCGAAGAATCCTTTGTGGTCGTACCAGGGAGCCTTTGCCGGACCTTCCGGCAAACGGGCGAGGTCCTCCGGATTCGTGATTGGCTCTTTGCCGCGCTCTGCCCCTTCTGTAAACAGAGCAAAGTCGAGGCGCTCGATTGGCTTGCTGCCTTCGAAAGTTAGTTCGGTCCCGATGCGGCCTTCGTCTTCCATGCCGGAGATTTCATGACATCCGGCGCATCCGTAGTGACGAATCCACTTCTTGCCTTCTTCCTTCAGCTTGGGGTCGTCCATGAAGGAAGCATCGGCGTACGCAGAGGGCTCCTGCTTCTTCTGGGTTAGCAGGTAGGTGGCGATGTCCTGCGCGTCTTCGACGCTGAGGCGCAGGCTCGGCATCACCGTCATGTTCTGGACCTGCAGTTCGTGCCCATCGTTGGGGCACTTGCTGTGCGCCAGATCAAACACGTAGGGAAGATTCTTCTTGGCGTAGTCCTCGGGCCCGATGTCTTTCTTCTCGTACGGGCAGTAAGGACGCGTGCGTTCACGCGCGTTGTGAATCCAGCGGACCAGGTAATCGTAGTTCGCTTTTTCGCCAACACGGGTCAGGTTCGCTGAAAACGTACCGCCCTGCAGATCGTCGCCTTCGCCAATGGAGTGGCAAGCCAGGCAGCCGCGCGTTTCGAAAAGCTCTTTGCCGTGATCGGCGTTGCCGGGCTTCTGAGGGGGCAGGGAATCGGTAAAGCCTGACTGCCAGATGTACGCCGAGATCGCCTGAATCTGCGCGTCGGTGAGCCGGAAATTCGGCATCTTGGTGCCCGGACGGAATTCGCTGGGCTTCTTCAGCCACACGGGGATCCAGTTCTTGTTGAGTTTGAGCCTTGCGTCTTTCAGGTTCGGCCCGACTTTCTTCACGTCCTGCATCAGGCTGTGTGCGCGGAAGTCGATCTGCTGCAGGCGGCCGTCAATTTTGCTGTTGGCAACCCGTAGCCCGACGGCCTCATCGTTCAGCTTGTTTGCCTCGTCGTTGCTTTCGGCGGCGTCGGCCTGCTTCATCAGATAGGCCGACTGCTTGGTGTTGTCGCGCTTCTCGCCCTCGAGTTGTTTGATCTGTTGGTTGAGAGATTGCAGTTCTTCCGGTTCCTTGTCGTAGCCCTCGTACCGGTGGCAGCCCATGCAGCCGCGCTGGCGGAAAAGATCTTTGCCTTTGCTGATAGTCCAGCCGACATCGCCTGAAACGAGCATCATGTCGGCCGCGTGGCAAGTCTGGCAGCCCGCTTCGAGATTCTGCTTGGTGTAGAGCGGCCAGAGCCAGTGCTCGTAGTTGCCGTGGGCCTTCTCGATGCTCGTGGTGGCGCGTCCATTGCCCTGGTGGCAGGGCGAGCAGCCGAACTTTTCGGGATCGTGAACCTGCAGCAACGCCGGGTTCGGATGGCTGACAAAAGCCTTGGCGTAGTCGTCCGGAGACTTGGCGCCCTTCGGGCTCATCGAAGCAGCCGTCAACTTGATCGGTTCGCGTGCGCCCATGTGGCAGGACTCGCACCGGTCGACGATGTTCGCTTCGGCCACGTTGATCTGCTGGATCGTTGGATCGAGATCTTCTGTCTTCTTCTCAAGCCCGGCAATCTGCACGGGCGTCAGATCAACCATGTGGTCGTTGGCATACTCATCCAGCGCAGCCTTCGCCTGTGTGACAGGTTTCAGCGTGTCTCCCAGTTCAGCATTGAGCTTGGCTCGCTGGTCTTTGAGACTGTTGTACGTTTCCTCGAGTTGTTCGAAATTGTATGGCTGCTTGCTGCCGTCGGGATATTCGACAGTGGCCTTCTCGGCCTTGTACTTGTCCAGATCCTTCTGAATGCTCTGTTTGGACGAAGGATTGCTCTCGATCTGATAAGTGAGGGCGTTGACATACGCGCGGCGGTCCGTAAACACGGTCTGCACGGCCAGGATTTTTGCGCTCAGATCGCCAATCTGTTTCTGCAGATCGCGGACGTGCGGGGTAGCCGCCTGGGTGGCCCCATCGAGGTTTTGCTTAAGCTTCTGGTAGTCGGGACTGCTCTCGACTTCCTTTTGCGACGCGTCGGACTTCGAGCTAGCGGATTTCAGAAACGCTGTGTAGCGCTGCTTCCACTCGTGCTGATACGCCTTCCAGGGGCGCATCCCGAAGGCCTCGTCCCACAGCGCCCAGAGTAAGGAAGCCGTAAGCAGAGCCACGGCGATCATGTAATGCGCCGCGTAAGACTTGGTTACGATCGGATCATTATCGGGGACTGGTTTGTCGGGCACCGCTTCCTCCGAAGTCCGCTGATGGCTTGTGGCTGTTGGTCGTCGGCAAAACCCGTAACGCGACCGTTTCGCTACTGGCTATCAGCTATCAGCCATCAGCTAAACGTTAAACCACGGCGTTATCCACACGTACTTGATGTGCCACAGCAGGCGCAACATCATCTTGAGTGGCAAGGCGAGCATGATCAACAGAAACGCCTGCGTGATCGAAAACTGCAGGATGCTCATGCGCGCGAAGTCTTTTGGCATGTAGCGCCGGAACAGCGAGAACACCGCAAACCCACCGAGAGCGAAATATCCGCCCACAACTATGGCGCCGAATATGCCCTTGCCCCAGTTTGAGGCGATGCCAAAGAGGTCCGGCAGATCGCGGTTCACTTCGTAAATCAATCGATTGTGATCCCAAGTCTGCCCCGGCCAGAACCACTGCCATCCGGGGCCACGAATGAACGTGCCGATGATGATCATCGCGATCCACAAAACGATGAAGCCGAACAGAAAGGTCGAAATCGAAAAGCGGCGCTGCTTCCACGTATAGTAGCCGCTGCCCATCGGATTCGTATCTATATAAGGAATCACCATCAAACCGACGATGATCAGCGTGGGCATGACCACGCCCGCGATCCAGGGATCGAAATACACCAGCATTTCCTGCAAACCAAGGAAGTACCAGGGCGCTTTCGCCGGATTCATGGTCAGGTTCGGATTGGCTGGTTCTTCCAGCGGAGCATTCAGCGTGATCGACCAGATCATCAGGATGATCGTGACGATGATGGCGGCGAGGAATTCGATGCGCAGCAGAAAGGGCCAGACGTGCACTTCCTTCTGCCATCCCGGCTTGAACGGCCACGTTTTGCGATGGTGCGTCTTGGCCATCGCCGGATCAGCTTCCAACTGCGTGATCAGCTGGTCGTTGGCGTGGGCCTGCTTCCACGCGAGATAGATGTAGAAACCCAGGAGCGGAATTAAGCCGACGATCGGGACATTATCGGGGGCAGAGACGATTTCCCAGAGTTGACGCCAGTCCATGCATGCTCCTCGTAGCGCCGGCGTCTCGCCGGCAGTCCAGAGGGCGTCCTCGCCCTCTCACAACTAAGTTTCAGCCGAGAACCGTCAAGCACCTGCTGCGGTCGGACCTCGACGCGGCTTGTCGGCTTCTGACTCCAGCATCACCGGGGCAGGGCCGGAAATGCCTCCGTCCTTTCGCACACGCCAGAAGTGCACAATCATCAGCACCGATGCGACGATCGGAATTCCAATGCAATGCCATATATAGGAGCGCAGCAGCGCATTCGCATCCACGATCGATCCGCCCAGCAATCCGAACCGCACGTCGTTATACGGCGTCATATGCAACTGCGGGCCGAATGGCCCTTCATGGCCCAGCAGAGGCGTGGCGCGTGCCATGTTCGTGCCGACCGTGACTGCCCAGAACCCAAGCTGATCGTCGGGAAGCAGGTATCCCGTGAACGAAAGCAGCAGCGTAAACACCAGCAGAAGCACGCCAATATTCCAGTTGAACTCTCGCGGCTTCTTGTAAGAGCCCGTTAAGAACACGCGGAACATGTGGAGCCAGACGCCGATCACCATCAAGTGCGCGGCCCAGCGGTGCATGTTGCGTAAAAGCTTTCCGAAGGGAACATCGTGCTCGAGGTACAGCACGTCGCGGAACGCCTGCACCTTCGTCGGGTGGTAGTAGAACATCAGCAGCACGCCCGTGAACGTGAGCACAATAAAGAGGTAGAACGTAATTCCGCCCATTCCCCAGGTGTAGCTGTAACGAACCGCGTCGCGATTGATCTTCGCCGGATGCAGGTGCAGGAACACGTTTGACAGCACGCCCAGCGCCCGATTGCGCGGGGTGTCGTCGTGCTTGTGGCGGAAGATTGACGTGTAGACCTGGGTCTTGGTCGGATCCTTGAGGCCATCGATCTGTTCCTTGACCTTCGTGGGCATGTCAGTCTTGAGCGACTGAACGTCGCTGGCGAGCTGGTCTTTGACCTTGTCGACGAGTCCGACCTTGCCACCGTTTTTTCCGTTCTGCTCTTCAGCCATTTGACCCTCTGACTTGCTGCAAGTCCTGTTTTGTTACCTGTGTGAGGGCGAGACGCCCTCGTGACTGCCGGCAAGATGCCGTCGCTACTTTTGCTATGTCGACAAGAAAGAGCCCGGATCGCTGAATTGACTGGGCTGTCCCTTCGGCCAGGAATAAAGCTTCGAGACGTCAACAATGATCTGGCCGTCGGGCGCCAGATCTACCTTCGCGCGGTCCATTGGACGAGGCGCCGGCCCCTCAAAGTTGATGCCCTCGCTGTCGTAGCCGCTACCGTGACAGGGACACTTGAATTTGTTCTCGCTCGGCTTCCAATCGGGAGTGCATCCCAGATGCGTGCAGCGCGCGTAGATTACGAACAACCGGTCGGGCGTGCGATCGACCCAGATACGGTACTTCTGCTGCCACTTGGTGTCGACGCCCAGCGCGTAGTCCGACGGGTACCCGATCTTGAATGAGGTGCGCGGCTCGAACAGCGTCCGCGGCAAGAAAAAGCGGAAGAACGCGAGGAACCACGCGCCCAGGAATGCCGTGATGCCAATCCATGCCAGGCGCCGGCGGCGCTGGTCGACCTCTGAGTTGTCCGGGCCAACCGCGGCAATGCCCCCGGCGGCAGCAGCTTTTGAGGTCCCGACCGCGGGTGTGCCCACGTACTTTGTGGCCGGTGTGCTGGGAGCAGCTTCCTTGCCAGCCTCCGGATTCTGCTTGACCGGATCGTTCTCCGGACCCGCCATGAGTTCCTCCTGTTTCGACTACCTCGGTCCCCTCGTACTAATCAGCCGCCATCAGGGGCGCGGCAACATTTTCCCGGGACGGCAAAGCGAAACTCTTCCACTTTCCTGCGTTCACCACAAGATGCGCTAGCGCCTCGATGAACTTGGGCGAATCGTTCAGCCCGGCAGTCATCTCGAACTGTCCTAGGCCCAGCTCAGCAGCCTCTTCGCGCGCTTCATGATCGATTTCGCCAAGCGTCTCGACGTGATCGGACACAAACGACACGGGGACGATGCATACGTTGCGAACTTTCTCAGCAGCCAGATCGCGCAGCGTGCGATGCAAGGAAGGCTGCAGCCACTTACTGGCCCCAACTTTGCTCTGATAACAAAGACGGTGATGATTCGGCCACCCGCCCCGGTTCATCAGGAGTTGCACAGTCTCCTGGATCTCTCTCTGGTACGGGTCGCCCTTGTCGATGATCGACTGCGGCAGGCTATGGGCGCTGAAAACAATCTCCGGCGTGCTGGCGACGGGGAAACGTCCGAGGGCTTCGTCGATCTTTTCGATACACGCATCGAGGTAGCGCTCATCCCGGTAAAAGCTCTGCACGAGATGAACTGGCATGTTTTCGCGGAAATGCCGATTCCATTCGTTCAGACTGCTGCCGACGGTCGTGCTCGAATAATGGGGATAAAGCGGCAGCAATACGACCTCATCGCACCCAGCTTGCTTCAGGCTCTCGACTGCTTCTCCCGTAAAAGGATGCCAATAGCGCATCGCAACGAAGCAGCGAGCGCTGACTCCATGCGTCTCCAGGGCTGCCTCGAGGGCGCGCGCCTGCCTTTCGGTGAAGCGCCGTATAGGGGAGCCCCCGCCGATCACGGAATAGTGATGTTCGACTTTTTTGGCGCGGGTGGTAGCGATCAGTTTGGCGAGTGGACGACGCCCGATGCGGGCGAAAGGGAAGTCGATGATGTCAGGGTCGCAAAACAGGTTATAAAGAAAAGGTTGGATGGCTTCCAGCGTGTCGGGTCCGCCGAGCTGGAACAGAACTATCCCCAAACACCTCTCGGTTTGAGACATCCCCACAGGTTCCCCAGAAAGCGACCGGATGTTAACTCGTTTCAGGCCAGCGCGTCAAACGTTGCTTTACAAATCGTGACGCAGAAAAGCGCTTGCTGACGCGCACATGACTCAATCCAACTCGTCGATCGGCAGATTGTGCTTGATCGCGAAGACGACGAGTTCCACTCGAGTGGAAACGCCGGTCTTGTCGAAAATATTGCTCAAGTGGTGTTTCACCGTATCTTCGGCAATACCGAAGCGCTCGGCGACCTCTTTGTTAGCGCGCCCAGAGACCACGCCTGAGATGATCTGCAATTCCCGTTTTGTCAGTCCGTAATTGTCTGAACGCCCGGAGGGTTTCACCGGGAGATGACTTCGTAGATAACTCTGCAGATCTTTCACGGGCCCCATGCCCACCCACGCGCCTCCGGCCATGACAGTCTGAATCGCTAAGAGCAGTTTTTCAGTCGCCAGTGCTTTCAAGACCACACCTCGTGCGCCGAGATCGAGCGCCTTTGCCACATCATCGGTGGAAGCTTCCGCTGTCAGCACAATCACGCGTGTGTGACGAGTGTGGCCATCTGCTCGAAGGTCGCGCAGCGCTTCGAAGCCATCATGCTTTGGCATGGACAGGTCGAGCAGCAGAATGTCAGGGTCGAGCTTTCGAACCAGGGCAACGGCTTCCATGCCATCGGCGGCTTCTCCGACGATCTCCAGTCCGGCATATTCCAAGGATCGCCGCAGCCCGTCTCGAACCATGGCGTGGTCGTCGGCGATGACAACGCGGATGGGCTTGTCTTTCTTTGCTTCGGACATAAAGCGTCCTGCCTGGTGTCGGTCAGTCTAGCTAACGCGGGTAGGCTCGTCGCGTACGTTGGCCGTATTGGAATTTTGCATTTCCTCGATCACCGCGTCGGCAAACTCGGATGTTCCGTTCTTGCCACCCACGTCACGGGTGAGCTTGTCGCGCGTCTTGTACACGCGTTCCAGGCCATTGCGCACGCGCTCTGCCGCCTCGTTCTCGCCAAGATGGCGCAGCATCAGCAATGCCGAGCGCAAAACCGCCGTGGGATTGGCGATGTTTTTCCCGGCAATATCTGGAGCCGACCCGTGTACGGCCTCAAAGATGGCGCACTCGTGGCCGAAGTTCGCTCCCGGCACGAGTCCCAGCCCGCCCACCAATCCGGCACAAAGGTCAGAGACGATGTCGCCATACAGATTTTCGAGCAGCAGAATGTCGTATTGATACGGATTCATCACTAACTGCATGCACGTGTTGTCGACGATGTGTTCACCGTACGTGATTTCCGGATACTCCTTTGCCACCGTACGGGAGCAGCGCAGGAACAGTCCGTCCGACATCTTCATGATGTTGGCTTTGTGAATGCAATGCACCTTCTTGCGATTGTTCTTGCGCGCGTAGTCGAAGGCAAAGCGAGAGATTCGAGTCGATGCTTTTTCGGTGATGATCTTCAGGCTCTCGACCACCCCCGGAACCACTTCGTGCTCGATTCCCGAGTACAGTCCCTCAGTATTTTCGCGCACGACGATCAAGTCAATGTCAGGGTAGCGCGTGGGAATATGCGGAAGATTTTGAACGGGGCGGAAGTTGGCGAACAATTCAAAGTGCTTGCGCAGTTGAACGTTGATGCTGGTAAAGCCGCCGCCCACCGGCGTGGTCACCGGGCCTTTCAGGCCGACCCGGGTGCGCTCGATCGATTCGAGCAGTTCCTTGGGAATGTACTCGCGATAGCGCTCGAACGCCTCGGCACCCGCCATGAACGTTTCCCACTCGAACTTGACGCCGGTAGCTTCCAGAATGCGCACGGCCGCCTTGGTGACCTCAGGGCCAATGCCGTCGCCGGGGATAAGAGTGATGCGATGCGTCATGAGGATTTCGTTCCTGCGTTCTGCATATGATCTTATTTAGGCGGTGCCTTTACGGGCTTAGGTTCGGGTTCCCTGGTCTTCAGCAGATCTTTCAGCTCCGACATGAACTCCTGCACATCCTTGAAGTCCAGGTAGACCGAGGCGAATCGAACGTACGCCACCTTGTCGTAACGGCGCAGGCGGCTCATGATGAGTTCGCCGACTTCGCTGGTCTTGCGTTCACGTTCCGCAGACTCGATCACGAACGACTCGGCTTCATTCACGATCTGTTCCAGTTTGCTGATCGGCACCGGGCGTTTTTCGCACGCGCGCAGAAGCCCATTTAGCACTTTTTGCCGGTCAAACTTTTCGCGGCGACCATCTTTCTTCACCACCATGTACGGTATCTCGTCGATGCGCTCGTAGGTCGTGAAGCGTTTGCCGCACTTTAGACACTCACGGCGGCGCCGGATGGATTCGGCCTCCTTGCTCTCGCGTGAATCGACAACCTTATCTTCCAGGAACCCGCAAAAGGGACACTTCATGGCGCTTTCGGCGGAACAAATACGTTGGCTTCAGGAACATCAAATTGTAGCAGGAGCTTCGAATGTCCTCGGCGTGAGCGAGGTATCCACTTCGGTCCGCGGGAGAGGGAAGACTTTGGTCAAGCGCTCCGCGAACAGGGCAAAGAACAACGAGACCTCAGCCTTGGCGAACTTCGCTGGTAGTTACACTCAGCGATCTCTGGGTTAGAAGCCTTTGGAAAGGGGACCGTACTCCGAGAGTTGTCCAGCATACCCTTCAAGCTGCCGGGTCATCCGCGCTCGATTGCTCCGCCACGTGACTCTCCTGGGAGAGCTTGCGCAACGAAAGGCGCTCGCGATGCGCCAGCCACAAGCCGACCGGCACGATCGCAATAAAAGTAACCAGCCACAGCATGATTCCGCAGCTGGTAGCCAGTTCCGGCGGAACGCCAAAGATGTGGTTCAGGGTTTCGATGGTCGCGAACTGCGATCCTCCGCCGACCCCCGGAAGCTGGACCAGGGATCCCACCATGCTTGATGCCATCAGCAGAAAAATCTGCGTCTGCGGGATTTCCAGCTTGGGAGTGTTGTACGCGTGCGCGACTTCCTTATAGGCCACCGCAATCATCGCCCACATCAAGACCGATACTCCGATTAACAAAAGCAACGACTTTTTGTTGTGAATCGTGTTCAGACCACTGCGAAACTCCCGGATCCGAATCGCGATGCGGTGACCAAGGTTGGACGCGTGGTGCGAGAAGCGCCGCTCCACCCAGGCAGCCAAGGCTTCGCCGTTGCGATGAACGGCCAGCGCTCCCAGCGTCAGGCCCACCACGATCACGATCAACACCACCGCGATTTCTTCAAAAACGCCACGCGACTGTAACCGCTTCGGCGCCGTGGCAAAGAAGGCTGCCAGCACAAAAAGAAAAGTGAACCCCGCGACATCGAAAATTCGCTCTACCGCCCAGACCGCAAGCTGGGAGGAAAAAGGCAGCCGTTCCCGCCTCGCGATCAGGTACGGACGGATGAGTTCCCCTGGACGCCCCAAAAGTGCGAGCCCCGTAAAGCCGATGACAGTAGGTGCTACCAGTCCGAGCACTGAAGCCTCGGGGCGGATCGGCAACAGAAATATCTTCCAACGCACGGCGCGCAGCACATAGGCGAGGTAGATCAAGGCCACACCGTGCAGGATATGAAAGGCGCTGACGCTCTTGGTCTGCGTCAGGAACAAATCCCAATCGAAGTTTTTCCACATCCGAAATTGCGAATACACCAAACCCGCCAGAACGGCGAGCGCGATTCCAGTAATCGCTGCACGTCTTCGGTCCATGAATCGAGGGATCTCCAGCGGTGGTGTTACAGATCAGGGCTGAAAGGCTCAACCCAAGGTATATGACTCGGCGATAAGGGTCAACGCGAACAAGGATTTAGAGGGCCCCGAGCTCAGTTTCCGGTCGCGGTATTCGATCTCTTGACGGGAGGGGCGGAGGCGGCACGCGTCGTTTTTGGAGCGGCCTGCGCGGTAGCGTTCCGAGGCTTGGTCTTGGACTGGGGCTGCGCCTTAGGCGCAAGAGAGTTCGCGGCTTTTTGCTGAGCAATCTTCTTGCGATTGAAATCGCGCACAATGCTCGCTACGTACTTGCGGGTTTCAAGATAAGGAGGAACTCCGCCATATTGTTCGACGCGGTGCGGCCCGGCGTTATAAGCCGCCAGGGCCTTTACGAGATCGAAGTTGTAGCGCTCGAGCAGTTCGCGAAGATAGCGAGTACCTCCATCCACGTTCGCTTCCGGATCGAAAGCGTTCGGCACTCCGAGCTTCGAAGCCGTTCCCGGCATGAGTTGCATCAGGCCCTGCGCGCCCTTGGGAGACACGGCATGAATCTTGAATCCACTCTCGGCGCGAATCACGCTGTTCACCAAATCGGGATCAATGCGATAACGTCCACTGGCGCTATTCACTGCTTCCGTAATATCAACGGGGTGCGAACTCGCGGGGGTGGGGGGAGCGGTATTAACCAGAGTGGGATTCGTCGCCCCGGGGGCGGTTGCGAGCGCCTCGGCTGGCTTTTCGGGGGCAACTGGCGCGCTCAAATCCGGTTCGATCTGAACGATCTCGGCCGTCGGCACATCCACAAAGCTCGAACCATCCGCTGTCAGAAAAAGGCGAGTCGTTTCTCCGAGTGGCGCGCGGCTCTCATGTCGAATCGTGAAGCCGTTCCGCAGGGTGGCGACGTCAGTGGCCCAGGCCTGCATGGCACCGACGCTCAACAGCACAACCATCCCGAGGCTTTTAGTCACATTCATTCGACAAAACCACTCAAATTCGAGAAAATCCGGCAGGGGATAAAGCCGAGTCAGAACCAGAATACCAGCGCTACATGCCCGCCCCAACCCTCTCTAGTACCTGTTCCAGGGCGGCTGCTACGCCGTCCTGATCGTTGGTCAGGGTTACCTTCCAACCCCGGCTACGCAGGTCTTCCGACGCATTTCCCATGATAACCGGGTATCCCGCAAAGGCAAGCATTTCTATGTCGTTGTAATTGTCACCAACGGCCATGACCTGGTCCGGAGAGAGTCCCCGGAAAGTCGCCCACCGCTCCAAGGCGTGCCCCTTGGAGCACGCCTGGTTCAGGATGTCGACAATGGACAAATCCCGCGCCGGGTATTCCGTTCGCAGTACCGTGATTCGCTCATGCAGATGACAGTTCTGCAGAGCCGCCAGGGCCTCATGCATACGTGCAATCGGTCCGCAAAACATTGCCTGCACGGGATCAGTTACCAGCGAGTCCTCGATAGGAATGACAAAGTCGATGTACGACAAATTCTTCTTAAGCCAGCGCCGGATGCTGTTTTCAAGATCGTTCATGTGCTCCAGCACAATCGACCCTTTGGTCTTCTTGTCGAAAGTGAGGACCGTGTTACCGCGGAACTCAAGCATTGCCCCGCAAAGCTCACGGCAGAGTTCGGCAGGCAGCAGGTCGCGGTAGAAAGTCTCTCCGCCTAACGAACGCGTGATCGCACCGTTCGAACTAATCAGCCATAGATCGAAGCCAAGTTGCTGGGCGATCGGCATCGCAAAGTCATGACGCCGCCCGGTCACCAGTACAACTTCGATCCCGGCTGCACGTGCGCGCCGCAAGGCTGAGAGATTGGCATCGGAAATCTGGAATTGGGAGTTCAGCAGCGTGCCGTCGATATCAAGGGCCAGCAGTCGGATGGAAGGCGAGGTCACAGTAGATTTTACCATCTTGGCGAGAGTCGACGTGACCGTCACCATAAGCCGATTTCTGCGTGCTATAGTGCGGCAGATTCATGGGAATCCTCAGCGCCCTCTACAATCCGTGGAGCTTCCTCATCGTCGCGCTGGCGATCATCCATTTTATTCGTCGGCGTCCCGATACTTACTGGCTTTACATCATCCTGTTTCTAGGTCCCCTGGGTGCGGGCATTTACTTAGTCGTCGAAGCCATCCCTGACCTCGGCCTGCTGCGGCAATCTTTCAAGGTCTTTCCACGCCGTCGTCGCATTCGCGAACTGGAAGCGGCTGTGCTCGATAATCCCTCCGCCGGCAACTACGAAGAACTGGCGGAGCTCCATATGGAGGAGGGCCACTTCGCGAAAGCCCGCGAGTGTTACGACAAGGCCATTTCCTCGCGGACCGACTCCCCGGACCCCTTTTATCGGCGGGGCGTATGCGAAATCGAACTGGGCGATTTTGCCGCCGCCGTCCCTGACCTCGAACGCGTCGTGCAGAAGGATCCGGGCTACGATTTCCATCGCGCGAAAGGATTGCTGGCCCACGCGTATGCCAACGCCGGTCAACCGACGAGAGCCGAGGATTTGTTTCGTCAGACGGTCGCGATCTCCACACTTTCTGAAACTTATTACAACTACGCGCTTTTTCTGTCGGCGCAGAGCAAAACAGCCGAAGCCCGGGAATGGGCCGAGAAGATCCTCGCCAAGAAGCCCACGATGCCCGGTTATCTCCGCCGTCGCGAGCGGCCCTGGTTCCGCAAGGCTTCGGCATTGCTGAAACGCCTCACGTCGTAGACCCACTCACCAGCCTTTCATCGGATGCTAGACTCAATCCGCCATGGCCCGTTTGACGTATCTGGAGTGCACGCGGTGCGGCCAGCAACTCGCCGCCGACCAGCCACAGACCATCTGTCCGAAGGACGGAGGCGTGTTCTACGCGCGTTACGATCTTCCCGCCATCCGGAAAAGTTTCTCCCGTGATCAGTTGTGCCATCGCCCGGCCACCATGTGGCGCTACGCGGAAGTCCTGCCTGAGGCGAAGCCCGTGTCACTGGGAGAAGGCTTCACGCCCATGATTCCCAGCCGCGAATATTCCGCCGTTCTCATCAAGGACGAAGGGCTCAATCCCACCGGCTCGTTCAAAGCTCGCGGGCTCTCGGCCGCCATCACTATGGCGAAGCATTACGACATAAAAAAGGTGGCGATCCCCTCCGCTGGGAATGCCGCCGGTGCCCTCGCCGCCTATGCGGCCGCTGCGGGGATCGAGGCGCACATCTTCATGCCGAAAGATGTACCCATGGCCAACCGCATCGAGTCCGAATACTACGGAGCCCACGTCACGTTGGTTGACGGACTGATCAGCGATTGCGCCCGCATGGTCGGCGAGCGCAAGGAGAAGGAAGGCTGGTTCGACATTTCCACTCTCAAAGAACCCTATCGCGTGGAAGGAAAAAAGACGATGGGCTACGAAGTGGCCGAGCAACTTGGGTGGCGGTTTCCGAACGCAATCATCTACCCGACCGGAGGCGGCGTCGGCCTGATCGGTATGTGGAAGGCCTTTGACGAGATGGAAGTCCTGGGATGGATCGGCTCGGAGCGCCCGCGGATGGTCACCGTTCAATCAGCAGGCTGCGCGCCCATTGTTAAAGCATGGGATGAAGGAAAGCCGGCATCGGAAATGTGGGCAAATGCAGCCACGTCAGCCTCCGGCTTGCGCGTTCCCAAAGCATACGGCGACTACCTCATCCTCGATATTCTGCGCAAGAGCAAAGGCATCGCCGTGGCCGTGACGGACGACGAAATCGTGGATGCCCTGCGCCAGTGGGCTCGAGTGGAAGGAATCTTCGCAGCCCCCGAAGGCGCGGCCGCGCTTGCTGCTTACCGCAAATTGCGGGCCAGCAAATTCTTCTCGGAAGGCGACCAGGTAGTTCTGTTTAATACGGGCACCGGCCTCAAATACCTCGACACCTTGGAAACAAGGGACGGCGTTGATAAGAAACTGCCCACCAGTCGCCAGATCGCAGGAATCATCGGCCCATACTGATCGTCGACAAATTCGGGCAGGCCGCTCTCTTTGTCGGTTGCCACCCGAAAGGCAAAAGGCCCACTTCAAGTAATGCTTTTGCAATGCCTCACCTGCATTCGCACACACCCCGCCAGCCGCACCCATATAAAATGGATATGTATGACGGACCGCCTCTACTACCACGATTCCTTCCTCTACGAGTTCGAAGGCGAGATCACCGAGGTTGTTCCCGCCGCTGAAATTAACGCGCGTCATGGCGTCTACCTCGACCGCACCGCCTTCTATCCCACCAGCGGAGGCCAGGTCCATGACACTGGCTGGATCTCTCCATCGGACCAGGAAAAGTTCCGTGTAGCCGAGGTCGTGGAAGAAGAAGATGGCCGGGTCGTGCATTACATCGAAGCCGACAAGGCGCCGGAACGGGGTACGCGCATTCGCGGAGTGGTCGACCTAGCCCGCCGTCGCGACCACATGCAGCAGCATTCCGGACAACACGTTCTCTCGGCAGCCTTCATCCGTCTCTTTAACATGCCCACCGTCTCCTTTCACATGGGAGAGGAAGCCTGCTCGATCGATCTCGATACTCCGGCGATCCAGCCGCCCCAGGTCGAAGAAGTCGAGTTGCTCGCCAATCAGATTGTTCAGGAGAACCGGCCGGTCGAGATCCGATTCGTAACCCAGCAAACGGCGCAAGACCTAGGACTGCGCAAGCCGCCCAGAACCGACAAAGACGAGCTGCGCCTGATCGACATTCAGAACTTCGATCTCTCTGCGTGTGGCGGGACGCACGTCGCCAACACCGGGCAGATCGGCAGCATCCTTCTTCGCAAAGTTGAAAAGGTTCGGCAAGGCTCGCGGGTGGAATTCGTCTGCGGCCAGCGCGCGGTGAAAACTGCTCGCCGCGATTACTTGACACTGACGGACGCGGCGGCGCTTTTCTCCGGTCACATTTGGGATGTGCCGCAGCAAGTGAAAAAGTCACTGGAGGAAATTAAGACCGAAGGCAAGGCACGGGAACATCTCCTCGCAGAGTTGGCGGAACTGGAGGCATCGCGCCTGCTCGTCGAGACTTCCTCGCAGGGCCAGCGCAAAGTTGTAGTCCGTTCCTACGCCGATCGTGACCTGACGTTCATCCGCCTGCTCGCGCAGAAGATCACGCGTCTCGACCCAACTTCCGTAGCATTGCTGGGTGCTGGCCTTGAGCAAGCGTCCCTGGTCTTCGCCCAGACGAAAGGCTCGCCCCTAGACCTGGGATCGTTGCTGAAAGAGATCGTGGCAGCCAACGGAGGGAAGGGCGGCGGTAGCCGCGACATGGCGCAGGGTGGCCTACCGACTGCCGCGCTGATCGAGAGCGCGCTTTCGCAGGCGGCGGCAAAAGTAAATTCCTGAGGCCAATCCGCTGCCGATATGCGCACGAGATTAGAGGCAGCGAGGGACCGCCTGCGCCCAGCCGGCCCTCCGCTTCGTGCTACAGTTCCCTGAACCACTCCGATGCCCGACCAGAAGCTCATCCTCGTTAACCTGCTGGTCAAACTCGGCGTTGCTGCCGCGGTTTCGAGCGCTCTGGTGCGCTCCCTGGAATTCAAGAAACTGCTTTTCCGCGAAGAGCGCACCACGCGCCAGAAAGTCTATCTGACCATCTGGTTCGCGACGCCGATCGCGCTCGCGGTGTGGATTCGATTTATCCAGACGAGTTTTCTTGCCGGCGACCTCGCGTTTGAAACCACCTTGCTGCTGGGAATGCTGGGCGGCCGCCTCACGGGCTCGCTCGGTGGTGCGTTCATGGCCTTGCCGGCGTTCCTCCACGGCGAGTGGATCACGCTGCCCTTCAACGTCCTGTGCGGACTCGCCGCCGGACAACTTCGCAGCCTTGCCCAGGACAAGGAAGACATCTGGTCCTTCTCACCATTCATCGATCTCAGCATCTATCGCTGGATTCGCCGCAACTTGCCCAAGCCGCGCTTCGACTGGCAGATCATGTTCTTCGCGACCATCATCGGTCTGCGCTTCCTGCACAGCGAACTGACGCGCGTCTTTCCACGCTCCACATTCAGTCTTGAAAGCTCAAATCTCTGGGTGGAAGTGGCGATCTACGCGACATCGGTGATGGTCATCGGGACGGAGCTGAAGATCTTCAACGGCGTTCGCATTCAGATGAAGCTGGAAGAACAGCATCTGCTGCTTTTGCAGGCGAGAATGGAAGCCCTGCAAAGCCAGATCAACCCGCACTTCCTCTTCAACACGCTGAATTCCGTCTCATCGCTGGTCCGCTTCGATCCCGATACTGCCCGCGAACTCATCATCAAGCTCGCCAGAATTCTCCGCCGCCTCCTCAATACCTCAGATTCGTTCGTGCCGTTGCGTGAAGAAGTAGAGTTCATCGACAACTATCTCGACATCGAGGTCGTCCGCTTTGGGCGCGATAAACTTCGCGTGGTCAAGGACCTCGAGCCCGAATCTCTGGAGATGCTGGTGCCCGCCATGCTGCTCCAGCCGCTCGTGGAAAATTCAATCAAACACGGGCTGGCGTCCAAGATCGAAGGCGGAAGCATTTACCTCCGCAGTCGCAGAGGCGCGAAGGCCATCATTATTGAAGTCGAAGACGATGGGGTCGGAATGGGCGCAGCTCAACTGATCGCGAAGCCCAATGGCCTGGGCGGGACCGGCATCGGCATGGCCAACGTTGCCGAGCGACTGAAAGTTCTCTACGGCGATACTGCGCGCATGACCATCGACAGCCACGACGGGAGGGGAACTTTGGTCCGCCTGCGGTTGCCGATTCTAGAAGAAGGCTCCGGAATTCCACCTGCACTCTACGAAGAGCGCTCCAGCACCCGGCGATAAAAATCCTCGTATTGCGGGATGATCTTGCTGGCGCAGAATCGTGCCTGCGCCCACGCCCGTGCCTGCACCGCCATGGTCTCGAGTTTCTTCTCGTCGCTCAGCAGTTCGATGGCATAGTGCGCCATCGTGTCTACGTCCCCCACCTCGGCCATGAATCCGTTTCTGCCGTGCTCGATTACTTCCGGAAGTCCGCCCACCCGCGTCGTGATAGGCACCACCTTGCAGGCCATGGCCTCAAGCGCCGCCAGTCCAAAGGACTCCAGTTCGCTGGGCAGCAGCATAACGTCCGAAATCGCGAGCTTCTCCTGTACGCGGTCTTGCTTGCCGAGAAAGATCACGTGATCGTGGATCCCTTTCTGGACGGCGAGCCACTCTGCTTTGGAGCGATCCGGTCCGTCGCCCACGAGCAATAGCTTGGCCGGAATTTTCTTGCGGACTCGGTCGAAAATCTCCACCACGTCAGTCAGCCGCTTAACAGGACGAAAGTTCGAAAGATGCACGAGAATTTTCTCGCCATCGGGCGCGTACTCTTTGCGGCGCATGGGAGCATCTTTGTCGCGCACATACAAATCGCAATTGACGAAGTTGTAGACCACCTCAATATGATTCTTGATTTCAAATTCCTTGAGCGTGATGTCGCGCAAGTAATTCGAAATCGCAGTGACGCCGTCGCTCTCTTCGATGGAATACCGTGTAATCGGCAAGTACGACCGATCGAGCCCAACCAGAGTGATGTCGGTGCCGTGCAGTGTCGTGACGAAAGGCAGGCGTCGTCGCGACGGCCCGGCGGCCAGCATCTGCCTGGCCAGCAGCGCGCTCACCGAATGCGGAATCGCATAGTGGACGTGCAGCAGGTCGAGGTCATACAACTCGGCGACCTCCGCCATCCGGGTCGCCAGCGCCAGATCGTAGGGCGGGTAGTCAAACAAGGGGTAACGCGACACCTCAACTTCATGGAAGTGAATGTGCGGTTGGGGTTCCGTCAGCCGGATGGGCTGCGCATACGAAATGAAGTGGATGTCATGGCCGCGCTGCGCCAGTTCCAGGCCCAGTTCGGTCGCCACCACCCCGCTTCCACCGTATGTCGGATAGCACGTAATCCCGATCTTCATGCTGGGCGCTCTCCCGGCCCCGTAGGTTCGATGGCGAGTTTACACGCGCGATTCAGTTTTTGGAGAAAACTCGGAAAATGAGGGCACAGCTGGTGAGACTATTGCGTGCGCTCAAACACGTTGGCGCGCAACGGATCTACCTTGTCGAGATGATTCTGCAGGCGCATCTTCGTGTCGGGGGGCAATCCGGTGAATTCGACGCCATTGCCGACCCCGGGATCGCTCGTTCGGACAACCGCCGACGTGGATATCTTCTCGTCATTAATCCAGAACTCCACCCGCAGGGTCGTCCCCAGTGCGAGCGGCAGAATGGTTTCCACGTAGCATCCGTTGCCACTGACGTCGGTGGCATTTACGCGCATCGGAGTCTTGACGCGTTCGTCGCGCAACTCCAGCGGAAACGAAATTCGGTGCCGCGCGTAGCGGCGGCGATTGTTCGGCTCCGCCGGTGCGGTGATTTGTTCCGGGCTGAGTTCACTCTTCCACGGACAATCCTGGTCGGTGACGATCTGCACGCCCACCTTGACCTTCTGGATGGGGCCGCCGTCCATCACCCATATCACCCGGCAGCGTGACTTCCGGTCTCCGTACTGCACCCCGATCACGTCCCCCACCTTGAGTTCATGTTCGAGTCCTGAGAAGAGCGCGCCCGAGATGCTGATATTGCCCGCGCGCACGTGCTGCGAAAACGTCTGGCCGTTGGCCGCCATCCCCCAGATTCGTACGGAGAGATCGGAGTTCACCCGAGGATCCGGTCGATGTTCGCTCATAGTCGCCGTAAAGATGGAGCTGTTACCCTTCATCATAGCCTGACTTCGCCGCTTCGCGGATTACCGAAGTTACCGTTCCGACACTCGAATCGGCGGTCGGAGTGCTCCAGGTCAGAGCTGTTTATAGGAGATCAACTCAATGCCACGGCTTTCGAGGGCTTGTCTCGCCTCGGCAGAGGTCAGTAAGACTAGTTCTTCCTCGCGTTGTCTCCGCAGGCGGGTACGAATCCCGTCAAGATCTGCGTCCGAATATCCCGGGTGACAAACGAATTCCCAGGTTCCTTCCGGCATGTGGTCGGCGATGTTTTGAAACAGATTGGCGTTCAGATGCCCGGTCGCCACAATGCCCAGTGTGCCATCGGGTGTTCTGAGACCGGCTTTCGCGACTGCCCGCCGGAAACCGCCGGCCAGGCCACGCAAAGTTTTCACTTGGGCGTAACGCTTCCACAAGCCGCGTTGCGCTCGCGCGAAATTCGCGGCCACTACTTCGAACGGGTTGCGAATCGCCGTGATGCCGCGCGTCCTGGCCGCCCGCAAGATCCCCTCGAGCGCAGCGGGAAACATGTGGGTATGTTTGTGAGTGTCGACGTGGGAGACTGCCAGCCCATTGGATTGCAGCTTTCGGATCTGTTCAGTGGTTTCGGCTTCGACCTGCTCCGAATCAATTCGTCCGGTAAGCGCCCGCACCGCAAATCCGGCGACTCCATCTCGGAAGGCATGTCCATTCTTAGTTTCGATCAGGCTACAAACCCGCGAGGCCTCGCAGAGCGGCTGGCCATCCAGCAGCACAACGTGACAGCCGATGCTCCACCCGGTGTCGGCTTTGGCAAACTTCACCGCCTCGTCGAACGCCACCGAGTTCGCCATCAGCGTCGCCGAAGTCACGATGCCGTGAGTGCGGGCCTCCACGATGGCCCTGTTCACTCCACGGGTGAGTCCGAAATCGTCGGCGTTCACGATCAATCGTCGCACGCGTAAAGTTTAGCAGTCCCCATTGCCCGCGCAGGTCGTACATTGTTTGACCCGCCTTTTCCGCGACCGTATACTGAATTTTCGTGCGCGGTCATCCGTATTTCTTCGCCCTCGCGCACGGTTTCTCGCGCCCGATGTGCGGGCGGTTAGCTCAGCTGGTTAGAGCGCCTGCCTTACAAGCAGGAGGTCGCAGGTTCGAGTCCTGCACTGCCCACCAAATTTTTATCTGTCCCGAACCTCGTCCGACACGTTTTTGACTTCGATCCCTCATCAAAAGCAATCCTGTCTGCAACCTTTCCATAGACCGGCCCCACCGCAGCATTACTTCATCGATTGAGCGGCGCTGAAACTGTCGGTTCTGAGGAACCCGGCAGCGTCGTGGACGCAGGAACCACAGTGTCCGCGCTCCGCCAGACATTTAGGATCGCGCTACGGCCGACCTTCCACGTTCCTAAGGGAGTATGGCGAATGGCCGCGGTCAGTATGGATCTGGCGGCTTAGGAGCTTGTTGAAATAGTCCTCAGGCGACGTGCGGATCATTCGATGTACTGCACGGTCAGACTGAGTTTCGTTACTGGAGCTTCCGATCTTCTCCCGATGGCGACGGAGCCGAGGATTGGGTCGGTGGCTTCATGCGCTTTGCTCCCGCAGTTTCGGGATGCGAATCAGGTTGAAGGCCGCGCAACTGAACACGAACAGCCAGTCCACTTTTGCCAGACCGCGCAGTTTCACCTTCCTTAAGGGTCCGATCTGCTTCAGCCAGCCAAAAGGTTTTTCCACCAACCAGCGTTTGCTGAGACTGACTGAGTAACCCGGATGCCGGCTCGTTCGCTCGTCGATCGCCCCGTTCGGTCGTCGAGCCACGTGCGGCGTCACGCCCAGTTCGCGAACCGTGCTGACGAAGTCTCGCGTGTCATAGGCTTTGTCAGCTCCCGTCGTG